>Ga0209698_10003074_pt1 | contig 18699 bp, 13 predicted proteins | sample LitLauG_LLR_2012_FD_187203 | JGI IMG/M metagenome (GOLD analysis project Ga0209698, IMG submission 187203) | Freshwater sediment microbial communities from Pennsylvania, USA - Little Laurel Run_MetaG_LLR_2012 (SPAdes) (version 2) | ecosystem: Environmental > Aquatic > Freshwater > Creek >...
ATATTGTCGCGCCTATGTCCATCAGCGCCTGTGCGAAATCGCCGGCGCGGCGCTGTGGCGTGAGGCGCGCGGCGAAACCCTCAATGGCGCGGCGGTTGGCGGCGATGGGTTCTCGAAAACCCGCCAGTCGCGAGACGATGCGCGCGATATTGCCGTCCACCGGCGTCGCCCTGGCGCCGAAGGCGATGGCTGCGACCGCCGCCGCCGTGTAGGGGCCGATTCCGGGCAATGCGAGCAATCCCGCCTCGTCGGCGGGAAAACGACCCAAGTCCGCCACCATCTTCGCGCAAGCGTGCAGATTACGGGCGCGCGAATAATAGCCGAGCCCCGCGAAGGCGCTCATCACGTCCTCCGAGGATGCGGCGGCGAGCGCCGCGACATTCGGCCAGCGGCGCAGGAACTCGGCGAAATAGGGCGCGGCGCCCGTTGTCGTTGTCTGTTGCAGCAGGATTTCCGAGAGCCAGACCCGATACGGGTCGGGCGTCTCGCCGGGCTTTGCGCGCCACGGCAGGCGCCGCGCGTAGGCGTCGAACCAGCGCAGCGTTTTGGCGGCGACGTCGTTAGGCGCTAGAGTGGCGGACATGGCTTCCTCTAACTTTTCCTCAGGCGGCCGCAAGGGCTTCGCATCGGCGCTGGGCGCGCATGTGCGTGAGGCCGTGGGCGCCACGCTGGCGGCGCGGGGCCTCAGCGAATCCAGCCTGATCGCGCATTGGCCGGAGATCGTCGGCCTCGACGTCGCCCGTTTCGCGCGTTTCGAGCGGCTCAATTGGCCGCCGCGCGGCGCCAAGACCGACCCCGAGGCCGCGCGCCCGTCGGCCACGCTGATCCTGCGCATCGACGGGGCTTTTGCGCTGGAGGCGCAACATTTGGCGAAATTGGTCATGGAGCGCATCAACGCGCATCTGGGCTGGCGCTGCGTCGCCAAGGTCGCATTCCGCCAGGGTCCGCTGCCCGAGACGCCCGTGCGCCGCCGCGTGGCGCCGCCGGGACCGGAAGCGCGCGCGCGGGCGCGCGAGATCGTTCAGGTCGAAGACGAGGAATTGCGCGACGCGCTGGTGCGGCTGGGCGCAAGGGTGATCGAGGCGGGCGGGTGACAGCGCCGCAAGCGCACGCTAGGAGCCCGCCCCATGACCACCTCCAAGCTCGCCGGCCGGCGCGTCATCCGCATGAATGGGGCGGGCAACAAGATCCTCGTGCTGGATTTGCGCGGCGGCTTGTCCTTGCCGACGCCTGAGCAAGCGCGCGCGATCCACCTCGCCCCCGGTCTCAACTACGATCAAATGATGGTCTTGACCGACCCGCATACGCCGGGAACGCTGGCCTATGTGCCGATCTACAACAACGACGGCAGCCTCGCGGGGGCCTGCGGCAACGGCACGCGCTGCGTCGCCGACCGGTTGGCGCGCGAGACCGGCCTGAATCATCTGATGATAGAGACGACGCGCGGCCTGATCGCCTGCGAGCGTCTTGGCGAAAGCGAATATCGCGTCGACATGGGCGCGCCCCGTCTCACGGCGGCGGAGATACCCTTCGCGGGCGAGGGCGAGACGGTTGCAGCAAACATTCCCGGCGCGGAGGCGTTCGGTCCGGCGGGCCTGGTCAATATGGGCAATCCGCACGCGGTTTTTTTCGTGCCCGATTTCGCCGCCGTCGATCTGGCCAAGCTTGGCCCGCCGCTGGAGACGCATCCGCTTTTTCCCGAGAAGGCCAATATCTCTTTCGCGCAGATCCTCGGCCCCGGCCGCATAAAGCTGAAGGTCTGGGAGCGCGGCGTCGGCGCGACTTTGGCTTGCGGTTCGGCCGCCTGCGCGACTTTGGTGGCCGCCGTGCGCCGGGGCCTCAGCCCGCGCGAAGCGACGGTTGAGCTTCCCGGCGGCGCGCTGTTCATGGGTTGGAGAGAGGCTGACGATCATGTGCTGATGACAGGCCCGGTGGAATTCGAGCGCGAGATCGAACTGACGGCCTCGATGTTCGCATGAAACCCCGCTTCGACGCCGTCGACGTCGCGCGCGGCCTCGCGCTGATCGCGATGGCCGCCTATCATTTCACCTGGGACCTCGCCTTCTATGGCGTCGTCGAGCGCTCGACCCCGTTCACGCCGCCCATGCGTTTGGCCAGTCACGCGATCGGCGCGGCTTTCCTCGCGCTGGCGGGGTTATCGCTGGCGCTCGCGCATGGCCGGGGTCTTCGTCCGCGCCCGTTCGCGATCCGACTGACGAAAATCGCGGCGGCCTCAGTTGCGGTGACGGCGGCGAGTTATTTCATCGCGCCGACGGCGCTGATCGGCTTTGGCATCCTGCATTGCATCGGCGCGGCGAGCCTGCTCACGTTGCCTCTCCTGATGGCAACGTTCCCTCCCCCCTTGCGGGGGAGGGTTAGGGAGCAGGGGTTTTTATCCCCTCGTCAACCCTCCCCCCTCAAGAGGGAGGGCGTTTCACCTGCGGCCCCGCGAAAGACCTCCGCGCTCGCCGCGCTGGCGGGCGGCGTCCTGCTCGTCGCAGCGCCGTTCATCTGGTCCTCGCCCGCCTTCAACCAGCCTTGGTTGGTGTGGCTGGGATTGGGGACCGAGCCGCCCTCGACGCTCGACTGGCGCCCGCTCATGCCGTGGGGCGGCGTATTGTGGATCGGCCTTGGCCTCGGCCTGCTCAACCCGCGGCTTCCCGCATGGACCGCCCGCGCCGCGCCGTCTCGCGCGCTCGTTTTCGCGGGGCGGCATAGCCTTGCGATTTATCTGATCCATCAACCAATCTTGATTGGTTTGCTGTCGAGCGCGCTGTTTTTAACGGGGGCCAACGACCGACTGGCGTCGGAGGCTTATGTCAAGGCGTGCCGCCCGGCCTGCGTCGAGGCCGGCGGCGAGATCGCGGCCTGCGAGCACGCTTGCGCCTGCGTGGCGCGCGACGCCAAATCCGCCGGCCTCGCCTCGCGCCTCAGCGCCTCGCAGGTCGCCGACGCCGAGCGCAAGCGTCTGGGCGCCATCGTCGAAGCCTGCGGGGCCGATCCCGATCACTGAGCGCGGGGCGCCGCGATGCGCGCCTGCGCAGGCGCCTTGCCATGCGCCGTCTTGTGCCAATGGAATGGCCGCACGATCAATTCAAACAACGCCACCCAGGTCGCCGCCGACACCAAAGCGTAATAGAGCGGAAGCCCCATCAGCGCGCGCCCGTAGGGCCGCAAGCCGCGCCGCCGCATCGCCACCAGCGCGGGAACCGCCACCACCTCCAGCCCCGTCAGCGTCAGGATATAGGTGTAGACGTCGGCCAGCCGCGACGCGGGCGTCTCGCCCGTCGCCTCCATCACGCCGCGCCACAGCGCCATGAACAGGAACGCCGGCCCGACCAATCCCGTCGCCACCGCGCCGCCGATCAGCGTCAGCGCCGCGATCCCGCGCCAGAGCCCCATCTCGCGGAAATAGCGCAGCGGCTGACGGGTATGCACGATCATCGTCTGCATCCAGCCCTTTTGCCAGCGCGTGCGCTGGCGGAACCAATTGCCCAACTCGGTCGGCGCCTCCTCGACCGTCTCCGAGTCCAGCGCCCCGACGCGAGAGCCAAAGCGCGCGAGGCGCACCCCCAGATCCGCATCCTCGGCGACGTTCCAGGCGTCCCATCCGCCGACGCGGCGCAGGGCGGACGTTCGGAAATGGTTGGTCGTGCCGCCCAGCGCCACCGGCAGCCCCAAGGCGGAAAGCCCCGGATTCACCAGCTCGAACAAAGCCGCATATTCCACCGCGAACATGAAGCTGATCCAGGTCTCGCGCCAATTGCCGATGGTGAGGCGCCCCTGCAGCGCGTCGACGTCAGGCTCGGCGGCGAATTGCGCCGCCGCCTGGCGCAATTGGTCGGGCGCCGGTTCGTCCTCGGCGTCAAAGACGCACACGAGTTCGCCGCGCGCCGCCTCCAATGCGACATTGAGCGCACGCGGTTTGGTGCGAGGTCGCCCCGGCGGCGCCACGACGACATCGAAACGCGGCCCCAGCCGCTGCGCCGCCAAAGCGGCCATCGTCTCGGCGTCGTCGGCCTCGATGACGAGCTTGATGTCGAGTTTTGAGCCGGGATAATCGAGCCGCTGCAGCCCAGCCACCAGCTTGGGTACGATGGCGGCCTCGCGATAGAGCGCGATCAGCACCGTGTAGACAGGCAAAGCAGCGTCTTCCAGCGGCGCAACCCCCGCGACGTCCCCGCTGGCCACCGTCACCGCAAAGCGCAAACTGACGGCGGTGGTGAACATCCCCCACAGGACGCCGGACGTCACGGCTCGCGCCGCCCAAGGCGCGACGCCGGCCAGCGCGATCAGCCCGAGCCCGAATCCCGCCGCCGTCGCCGTCTGCGCCAGGCTGATCTCGCCGCGCGCGGTGAGCGCAGGATCGAGGCTCTCCAGCCCATGCGCCGCCCGCGCGGCGATGTCGGCGCCGCATTCGGCGCGCACCAGCGCCGCCAGCCTTCGCGGCGAGGTGATCGCCAGACCCTCGATGGTCTGGCCGGACTCGACCGCATCGAGGAAAAACCGCAGCGACTTGCCCTTGGGCGCGGCGATCGCCCGATAGGGCGTCAGCCGCGCCAGATAGACCAGCCCCAGCGCCATCGCGCGCGTCGGCGAGGTCGCGGGATCGAGCGGCGCGGCGCCGACGTGGAACGGCGCGCCCAGCCGCGCGGCCAGTGCGCGATAGAACAGGTCCTCGTCGACGAGCCCTTCGGCGAGCAGCGCGACATCGGGCGCGACGCCCAGCGCCAACGCCCGGTCGGCGGCTTGCGCCAGCGTCTCGGGCAGAGTTCCGAAAGCGAGCAGGAATTCGATCTCGCGCGGCGGCGGGGCGTCGGCGGGCGCGCGGAAAAGGATGGGCTGAGGATGCATGTCGCCGTAACGAATCGAGTCATGCAACTCTACGTAAATTCGTATGCAAGTCACGTCAGCTTGCTATTATATTTCAAATAAAACTGGAATTTCGGGGACATGATATCAATTGCGCAATTTCCAGGGGCCAAATGGCGCAATTGATATCATGTCCCCGTTTTCACGCCGCGTTCTCGACCGGCGCCACGTCCACCGACACCTTCAGTTCGTGTCCGCCGTACGACAGAATCACCCCGTCGACCGGCGGCACGTCGGCGTAGTCGCGCCCGCGCGCTACGACGATGTGGTCGTCGCCTTCCGCAATCGCATTGGTGGGGTCGAGCCCCAACCAACCAAACGCCGGGCCGCACCACACCGCGACCCAGGCGTGCGAGGCGTCCGCGCCGACGAGGCGCGGCTTGCCTGCGGGCGGATAGGTGCGGATATAGCCGCTCACATAAAGCGCCGGCAAACCTAACCCGCGCAAACCGGCGATCATCACATGCGCAAAATCCTGACACACGCCGCGTCGCGCCGCGAAGGCTTCCAACGGCGGCGTGCGGGCGTCGGTCGCCTTGGGGTCATATTTGAAATCGGCGTGGATGCGCCGGTTCAACTCTACCGCCGCTTCGTAAATCGGCCGGCCCGGCGTGAAACTTTCGCGCGCGTAAGCGGTGGCGGCGGGAAACAATGTGACGATGCGGCTGGGATAGAGCGCGAAGGCCGGCGAATCCGGCGCTAGCGACTGCACCGCCGCTGCTTGCGCGGCGATGCTCTCCCACGGCGGCGTCAGCGCAGCGGCGGGCGGGGCGGCGCGCAGAACCTCCACCCGCGACATCGCCTTGATTGACATGTCCGTATGCGGCGTCTCGATGCGCATCCGCGCCACGCTGTTGTTGAACGCGTCGACATGCTCGATCCAGTCGCGTGGCGGCGGCTCGACCACGACGCGGAAATTGCGCACCTTCTGACCCGGTTCGTCGCGCGGACGCAGCCGCGCCACGCATTCGTTGACGACGACCGGCGCTCCATATTCGTAATGCGTGATGTGGGTCAGATCGTAGATCATCCCAGACCCATCACCTTTTCCGCCCGCATCGAAGCGCCATGCAGGAAATATCGCCGCCCAATGGCCTCGGCGAGATCGTAGAGCTGGGTCTCGACGGTGAAGATGGAATCGTCGGTCAGCGCGTCGGCGATTTCCGACGACAGGCTGGCGCCGAGTTTGTTGGCCAGCCGCATCGGCTCCTCGGGGATGCCGTCCATGCGCAGCACCGGCAAGGTCGAAATATGCTCGACGATGCGCGCGATCTGAAACGCCACCGAGCGCGGATTGTAGGGATCGAGCAAAGCCAGATCGCGCACCGGCGCCAGCGCCGCGCCCACCAAAGTGCGCGAACGGTAGGTGATCTGCGAGTCAATAAGATCGAGCAGCACGTCCAATTCCTGCTCGGTCGCCGTCGCGTCGGCGAACTGGCGCGAGATGCGACAGGTGTTGATGCCGCGCTCGATGCGCCGCCCCAGCTCATAGAACCGCCAGCCGGCGCCGCGATTGAAGTTCTCGTCAAACAGGCCCGACAGCGCCGCTATCGTCGTCAGTTGCTCGTCCACACAATCGATCACCTCGGCGTCGCTCAGCGGGCGCGGCGGCAGATCGGCGAGGCCGGACTTCAGCCGCTCAATCAAGGTCCATGTCTGAAGGGTCAGCCGCTCGCGGATCACCGAGGCGGCAAAGCTCGCCGAATCCGCGATGTAAAGCGCCGAGCCGCGATTCTCCCTGGCGCGCAAAGCCGTCTCGGCGGGGCGGGTCGGTTTGATGTCCTTGTCGATGGCGCCCCAGTCGGTGAGCAGCTTCAACAATCCCGCCATCGCTTCGCGCGCGCCTGACATCGGCGCTTCCGGATCGACCGCGCGCGCGCTCATCACGCGCACCAGCCGCAGCGTCGCCTCGGCGCGCTCCAGATAGCGCCCGAACCAGAACAGATTGTCGGCCGCCCGGCTCGGCAGATTGCCCAGCAGCCGCGCGATATGGGTCTTCTCGGGGTTGGGCAGCAGCGAAACCGCAGGCTTCTGCCGCTCGGCCAGCACCCACACGTCGGCGGATTCGACGCCTTCGCCCATCGACACCGCGCGCGCGTCCGGCTTATCGGAGACGCGCGCGAAACCTCCCGGCATCACCTTCCAGCCGTCCTTGGTCGCCGCCACGTAGACGCGCAGCACGAACGGGCGCGGCGTCAGCTTGCCGTTCTCCCAGCGCGGCATGGTCGAGAGCCGCACGACTTCCTGTCCTACATAATCGAGCCCGCGCGTCGCAATGGCTGCGCGCAAGTGCTCGCGCTCTTGCGCCGACATTTCCGCGCCCAGCGCAACGCGCCGCTTTTCCAGCCCCGCCGCCTTGTCGCCGAAGGCGCTGGCGATGGAGATATTGTCGAATTTCTCCAAGACGCGGTCGCGCTCGCGCGGCTGCCCGGCCCACCAGGTCGCGATATTGGGCATGTCGAGCCGCTTGCCGATCAGCTTTTCGGCGAGGCGCGGCAGAAACGCCAGCATGGCGCGGGATTCGATGAAGCCAGTGCCGGGCATGTTTTCGACGGCGACGCCGCCGCTGCGGATCGCGTCCGCCAGTCCCGGCACGCCGATCCGCGAGGCCGAATTCAACTCCATCGGGTCGAGCCATTCGGAATCGACCTGGCGCCAGATCACGTCGGCGCGCTTGAGGCCCGCGACCGTGCGCACATAAACCTTGCGCCCGTCGCCGACGACGAGATCGTCGCCCTCGACCAGCAGAAAACCAAGATAACGCGCGAGATAGGCGTGCTCGAAATAAGTCGCGCTATAGGGGCCGGGCGTTAGGATGCAGATGCGCGGGTCCGAGCGCTCGCCGCTCGCCTTCAGCCCGGCGCGCAGGTCGCGGAAGAACGGCGCGACGCGCTCGACGTTCATCTCGCGATAGAGCTCGGGGAAGGCTTGGGAGACGACCAGCCGGTTCTCCACCGCATAGCCGGAGCCCGAGGGCGCCTGTGTGCGGTCGCCCAGCACCCACCATTTGCCGTCCGGCCCCCGCCCGATGTCGGCGGCGTAGAGCCGCAGCCACCGCCCGCCTGGCGGCGTCACCCCGCGCATCGCGGCGACGTAATCGGGCGATCCTGTCAGCGCGGCGGCGGGCAGGGCGCCCTCCGCGATCAACCGGCCCTCGCCATAGACGTCGCATAGCACCTTCTCGATGAGTTCGGCGCGTTCCGTCAGCCCCGCCTCGATCTCGCGCCATTCCGACTTTGGGATCAAGAGCGGCAGGCGGCTCAGCGGCCAGACTCGCTCGGCCGCCTCGCCCTGCACGCGATACGACATGCCGCGAGAGCGCACGCGCCGGTCGGCGGCGGCGAAGCGTTCGGCCACATTGTCGGCGGGGGCGGAGGCCAGTTGCGTCAGCAGCCGCGTCCAATAGGGGTTGCGCTCGCCGTCGGCGCGCACGAATTCGTCGGGGATGCCGGGCAGCGGCGCATAGTCCGACGTCCAGGCGGCGACCTTGGCCTCGGCTTCGGCGGTCGCGGAGGAGGGGCGGGCGGGAACCGGCAAGGCGAACTCGTCACAGGGGAAACGCGGCGCACTATGGGGCGAAGGCTTTGTCGGCGCCAGCCTCGCTGTCGGATTTTCCCTTGCCTTCGGCGGGGATCGTCGTTGTATATAGGTGGGAACGACGCAGGGAGTCCCCGGATGTTGCGACGGTTGGCGGTTTTCGTTCTGGCCTGCGCCCTCAGCGTCCCAGCCTACGGCGACGACAGACTGGTGGTGTTCGCTGCGGCGAGCCTCAAGACCGCGCTCGACGCGGCGGCGGCGAAATTCCAAGACGCCGGCGGCCCGGAGGTGAGCCTGAGCTACGGCGGCTCGCTCGGCCTCGCGCGGCAATTGGCGGCCGGCGCCCCGGCCGACGTTTTCATCGCCGCCGACGAGCCCTCAATGGACGCCGCCGCCGCTGCGATCCGCCCCGAAACCCGCGCCGACTTCTTGCGCAACCACCTCGTCGTCGTCGCGTCCAAAGCGGCGTCTTTCGACAAGCTAGACCTTAACCCCGCCGCCTTCGAGACGGCGCTCAACGGCGGCAAACTCGCCACGGGCGAGATCAAGACGGTTCCGGCCGGGCGGTATGCAAAGGAATCGCTGACCAAGCTCGGCTTATGGGCGTCGGTCGAGCCCAAACTCGCCATGACCGACAACGTGCGCTCGGCGCTGGAGTTCGTTGCGCGCGGCGAAGCGGCGCTGGGAATCGTCTACACGACCGACGCCCACAGCGAAGCCCGCGTCAAAGTGGTCGCGCAATTGCCCGACGACAGCCATGCGCCCATCACCTATCCGCTGGCGGTCACGGCGGCCTCGAAAAATCCGGCGGCGGAATCCTTCGTCGCCTATCTGCGCGCCGATACGGCGGCGCTGTTCACGGCTCAGGGGTTTGAACTGGTGAGATAGCGCCCGGCAGCGGCAGCGCGTGGCCGGTCAGTTTCTCGAACTCATCGACGTGTTCGTTGGGCGGAGCGCCGTAGTCGGTGAGATTGCCGCTCTGGCGGTGGGGCGCAAAATAGCGCTCGGGCATTTCGCCGACGACGACGGCGGGACGCTCGCTCTCGATCAAGTCATAAAACGCTTCGTTGCTGGCGACGGCGGCGATGCGCGAAAAATGGTGCAGCAGATAGGGAAACAACAGACCCGAATTCGACGTGCGGAACATCACCAGCCGAGGCAGGCTCGCCTTCTCGCTCTCCAGCACATCGACCTGATAGGTTCGGTAGCTCGCGCCCTTGACCAAAGCCTTGTAGGGAAACGGCGGTCGCTCGTGCGTCTTGACGCGGCGGCCCGGCCAACCGGCGGCATGCGCGACGTCGCCACCATGCAGATAGGTCCGCACGCGCAAATCCTCTAGCGCAATCATCGACGCCGGATCGATCATCGACAGGCTCGCCGCGAGGGCGCGATAGACCAGGAAGGCGCCGTAACCCGTGACATGTACGTCGTGCGGCAATGCGGTTTCCTCGCGGGCGCGCGCATCCACCAGCGCGTCGAGCGGATAAACGAGGGTCGCGCGCAGCCTTTCGGGCGCCGCCGCCAGAATGCGCTGGAGCGGCCGGTTTTCGGCGAGGCGAGGGCCGCCGGGGATCGCGTCGGCGGCCAGCGCATGGCCTTCCGGTACGACCAAATGTCGGTAGACAATGCCGCGCGCCTCGCAGAACGCGCGCCGCGCCTCCAGCGCTTCGATCCAGCGGTCGCGGCTGGCGTCGCCGAGCACGCCGCCCTCGAACAATTGTTCGCAGACCGCATTGATCGTAGTGAACAGCCGATCGCCTTCGCCCACGAAGGCGCGGCTGGTTTGCAGCGTGTCCGTGCTTCGCCCCGGCCTGCGTCCGCCCAACGCCCAAGGCATGGGGCTCCATTCGACCGCCGCCCCCGCGCCCACGAAAATATCCCCGGGCTTTGCGATCTCAGCGGGTCCGCCGGCCTCGCGGATCAGCACCAGCCGGTGATGGAATGCGGTTTCTATCCCTTCGTCCGCGCGGCGCGGCTGTCCCCAGGGCGTCCAGTCGGGGGCGCTGACAACCTTCGCCGGTTCGGCGTCTTGCATCGCAATGGGTCTCCGTTAGACCGGCTTTAGCGCGGCGGCGGAAGCGGCGCCTAGGAGGAAGGGTTGGGGGTCTCAAATTGAAAGCCGCGTTTGTCGGCGGGTCGCAGGCGTTGAGGCTCGCGCTGGCCTATCTGCGCTCCGACGGCACGCGCGATGCGTGCTGGATGCCGCACGCGGCCGTAGGTTCAGCCGAGAACGTCGAGGCGCTGCGCTCGGCCGACAAGATCGTCTGGCTGGGGGTCGGGGGCCTGCCGCTTGATTTCGAGACGCACGAAATCGGCGCCGAATTCATCCACCTGCCAGAACTGCACCTGGATTTTCTGTGGCCGTTCGCCGGTCAACCCCATATCGCCAATACGCCCGACGAGTTTCACCCGTTTCCCAATGGCCCTTTCCCCGCTGATCTCGGCGACGCCTGGCTCAACCGCGCCCTTGAGGGTCCGCGCGGCGCGCCCGCAATCGTGCAAGCCTATCTGGCGCTCGACGTCGCTCGCGTCGTTGATCTGGTCCGCATGAGGGACCTTGCGTTGGCGGCGCAGGCCGAGCGCGACAAGCTGATCGGCGTCGATTTCGCCTCGCGGATCGCCGAGAGCTTTCGTCAGCGCCCGTTGTTTTTGAGCCCGCGCACGCCGGGACCGGAAATGTTCGACTGGCTCGCGCAAGCGGCGTTCGCGCGGCTTGGAATCGCCTATGCGGGCGAGGCGCCGACGTCGTCGGCGCGGGAATTGCCGATCCACCCCAGCGTCGCCGCGCATTTTGGGCTCGACTGGGCGCGCGGGCAAGTTTGCCGGCAAGGCTGGGTCGAAGCCGTCGATTTCGCCGAATATGTGCGCCGCTATCTTGCCTATGCCGAGGGTCCGCAGCTTGAGCGCGGCCTGGCGATGCTCGCCAAAGGTCGCTTGGATGAGGCGGCGCAAACGCTCGAAATCGCCGTCGCGCGCCCGATGGGGCGGCGTTCGCTCTCGGCGCAACGGGGGTTTGCGCGCGCGAGCTTGCTCCTGGCGGGCGTCAAAGCCAACGAAATCGAGTTCGCCGTCGATCTCGGCGACCCGCATTATCAAGCGTCCCTCGCCGCCTTCGCGCGAGGGAATTGGCGGGAGGCGCAATCCGCGCTTCTGGCCTATCTTGCAGGCGCGACGGGAAAAGCGGAGGATTTCGAGCGGCTCGCCGATATCCGCGAAAAACTCGCCGACGCACAGGGCGCCTTCGCTGCGCTCGAACTGGCGGCGGGCCTGAAGCCCAACGACGGCGCTCTGGCCGCGCGGCTGACGCTGGCGCTGGCGGCGCGCGGCGACTGGCTCGCAGCGGCACGCTCGGCCGAACACGAGACCGCCCTGGCGCCGTCGAACCCGCATCCGCGCGCGGTTCTGGCGGACATGCTGAGCCGAGCGGGCTGGGCGAGCCGGGCGGCGCGGGACGTGGGGAGGGCGCTCGACTTTGGGGAAGGGCTGGGTTTTTAAAGACGAGGCGCATCGATTTTCACGCCAGACGGCCTTCGGATTGGCATATTTTGCCATAGCGGGTCAGAAGTTGCAGAATTGGAGCTCATCCTATGCCGACACGCAATGTTGTCCTGACCGAACGCCACGAAACGCTGATCGAAGCTCTCGTGCAAAGCGGCCGCTATCAAAATGCAAGCGAAGTGCTGCGCGAGGGTCTGCGTCTCGTCGAAAGTCGCGAAGTTGAGGAAGCCTCCAAACTTGACGTCCTACGGTCAGCCATAGACGCCGGCGTCGCCGCCATCGACCGGGGTGACGCCGAGGCGTTTCCCAGCGTGGCGGCGCTGGTCGATTACCTCAAGACAGTCGGCGCGAAAGCTCGGGCGGCGACTGCGGACCCGGTGTGACCGTAAAGTCGCGGCGGGTCGTTCTCGGCTCTGAGGCCGAGAAAGATTTCATCCGCATCCTCGCCTTCAACCGCGAAGGCTTTGGCCCGCGTCAGGAGGTCATATACGAAACGACAATCCTCAAAGCCCTCGCCGAACTTGATTCCGGCCCTGAAGTTGCCAGAAGTATCGCCCGCGACGATCTGCGGCCCGCAGTTCGCTCGCTGCATGTCGCCCGTCAAGGTCGCAGGGGGCGGCATGTCATCTTCTACCGCGTCACGAACACGGACTTAATACAGGTCGTCCGTATCCTTCACGACGCCACGGATTTCGCGCAGCACGTCTCAACCGACGGCGACTGATCTCCCAGCCTGTCGCTATCCGGGTCAGACAATGTCTCGTGCGCCCTCACCGCAAGTTCCCGGTATGCCCCAGCGAATACCGCCCCGGCTGCGGCCACACTGTCAGCCCGTGTGGCATTCCGCCCACCGGGATCGTCTTCACCGAGCCGTCTTCGGTGTTGAAAGCGTACACCACCCCGTCGTAACGCCCCGACAGCCACAGCGTCTTGCCGTCCGCGCTGACATTGCCCATGTCCGGGCTGCCGCCGCCCGGGATCGTCCAGTTCGCCTCGATGGTGCGCGTGGCGAAATCCATCACCGAGACGCTGCCCTCGCCCTTCTTCACGCCGGCCAAATTATGCGTGCCGCGATTGGAGATATAGAGCTTCTTGCCGTCGCGGCTGGGATAAAGTCCGTGCGTGCCCATGCCGGTCTTGATGAAGCCGGTCTCGACGAACTTGTCGCCGTCGATCACCACCAGCCCGTCGCTCAGCATGTCGGCGACGAACCACGCCGAGCCGTCCGGGCTGAGCCGAATGTCCTGCGGGATATGCTTGGGCGAAAGCTGCAATGTCGCTTCGAGCTTGTGATGCACGAGATCGATCTTGGCGAGCTTGTCGCTGAACTCGCAGGTGAAGATCGCATAAGAGCCGTCGATGGCGAAATCGGCGTGGTTGATCCCCGCGCAATCGGGCACGACGATATAGCTCTGCAACGCCATCGTGTGGGGATCGCGGAACTCCAGCCGACGTTTGGCCTCGGCGACCATGATCGCCGAGCGCCCGTCGGGGGTGAAATACATGTTGTAGGAATCGGGCACGTCGATGGCCTTGCCCATTTTGGCCGTCTTCGGGTCGATGGGCGCGACCGACGCGTGGCCGCCAGTATAGCTGATGTCGCCCGACACCCACAGAGTCTGCAAATCCCACGAGGGCACGATATGCTGCGGGCTCGGCACGCCGGTAAACGTGTCGACCACTTGATAAGTCGCGGGATCGATGACGTTCACCTTGCCGCCCATCAGGTCCGGCACATAGATGCGCTCAAGCTGGCCCTGGGTCGCCGGGCTGATGTGGTCGGGGCCGATCTCGGAATAGACGTTCCGCAGATCGGGCGGCGCCGGCATCGTCAGATTGGCGGGTTGCAACTCCGCGGTCGGCGTCGGCGGCGCGACGGGCCGATGCAGCACAATCGGTCGCACGAGCCGGGGCGTCGGCGGGCGCCAGCGATAGAGGGACGCGCGCGCGGCCACGGCCGGGCTCGCGACGGGCATGCGGGCGACGGGCGGGCGTGATGCGGGCTGACGCGCCATCGGCGGATGCGCGACGACGGGCGGCCGCCAAACGGCCGGGCGCGCAAGGGGATGCGCAAGCGCCGCCGGGCGCGGCTTTCCCAGTTCGTAAGCCGCCAGGGCGACGAATTCTTCCGGCGAGCCGGCGACTTCGGGCGCGCCCAGGCAGGGCGGCGGGCAGGGTTTGACGCCGCCGCACCAATCCGGCACGGTGAACGAGTGGGCGCGCGTCAACGCCGCCCAGCCGCCGAGCCCCAGACCCGCCGCCAGAGCCAGCGACGGCAAAATTCGACGCTTGAAATCCACCGGCTCGCCCGCTTTACCTTGCATACCCCAACGCGAGGCTATGGCCCGCCAATTCTGACTAACGGATGAACGCGCGCTGAACGGGCGACATCGTTCATCAAATTGCGAGCATAACAAAAAAAAACCGCCGGCGCCTTTCTCGCAACGCGTTGTGGAACGTAAAGACACCAGCCGCGCGAAGGAGCGATCTCCCCGTCCGGCCAGAGAGAGCCGAATGTCTGTAAAATCCTGGTTTTTGACTTTGGTCGTGGTCGGCGGCGCGGCGGCGGGCTACGCCGTCTATGCACCCGATCAGGCCGACCGGGTTTCGCCGCAGGCGGGCGTCTGGGCGCGCCAGGCCCGCGTCGCGCTCAAGTTGCCAGCCGACGCCCCTAATAAACCCGAGGCCGCCACCGCGCCTGCGGCGCCCCCGCCCGCGCCGGTCGAGGTCGTCACGGTGGCGCGCAAGGATTTCCCAGTCGTGCTGGAAAGTCTGGGACAGGTTGTCCCCTATCAAACCGTGACGGTGCGCGCTCGCGTCGACGGGCAGGTGACCAAGATCGGCTTCACCGAGGGCCAGATCGTCAAGCAGGGCGATCTGCTCGCCGAAATTGACGCGCGCCCGTTCCAGGCGTCGCTCGATCAGGCCAAAGCCAAGAAGCAGGCCGACGAATCCACGCTCGCCAACGCCAAGCTCGATCAGGCGCGCTATTCCACGCTCGCCAAGCAGAGCTACGCCACCCAGCAGCAGCTCGACACCCAGACCTCCACCGTCAACACCCTGACCGCGCAGATCGCCGCCGACACGGCCGCCGTGGATGCCGCCAGTGTGCAACTCGGCTACACCCGCATCACGGCGCCGTTGACCGGCCGCGTCGGCTTCCGGCTCGTCGACCAAGGCAATATGGTGGCGGCGAGCCAGCAGACCGGCATCGTCGTCATCAACCAGTTGCAGCCGATCTCAGCGACTTTCACCGCCCCGCAGGAGCGCGTCGGCGAGATCAACGGGCTTCACAAGGCGGGCGCGGTCCCCATTAAGGTGAAGACCACCGACGGCAAGGACTTGGCGACGGGCGTGCTCGACGTCGTCGACAACACCATCGACGTCGCCACCGGCACCGTGAAGCTGAAGGCGAAGTTCGAGAACGCCGATAGCGCCTTGTGGCCGGGCCTCTCGGTCATCGTCGACATTTCGCTGGGCACGGACAAGAATGCGCCCGTCGTGCCGACGGCCGCGATCCAGCACAGCCAGAAGGGCCTGTTCGTCTATGTGGTCGGCGACGACATGACTGCGCAACCCAAACCCATCAAGGTAGGGCACCAGAACATGCAGGAGACCGCCGTCGCCGAAGGCCTCAACGGCGGCGAGAAGATCGTCGTCAACGGACAGGCGCTGTTGCGGCCGGGCGCCAAAGTCGTCATCCCAACGCCCGGAAGCGGGAGCTGACATGACCGGCGGCACAGGCGGATTTTCCGGCCCCTTCATTCGGCGACCCGTCGCCACTACGCTCATCATGCTGGCGGTGCTGCTGATCGGCCTCGTCGCCTATCCGCAACTGCCCGTCGCGCCGCTGCCGCAGATCGACTTCCCCACCATCACGGTGGGCGCCAGCCTGCCCGGCGCCTCGCCCGACACGATGGCGTCCTCCGTCGCGCAGCCTTTGGAGCGCCAGTTCGCGCAGATCCCCGGCGTCGCGCAATTGACCTCGACCAGCGCGCTCGGCTCGACCGCGATCACCATCCAGTTCGATCTCGACCGCAACATCGACGGCGCCGCCAATGACGTGCAGGCGGCGATCAACGCGGCGAGCGGGCAATTGCCCAAGAACATGCCGAGCCCGCCCACCTACCGCAAGACCAACCCTTCCGACACGCCCATTCTCATCCTGTCGGTGACGTCGGACGTCGAGCCGCTCGTGGAAGTGGACGATGTGGCGGAGAACATTCTGGCCCAGCGCATGAGCCAGATCGCCGGCGTGTCGCTGGTGCGTATCGGCGGCCAGCAGCAAAAGGCGGTGCGCCTGCAGATCGATCCCTCCAAGCTGGTCGAGAAGAACCTCGCGCTTGAGGACGTGCGCCAGCAGGTGATGAGCGCGACGGTCAACAATCCCAAGGGTACGGTGATCGGCGACAAGCAATCGTTCACCATCTACGACAACGACCAACTCACCGAAGCGAAGGACTGGAACAACGTCATCGTCGCCTATCGCAACGGCGCGCCGGTGCGCATCAGCGACATCGGGCAAGCGGTTTCGGCGCCGTCCGATGTCACGCAAGCCGGCTGGGCCAATGGCAAGCGCGGCATTTTCCTCGTCGTGTTCAAGCAGCCTGGCGCCAATGTCATCACCACGGTCGAAAACATCAAGCGCCAGTTGGGCAAGCTAACCTCGGCGATTCCCGCCGACATCAAGGTCGAGATCATCTCCGACCGCACCCTCACCATTCGCGCCTCGGTGACCGACGTTCAGAACACTTTGCTCATCACCATCGGCCTCGTCGTGGCGGTGATCTTCGTGTTCCTGCGCAGCTTCTGGGCGACGATCATCCCGAGCATCACGGTGCCGCTGGCCCTGTTGGGCGCGGCGGCGCTGATGTGGGGGGTCGGCTATTCGCTCGACAATCTGTCGCTGATGGCGCTGACGATTGCGGTGGGGTTCGTCGTCGACGACGCCATCGTCGTGCTGGAGAATATCCAGCGGCATGTCGAGGACGGCATGAAACCCTATGAGGCGGCGATCAAGGGCGCGGGCGAGATCGGCTTCACGGTCATCTCGATTTCGGTGTCGCTGATCGCCGTGCTGATCCCGCTGTTGATGATGAGCGGCATCATCGGGCGGCTGTTCCGCGAATTCTCCGTGACCATCGCCATGACCATCGTGGTGTCCGCCATCGTGTCGCTGACGTTGACGCCGATGATGGCCTCGCGGTTCCTGAAGGAGCACGACAAGGAGAAACACGGCTGGCTCTACAATGTCACCGAACGCGGCTTCGAGGCGATGGCCAACGGCTACGCGAGGGGCCTCGACGTCGCGCTGCGCCATTCTTTTGTGACGCTGATGATCTTTTTGGCGACGGTGGCGGCGACCGGCTATATGTTCAACAAGATCCCCAAGGGCTTCTTCCCGCAGCAGGACACCGGCGTCATCTTCGGCACCACGGTCGCCGGACAAGATGTCTCGTTCCCGACGATGTACAAATTGCAGGAGCAGATTGGCAAAATCGTGCAGGCCGACCCCGCCGTCGCCACGATGGCGATGGGGCTGGGCACTGGCACCGGCAACACCTCGCAAAACTATGGCCGCATGTTTGTCACGCTCAAACCGCGCGATGAGCGCGACGTCGACGCCTTTCAGGTGATCGCGCGGCTGCGCCCGCAACTCGCCAAGGTCGTCGGCGTCTCGCTCTACATGCAGGCCGCGCAGGACGTGACCGTCGGCGCGCGCTTCTCGCTTACGCAGTTCCAATATACGTTGCAGGACGCCAACTACGACGAGTTGAACGTCTGGGCGCCCAAAATGCTGGCCAAGCTGCGCAGCCTGCCGCAGATCAAGGACGTCGGCACCGACCAGCAGGCGTCAGGAACGACGCTCAAGCTGACCATCGACCGCGATCAGGCGTCGCGTTTCGGCATCCTGCCGCAACAAATCGACGATACGCTCTATGACGCCTTCGGCCAGCGTCAGGTCACGCAGTTCTTCACGCAGGTCAACACCTATTATGTGATCGAGGAAATCACGCCGGAGTTGCAGAAGGACCCGGCCGCGCTGGAGAAGCTCTACATACGCTCGCCGACCAACGGGCAATTGGCGCCTATGTCCTCCTTCGCGAAATGGTCGACGGTCCCGGTGGCGCCGCTGTCGATCAACCATCAGGGCCAGTTCCCGGCGGTGACGATCAGCTTCAACCTCGCCCCCGGCATGGCGCTGAGTCAGGCGACGGATGCGATCAAAGCGGCCGAGCGGGAGCTTGGTCTGCCTTCGGCGTTGCAGACGGCGTTCCAGGGCAACGCGCAGGCGTTTCAGGATTCGCTGACGACGGTGCCGCTGTTGATCCTGGCGGCGCTGTTGGCGGTCTATATCATTCTGGGCATATTGTATGAGAGCTTCATCCACCCGCTGACGATTCTCTCGACGCTGCCCTCGGCAGGGTTCGGCGCTTTGGCGATGCTGATGTGGTTCAACTACGAATTCAGCCTGATCGCGCTGATCGGCGTAATATTGCTGATCGGCATCGTCAAGAAGAACGGCATCATGATGGTCGATTTCGCCATCGCCGCCGAGCGCGACGAGGGCCTGTCGAGCGAAGAGTCGATCCGCAAGGCGGCGAGGCTGCGCTTCCGCCCGATCATGATGACGACGATGGCGGCCTTGCTGGGCGGCGTGCCGCTGATGCTGGGCCACGGCACCGGCTCCGAGCTTCGCCAGCCGTTGGGCTATGCGATGGTCGGCGGCCTGATTGTTTCGCAGGCGCTGACGCTGTTCACCACGCCGGTGATCTATCTCTATCTCGACCG
>Ga0209698_10003075_pt1 | contig 18696 bp, 12 predicted proteins | sample LitLauG_LLR_2012_FD_187203 | JGI IMG/M metagenome (GOLD analysis project Ga0209698, IMG submission 187203) | Freshwater sediment microbial communities from Pennsylvania, USA - Little Laurel Run_MetaG_LLR_2012 (SPAdes) (version 2) | ecosystem: Environmental > Aquatic > Freshwater > Creek >...
GAACGGTGTAGATCGGATGTTGCCCATCGGAGCGTTACGCTACCCAAAGAATCCGGCAATCACCGAGTTGGAAGCGGCGGCAAAAGAGAAGTCGTCGACGGGTGGGTTTTCGACGGACGCCATTCTATTCGGGAAGTGGCGCGACTAATTAGGAGTTCCGACGCCCGGGGGTCGCCGAGATTGAGTTCTCTCAGTTGCTCGCAACGTTTGGGCTGTTGCGCATGGCGCACCGCTGGTATCTCCTTGGAGGTGAGGATATGAGCACTCTTGCTCGGGCTGAAAGGCCACTGTTTTCAGCAGAAGAGGGAGAGAAAATAGAGGACCTTGCGGCCTATCTGAGGCTCTCGGAGACTATACCGGGTTGGATCCGCTACGAGGAGGCTAAGGCCCTGGCACGGACGGCCTATTCACTCGAGGGCGACGCCGTGATCGTCGAGATCGGATCGTTTTTCGGCTCGAGCACAGTGTTCCTTGCAGGTTCCCGAAAACTGAAAGGAGCCGGTAAAGTGCATTGCGTCGACCCATTCGATGGCTCGGGAGATTCCTTTTCGGTACCGCATTACAATGCGATCATTCTGGCGTTTGGGGCACGCTCTCCGCGGGAACATTTCGAGAGGAACATACGCTCAGCCGATCTGTCCGACTGGATCGAGGTGCATCAAGGTACCGCCGAGCAGATCGCGACTAACTGGACGAGAGCGATCGACCTGCTCATCTTTGACGGCGATCAATCGCCTTCCGGGGTGCGGGCCGCTTACGATGGCTGGTCGCCGTGGTTGAAGCCAGGTGGTGTGATCGCGCTACACAATTCCAGCCCGCGGGAGTACGGTCCCGAGCATGACGGTCACTATCGCATAGCCACCGAGGAGATTCAGGCACCTCAGTATGTCGATCGCCATCTGGTCGACTCAATTACTTTCGCGCACAAGGCCGCCTGAACCCCTGCGCAGTGACGCCTGAATGGACAATCGTAGCGGGAAGGAGCCTGGCAGCGCTCCTTACTTAAGAGTAACTCGACGCACTTGATAGGACTGTGCTGACCCATGTCGGAACAACCTTCGCTGAATGCGATTGGCTTAAAATATGGAACCGACAAGTCGTCGTCTGGTCATAACTATCTTGATTTCTACGAGACTTTCTTTGCTCCGCTGCGACATAAACAGCTCACCATTCTGGAAATTGGGGTCTTCGAGGGCGCATCACTTCGGACCTGGCAGGAATATTTCCCAAAATCCAAAATTATTGGCGCCGACATTTTGCCCGCGACCAAGCGTTTTGAGCGAGATCGAATTTTGATCGAAGTGCTCGATCAATCGAACATCGACGACCTTACGCGTGTTTCGGTCAAGCACGGACCTTTCGACATTGTCATTGAAGATGGCTCCCACATGTGGGACCACCAGATCACGTCATTGCGAACGATCTTCCCCTTCTTAAAAAACGACGGCATTTACGTGGTGGAGGATCTGCAGACAAACTATGGCCCGCTGGAAAGCCGTTTCCGAGGCGTTGCCAGCTCAAGTTGTGTTGAGTATCTAAAAAAATGGTTGGATTTGTTTGTTGCTGACGATCAGATGCCGCTCACCAATCTTGAAGATGCTTTTCTACGAACCTATGGGCGCATGCTCCGGTCCATGACGTTCTACCGCCGAGCGTGTCTGATCAAGAAGAAGTCTCCGCCACCGGTCAGGGAAACTAGTCCAGGCAAGCCCATCGTAGCAGGGGTGACATCAAGTCCGTCGGCAAAGGTGCGCATCCTTGCGCATGTCAGCTACCGCGGAGACATTCTCGGTAACTCCGGCTTTGTCAATCTTGAATCAGACGAATTTGCAATCCAGGGAATCGCCATCGATTGCAGCGAGGAAGAATGTTTTGAGTACCGCGTGCGCTGGCCCGACAATTCCTGGAGCGACTGGTTCCAAAGCAGCAATTTCGTCGGGACACGAGGACGGTCGAAGCTTTTGACTGGAGTCACTGTTCGCCTGCGAGGAAACGCGAAAGACCGGTTCGTCCTCCGCACTTTCGGTCGCTTTGCGGGCTCCGAATACCCGGTCGAAGTTTCAGATGGACAGGACTGCGTATCCTCATCTGGGCAACCATTATGTGGCATCCAGATCGAACTCACAGAACACGTGCCGAAGTGAGCTGGTTGCTTCCGGTTCGCAGTGTACTTTAGCGTGGTGGCGCGTTCGGAAATTCAATCTTAATCTGGCGGCGAAAAAGAACCCGCGTGTAAGGCGGATCGTTTTTCTCGAAGCGGACGTAATACACATAGGGCATGCTTGTGATTGCCGAGAAATTCCGGTCTGACGAAGCTGGGTCGATTAGAGAAAAATATGCGTAGTACCAGTTGCCAGCTCCCTCCTGCGCCAGTAGTTCGCTCGTCTTCGCAACCAACACAGCTTCAGACCAATGGATGAGATCGGCCGACGTTGAGAGATAGAAGCCGGGCGGTCCAAACCGGTTGTCCGGGGCATATTGCGTCGCGATAAAGTAGCCGGTCGGTTCGTGACGCACAAGGCTGTCAGCCGCCCCCGAAAAGACCGGTGGGCACACGTGATCCTCAGCCCGTGCATTCGTTTCCTCGTAGGGATTGATGAAGCGGCCATTGAAATCGGAGCCGTTCCAGGCTCGCCAGGAACCCGGATCAAACACATCGGCGGTCCGGATCAGACAGGGACCATACTGTTGTGCTTTGTAGGGCCAGTCATTCACCAGCGCATAATAAAAATCATTCACTTTCAGGATATTCGTGGGCGATTCGTACCCATATGCGCTTGCGCGGTTCCCGATAGCATACGGATAGGGAAGGCTGGCGACCAGATTTCGCGGAGGCTTTGGTACGTGGAACGTATACCCGTTGTCCTCCGACGAAGCGAAAGTCACTGTATTCCACCAACAACTGTTGGTGTCGTTTGGCGTTGCACACATGCCTGGGACTTTGTCCGCCTCAAATTCGCTGTGTACAAGCACGGCGATCCCCCGTCCCTTTACTCCATAAAACGACGTCAGCCAGTTCCGATGCTGGAAATGGGACGGGTCGGGATCTTCCGGGGAGCGATAGATGACCCGGCAATCGTGCTTCACTGTGTCCATGGTCGGGCCTACCATCGCCCGAACCACGTAATGGGATGCAATAAGATGCACATCGTTCTGATCGTCACGGAAGGCCCTGGGAGGTTGATCTGGGATATCGAGATCGTCGCATCCCTGGTGTGAGTCGAATACCGGTTGCGCAGATCCCACAAAGGCGGCGGATAGCTTCGGTGGGGAATGCCGCCACTGCTGAGGCAGATTGGTGCGTCGGGTAATGACGCCGGCGAAGACCGCCATACCACACAACACAACTGTGTATGCCCAGAGCCGCCGCTGACTGAATCTCGAATTGATCGAATTTCCTCCTCAACCTGTCGGACCGGTTGCGTCGCATATGCCCGGTTTTCCACAGACCTCGGATTGAAGCCTTCCGATTCCAACTTTAGACCTCATCCTGCGCAAAAAAAAATTATCATAAAAATTTTTATTAAGGGCTTGACATGGCCACGACTGATGGGGATAATCGCTCAACTTTGCTGTTCCGGCCCCCCGTTCTTCCCCTGATCGCACTTCGAGAAAGGAAGATTTATGGTAGGGAATGCTTCATTAAGCGGAGGCGCTAGGCACGGTTTATCTGCCTTGAGCCATGCAGAGCGGCAGGCCGCTCAGAATGCACTGTCAAGGATAAAAGGCTCGGGAGGCTTGACTCACAACGCTACGGTTTACGGCGGTACTCTCGGCAAAGCTGGCTTGGGTGCGCCTTCCCTGATCCAGGGGCGTGGAAGTGACACTTTCGCTGGCGGATCCAGGGGAGTGCAAACCCGTCCGCTGGTCGCGGCCGGCAACGACACTGTGGTTAGCGGCTCTTCAGTAGTGTTCGGCGGCCGCACACCGCTTAGAGAAGCCATTGGCGGTCACGGCAGTCATGGTTTCGCGCTCAACAGCGACACTATCAACGTGGCGGGCACCACAGCCGAAAGCGTCAAGGCTGTGCAGCAGGAAGGCGCTGCCAAGGCCCACACGATCACGCTTGCTGATAGGACAACCATTACCGTTACCGGTCTGTCGCACGACATTCTGAAAGTGGGCCACTGATCAATAGCTGCTAGGTGAGCGGATGCTGTCCGCTCACCTATAGCTCATGCAAAATCGGAACTAGCCGTGATGCGACTCGCCTACGGTGAGGTACGGACAACCGGAGCGAAGCGCCTCGAAACACTGTTTGGCGACATTTCGCGATCTGTAGTGGAGGGCCGACTGGAGTCGGCGCTGCGCTACGCTGATTGCGCTCTCCGCGTTGCTCCCGACGACGCCACCTGCCTGCTTGTGTTTGCGCGCATGCTCATGCGCTTGGGAAGATTTTCCGCCGCTGCCGAGCGGTTGCAAGGCCGCTCAGAGCCCCAATTGATCGTTGCCCGGGGAGAGGCTTTGTGCGCCTTGGACTTGTTGGATGATGCGGTCGAGTGTTGCCAACCGTTGCTGAAGCAACGTGCAGCAGATTCCGTAGAGAATCTCGCGCAACTCGCTGCCGAGGTCTGCCGCCGGTGGAGAGGCCTCAGGCTTCCGGGCTGGGTTGGCATAGACACGAAGCTTCGACTAGTCGGCCAGACACGATCGGGAGGCCGTGTAAGAATCGCATGCGGCGATTTCGTGTTGTCTCCGCTGATTGACCCTGTAAGTCAAGGCGACTTGAATTCGTTTACGGTTGAAGTTCCGCCAGATGTTTCCGGAGCCATCGCGGCCCACATGGGGGAGCTTCCGCTGCTTGGCTCTGGCCTGCTGTGGCCTCCCGATTTCGGTCTTTCTGGCTGGGTCGCCGCGGAAGATAGACGGCTCGTGGGTGAGGTGCGGATGGACTGGTGTCCAGCGCTTCCGGTGGCGCTTGAGGTTGTGCCTGTCGGCCGTCAAGGCAGTCGAGTGTGCGTCACGTCGGGTCAGCCTTTCTCGATTCCCCTGGATCAGATGAACGCTGCCCCTAGCCACCTTGAAGTTTCGGCCGTGTTACCTGATGGCAGTTGCTGGCCCTTGGTAGGCAGTCCGGTTGACACCCAGCCGGTCTCCCCAAGATTCCTCAGGGAGCGACCCCAAAGAGCACTTAGCGCAGATCCTCGCCAGGAGTCTCAGCCAAAGCAAGTGATCGACATCGTCGTTCCGGTCTATGCGGGTCGCGATGAAACTCTTTCCTGTATCGAGCGCGTACTCTCTACCACACGACGAAGTGAAGCGGAATTAGTAGTCGTCAATGATGCCAGCCCGGACCAGGAATTGTGCGAGGCCCTCGCTCGTCTGGCGCACGCCGGTCGTATTACCCTCCTGACAAATCCATCCAACCTGGGCTTTCCCGGTGCGGTCAACCAAGGCATGAAACTCCATCCCGAGCGCGATGTCGTGTTGCTCAATGCAGACACTGAGCTCTTCGGCGATTGGCTCGGGCGCCTGAAATCCGCAGCGTACAGTGCAGATAATATCGGGACCGTGACCCCGCTCGGCGAATCTGCTTCGATTACGAGCTACCCCGGCAAGAGCGACCACGCCCACACGGCGGCGGAAGCTGAGCAGATCGATCGCATTGCCACGGAAGTGAATGCGCGCAAAAGAGTCGAATTGCCGGTCGGAGTCGGCTATTGCCTCTACGTGAAACGTGCCTGCCTCACTGACGCGGGCTGGTTTGATGAAAACAGTTTCAGCAAGGGCTATGGTGAGGAAAACGATTTCTGCCTGCGAGCCCGTAGCCAAGGCTGGCGTCATATTGCGGCTACCGATGTTTTCGTTCGTCATCACGGCGCTCGATCCTACGGACGCAGGAAGGAAGTTCTCACAGCGCGCAATCGCCGTGTTTTGAATGCTCTTCATCCCGGCTATGACGCCCTGATAGCCGACTTCATCGCCGCAGACCCGTTGCTGGATGCAAGACGAGCGATTGATATGCAGCGTCTTCTTCAGCAGGCGGTCGATCCGGTCCTGTTGATGACCTTAGGCCTTCCTGGGGGCGTGAAGCGGCACGTGGAGGAGCGCGAGTCCGCGCTTACAGCCGCGGGTCACACGGTCATTGTCCTTCAGCCTTCCGCCGAGCTTACCGGAAAGCATCGCGTAGTCCTCCGGGCCAAAGGGGTAACGACGGAGAATCTCGTCTTTAGGCCCGATGAACTGCAAATGCTGCGCGACTACCTATCCAGACTGGGAATCGCGCACATTGAGTTGCATCACTTCGCCGGACTTCCAGCCGCTGCGTTAGAACTCGCAACCAGCCTTGGCGTTCGCTACGACGTTTATGTCCACGACTATTGCTGGATCTGTCCGCGCTTAATGCTTGTTGGCGGATCAGGATTCTATTGTGGCGAGCCGGCGTTGAAGGACTGCGAAACTTGCATCCGCACTCACGGAACCGAACTGGAGGAGTCACTCACAGTCGAAGAATTGCGCACACGCAGCGCCGGCATTTTCGAGCGCGCAAACCGTGTGATTGCGCCATCCCGGGATGTCCGCAGCCGGTTGCGGAGGTACTTCCCCGGTGTCCCGATCAACGTGGAGCCCTGGGAAGCGCCTTTGGTACTGGTTCCGCCGCCGCCGGTCGCGGCGACGGGGCGAATCCGAGTAATCGTGATCGGAGCCATCAGTATTGCCAAGGGCTATCAGGTCTTGTTGGAGTGCGCTCATGATGCTGCCAACCGCGGGCTTGACCTGGAGTTTATCGTCATCGGCTTCACGCATGACGATGAAGCATTGCTGGCCACTGGCCGCGCGTTCATCACCGGTCCTTTCAAAGAGAAGGAGACCGCGGCGTTGCTGGAACGGGAGCAGGGCCACGTCGCTTTCTTTCCGTCAGTTGCTCCGGAGACCTGGTCTTATGCGCTCACGCACGCCATGGCACGGGGCCTTCCGACCGTAGCTTTCGATCTGGGCGCGATGGCCGAACGGTTACGATCTTACTCCGCGGCCGAACTCCTGCCCTTGTCGACTGCCGCTGGGGAAATCAATGATACCCTGTTGCGGCGAGCACGGCGGGTCGGTACTTCAGAACTGCAGAAGGAGTCTGTTATGGATGCGACACAAACGATCAACGATGAACCGATGGCCGGCGAACTTTCGGCTTCGGTCCAGGTTTTACCTCTCCCAGTCGGCACCTACGTTTTGACCGTGCGGGGCGGAGCAAAAGCGGATGCTCCCAATGAGGAGCTAATTCTGCCAGCGCTGCAAGTCGGGTTAGCTCCAGCGAAGTCTTCTGCGGTCGTCGAATTCCTCGTCCGATCTGCCACTCTGGACCGCTGGCTCGCTCGCAGTGGAGACATGATTATCGTCAAGATTTCCGGAGGGGATGCTTCACTGCTGCTCACTTCCGTGCGCTTGCCAAACAATCCCTCGTTGTCGATCGACATTCGCCCACTGGAAGCTCAGCCGTACCCTGCAGACCCGGACCTCGACGCAGCAGCGGCTGCATCAGGTCTTCTCGCCACTCATGTCGTGACGCACATCCAGAACATTGGCGACGTTCACTTTCGGGATGGCTGGGCGGGCTGCATCGAGCGATTCTGGATTGAGGCTTTCTCAATCATGTCCATAGGGGGACTGCCGACCGATGCCATCGAATACTGCTGTGTCACCGCGGATGGCTTCCAGACTCCGTGGCTAAGCCATCAACTGTTGTGCGGGAGTCGCGGGCGAGGAATGCCGATCATCGCTTACGCTGTCCGCCTGAAGCCGGAAGTAGCCGAGCGCTACGAGTGCTCCTACGTGGGCAAGTTTGTATCGGGGAGCACGTATGGGCCGTTCAGAAACGGCGACCAGTGCCGCTCCGAAACGGCGGGAGATCCGCTGTGGGGCCTGGAAGTGCGCGTCGCAGCGCGGAGGCAATCGGCGGATGCAGACCCGGTTCGCAGGTCCATTCCGGCGTAGCTCAGGCCTTAAGGATTCTGGAAACATGGTTCGCAAGAAAACGGCCAAGCGGCCAAGAGTGTTCCTCAACGCAGGATGCGGCCCCCCGGGAAACACCCGGCTCCCAGCGTTGTTTCGAAAATGGAAGCAGATCCGAGTGGATGTCGATCCCAGCATGAAACCGGACATCGTGGCGAACATCGCCGACCTTTCGCGCATCGCGGACGGTTCGGTGGATGCAGTCTGGTCCGCGCATGCCACAGAACATCTGTTCGCGCACCAGGTTGCAGCGGCATTTTCCGAATTTCGCCGGGTGTTAAAGGGAGCTGGTTTTGCCTGTATCGTCGTTCCCGACTTGCAGGCAATAGCCCAGTGGATCGCCGAAGACCGTTTTCACGAGACGCTCTATCAGTCCAGGTCGGGACCGGTCAACGCTCACGACATGGTTTTTGGGTTTGGCCCGGCCATCGCTTGCGGCAGGACCTCGATGGCGCACCATTGCGGCTTTACTCCGACGCTATTTCTGGATCGTCTCAAAGAAGCCGGATTTCCCGAGATCGTTTTGCGGCGCAGAATCCCCAGCCTCGAGCTTGTCGCGCTCGTGTTGAAAAAGCCCTCCGACGGCGCGAAGAGGGGCAAAGCCTTGATGACTGCGCTTGGTTTGTGAGCCATGATTTTCGTCTTTATCCATCAGAATTTCCCGGCGCAGTACCTCCACATCGTCCGCCATTTGGCGGAGAAACCGGAAAATCGGGTGTATTTCATCACCCAGGCGAACCACAACGAAGTGCCGGGTGTTTGCAAGCTTGTGTACAAGCCGAACCTGCCGCTCATCTCCATTTGTCACGCGTACACGGCTTCGTTTGATACGGCTGTGCGCACCGGCGCGGCCGTGGCCGATGTGTGCCGGAACCTCCGCGACTCCGGTGTGGTTCCAGATCTTTTGATCGGGCACTGCGGTTGGGGGGAGACGTTGTTTGTGAAGGAGGTGTTTCCGGAAGTACCCTTGGTCTCGTACTTCGAGTTTTTCTATTATCCCGAAGGAGCCGACGTAGGATTCGATCCAGAATTTGCGCCGCGAGCAGAGGACGACGGCGCGCGCTTGCGGATCCGAAACGCCGTGAACCGGCTAAGCTTCGCCGAGAGCGATTGGGGGCACACCGCGACTACATGGCAGCGGAGCCTGTTTCCGGAGGCGATGCAAGCGCGCATCTCGGCGATCCACGAGGGAGTCGACACCGGGTTGGTAACGCCCGACCTATCAGCATGGATCCGGCTGGCACGGAAAGACATTGTTCTTAGGCACGAAGATGAAGTCATCACTTATGTTTCTCGAAATCTGGAGCCTTACCGGGGCTTTCACATTTTCATGCGCGCCTTACCTGAGATTCTGCGACGCCGCCCACGTGCGCACGCCGTGATCGTAGGCGGTGACGGCCTCAGCTATAGCGAGCCTCCGCCTTACGGAGGCACATATCGCGAGATGATGTTAGGCGAGTTGGGCGCGAAACTCGACTTGAACCGAGTCCACTTTCTTGGACAGGTCCCCTACGAGACTTATTTGAACGTACTGCAGGTTTCGTCCGTCCACATTCACTTGACATATCCATTTGTATTGTCGTGGTCTTTTCTCGAGTCGATGTCGGCTGGGTGCGCCGTGATCGCGTCTGCAACCGCCCCAGTGCTTGAGGTATTGCGCGATGGTGAAAACGGGTTCGCCGTCGACTTCTTTTCGATTGACCAGATTTGCGACCGGGTGGATGAAGTTCTGGATCATCCCGACCGGATGCAGGCGATCCGTGACGCCGCCAGGGACATGGCGATCAGTTGCTTCGATCTGCAGGTTACACTGCCCCGTTGGGAGCAACTACTAAGTACCGCCGCTCAGCGGAAATTCCCGCGTGAATGGCCGCCCGACCCTGGTCTTGCCACTCAGAGCCAGCTGCGATGACTATAGAATCCATCCACTCGTTTTATCGCGGAGCAAAGGTTCTGGTCTCCGGCGGCCTTGGATTCATCGGGTCGAATCTCGCCCGGCGCCTGGTAGAGATCGGTGCGGATGTTCTGGTGATGGATTCTCTGCTCCCGAATACCGGAGCAAATTACGCGAATCTCAAAGGTTTCGAAAACAGGCTGTGCGTCCGGCCAGTCGATCTTAGAAATGCAGAGGAGGTTGCAGCTCTGCTGCCGGGACATAGAGTCGTCTTCAATCTCGCCGGAACGGTGTCCCATTTGGACTCGATGACGGACCCGCTGTCCGACATGAGTGCGAACGTGCACGGACAGATTGTCCTGCTTGAGGGCTGTCGACGGTACATCCCCGAAGCCAGAATCGTCTTCGCGTCCACGCGCCAAATTTATGGCCGGCCGATTTCTTGTCCGGTGGACGAGAATCATCCGATACGCCCAGTCGACGTCAACGGCATCAACAAGGCGGCCGCAGAGAGCTATCACACTCTGTATCATCAGGCGCACGGACTGCACACCGTCTCTCTTCGGCTTACGAACACGTTTGGGCCGCGAATGCGGGTCAAGGACGCACGCCAGACTTTTCTTGGAATCTGGGTGCGCCGCGTGGTGGAGGGAACTGCCTTCGAGGTGTGGGGTGGCCAGCAGAAGCGCGACCTTTCCTACGTGGACGACGCGGTGGACGCCTTCCTAGTGGCTGCCGCATGCCCGGCCGCGCAAGGTCACATTTTCAACATTGGCGGCAGCCCTCCGATAACGTTGGCCGAGCTTGCTGAGTCCTTGATTGCTGTTGCCGGCACCGGTCGCTTTGAGACCAGGGAATTCCCGCCCGAGCGCCTGCGTATTGATATCGGTGACTACTTTGCGGATGATCGACTCTTCCGCCAAGTCACGGGGTGGGCACCGAAAATCACGCTTGAAGACGGCCTTGCCCGTACTGTTGCCTACTTTCGAGATTGCCTGAGCGACTATGTCTGAAGCCATCCGTTCCTTGCCGAACATTCCGCAAATGCGCCCAGGTGCATTCTTCGAGGAGCACCGCCAGGAAGTAATGCATGCCGTGGCTCGCGTCCTGGAGAGTGGTTGGTACATTTTGGGTGGTGAAGTCGACGCGTTTGAAAAAGAGTTTGCACAACATTTCAATTTCGGGCGTGCGGTGGGCGTCGCGAATGGCACGGATGCTATAGCGCTGGCTCTGCGCAGCATCGGAGTGGGGAGCGGAGATCGTGTCGCGACTGTCTCGCACACTGCAGTTGCGACGGTCGCGGCGATCGAAATGGTCGGTGCCGTGCCTGTCTTCGTCGATATAACTTCGGACACATATACGATCGACCCCGCTGCGCTCGTTCGAACGCTCGAGGCACGCGGCCCCATCAAGGCGGTGATCGCGGTACATCTCTACGGTCATCCCGCAGACATTCCTGCCATTCTGCAGATTGCGAATCGATTCGGTGTTCGCGTCGTTGAAGATTGTGCCCAATCTCACGGGGCGAAGCTCGACGGTCTCTTCACCGGCAGCATGGGGGACGTGGCTACATTCAGCTTTTATCCAACCAAGAACCTTGGAGCATTTGGCGATGGCGGAATGGTCGTGGCCGGCGATGCGGAACGCGTTGAGCAAGTGCGAAGATTGCGCCAATATGGTTGGGGATCCCGCTACGTGAGCGACGTCGCGGGGGTTAACAGCCGCCTCGACGAACTCCAGGCCGCCATCCTGCGGGTGAGGTTGCCGTATCTCGATGCTGGAAATCAGCGAAGGGCCGCGATTGCCGGCGCTTACGACAAGGCTCTAGCCGGAACCGGTCTGGTGCTGCCTTCCAAGCGTGCTGGCGCGACGCATGTCTACCATCAATATGTCGTGAGGCATCCCGAGCGTGACCGGTTTCAGGCACGCCTCAAGAGTAAAGGCATTGGCACGAACATCCACTATCCCGTGCCGGTGCATCGTCAGCCAGCCTATGCCGGGAGGTGCGACATTGACCCGTCTGGACTGAACATAACCGACGCGGTGGCAACGCAGATCCTGAGCTTACCCATGTATCCAGAATTGAGCGATGACATGGTTACACACATAGTCGACACCGTACGCAGTCTGGTATAGTGCCCTGTCTCACATGGGTTATCCGTTGAGGAGCGAGGTTTCTAAGGTTCCAAGAACCCGCTATGCCTGACCCTGATCAGAATCGCGAAGAGTCGCACAGGAATGCGAAGCCGCCCTCGGTCCGGGACGAAGTGGCGCCTGATCCGCGCGACATCGCAAATTGTTTCAACTTGTTCCTGGGCCGCACGCCTTCGCAGAGTGCTCCGCAGTCTTTCGAGGTCAGTGATCTTTCCCTGCTTGTTCGCGACACCCTGCAATCCGATGAGTTCAAGAAGGTTGTCCTTCAACCCCTGTTGCTCCGAGAAGAACTTCCTCACATCATTCAGTTGGAGGAAACTCCTCCGCTGCCGCTGATCGATTGGGCGCAGCGGCGTTTGCCTATCGGCAAACCCACGCGACGCATCCTGGGAGGATCGCGCACATGGTCGCAGGTGCTCGAGGTTTTGCTGGCCGATGCTGGTTTTCTAGCCATTGCGCCTGAATTGGCCGAGGTCGGCATCGACAGCATTTTACGGGAACGGTTAGAGAACGAACCGTTGGTCAAGGTGAGGCGCTCTGTGGTCGGCGCTATTGATGCCACCTCAGCGTTTGAAGTGCGCGGTTGGGCCATCGACCTGTGCGATAAATCCATTCCAGTAAGGCTGGAATTCTTCGCTGACAATATCTTTATTGGTTCGGTGGTATGCACTGATCCGCGGCCGGACGTACAAGATGTGGTTGGTGGCGACGGGCAGTGCGGCTTCAGCTTCAAGATATCGATTGCTCACCGTCCGAGCTTTGGGGCTGGGCGGAAGCTGATCGCCATTGACGCCGTTTCACGTGAGCCCGTCGGCACCGGTGTGATCGTCTACTCGGATGCGGCGCAAACCTGGGACGCGATCACCGACACCCGCAGAGAAATTGCCCAGCTGCGTGAGGCCCTCGCCAGGATTGAAGCCAGGCTGCCGGAGCTTGCCCGCCTGGCCAGCGTCCCGATCGAAGCTTATCAGGAATATTGGGAGCGATTTTACCGGCCGGCGCCCGACGTTCTGGCCGAACAACGTACACGCAGCGCGTACTTCGGTTACCGGCCCCTGATTTCCGTGGTTCTGCCGACGCGGAACAGCAACACGCTGCTTCTCGAAAAAGCGATTGCCAGCGTGCGCTCCCAGACGTATGACCGCTGGGAACTCGTGATTTCAGATGATGCCTCTGACGCGGACGAACTCAAGATGGTGCTGAAGCAGTATGCGGGGGAAGAGCGCATCCGCCGGATTGAGGCCAGTGTTCGCGGGGGCATTGCTGTCAATACCAATCGTGGCATAGCGGCCGCCCAGGGCGACTACATTGCTTTTCTCGATCACGACGACGAGCTTTCGCCAGATGCGCTTTTCCACATCGCCCTGGCCCTGCAGGAACGACGATACGGCTTGCTGTACTCCGACGAGGACCGGATCGAAGAGGACGAGTTCGGACGCTGTGTTCACCACACGCCGCACTTCAAACCGGCGTTTGACCCAGACCTGCTGCGGGCCCTGAACTACATCTGCCATCTGGTCGTTGTCCGGGCTGATGTCATTGCGGCGATCGGCGGTTTACGCTCAGGATTCGAGGGCGCACAGGATCACGATTTGTTGTTGCGCGCAGCAGCACACTTAGCCGGCCGCGATATTCACCATGTGCCACGGATGCTCTATCACTGGCGCCTCACGCCCGGCTCGGTCTCGACTAGTCCGGCCGGCGCTCAGGCGATTCAAGAGAACACCGTCGCCGCCGTTCAAGACGAGCTCCGCAGTCAGAATTTGTCTGCCAGAGTCGAGATCCATAGCGACCCGGCCGGGTCAGCTCGGCAGTTTGCTACACGCGTCCGCTGGACCCTGCCCGTTCCCGCGCCACAGGTCTCGATTATCTTGCCCACACGCGACCGTGTGGATTTGCTGCGCCCGTGTCTGGACAGCCTCGTGGCCTCCTTGTACGCCTACCCAGGGCAGTGCGAGATCATTCTGGTCGATAACGATAGCATCGAACCCGCAACGCTGGCGTATTTCAACAGTCTTTGCCATATTCCGCAAATTCGCCTGCTCCGCTTTCGCGGGCCGTTCAATTGGTCGGCGATCAACAACTTTGCGGCCGGCGAGGCCGCGGGCGAGGTGTTGATCTTCTTGAACAACGACACCGTCGTGATCTCGAAAGACTGGATCGTAGAACTCGTCGCCAATGTGCTTCGGCAGGACGTCGGCGCAGTCGGAGCGCGGCTTCTCTACGCGGATGGCACAATCCAGCACGCTGGAGTGATACTGGGCATCGAAGGTGTAGCGGGGCACGAATGCGTCGGCGATGCGCCGGAAGCCGCTGGATATTTTGGCCGGAGCAAAATGTTGCGCAGTACTGCGGCCGTCACCGGGGCCTGTATGGCGACCCGGCGCAGCATATTCGAGCAGCTCGGTGGATTTGATAGCTTCAACCTCAAAGTCGCGTTCAACGATGTCGACTATTGCATGAAAGTACGAAAAGCGGGATATCGAATCGTTTACAACCCGTTCGCTACGCTCTATCACCTCGAGTCGAAATCGCGTGGTCGCGAATTGTCGCAGGTTCAGCAGGCTCGCCATCGTGCCGAGGTGATCTTTTTCCGCTCGCGGTGGAGCGAAGCCGACATGACCGACCCTTACTACAATTTGCACTTTGAGCGCTTTGCTCGCCCCTTTGACCGGCTGCGTCCCCCTCCGGAGATTTGAGAGCACTGCACTGGCCCAGCGCTGCACGAGTTGGTAGGAGTCAAAACCAAGAGCGGCGCGAGTTGCCTTGTTTATCGTTTCAGAGTGCTTCCTGGAAACTCTGGGCTCGATCGATGTCGACCAGTGTGGCAATGACGAATAAGTCCCGATCCTGCTCGACGCTGTTGAACGGAGCGATAAATTGAACTGAGAATCCGAGACGTTCGAGCACCCGCTGAACCATCTCAGGGCCGAGCCATTCGAACTTGGCACTTGGCTCCCCTTGCATTGGGTAGTAGCTCTTGGTGTCTTGTACCAGTGCAGCGAAGCCTGCTTCTGAAACAGCGTTTGCCAACGTCATGATAAGCCGACCTTCTTTGTTCAGGCACAAGGCAGCAGTCAGGAAATAGGCCATCAGATACTGGAGGTCCACATGCACCATCGCGTCGATAGAGTAGAGGGCATCGATCTTTCGGATGAGCCGCCGCCTCTTTAATTCCTGCAGCATTTCAGAAGCATCATCGCCACTCAGAAGCACCGGATATAATCGCTCGGCTTGCACATCGGCGGCCAGCCTCTTCGTCAAAACCTCCAGGTAGGCCGGACTGATATCGAAGGCAATGATTTGGGCCTCAGAATGCCGCAGTACCTTATCGGTGTATTTGCCCGAGCCAGCCCCAATCTCAACACAGTTCTTCCAGTCGGCCGCACCAAAGTCCAGAAACATCGTTTGGAATATTCTGGACCACGTCTCTTCCTCTGCCCATTCGTCTCCAGGCCACTCTAGCTTGGACGACGATGAGTTCGGAACATTTTCTCGATCCCAGGTTTGAACGTAACTGTCCCACTGCGTTCGATAGGGGTTGGACTCTGCCATCATGGAAGCTCCAGAGATTACACCCAGGATTCTGGCTTTGACTTCGAGGAGTGACGATTGTACACACAGATGCTGCCGCGCGACATTGTGAAATGATTTTCATATAGAGCGCCCAAGTCAATATACGGTCTGCACTCTGGAAATCAAATCGCAAAGAAGGATTGAAAGAGCGCTGAAACGGCTGGTCTTGCTGCTCACCGATCGGAAGTCACTATTACCCGCAACGTCGGATGAATACGAACGTCGCCGATTCTGCGACCGATGTACGACTTCAGACGAAATGTGGGATAGGAGTGTCGGGACATGAAAAGAGTCGACTCAGGCAGCCTCTCAGCCTCAAGGGCCTACCCTGTAATACCCTACCCTGTAATATATTGACGCCCGAACTACGGTCGAGCTATGGTGTCTCGTGCTCCGAGAGCCCTCGGAATCCCTCGTTGGGGAAGGAAATGAGCTATTTTGACGAGCAGTGGTATCTCCTCAAATATCCGGACGTCGTCGCTGCGATCGAACGCGGAGAGGTGGGGTCCGGGCTCGCTCATTTCGAGAGGAACGGCCGGGCGGAGGGCAGGCTCCCTTGCAACCCTGAACTGGCACATCGAATCGCCGAGGCCGACAAAGTTGTTTCCCCACGGATATGTCACTTCGATCGTCTATATGTGACCTCTACAGGAACCGGCCTGATTGTGGGCTGGATTGATAATCGAGGCGACAGTATTCAAAGCCTGACTTTCGCTCCTTACGTCGGGAATCCCATTCCACTCGATCGACAAGTGTTCCGATGTTATCGAAATGACGTGGTCGAGAAGAAGCCAAAGGACGAGAGAAACTTCGATTACGGACTCTGGATCCTTTTCGAAGGCCTGGCCGGCTGCCTTCCCCATCTCGGCGGGCGTATCAAAACTGAGTTTGCCAGTGGTTGTTCTTGCGAAGTTGAGGTGCCAGGGAATCTGGTGCCCGCCGAGGAAATGCGTGGGCGAGTTCTGGATGCGGTTGGCTGGCCTACTCGGTCGCCGAGTTCTCCTGTCCACCTCGGCGAGAGCATAGGGCCCATCTTGCGCCGTCTGAATGCGGAGGTGATAGCCCACGCTAAAGTTGCGCCTCCCGTCGTACACGGCAAGCGGCTAGAGGCGCCAAGTCTCAGCCTTGTCATCGTTCACCAGCGAATTGAATTGATGCTTCGCCAGGCCGCGCTATTTGCGGAGGTGTCCGGTATCGGCGACATAGAACTCATTTGCGTCTGCCACCGGCCGGAAATGGCATCCGCATTCCATGCTATGTCTGACAGCGCACACGTTTTGTACGGGCTCAATGTCGTTTCTGTCTCGGCTTCCAACCATCTGGGACTGGCGAAGGCAAACAACGAGGCGGCGCAGATTGCTGGCGGAAAAATGATGCTGTTTCTTAATGAGAGTGTAATCCCCGGTGATCGCGATTGTCTGGAGCGGGCGCTGCACGTCGCCTCGCAGATTGGTGAGAAGGACGTCATTGGTGCACAACTTCTTACCGAGGACAATTCGGTTCAACATATCGGCCGCTCGTTCGAACTTGCTGGTCGCACCCAGGGGCTATGGTGTCATGACGAAGCACTGAAGGGAATGCCCGTCGGTCAATTCCGGGGCGATGCTCTGCGCGATGTCGATGCAGTGACTGCAGGCGCGATGCTCGTGCAGCGCGATTCCTTTCTCGAACTCGGGGGATTCGACGAACACTATCTCGCCGACGAATATCGGGATAGTGATTATTGTTTACGAGCCCGCGGTGCGGGCGGGCGTATCGCGGTGAGTCCAAGCCTCCTCTTCTATTATCTCGAGTCTGGGGCTGCATTTCCACGTCCGCCGCGGGAGTGGGCCACGTCGTTGGTGGACCGAGTTTTTTTCAACAAGACGTGGCGCTCGACGATTGAGAACTTGCGAGCCAACTCCAGTAACTGAGGTCCTTGGCTTTGCCTCCGATGCACCATGAGCGGGGATCAACTTGACACAGAAGCGATTAATTTCGATAGCGCACTACCATCCTGACCTGGTTCGGGGAGGTGCGCAACAGGCCGCCTACGAGTTGTTCATGGGATTCGGGGCCCGCCCGGATTACGAATCTTATTTTCTTGCGGCCGTCCAAAATTCTGCTCTGCCCCAGTTCATCAAGCCTCAAACTCACATCTTTTCCTACGACGCGCGGCCGAATGAATTCTTGATGGCCGTGCGCGGATTCGATAGCTTCTGGCAGAGCAACGTTGCTTTGCATGAGGCCGGTTCCTTCCCGGAAAACTCTCTCCTGCACAAAGCAGGATGGAGCAGCGTCATCGATTTCCTGCGTGAATTGCGGCCGGACATCATTCATGTTAACCATACGATTTTCGTTGGCATAGAGATGTTGCGTGCCGCGCGCGTAGCCTGTCCCGACGCACGCATCATTTTCACGCTTCACGAGTTCCTCCCCATCTGCAATGCCAACGGGCACATGGTGCGGACGAACAATCAGGGTCTCTGTGACAAGTCGTCTCCCGCGCGTTGCACGCTGTGTTTCCCTGTGCGCTCGCCGAGCGATTTTTTCCTGCGCGATCGGTGGTTTCGGTGGCATTTCGCTCACGTGGATCGCTTCGTAGCGCCCAGCCAGTTTTTGCGTGAGCGTTTCGTCGCCTGGGGCATACCCGAGGACATGATTGTATTGATCGACTACGGGCGAACGTCCGAAGGCCGACGGCCAGCCGGAGTCCCGGCCGCGACCGAGGCCCACAATCGATTCGGGTTCTTCGGCCAACTGATCGATAGCAAAGGTATCGGTGTCCTTATCGATGCAGTTGAATCGCTGGTGAAACGCGGCTTGGAAAACTTCGAAGTGCGGATCCACGGCGCCAATCTCACGTTCGCGACCGAAAAGCTCCAGCAGAAATTCAAGACGGCCCTGGAACAGTTTCGCCAGATCAGGTTTTTCGGCAGCTATTTCAATTACGAGTTCCCCCGCCTTGCAGCGCAGGTGGACTGGTGCCTGGTGCCATCGACATGGTGGGAGAACTCACCGCTGGTTATCCAGGAAGCGTTCATGGCGCGCCGTCCGGTACTGACCGGCGACATCGGTGGCATGGCCGAGAAGGTCCGGCACAACGTGGACGGCCTGCACTTCGCTGCGGGCGACTCAGAATCACT
>Ga0209698_10003076_pt1 | contig 18695 bp, 18 predicted proteins | sample LitLauG_LLR_2012_FD_187203 | JGI IMG/M metagenome (GOLD analysis project Ga0209698, IMG submission 187203) | Freshwater sediment microbial communities from Pennsylvania, USA - Little Laurel Run_MetaG_LLR_2012 (SPAdes) (version 2) | ecosystem: Environmental > Aquatic > Freshwater > Creek >...
AGGTCTAGGCCCCGGCGACCCAGCTGACGCCGATGATCTCGGCGCCGCCGTGGGTGCCGATGATCGAGCCGAGCTGGCCGAGCCGGAGGGACTCGCGCGGGAACTTGGCCGAGATGAGCTCCAGGAACTCGCCGATGTCCGGTGCGCCCCCGTGCATCACGGCGACGTGGTCGATGTGGCCGGCCTCGACCATCCGGTCGTAGAGCATCTGCATGGCCCGCTTCCGGGTCCGGGGCTTGCCCTCCTCGTGGACCTCCCCCCCCGTGATGTCGATCACCGGCTTGATCGACAGCATCGAGCCGAGCATCGCCCGCGCCCCTCCGATCCGGCCGCCCTTCTTCAGGTTCTCCAGGGTGTTCAGTGCGGCGATGACGTGGGTCTTCGGCACCATCGAACGCACCTTGGCCAGCACCGCGTCGACGTCTGCCGCGGCCCGGGCGGCCCGGGCGGCCTCCAGCACGATGGTCCCGAGACCGCTCGACACCGACCGGCTGTCGATGACGTGGACGGGCAGCGACCCGCCCATGGCGTCGGACGCCGTCTGGGCCGACTGGAGCGTGTTGGACAGGTCCCCCGAGATGTTGACGCAGACGACGGCGTCGGCACCGGCCTCGGCGGCACGGGTGAAGGCCTGCTCGAACGCGCCGGGGGGCGGGCAGGCCGTCTGGGGGAGCTCGTCGGAGGCCGCCATGCGGCTGTAGAACTCTGCGACGGTCAGGTCCAGGCCGTCGGTGAACTCCTCTTCGCCGAAGCGGACGCTCAGCGGGACGACCTCGATGTCGAGGCCGGTGATGTCGGCCTCGGTCAGGTCCGACGAGCTGTCCGTGACGATGTGGACTCCAGGCATGGTGCGGTGCTCCTTGGTGACGTCCCCGATGCCGGACCCACCCTGAGTTCGACCGCGACCCGTCGATTCTGGCATCCCTGACCGGGGGGGTGCTGAACCCATGGTCCGTGAGGTGACCCAGGGTCCCGACGACGCCGCCGCGGGGCGCGTCAGTGGGACGGGTGGAGGGAGAGCATCGCCAGGTTCGGGTCGTCCCGGGGGCCGAACCGGAGCCACAGGGCGATGGCGGCGGACGCCAGTGCCGCATAGAAGCACCACAGCGAGGTGAAGCCGTCGGCGCTCAGCCGGGCCAGCACGACGATGGCCACCAGGTTGGACACTCCGAACCAGAACACATGGCGGAACCCGGACGCCAGCATCGACCCGCAGGTGGCCACGATGTACAGCCCGACGACCAGGGTCCCGTGCCTCAGCCCGAACGAGTAGGCGAGGTGGTAGGTGCCGAGGTGCGCGGTCGGGTGGGTGCGGAGCATGGTGACGAGCAGGATCGCGGCGGTCAGCGCGCCGGCGGCCACGAACGGGGCGATCCGCCACCGGCGGGCAGGGGTCCGCTCGATGCTGAGGACCAGGAGCGGACCGAGCACCGGGAGTGCCACGAGCGCGAACAGCAGGTAGATCCACATGGCCACGTTGCCGAGCGTCGCGGACACCCTGCCCTGCAGACCGAACCACACGAAGGCCTCGGTGATCTGGTGGAGCCCCAGCAGGAGGGGCAGACCGGCGACGAACAGGTACTCCTTGCGGTCACCCAGGTGCCGGCAGGCGTCGATGCCGATGGCGACCACCACCACCCCGCCGACCAGGTCTCCCTCGGGGGAGAAGCACACCTAGGCCGTGCCGGCTTCCGGGGTCCCGGTGCCGCGGTCCGGACCTCTCGCTCCTGCGCCGACCGGAGGCGACGGCGACCCACCACCGCCCGTCGTCCCGGTCGGCCGGCGTTTCGGGTGCATCGGGCACCGTAACCCGGATCCCCACGACCGGATCCCCGTCGGGCCCCGAGCTCAGCCGAAGGGTGGAGGTCGGCCGTCGGTGGCCGACGCCTTCGCCAGGTCCAGGATCATCGCGGCGAACGCGCCGCCGTCCACATAGGTGGTGTGCTCGATCCGGGTGGCGATCCTCCAGCCGGCGCCGGACCGTGCATAGGTGTCCTCGTACCATGCGCCCACGTCGAAGAGCTCCTTCGTCCCCTCCCACTCGACGCCGTTGCGGTTGAACACGTGGACCCTCCCGACCGCCGCGTCGGGCCCGGTGAACCGGATCTCGTGGGTCGAGGTGGTGTGCAGGCAGAAGGCGAAGACCGACATGGCCCCGGGCATCCACGCCGCCACCTCGGCCGGGGTCCCGGCGATGCCGCCCGCCGACGTGTAGTCGACGAGGCCGTCGGGCTCGAAGAGGGCCTCCCAACGGACCCAGTCCCGGTCGTCGACCGCGTAGGCGTAGGCGGTGGCCAGGTCCTGGATGGCCAGGTGATCGGCCACCCGGCCCGGGTCGAGGACCCGGCCGTCGGCCCCGTGTGCGTCGTCGCTGCTCATCGTGCCTCCTGCATCGTCGGTCGCTGTGCCCCTCCCCGCCGCGCTCACTGGCTACGGAACGCCGTCTCCACCTGGTGGGCCAGGTCGGCGAAGCCGCTGCCGCGGTCGGACTCGACCACCAGCTGCTCGAGCCGCCCGTCGAAGGCGACCAGCGGGTCGTAGCCGTCGCACACCGGGAGGGGCCGTCCACGCCCGACCAGCAGCGAGGCCGCCGAGTTCGGGGTCCACAGCCCGGGCCACTCGTGCGGCATCCGGACCTCACCGAGGTGACGGCCGTCGGCCGCGCAGGCCACGTCGAACCCGTCCCCCGACCGCCGGCCCACCAGCTGCAGCTCGGTCGCCCCCACCGGAAGCGGTACCGCCAGGCGGGTCACGTACTCGCTCACGAAGCTGCACGCGAAGGTGAGCGTCCCGTCGGCGGCGAACCACACCCACCCGCCGTTGAAGTCGCCCTGCTCGGCGAGTACCCCGGCGGCGCCGGCGGCCAGCGGCGCACCGAGCAGGGCGGTCGCCGTGAACCCGTTGGCCATCAGCGGCACGTTGTCCTCGAACACCCGCTCGCCGGGTCGGACCTCGACCCGACGGGACCCGGACGGCCACGGCACGAAGAAGTGGGCCAGCCGGTCGGTCACCCCGTCGCTCAGCGGCAGCACCCCGTTGCGCTCGGCCTCCTCGTACCAGCGGGCCACCAGCCGGTCCCGGATGTCCGGGTGCCGGTCACCCACGTCGTCGTTCTCGGCCAGGTCGGACCGGGTGTCGAACAGGTGCCAGTGGTCGTGGGCGAAGTCGTCGCTGCCGGCGATCAGTGTGCGGTCGGCGTGGGTGAGCTGGTTGACGTGGTCGGTGACGACCTTCCATCCGTCCTCGTAGAGGGCCCGGCTTCCCCAGCACTCGAAGTACTGGCTGGTCCGGGGGTCGGGCGCCCCGGGAGCGTCGAGCATGTGGCGCAGGGTGACGCCGTCCAGGCTCATCTGCTCCACGCCGTCCACCACCTCGGGCGCCGACAGGCCGACGAAGTCGAGGAGCGTCGGGAGCACGTCGACGGCGTGGCAGTACTGGGCGCGGACCGCACCCCGTTCGGCCAGGCCCGCCGGCCACGCCACGATGCACGGGTCGCGCACCCCGCCCTCGAACGTGTAGCGCTTGAACCGGCGCACCGGGGTGTTGCCGGCCTCGGCCCATCCCCACGGGTAGTGGTTGTAGGCCTTGTGTCCACCCAACTCGTCGACCATGGCCAGGTTGAGGGCCACGTCCTCGTCTCGGCCCTGGGCGAACCGGAACTCGCTGACCGAGCCGTGGGGCCCCGCCTCTCCGGACGCCCCGTTGTCCGACACCAGGACCACCACGGTGTCGTCGGCCTCGCCCAGCTCCTCCAGGGTGGCCAGCACCCGGCCGATCTGGGCGTCGGCGTGGGTGAGGAACCCGGCGAACAGCTCCATCATCCGGGCGTAGAGCCTCCGCTCGTCGGCCGGGAGGCCGTCCCAGTCGGGCACGTGGTCCGACGGGGTCGGCAGCACGGTCCCCTCGGGCACGATGCCGAGGCGGATCTGGCGCTCGAGTGCGGCGTGGCGCCACTCGTCCCACCCGGCGTCGAACCGACCCCGGTACGGGTCGCTCCACTCGGGTGCCACGTGATGGGGGGCGTGGGTGGCACCGAGTCCCATCCACAGCAGGAACGGCCGCTCGGGCTGGTTGCGCCGGAGTTCGCGCAGCCGGGCGATGGCCTCGTCGGCCAGGTCCTCGGTCAGGTGATAGCCCTCGTCGGGGGTCCGGGGCGGGTCGACGTAGGAGTTGTCCCGCACCAGCTCGGGCGCCCAGTGGTTGGCGTCGCCGCCCAGGAACCCGTAGTAGTGCTCGAAGCCCTTGCCGAGCGGCCAGTTGTGGAACGGGCCGGACGGCGACCGCTGGTCGCGGGGGGTGAGGTGCCACTTGCCGACGCAGAAGGTGGCGTAGCCGTCGGCCCGCAGGATCTGCGCCAGGGTGCCGGCCTCGTCGGCGATCCGGCCCTCGTATCCGGGGAAGTTCATGGGCAGGTCCGGCAGCATCCCCACGCCGACCCGGTGGTGGTTGCGCCCGGTCAGCAGGCAGGCCCGGGTGGGCGAGCAGATGGCGGTGGTGTGGAAGTTGGTCAGCCGGACGCCGCGCCCGGCCAGGCCGTCGATGGCCGGGGTGGCGATGTCGGAGCCGTAGCAGCCGAGCTGCGCGAAGCCGGTGTCGTCGAGCACGACGACCACGACGTTGGGGGCGCCGGCACGGAACGGAGGCGTGGCGGACGGCGAGCGCGACCCGGCGGCGGTCAGACCGATGGTCGTCCCGGCGGGCGTGCCGGGTCGTGGAGGGCTGGAGGTGACGTCGGCCATCGCAGGAGAGTATTGCCCGTGTCGTCGGCCGGTTCCCGATCCCCGATTCCCGAACCGAGCGCTCGGCTCTCCATCGGCAGCCGGGACCCTCCTACAGTGACCGCATGAAGGAACTCGTCTACCACCGTCTGCTGTTGCCCTCGGTCGACCGCAACGCCGACCGACCGATCGCCACCAACACGGCGACAGGGGAGTCGTTCACCTATGCCGAGCACCTCGACCGGGTGCAGCGCCTGATCGGCGGCATGCAGGGACTCGGCATCGGGCGCGGCGACCGGTTCGCCATCATGGCCCTCAACTCGCCCGAGTACCTCCAGCTGCTGCACGCGGCGTTCCTCGGTGGCGGAGTGGTGAATCCGCTCAACCTCCGGTTCGCCCCCCGTGAGCTGATCCACGTGCTGCGCGACTCGGACACCAGGGTCTGCTTCGTCGATCCGGTCTTCGCCCCGCTGATCGAGGCCGTGCGAGAGGAAGCCGGCCTCGAGCACGTGGTGCTGGTGGGCCAGGGTGACGTGCCCCACACGGTCACATTCGACGAGCTGGTGGACGCGGAGCCGGTGCTCCCGGACGAGGGGGAGGAGACCGACCCGGTCGTCCTCATGTACACCGGCGGCACCACCGGGATGCCCAAGGGGGTGCTGCTCGACCAGCGGGCCGAGCTGCTGAACGCGTACCACATCACCATGGCCATCCACCGGGGACGCGACTCGGTGAACCTCCTGCAGACGCCCATGTTCCACGCCGCCTCGATGTACGCGGCGGTGGGGGGTCCCGCGCTCGGCGGCCACGTGGCGATCGTGCCGATGTTCGAGCCCGGCGCCGTCATGGCGGCCATGGAGGCCTACCGACCCACCATCACCACCATGGTGCCCACCATGATCGGCCTGGTCATGGCCCACCCGGACTTCCGGCCCGAGCGCCTCGGCGGCCTGACCGACCTGGTCTACGGCGCCTCGCCCATGCCCAAGGCGCTCCTCGAGACCCTGCTCGAGCTCTACCCCGACACCAACATCTGGCAGGGCTACGGCATGACCGAGTCCAGTTCGGTCATCACCGTCCTCGGACCGGCCGAGCACCGGGCCGGCGGTCGGTACCTGCAGTCCGCCGGCTACCCCGTGGTGGGCGTGGAGCTGTCGATCCAGGACGCCCTCGGTCGACGGCTGCCCCCCGGCGAGACCGGCGAGGTCTGCGCCCGGGGCGGCAACTACATGATCGAGTACTGGAAGCAGCCCGAGGCCACCGCAGAGGTGTTCCGGGACGGCTGGTACCACACGGGAGACGCCGGCTACCTCGACGGGGACGGCTACCTCTTCCTGGTCGACCGGGTCAAGGACATGATCGTCACCGGGGGGGAGAACGTCTACTCCTCCGAGGTGGAGAACGCCCTGGCCAGCCACCCGGCCGTGCAGCAGGTGGCGGTCATCGGCATCCCCCACGAGCAGTGGGGCGAGGCCGTGCACGCTGTGGTGGTGCTCCGCGACGGCCACGAGGTGACCGAGGAGGAGCTGGTCGTCCACGCCCGCGAGTGGATCGCCGGCTACAAGGTGCCGAAGAGCATCGAGTTCCGGGCCGAGCCGCTGCCACTGTCGGGCGCCATGAAGGTGCTCAAGCGCGAGCTGCGCGACCCGTACTGGGAGGGACGCGAGCGCGGCGTCAACTGACGGGGACGGACTCGGGGGGTGATTCAGAGGGCGTCGGGCCCGCGTTCTCCTGTCCGGATGCGGACGAGGGCATCCATGGGCTGGACCCAGATCTTTCCGTCGCCGATGGACCCGGTGCGCGCCGAGCCGACGATGGCGTCGACGATCTCGTCGGTGCGCGCGTCGTCCACCGCCAGCTCGATGCGGATCTTCGGCACGAAGTCGACCTGGTACTCCGCCCCGCGGTACACCTCGGTGTGTCCGTGCTGACGCCCGAAGCCCTGGACCTCGGTGACGGTCATGCCGTGGACGCCCAGCTCCTTCAGGCGGTGCTTGACGTCCTCCAGCTTGAACGGCTTGATGACTGCCACGATCAACTGCATCGTTCCGGTTCCCCCCTCGCGGCCGGTTCGGCCCGACGCACAGTAGCGCCGAAGCGACGGGCGCGGAGGCGACTTCGCGGACCGGGTCCCCGGCGGTCACTCCCCGGTGGTGAACGGAAGGGACGCGTACCGGCGTACGTAGGCACCAGGCGCGAAGCGCCCGGCCGCCGCGTCGACGGCGAAGTCCGGGAAGCGCTCGAGCAGGCGCCCGAGTGCGATGCCCGCCTGGAGCCGGGCCGCCGCCGCACCCAGGCACTGGTGGGCACCGTGTCCGAACCCGAGCGCGTGGCGGATGGTCCGCCGCACGTCGAGCACCTCGGCGTCCGGCCCGAACTCGCGCTCGTCCCGGTTGGCCGCCCCGTAGACGAGGAGGACCTTGGACCCGGCCGGGATCGTGGTCCCATGGAGCGTGACGGTTCTCGTGGTGGTCCGGGCCAGGTTCTGTACCGGGCTGGTGAGCCGCAGGAACTCGTCGACCGCCGGTCGGACGAGCGACGGGTCGTCCAGCAGCACCTGACGCTGGTCCCGGTCGGTGGTGAGGAGCTCGGCGGCGCCGCCCAGCAGGCCGCTCGTGGTGTCGTTGCCCCCGGTGACCAGGGTGAAGACGAAGCCGATGATCCACTCTGCCGAGACCTGGTCGTCACCGGCCCCGACCAGGTCGGACACCAGGTCGTCACCGGGGTGGGTCCGCCGCTGCTCGATGAGGTCGCCGGCATAGGTGAACAGATCGGGGGCGGCTCCGGGTGCCGAGGCGATGTCGCCGGACGCGGCGGCGGCCACGATGGCGCCGGTCCACCCGTCGAACCGGCCCCGGTCCTCCTCGGGCACGCCCAGGTAGTGGGCGACGACGAAGCTCGGCAGGGGCTTGAACAGCGCTTCGACGATGTCGCACCTTCCCCGGTCGGCCACCTCGTCGAGCCGGTCGTCCACGAAGGCGCGCACCGCCGGCTCGATGGCGGCGACGGCCCGGGGGGTCATGGGCCTGCTGACCCGGCGGCGCATGGCCGTGTGCGCCGGAGGGTCCATCATGACGATCGGCGCGGCTCGTCCGTCGAACAGGGCCATGGCGTCCGGGTCGGGCGTGAGCCCCCTGGCGGAGGAGAAGGTCGCCGTGTCGCGGGCCGCGTCGCACCGTCGGCGAAACGGGACAGGACCCAGAACCTGCCGTGGCGCTCGTCGTCGTGGCGGTGGACCGGAGCGGCGTCCCGCAGGTGGCGGTAGTCGTCCCACGGGTGGCGCCAACGCTCGCCGCCCCGGAACACGTAGCGGGCGTCCGGTGCCGCGGTGGTCACGGGCGATCCGATGGCCGTGGGGCGACGAGCTCGATGGCGGTGCCGTCGGGGTCGCGGAGCTGCAGCGACGGGTTCCCGTCCTCGGGGACCACGCCGGGGTGGTCGATCCCCACCTCGGTCAGATGGGTGGCCCACGCCTCGAGGGAGTCGCCGTCCGGTACGGCGAACGCCAGGTGGTCGAGGACGCCGGCACGGTGGTCGACCGGACGGTCGGACCGGCGGGTGAGCACCACCACCAGCCGGGCGGCCCGGTGCCGCAGGGCGACGTAGCCGATGTCGGGGTTGGCAGCGAACGGCTCGAGGCCGAGTGCGGCCGAGTACCAGGCGGCGCTGGTCTCCGGGTCGGTCACGTCGAGCTGCACGTGCGACAGCCCGGTCACGGGGGCGGCGCCCCCGGCGGCGTCGTTCACCCGGCGCCCTCGGTCGGGTGCGGCTCCAGTGGGGCCACCGGCACCAGGATGGCCGGCGCCTCGGTTCCGCCGTCGATCTCGAAGACCTTGCCGGTCACCCACGACGAGGCGTCTGACGCCAGGAACAGCGCCGCACAGGCGATGTCCTCGGGCTCACCCGGCCGCCCCATCGGGGTGCCGTCCAGGAACTGCTGGCGCAGCGCATCGTCGGTCAGCACGATCTCGAGGGACCGGGTGGCCACCCCGCCGACGTCGAGTGCGTTCACGCGCACCCGGGGAGCGAGCTCGGAGGCGATGTTCCGGGTCAGCCGGTCGAGTGCCGCCTTGGCCGCCCCGTAGGCCACGAACATCGGCTGGGTCATGCTGGCCGACCGGGAGGAGATGTTCACCACCGAGCCGTTGCCCGAGGTGTCGACCATCCGGCGGGCCGCCAACTTGGTCAGGGTCAGGGGGGCGGTCACGTTGAAGGCGAACGTGCGGGCCATGAACCCCTCGCTGGTGTCCATGGCCGCGCGGGGCATGGCCCCCCCGGCGTTGTTCACCAGGACGTCGAGTCGGCCGAACTCCTCCACCGACGCGTCGATCAGGCGGACGCACTGCTCCTGGTCGGTGACGTCGGTGGGCACGACCAGCGCCCTGCGCCCGAGCGCCCGGACCTGGCCGGCCACCTCCTCCAGGTCGGATCCGGTGCGGGCCGCCACCACCACGTCGGCTCCCGCCTCGGCCAGGCCGATGGCGATCCCCCGCCCGATGCCGAGGCCGGCGCCGGTGACGACGGCCACACGGCCGCCCAGGTCGAACCGGTCGAGGATCATCGCCCGGCCGTCCGGGGGGTGCCGTCGCCGGTCCGGTCGATGGTCGTGGCGTGGGCTGTCGGGTGGTCCATGGATGTCCTCCGGTCGGGGCCGCTGTGTGCTCCGCCCCGGAGCGCATCCTGCCACCCGGACGGCGTCCCGTCCCGGGCACGGGCCGGCCCGGCGTGCCACACTTTGCGTGGTGGCCGCAGGGCCCGCCGGGGGAGGCAATGACATGGGGAACGTCCGCTACGGGGCCCGCGCTGCGGCCCAGCAGTCCAACCGGGAGATCGAGGCGACCCGCAGCCCGATCTGGTCGACGGCGGTCACCGTCGTCTTCCGCACCGATCCGGACGTCATCGCCGCCGTCCTGCCCCGGCCGCTCGAGCCCGCTGCGCCGACGGCCCGTCTGCGGATCGCCGTCGTCGACATGGGGAACGGCATGGCCACCTTCGGGGCGGGCTGGTTCGGGGTGCGTGCACGCCACGGCGACGTCGAAGGCGAGTACGCCCTGTTCATGCCGATGAGCACCGAGCAGGCCACCACCGGCGGCCGCGAGACCTTCGGCGAGCCCAAGAAGATCGCGCGGCTGTCGCTCACCACCGACGGCGACTCGCTGGCGGCCGAGGTGTCCAGGATGGGGGCGACGGTGGCCGAGGTCTCCGGCACGATGGGTCCCGAGCAGCCCGGGTACGAGATCGACAAGCTCGACTTCTACTTCAAGGGCCTGCCGGACCCGTCAGGGGAGGGGCTCGACAGCGATCCCGCCCTCGTCTACTGCCACCGCCACGAGACGGCCCGGATGGTCCGTCCGGTCACCGGGGAGTGCAAGCTGCTCGAGGCCCCGCTCGACCCGATCGCCGACTTCCCCGTCACCGAGGTCCTCTCCTTCGACTACGCCGAGCTGTCCTCGTCGCAGCGGGGCGAGATCGTGGAGCGGGTGCCGGCCGAGTGGCTGGTGCCCTTCATGCACCAGCGCTATGACGACCTGAGCGTGCTTGGGGCCAAGTCGTGAGTGGTGTCGGCGACGTCCCGGCCGCCGGCGACGACCACTACATCGTGGTGTCCGCCGACGGGCACGCCGGGCTGGCCTGCGAGGACTACCGCCCCTACCTCGAGTCGAAGTTCCACCCCGCCTTCGACGAGTACGTGGCCGAGCGCAACGCCCACCGCGAAGAGTCCCTGAAGATGAACTTCGAGTACATCATGGGCTGGGAGAAGGACAACGAGGAAGGTCTGAAGGGCGCCTTCGACCCGGCGGTGCGCGACAAGGAGCTCGATGCCGACGGGGTGGCGGCCGACGTCCTCTTCGCCGACGCGGACGCGGTGACCGGCGCCGCATCACCCCCGTTCGGTGCCGGTCTGTTCGCCGGAGCGATCGTCGACCCCGACCAGGCGTTCGCCGGTGCGCACGCCCACAACCGGTTCCTGGCCGAGATGTGCTCCCACTCGCCGCACCGCCGTGGCGGCATCGCGCTCGTGCCCATCACCCACGACGTGACCCGGGCGGTGGCCGAGATCGAGTGGGTGGCGGCCCAGCCCGGTATCCGGGGCATCATGATCCCGACGATGTGGCGCGACCACACGCCCTACAACGACGCCTCCTACGACCCGGTGTGGGCGGCGTGCGCCGAGGCCGGCCTCCCGGTCCACACCCACTCGGGCGAGGCCCCGATGGAGGAGTACGGCGAGCACATCGGCGCCTACCTGGCCGAGGTGGTGTGGTGGACGGTCCGGCCCGCCTGGCACCTGCTGTTCGGCGGGGCCTTCGAGCGCTTTCCCGACCTCAAGTTCGTCGTCACCGAGGCCGCCGCCTACTGGGCCCCGGACATGATGTGGAAGTGGGACCAGTACATGGGCGGCGGCCACACCACCAAGAAGATGGCCGCTTTGCTGAAGGGCAAGATCTCCAAGCTGCCGTCGGACTACTTCGGCACCAACATCTTCATCGGCGCCTCCACCATGTCCAAGGAGGAGATCCGCCGGCGCTACGTCATCGGCACCGACGTGGTCATGTGGGGCACCGACTACCCGCACCCCGAGGGAACCTGGCCGCACACCGCGGCCAAACTGCGCGCCGACTTCGCCGACGTGCCGGTCGACGACACGGCCGAGCTGCTGGGCCTGACCGCGGCACGGGTCTACGGCTTCGACCTCGACGAGCTCCGTCCCATCGCCTCGCGCATCGGGCCCACCCCCGAGTCGCTGGGACAGGACCCGACGCTGCGCTCGGATCCGGCCGCCCGGGCCGAGGCCCGGTGGTGGAAGGCGGAGTACGGGGTGCGCCAGCCCGGCTGACGGTGGCACCGACACGGCCCGCCGGCCGTTCCCCTACGCTCGGGGCATGCCGATCGACGGAGAGTACGAGCCGAGCTCGTGGGACTGGGTACGCGACCAGGTCGCCGAGTACGAGGCGTCCGGGGGCGAGCGGGCCAACACGCTGATGGACACCGGGCTGCCCATCATCGTGCTCACCACCCGGGGCAACAAGAGCGGCAAGGTGCGCAAGATGGCCCTGATGCGCGTCGAGCACGAGGGCGAGTACGCCCTGGTCGCGTCGCAGGGCGGGATGCCGACCAACCCGTCCTGGTACTACAACCTGGTGGCCGATCCGGAGGCCCTGGTCATCCAGGACGGCGCCGAGCCCCACGACTACGTCGCCCGCGAGGTGACCGGCGAGGAGAAGGCCGAGTGGTGGGCGAGGGCCGCCGCCGCCTATCCGCCCTACGACGAGTACCAGGCCGCCACCACCCGGGTCATCCCGCTCCTGGTCGCCCGCCGGGCCGACCGCTAGGACCGACCTGCCGGCCGGCCCCGGCTCACCAGGAGCGCAGCACCTGGTGGCGGTCGAAGGCGTTGCAGGTGGAGTTGGTCGGGTAGTCCTCCACGGCCAACGGGGTGGCCACGTCCGCCACCGTCGGCCCGATCCGGTCGCCCACCGGGCGCAGGGCCTCGAGGTCGAAGCCGTAGACCGCCGCCACGTTGTCCTCGAGCATGGCCCTGGTCTCGGCAGGGTCGCAGTCGCCGAACGCGGCCCGCAGCGCCAAGGTGCTCAGCGGGTAGGACCCCTCGGTGTGCGGGTAGTCCGAGCCCCACATGATGCGGTCGACCCCCACCTCGTGGCGCACGGCCGACTCGGTCGCCCGCAGGAAGCTCGCCCCCACCCACACGTTGCGGGCGAAGTACTCCGACGGCGTCATGGACATGCCCTGGGCGGCCACCCCGAAGTAGGCCGCCTCGGCGGCCCCGCCCATGGTCATCCGGCCGTAGAACCAGTCGAGGGTCTCGAGTCCCCGGGGCAGCCAGGCCAGACCCTGTTCGGTCAGCACGACCTTGAGCGCCGGGTGCCGCTCGAAGACACCGCCGAAGATCAGGTGCCACATCGACCGGTGGGAGAACCACGGGAGTTCGACCAGCATCATGGCCCGTGCCACCTCGGAGTCGCCGTAGTCGGGCAGTCCGCCGCCGCCGTGGATGTTGACCGGCACGCCGAGTTCCTCGCACAGCGACCACAGCGGTTCCCACGCCGGGTCCCACAGCCCGGGAAGATCGGCGCCGGGCGGCAGGCTGGGCAGCAGGATGCCGCCGAAGGTGTCGAAGGTGGCGGCCGCCCACCGCACCTCGGCCAGTGCGTCGTCGATGTCGTTGGCGAAGATCTGGGCCACGCCGGCCCGTCTGCCCGGCACCAGCGAGCAGAAGTCCGCCAGCCAGCGGTTGTGGGCCTGGAGGCCGGCCCACCGCCGCTCGTAGTCGGCCGCCGTCGGGGGGAGGGCCAGCAGGCTCCCCTCCTCGAAGAACGGCGGGACCGTGTTGGGGAAGAGCACCTCGGCGGCGATGCCGTCGGCGTCGTTCTCGGCCAGGCGCCGCTCCGAGTCCCAGCTCCGGTAGGCGGTCGGCGCCTGGAGGTCGGCGTACGGGTTGACGTAGGCCGCCGCCCACGCGTCGAACTCGTCGTGCCACGTGGACGCGAGGTAGGGCCGGTAGTCGGCGATGTCGCCGCCGGCGTGGGCGTCGGCGCTGATCACGGTGTAGCGGCTGTCCGGTGCCAGCTCGGTGGTCATGGGTTCCCCCTGGTCGTGGGCTGTCGTGGAGTCGGGTGCAGGAGCGGGCGCGGTGCTCAGGTCAGGCCCTCGAGCGCCGACGGCGGGAGCTTCCCCAGGGCGATGGCGTCGGCCCGGGCGTGGAGCAGTGCGCCGGCGGCCTCGAGATTGTGGCTGATGACGAACCGGCCCTCCTTCACCCCCTGGACCGCGAACCGACCGAGCTCGTCGAGGTCGACGACGTCGGTGGGCCGGCCGGCGGCGGCCAGCGCCGCTCTGAACTCGGCGAACGTCGTGCCCGGCGCCGGCGGACGGGGCCGCACGCGGGCCAGGTCGGCCGGCCGGTTCCGCTGGGCCTCCCACAGCCCGGTCTCGAGCAGGCCGCCCGACGGATAGAAGACGGCGGCGGACAGCTTGGTCTTCTGGGCCACGAACTGGTGCGCCAGCGCCTCGGTGAAGCAGCTGATGGCCGCCTTCGACGAGGCGTAGACCGATGCGTAGGGGACCGGGGCGATGCCGCCGTCGCCCGAGGACGTGGTCACCACCACGCCGGGCTCGTCACCGGCGATCATCCTGGGTACGAACTCGAGGACGCCGTTGGCCGTGCCGAAGACGTTGACGCCGAAGCACCACCGCCAGTCGTTCGGCTCCTGCTCCCACGGGTTCCCACCACCACCCGAGGTCACCCCGGCGTTGTTCCACAGCACGTGGCAGGCGCCGTACTCGCCGTAGACCTCGTGGGCCAGGACCTCGACCGATGCGGGGTCGGACACGTCGCACAGCACGCCGCGGACGTCGCCGCGGCCGGACAGCTCGGCCACCGTCTGGGTCAGCACCGGTGCCTCGATGTCGGCAATCACCACCCGACAGCCCTCGTCGAGGAGCGCCGTGACGATGCCACGTCCGATGCCGGCGGCACCGCCGGTGACGACCGCTACCTTGCCCGCAAGATCCTCCATGACGCTCCCCCCGGAGTCGCACCCGGGACGGCCCCAGGCGTCGTCTGCTCATGGTGGCACACGGTGCGCCACGGTGCGCCACGGTGCGCCACGGTGCGCCACGGTGCGCCGGCGCAGCGTGCGGCGGAGTGGCGGTGGCCTACGTCCAGCTCTCCTCCCAGTAGCTCGAGGAGCCCGGGTCGCCGAGGGACATGGCATGGGGGCCGTCATGGCCGACGGCACGGGTGCAGCAGGCGAGTGTGCCGATCCAGGGGCCCTCGCCCACGTCGTTGATCGAGCCGCACCTCCGCAGCCGCGGAGCCGGTGGAAGCCCGAGGTCGTCGTCGCAGGACGGGCCGCTGTCGTCATCGTCGTTCCAGCGCAGCAGCTGTTCGGCCATCATCGCCTTCCGCCTTTCGTGCCTCGCCCCCCGATCCGTAGTTCGGCCGCTGGCGGCGGGATCTGAAGTCCGGGGCCGGTGCAGGCGTGGGCACGGCGACGCACCCCCCGTTGCGGCCGGGACCCGCCGCCGGACCACCTCCGTCGCTACGATTCGGCCACGACGTGTGAGGAGGGGATCGCGATGGCCCATGACCCGGTGGTGGCGGACACGGTGCGCGTGCGCAGCAGCCTGGAGCCACGCTTCGTCCTGCCCGACCAGGAGGCGCGGGCCACCGCCTCCCTCGATGCCTACCGGGCGGGCCGGGACAGACCCAACATCCTGGTGGTCCTCTTCGACGACGTGGGGTGGGGCGACTTCGGGTGCTACGGCGGCGGGGTGGCCGTGGGAGCGCCGACGCCCAACATCGACAAGCTGGCCCGTCGGGGGCTGCTGCTCACCTCGTGCTACTCCGAGCCGTCGTGCACCCCGTCGCGCGCGTCGCTCATGACGGGGCGGCTGCCCATGCGTCACGGTCTCCTGCGACCGCCGATGTACGGCCAGCCGGGCGGCCTCGACGGCGAGGTGACGCTGGCGTCGCTGCTGTCCGACGCCGGGTACGTCACCCAGGCCGTGGGCAAGTGGCACATCGGCGAGAACGTGGAGTCGCAGCCGCAGAACGTCGGCTTCGACGACTACTACGGGTTCCTGTCGGTGTCGGACATGTACACCGAGTGGCGCGACCCGAACTTCTTTCCGGAGATCGTCTACAGCGAGGAGCGCACGAAGTGGGTGGAGAACCTCCCCTTCAACAAGTGCTTCGTCCACGCCACCCGGGGCGGCGAGCCGGAGAACGTGGAGGAGGTCACCGTCCCCGTCCTGTCGCTCCTGGACGACAAGTGGGCCGACTACTCCCTCGAATTCATCCGGCGCATGGGTGCCCCACCGAAGGAGTCCCGCCAGCCGTGGTTCCTCTACCACTGCACCCGGGGCGCCCACTTCGACAACTACCCCCACGAGCGGTTCCTCGGCTCGTCTCCGGCCAAGCACCCCTACAAGGACACCATCATCGAACTGGACGACATCGTGGGACGCCTGGTGGCCGAGCTCGAGGCGACCGGGCAGATGGAGGACACGCTGATCTTCGTCACCTCCGACAACGGTCCCGAAATGGAGACCTGGCCGGACGCGGCCTACTCGCCCTTCCGGTCGGCCAAGGGCTCGACCTGGGAGGGCGGTCAACGTGTGCCGGGCATCGTGACCTGGCCGGGCATGATCGCCGGCGACCGGGCCTCGGACGGGATCTTCTCGCTGATGGATCTGTTCGCCACCTGCCTGACCCTGGCGGGCGCCGGTGGTTCGGTACCCGAGGACCGCTATATCGACGCCGTCGACCAGACGTCGTTCCTCCTCGACCCCGACGGCGTCTCCAACCGCAAGTACCTCTACTACTGGCTGACCAACGTGTTCTCGGCACTTCGGGTGGGCGAGTGGAAGTTCATGGTCGCCTCGTCGTCGGACGACGACCGTGACTGCTTCAACCTCGGCGGGTTCACCGGTGTCACCCAGAAGTACTCCCACGGTCGCCTGTACAACCTCTACCTGGACCCGAAGGAGAACCACAGCTACATGATCCGCAAGCTGGCCTACATCGACAGCTTCACCAGCGGGATCGCCAGCCACCTCGGCTCCATGGTCGGGAAGTACGCGACGAAGCATCCGATCGCGGCCATGAGCTGAGGTGGCCACCGGCAGCCGCCGGGCCACACGACGACGGCCACCGTGCGTATGCTCGGGAGGAGAGGGTTGCGCTGCCGTCGAGCAGGCCGTGCGTCCGGCCAGGAGTTCCCATGGGTGATCTGCGACAGATCAAGAAGCGTGCCGGTGCCCTGCTGGAAGGGCTCGGCCGGACACCCGACGAGGTGGCGTCCGCCCTCGAGCAGGTGGGGGTCCAGGGAGTTCCGCGCAGCAACTCGTCGTGCGCCGTCGCGCTCTACGCAGACGCCCTGTTGCGGGCCGACCCCCGCATCCGGTCCGTGGCGGTCGGGCCGTGCACCCTCGTACTCACCCTGACCAACGAGGACGGTACCCGACCGGGGGGCAGGCTCGTCGTGCAGCTGCCGAAGGCCGTGCGGGGCTTCGTGGCCGCGTTCGACGCGCAGGCCTACCCCGGGGTGATCCGGGGCACGGCGCCCGACGCGCTCGCGGCCCACGACCCACGGTCGGTGCCGTCCCCCGATTCTGATTCCGGAACAGAAGCGGTACCGAGAATCAGTATCGATTCTGGATCGCCGCCCGGAACCACCGCCGAGCCGCTCCCCACGCCCTGAGCGGAGGCCCCGGACCACCCGGTACCGGGTTCTCCAGAAACCACGCAACGTTCCCGGATGTCCGGGCGTCGTAATTGGTGATGGGTGAGACAGGAAGCATCGTGGACGAGGTCGAAGGAACCGAAGATCTGGGCCACACGGCCCCGGCCCTGGTATCCGCCCCGGCCGGTGAGGCCGCTCCCGGCCCGGATCCGTCCGCCGTGGTCCTGGTTGGCGGCACCACGGCCACCTTCGGCGAGTTCTACGCCGGGCACTTCACGGAGCTGGTCCGCCTGGCCACCCTGCTGAGCGGCTCGGTCGACGCCGCCCCGGACCTGGTCCAGGACTGCTTCGTCCGCTTGCACGGCCGGTGGGCGTCCGTACGCGAGCCCCTGCCCTACGTCCGCCGCAGCGTCGTCCACGCCTGCGCCTCCCATCATCGGCGTGCAGCGGTGGTCCGCCGGAATCCGCCGGCAGAGCCCCGGGCATCCGAACTCGGTGCCGACGAGCTGCAGGACGCCCTGGCCGCCCTGCCCGCCCGCCAGCGGGCCGCAGTGGTGCTCCGCTACTACGGCGACCTGCCCGACGCCGACATCGCCCGTGCACTGCGGTGCCGCGAGGGGACCGTGCGCTCCCTCGTGAGCCGCGCCCTCGCCGACCTCCGAAAGGTGATCGAACCATGACCGACCCGCTGGAGGACCGCCTCCGCACCCACCTCGCCGACCGGGCCGCCCAGGTGACGGCCCAACCCGATCCGTCCGCCGTCGTCGAGCGCTCCTCCGGCCGGCGCCGGATCGGAGCGCCGCTGCTGGCCGGGGCTGCCGCGGTGCTGGCGCTGCTGGTCGGAGGGAGCTTCGCCACCGGCTGGTCGGTGGCCGCGTCGAGTCCCACGACCACCACCGTCCCCGGTGGGTCGCGCTACGGCGCACCACTCGCCCGTCCGACGGCGCAGTCCCCCGGTGCCGCCGGCGTCGACGTGCCGACCGGTTCCACGGCGTCCGTCGACCCGCTCGCACCGGTGTTCACCCGCACCACGGGGTCCGGGGTGACCATCCGCACCTACACGCCGACCGGTAGTGCAGGTGGCGGCTGTGCGTCGTCGTGCCCGCCGACCGGGACGACACCGGCACCGGTCCCGTGCCCGATGGATGCCCTGTGCGCGCAGCCGGAGACCACACCGACCGCCACTCCGGGAGGTGCCCCGGGTTCGTCGGCCGGTTCCGCCGGCGGGGTGACGGGCGACGGAACGACGTCCGGTTCCGGTGGCAGCACGGCCACCACGGCACCGGCGACCACCGCGTGCCAGCAGCTGACGGCCGAGCTGTCGACCGCCGCCGCCGTCGACTCGGCGGTGTTCGCCGCCCCGACCAGCGGGACACTCGGGTCGAGGACGGCACTGGTCGCCGACTACGGGTCGTTCGGCGAGGCCGAGGGCGCACCGGTGGGCTGGGTGGCGGTGGTGGTCTCCGGTGACGTGGCGTCCGTCCGGCTGGTGTCGGCCACGGGGTCGGTGCTCGATGCCATGGCGCCGTCCTCGGGTGTGGCGGTGCTGGCGGCCACCGGCGGGTCGGCCTTGGCCGGCACCTCCGTGGTCGGGGTGGACGCCAACGGCACGGTGCTGGTGACCGTGGCGGCGGTGGGAGGCCCGCCGGTCTCGGGGCCGGGATGCGCCCCGGTCCCGACGGGACCGCCGGTCACCGTGCCCACGACGACCGTGCCGACGACGACCGTGCCCACGACGACCGTGCCCACGACGACCGTGCCGCCGATC
>Ga0209698_10003077_pt1 | contig 18693 bp, 15 predicted proteins | sample LitLauG_LLR_2012_FD_187203 | JGI IMG/M metagenome (GOLD analysis project Ga0209698, IMG submission 187203) | Freshwater sediment microbial communities from Pennsylvania, USA - Little Laurel Run_MetaG_LLR_2012 (SPAdes) (version 2) | ecosystem: Environmental > Aquatic > Freshwater > Creek >...
TTGGCGGCTCACGTCTGGGAGTTTCCGCGATGGACTCCTGGATCTGTCAAACTTCTCCTGCCTCCCCGGCAAAGCCGGGGGGTCTCTCTTCGTACTAGTCTTCCAGGTCTTCCCGAAAGACAGGCTGTGAAGGATCGAGACTGCCGTCGATGACGGCGACAAGCATCTCCCGGTAGGCGTTCTCCGCTTCGGGACGAGAAGGGTAGCCGCGCTCGCGCTGCAGCGCCTCTGTAGGCGAATAGATGAGCGTGAAATACCTGCCCGATGAATATTGAAGTTCGAGCAAACTGTTGGGCATGTCAGGATCGCCTTGCTGACCCAGCACATCCATCAGCGCCACAGTCCACTGCCTCCCGTTTGGGTCGGTGACGACCTCGCGCTCAAGGTATTGCCAATCGTCCATGCTCCACAGAGGCATATTGATTCCAGCCGGTTTCGATGCGGACCGATAGTGATTTCAACAATTCGTTATCCCAGTAACTGATCGAGCGCGGTGGCGACCTGCCCGCCAGTGAACGGCTTCGGGACCAGCAAAGCTTTGCGAGCCTTCCGGGAGCGGAGGCTCGCGTCCGCCGCCTCCGGTGTGTCACTGATGATTACGACCGGGAGATCAGCGTGATCGGGGTTGTTGCGCACGGCGTCGAAGAGCGCCTCGCTCATGTCGAGCGAAGTGCAGTCGAGCACCACCGCATCGGCGTGATGCTCGACAACCAATTCGTTAACGGCGGGAGTAAATCCCTCCGCGCGCACTTCGTAGCCGCGATCACGCAGGGCAAAGGTCAGCAGCTCGGCAATCTCCGGCGTGTCGTCAATGAGCAGGATGCGGGGCAACCGTATCCTACTTCTTGGCGGGTCCAGAGCCCGGCAGCCTCGGCTTCTTGCCTCCGGCGGGCTCCAGATCCATCACCCACACGCGCCCACCGGCGGTGTAGTAGCCACGATGATCATTCTCGATCATCGCGCCCCATGCCTCCAGCGTACGCATGGCGAAGGTGTAGCCCTCGAAATTGTTGCGCGCGTGGTCGAGCACCTCATTCGAGTGCCAGTTGTCAGTAAGGATGGCGTCGCCCCCGTGTACGCGCAATACCGTGTAGTAGCGGTCAAATGCCGCTTCAGGGCGCACGTCGCGGCTGGACCCGCGCTTCTTACCTTCAGTGACGATGTAGCTCTCCTGCGCTTCGGGAGGAGCAGGGGGCGTGGCAGGGCTGCCAGCCTTGGTGTTCGAATTCGTAGTCGGGTTCATACCGTTTGCGCGACCTCCTGGGCTTCAGACGCAGCCGCCATATCTGCCAGATTTTTCGCATCCGCCGCCTTGAGCAAAGCTTCCGGCAACTGCACGCCCATCATCCGCCATTGCTCGTTGGCAAACTTCTGCAAGTTCGCGATGTGCTCGGCTTGGAGATGGCCAAAGCGCCCTTGCAATTTCAGGTACTCGGAGACCGGCCGCATGCTCTGCGGGCGGAAGCTGTAATCATATGCGCGCTTCTCCGGATTCCACTCCCACATCGGATAGAGACCGCACTCGACGACCAGTCGTCCCAGATCGATGGAGCGCGGAGTCTCGTACACGAAGCCCTTCTGGCAGGGCGTGTAGACCATCAGGTAGGCCGCACCCTTGTGATTGAGGCCCTTGCGTACTTTATTCATCAAGTCGATGGGATAGCCCACGCTGGCCGTCGCCACATAGCAGTGCGGGTGGCCAGCCGCCATCATGCGGGCGAGATCCTTGGGATAGAGCTTCTTCCCTTCTGGAACTTCGGGTCCCGGAGGTGAAAAGGTGGTCATGCCGCCGTAGGGCGTGCGCGAAGATGCCTGGATACCGGTGTTCGCATACTGCTCGTTGTCATAGCAGATGATGAGGCAATCGTGATTGCGATAGAGCGCGCCGGAAATCGAGGCAAGCCCAATGTCGGAGGCGCTGCCGTCGCCCGCCTCGCAAATAATATTCGGGAAGGCTCCCTTCCACTTTCCCTTGCGGATCATGGCTTCGTAAGCCGCGGCCACGCCCGCCGTGAAGCTGCCCGCGCTGCCAATCTGTGTGTGCGCCCAAGGCACGTTGTAGGGCGTGCACAAATACGAGCTATTCGCGACATACATGCACCCGGTTGGCCCGATCAGGATCGTGTTATCGCCTGCCGCCTTGCTCGTCATGCGGTATTGGATGGAGGGTCCGCACCCGGCACAAGTGCGGTGACCGGGAACGAAAGGTTCGGATGAGGGCAATTCAGGGTTATAGAAACGCGCGCCCTGATTCGGATTGTTGAGAATTGGCAGCATCTGCCGCTGCACTTCAATAGTTGCCATAAGCGGTTCCTCCTGATGGCACGGTCCCTAGGCCCTGCCTATTAATGTCGTTGCGCGGACGGCTTGCGCCGCTGTGGTCCTGTACTACTCTTCGAATCCAACCCAGTGAGCGCGCTTTTCGATCTTGCCACGTTTCTGTGCATTCAACATCTTCTCAGTCATCCAGTAGAACTCCTTAAGCACGATGGCCTCGCCGCCCATGCCAGCCATGAACGACATGACGAGCGGACGCTTGTCGCTTTCATAGAGAGCGGCGCAGACATCGGCGTAAAGAACGCCTCCGCTGCTGGGACTACCCAGTCCCATGTTGGTCTCGATTACTCCCACGACCTTGAACTTGCTGAGCGTGTCTTTTACGCGCTCGGTGGGATAGGGCCGGATGGTACGCAGCCGCACCATGCCGACTTTCAAGCCCCGCTCGCGCATGTGCTGAATCGCGAAACGGCCTGTCACTGCGTGAGCACCCTGTAAAAAGAAGACGACGTCAGCATCATCGGTCATGAACTCTTCCAGCCAGGGATCGTATTTTCTGCCAAAGATTCGTGCGAACTCCTCATGGACTTCCTCGATGACCGCCATCGATTCTTCCATCGCACGCGCCCGCTCCAACTGCAGGGGCGGACCCTGCTCGGGCATGATCTGCGGGCCATGCGACACCGGATGCCGCGGATCGAGTGGGTACGGGTGCTTGTAGGGCGGAAGGAATTCCTTCACCTGGCCGGCGTCAGGCAGTTCGACGTCGCTCGTAATGTGGGAGACGAAGAAGCCGTCCTGGCAGACCATCTGGGGCAAAAGGACGCGTCGATCCTCACCGATCCGATAGCCCATCAGGTGGTTGTCGAATGCCTCCTGCGCGTCGCAGGCCCAGCCCATCAGCCAGCCCATGTCGCGCGTAGACAAAGCGTCGGTATGCTCCGAACCGAAGTCGCCGGGCGGGTCGAGCGTGCGGTCGGCGATCATCATCTGCACCGGCATGCGGCTGCCCGAGATCGGAGAATAGAGCTCGTAAGCAAACTGCACGCCGACACCGGAGCTGCCGGTGAAAACGCGCGCTCCACTCGAGGAAGCACCGTGCGCGATGCTCAGCTGCGAGTGCTCGCTGTCAGCTACGATGTACTCGGCATCGAGTTCGCCATTGGCGACCATCTGGGCCAGAGCCATCATCGTCGCGGTGTAGGGACGGATCGGATACGCCGCAATCACGTCGACATCGGCGTATTTCGCGGCCTGTGCCGACGCGACGCAGCCATTGATCCGGACCTTTCTTTTTTTTGCTTCTGTAACCGTTGGCATGATTCGCTCCAATCTCTAAATGTTCTTCGGCGCTCGCTCCGCCAGATTCCTAAGTTGTTCCGCCTGCCTGCCATGCAGGCCGGGCGAGATAGCGAACGCAGTATCCATTCGCACTACCCCGCTGTCGAAGTCGAGTTCCGGCACACCTTCGAGGCAGCCTGTCGGACACTCCTCAATGCACACGCGGCAACCCTTGCAGTAGTCAATGAGAATCTTGTAGAGCCCGTTGGAACGTTCCGGACGCGCAATACAAGGCTCGGGACAGACCAGGTAGCAGTTGTCGCACGCGTTGCAGGTGCCGCAACTGAAGCAGCGATTGGCCTCCTCGATCGCCTGCTCTTCCGTGAAAGCCTGTATGACTTCGGCTTGCGTTTTGCGGCGGCTCGTCGGCTCCAGCATGGGCTGCTGCACGCGCGGGAAGTGCGGGAAATACGTCATGTTCATGCGGTTCAGATCAAAAATAACGTCGATGGGGATGGTACGCGGCTGCAAAGCCTCGCCGCGCATGACCTTGTCCAGGTTGAACGCGACGCGCTTCCCGTCCCCAACCGCATTCACGACCATGAGCGGCTGACCCGAACCTACTTGCGCAACGTCGCCGGCGGCAAAAAAGTTCGTGTCGCCAAGACGCCCAAAGCGGTCCATCTTGATCGTGCCGCGTTCATTCTTGAACTCATCCGGCAGCCACTTGAGGGCCGCTCGCTGTCCGATCGCGACGATCACGTTGTCGACGGCGAAGCGCTCAGCCGGGACGTCACGATTGATGTTGATGGGCGAGGCGTTGATGGCCCCTGCGAAGCGCGCCGGGAAAAGTTGCAGGGCCTCGACCTTGCCGTTGCCCAGGACGGCTGTCATCGCCTTCCCGTGCATCAGTTCCACGCCCTCTTCGAGCATGTCATGCAGATCTTCGGGCGAAGCCGGCATCTCCTCCTTGTTGGCTTCCACCGTAATCATGGTCACTTCCACCGCGCCTTGCCGCAGCGCTTCGCGCGCGCAGTCGATGGCGGTGTTGCCGCCGCCGATAACGGCCACGCGAGGCCCGAGCTTCACCTTGGAAGTCCCCATGCCGATGTCGCGCAGGAACGGAAGGCCGTAGAGCACGCCGTCTTTGTTTTCGCCTTCGGCGCGTACACTGTTGGGTTCGGTGAGTCCAACCGCCAGCACGCAGGCGTCATAGTTCTTTTTCAGATCGTCCCACGTCACATCTTTGCCGACTTCAACATTGCACTTGATCTCAATGCCGAGTTCGACCAGGCGCTCGATCTCGCGATCAAGCACGTGTTGCGGGAGTACCCAGTCCGGAATGCCGCCGCGATTCAGTCCGCCGGCTTTCGGCGATTTCTCGAGGATTGTGACTTTGTAGCCGAGCCGCGCGAGCTGGTAGGCCGCGCTATGGCCAGCGGGCCCCGAACCCACGACGGCGATTTTCTTGCCATTCGGCTTTCCGGCCGTGACTACATCCTTCTTCAGGGCCTGCCCGAGATCGCCCAGAAAGCGCTCCACGGCGCGAATCGAGATCGCCTCGTCGTACTTGCCCCGGTTGCAAGCCTGTTCGCAGGGGTGGTAGCAGACGCGACCCGTGACCGAGGGGAACGGCATGTCTTCCTTGATCAGCGCGTAGGCGTCGATATACCGGCCGCGCTTCACGAGGTCGAGATAGCCCTGGATCTTTTCGTTGGTGCCGCACGCATTGTTGCAGGGTGGCAACTTGTCTCGGTACACCGGCCTGATAGACCGCCAGTTGCCGGTCGGAAAGAGATCTTGTCCCTTTTCCTGGCTTGGCGCGGGCGTAATGCCAGCGAAGGGGACCTTTAACCATTCAGGAATATGCGTATTCTTAGTCGACATTCGTTCCTTCCTACACGGCCACTGGATTCAGCGGCATGATATGCAACTCTTCGAGTGCCAAGTTGAATGCATGCTTGTTTGCGATCATCGGCTCAATCGTCGCCATCTTGACGATGCCCGTGGTCTTGACCACGGCGGCAATCAACGGCGCCGCGATGTCGGGTGCCACCAACTTGCTGCGCTCGGCCGCGCCCTCGGTCGAAAGGCGGTCGAGGCCTAGTTCCCCAAGCCGGTAGTAAAGCCATTTGTGGTCGGCGATATGAGCAGCGTCGACACAGACGAGTTGCGCCAGCCGCTCGGCCCCGGGGACAAAGCGGATCATGTAGTCCGGAGTGTAGTGCGTATTGATCACAAGCGTTCCGCCGGGCGGCATCCCACGCATGTAATCCCAACCCTTGACCATCGTCCCTTCAACCAGCACGACGATGTTCGGATGTTCATTTTCATAAGTGAGCTCGTTTTCGAGCACGTGATCGCTCACGCGGCAATACTTGCGTGTCGGGGCGTTGGTGCGATCGGGATTGTCAACATAGTTCTCCATCGCCTGCGCATGCTTGCCCTCGATGCGAGCTGAAGCGGAGATCGAATTGACAATGTCGCGGCCTTCCTTGTCCATGATGATGCCGCGCGTCCAAACCGTAAGTTCCGTGTAACTCATGATCAGCCTCGCCAATACTCAGGTAGTAGTTGCGTCGGAGCGCGAAGCCCCAGCGCGATTGTTGAACTCATTCACCCCGTCCAATTGCTTCGGAGTGCCGCGATCGGACTGCAAAAACGCAAGGAAATCACTGCGCAAAACGACGAAAGGCTCGCCCCGGGTGCCATTCTGTAATTCCACAATCGCCGAGAGGGTTGCCTTCTTGCACAGGCTTTCGATATCGGCGCCCGTGAATCCTTCCATTCGCTCCGCGAAATCTCTGAAATCGATATCGGCCGCGAGCGGTACCTGCCGGCAACATAGTTGCATGATGGCCCCCCGATCGGCGGCGTCGGGTTTGGCAAGCGGTAGGATGTAGTCGAAGCGACCGCTGCGCAAGAGAGCTGAATCGATGCGCTCCGGACGATTGGTGGCCGCCAGCAGAACAACACCTTTGACGTCCCGCAAATTGTCGATCTCACGCAAAAGCTGACTGAGAATCCTTTGATGGATGTCGGTGCCAAATTGCTCGGCGCCGAACTTCGGCGCAAGAGCATCAATCGTGTCGAAGAATAGAATGCAGGGCGCGGCCCGTCTCGCCTTCTTGAAGACTTCGCGCAGTGCCCTCTCGGATTCGCCCAACCACTTCGAGTAAAGTTGCGGGCCATCAATGGCGATCAGCGGCAGTTGCTTCTCACCGGAAAGCGCACGCGCCATCGCGGTTTTGCCGGTACCCGAGGGTCCCGTCAGCAGGATGCCGCGCGGTGGCTCCAGTCCAACTTGCTCATAAATCTCGGACTGCATGTGCGAATGCTCAATGACGGCATCCAGCAGCCGTTTCACCTCGTTGAGACCACCTAGCGAAGCGAAGGTTGACGTGCTTTTCTCAATCAGGAACTCGCGCGTTGCGCTCGGCTCGACTTCCTTCAAACCGGCAAGAAAGTCGTCGCGTGTAACCTGCAATGCCTCCAGGTCCGCCGATGCGGCGTCGCCCTCGAGCGAGCACGTTGAGAGAAATCTGCGCAGGGCGATCATGCCCACTTCCTGGCCCAGGGCTTCGAGATCGGCGCCCACGAAGCCATGGGAGTGTTCGGCGATCTCGCGCAGGTCAACGTCGGGCGCTAGCGGCATGGCGCGCGTGTGGATCCTCAGGATTTGCAGTCGGGCCTGGGTGTTCGGAACGCCAATTTCGATTTCGCGATCAAAGCGACCGGGACGCCGCAACGCCGGATCGAGCACCTCAGGGATATTCGTGGCACCGATGACAATAACCTGCCCGCGTGCCACAAAGCCATCCATCAAGCTGAGAAGCTGGGCTACCACGCGCTTTTCCACCTCGCCGCTGACTTCTGCACGCTTGGGTGCCACGGCGTCGATTTCGTCGATGAAGAGGATAGCTGGCGCGCGACGAGCCGCTTCCTCAAAAACCTCGCGGAGCTTGGCCTCGCTCTCGCCGTAGAATTTTCGCATGATCTCCGGGCCGTTGAGGTGAATGAAATGCACGCGGCTCTCGGCGGCGACGGCGCGGGCCAGCAGGGTCTTGCCCGTACCGGGCGGACCGTACAACAAAACCCCTTTAGGAGCGAGAATGCCCAGGCGCTCGAAGATGCGCGGGTACTTCAGTGGCAGTTCGACGATTTCCCGAACCCGTTCGACTTCACGCTCCAACCCACCGATATCTTCGTAGGAAACTGACGGAGCGCGAGACGCCACTTGCTCGCCTTCCACGACCCGGATGTCGGTGCGCTTCCCGATCACGACGGGTCCGGAAGGAATCGTGCGCACCACGTAGAAGTTGATGGCCTTGGCGAAGGTCGGAACACGCACGGTCGAACCCGCAATGACAGGAACGCCGACCAAATCCTCAAGCATGCGATCAGGAGCAATGGGCGCTGGTGGAGCTCCGACCCACAACGGCGACAAACGAACGGCCACTGCCGGCTGCGACTCGACGGGCGTCACGATCACCTGCTCTTGCAACCCCACGCTGCAATTACTGCGGCAGGTGCCATCGATCTGGATCATGCCTTCGTGGCCATCGTCCGAAGACTCGGCGCGCCCGACACCCGTCGTGCCTCCCGCGATTTTAAGAACGTCACCCGGTCGCGCACCCATGCGCCGCAAATCGGTGGGCGCCAGTCGGGCTATCGCGTGGCCGACGTCCTCGACTCGGGCCTCGGCAACACGGAGCGTAAGGGCAGAGGCTCGACTTAAGTCCTGCTCTGGGTCGGATCCGTCGAAGAGCTTCACCCTTCGCTCCTCCCTATGCTCCGGCTCGTGCGACGCAACCGTCCCACGACTCATGTCATTGTCCCGGTCTGTCAATCGAATCGTCCCCAGCTTTGCATCTTCGATGCCCCACGCATCGGCTTCAGCGGTAGTCGTCAGACTTCATGTCACGCGATTGCTCCCCACAAGGCTGCGAATCGCGTTTAACAGCTCGCGGCCAAAACTCTCCGCGGGTCAAAAGTTCTTCAGTACGATCTCCTCGACATCTTCGATGTGACGGCGCATGGCCGCCTTGGCGGCTTCCGCATCGTGGCGCTTGAGCGCAGCCAGGATGCGCCGGTGGCCGGCAAGCGACCTTTGCAGGCGGCCTTCCACTTGCAGAGAACGCTCCCTCGTATCACGCAGCAGGTCCATGAGAATGTCGAGCACTTTCAGCACGACACTGTTACCGGAAGCCAGAGCAATGGCGTAGTGGAACTCCGAGTCTTCAGCGACGGCGGCTTCGCCTCGACTATGCTTGTCCGATTGCCGTTGCAGAATCTCTTCCATCTCGGCAATTTCATCGGCCGAAACGCGGGTGGCAGCGCGGGCCGCCAGCGGAGGTTCGAGCATCAAGCGAAAGTCGAGCAGCTCGCCAATCAATTCGTCCTTGCGTTTGATGGCATTGGCGAGAGGATTCACCAACGAGTCGCTGGAAATTTCGCGCACGATAGTGCCGGCGCCCTGACGCGGTTCCACCATGCCCATCAACTCCAGGCTGCGAATCGCATCGCGGATCGAGCTCCGGCTAACCCCGAGCGTCTCGGCCAGTTCGCGTTCGGAAGGCAATTTGTCGCCGGGCTGGAGTTTCTTGAGAATCAACCGCTCAATCTGGCGGGCGACTTCTTCGTAGACTTTGTTGCGGCGCACAGCCTCGAAGTCGGAATTGGTGGCGACCGGCATAGCAAGTGGTCCGATAAGTGGACCACCGGAGTATACGCCTATTGGCGACCTATGGAAAATATTTTTTTTCCCACCTACGAGTGTTAATTCGTCAATGGGAAGTGGGGCTACCAGAAGTTATGTAGTGCGCGGCCCAGCCTCGATGCCGCGCTGAGCCAGAAGTTTCGCGCAACCGTACACCGTGCGGGTGTGCGTCATGGGCACACCCACACGCTCGCCCAGCTCCACGACCGACCCCACCAAAGCCTCCAGTTCCATGGGACGGCCAGCTTCCAGGTCCTGCAACATCGAGGTCTTGTGCTCGCCGACTTTTGCGGCGCCAGCCATCCGCTGATCAATGGAAACCGGGAGTTCCATACCCAGTTTTCGCGAAACTGCTTCCACTTCCTGCATGATGTTGCGAATCACATTCGAGACGTCGGGATCGCTAATCATCTGAGCGAGGGTGGAACGGGTCAACGCGCTTACGGGATTCAAGGAAGCGTTTCCCATGATCTTGACCCAAATCTCCTGCCGCAGGTGGGTGGTGATGGGACACCGCAGACCCGAGGCGACCAACGCTTCCGCAATTCGACGACAGCGGTCAGAACGCGCGCCATCCGGTTCGCCGATCGAAATTCGGGCTCCCTCCGTGTGTTGAATGATGCCGGGCGCGACGATTTCCGTGGAGAAGTAAACAATCGACCCAACCACACTACGGCCTTCAATGGCGGTAGAAATCACGCCGCCCGGGTCGATCCGTTCGAGACGCAGCCCTTCCCATAGCCCACCGAAACCCTGAAAGTACCACCAGGGAATTCCGTTTTGAGTGCTGACCACAGTGGTATCCGGCCCCAGCACAGGCTTCAACTGAGGTGCAAGCTGCGGTAGGCTGTGCGCCTTCACTCCCAGGAAAACGACGTCGGCCGGCCCCGCTTCTTCGAGGGAGCCCACAATTCTGGGCCGGACCGCGAAGTCTCCTTCGGCACTCTTTACCCGCACACCATGTTCCTGCATCGCCTTCAAGTGCGCCCCACGGGCGAAGAGGGTGACGTCGAATCCGGCACGCGCCATGCGCGCTCCAATGTAGGCACCAATGGCCCCCGCGCCCACGATCAGAAACTTCATGCCGGGTGATCCCGCGTTAACTGGATTGTTCATTCAGCTTGCTCATTCAGCCCAGCGCATGATCATCGTATGCAACGATCATGGTTCGCATCAAAGCTCGCAACAAAGTCGCATCAAACCGCGCCAGTTATTCTGTTTGCTGGTCATCGAGAAAGGCGCGGGCAACCGCACGGCGGCGAATCTTCCCCGTGGCTGTGGTGGGAATGCTTGGCACCAGATAAATCTTCGTTGGACATTTGTAGTCTGCCAGGAATTTGTGACAGTGCTTCGCGAGATCGGCTTCATTAACGCCGGTGGACTCGTGCAACACTACCGCGGCGCCTACTTCTTCCCCGAGCGTGGGATGCGGGCAGCCGAAAGTGACCGCAGCAGCAACCGCGGGATGTTTCAGCAACACTTCATCGACTTCATGGGGCGCAATGTTTTCGCCACCGCGGATGATGATGTCCTTGATCCGCCCGGTCAAATGCAGATAGCAGTCTTCGTCGAGCAGCCCTTCATCGCCGGTGCGAAACCATCCCTTCACCAGAGCGCGGGCGTTGGCTTCGGGATTGTTCTCGTATCCGCGGAATACGCTCGCTCCTTGAATGACTACCTCCCCGCGCTGGTTGGTTCCGAGGTGATTGCCATCTTTATCCATGATGCTGACCCGAATGCCCGTGCCCACTCCTACCGTACCCGCCTTGCGATGCCGCGGGGGAAGCGGATTTGAGGTCATCTGGTGCGCGGCCTCGGTCATACCGTAGGCTTCGACAAAAGGCACGCCAAACAGCGCCTCGATTTTGTGGATGAGATCCGACGCCAAAGGAGCGCTGCAGGAACGAATGAAACGGAGGCTGGCAGCTTCTACAGGCTTGTGATGGGCGCGCGCCAACAAAAGCTGGTGCATCGTGGGCACTCCGGAAAACCAGGTCACACGATGTTCGCGCACGGTCCGCCAGAACGAGAGCGCATTGAACTTATTCGGAACGACCACCGTGCCACCCGAGACCAGCGTCGACATGACGGATCCGATGAGTCCGTGAATGTGGAAGAGCGGCATAATGCACATCGAAACGTCTTCTTCGGTGAGGGCGTAGCCATTGGCGATGTTGGCCGCAGAAACCGCCAGGTTGTAATGCCGGAGGGGTACGCGCTTCGGCCGCCCCGTACTTCCGCTGGTGTGGAGTACGAGAGCAATGTCGTCGCCGGTCGGCTCAATGGCTTTGGCCCCGGAAGGAGCGTCGATGATATGAACGACGCCCTTGTCGGTCATTCCGACAGAAAGTATGGGGATCTTGCGATCGGTAGCGGCGCTGCGCACGAATTCTGCGCCTACCGGCGGGCAAAGTAGCAGGCGCGCATCCGTGTCGCCGAGAAAAAAAAGAAATTCCTCGTACGGGTAAGCGGGATTCAAAGGCGCGGCCGTTCCAGCAATGGAAGCAGCGAGGAAGCTGACAATCGCCGGCAACCCATTGGGCAAGGCGATCGCCACACGGTCTCCTCGGCGGATGCCAGCCGATGCCAGAGCATCCGCCATGGCCAGCACCTGCTGCCGCAGCGAGTCATAGGTGACCACAATTCCAAAGTCAGGGAGCGCAACGGCGGCGTGACTGTCAGCGAAATGTAATACGTCGAGGAGTGTAAGTACGGACTTCAGCGTCATTCGTGGTCGCCTTTAACGCCAATCCTTGGATGATCAATCAAATGCGATGGTTTAGGGGACGGGAGCTAACCCGGCCAGCGCGTTTTCCTCCCCATTTGACGGCAATTCAGCCGTGATACCCCTCCGCGCTCAGAGCGCTTTTGAATTCCTTTATAAAGAACTGCACGTTCTGTTCCGTGGCTAGTGGTCCCATCAGGCCGATACGGAAAATCTTTCCCGCTAGCGGGCCGAAGCCCCCGGCGATTTCAATGCCCGGACCATCCAGCAGGCGTTTGCGCACTTTGGCTTCGTCGACGCCCTTGGGCACCGACACCGTATTCAGTGTGGGAATGCGGTGAGCGGGCGGCACGTGCATGCTCAGCCCCATGGCCTCGATCTCGCGGACGAACAATTGATGACAACGACCATGGCGCTCCCAGCGCTTCTCGATTCCTTCTTCGGCAATCACCAGCAGAGCTTCGCGCAACGCATAGAACATGGAAATGGGAGCAGTGTGATGATAGCGGTGCGACACAGTGGAGTAATCGTGAATCAGCTTGATATCAAGGTACCAACTGCGCACCGGAGTCGTGCGGGCGCGCAGCCACTCCATGGCGCGCGATGAAATCGCGAGCGGAGACAACCCCGGCGGGCAGCTCAGCCCTTTCTGCGAGCAACTGTAGGCAATGTCGATGCCGGTTTTGTCGAAGTCGACAGGAACACCACCCAGCGAGGTGACGCAATCGCCGATGACCAGGGCTCCCACTTCATGGGCAGCCGCACAGATCGCATGTCCCGACTGCAACGCGCCCGTCGAGGTCTCGGCATGGACGTAGCCCACGACCTTCGGCTTTTCGCGACGAATGAATTCCGCAGCTTCCGCGTTGGTGAAGGTTTCGCCCCACGCCTTTTCGAAGCGCACGACGTTCGCGTCGTGGCGCTTGGCCATCTCGGTAAGCCGATCGGAAAAATATCCGTTTGCAAATACCGCAAACTTCGTGCCCGGTTCCACAAAGTTGGTCACAGCAGCTTCCATGCCGGCACTGCCCGTGCCGGATATTACCAGAGTGGAAGCCTTGGAGGCGCCGAAGGCGGTCTTGAGCAACTCCTGAACGTCTTGCATTACCTGGATGAAATAGGGATCAAGGTGGCCGACGATCGGCTTCGAGAGCGCTTGATAAACACGCGGGTCCACCATGGTTGGACCGGGACCGAAAAGATAGCGGGTAGGCGGTTGCAGCGGGGCGAACGAACTAGTTCTAGGAATTTCGTGGATGGCGCTCATAGGCCTCGTTTCTTTTCAGGGAATGATTTCGATCCTGCAATGCGAACAAACAAGCCCCGCAGTAAACACCACCGCGTGGGCTGAAGTCAAAGTAATTTCTTGCGGCGACTCGATTAATTTCTCTTATCATGGGCGCAAACTCGCGCGATACTCTTCGCGCCGCAATGTGCTGCGGCCTCCGCCCAAAATCCGTCGAGCTTCGATGCCGAATCCCGCTATTTCGTTCTTCCGCCTTCAACCTTCAACTTGTCGCTGGCGCCGGCTTGAGCGGCCGCCAGCCGGGCAGTCAATACGCGAAATGGCGAACAGGCAACGTAGTCCATGCCGACCTGATGACAGAACTCCACCGATGAGGGTTCGCCTCCATGTTCACCGCAGATGCCGACCTCCAGGCCCGGACGAGTCTTCCGTCCACGTTCGATTCCGATGCGAACCAGTTCGCCGACGCCATCGCGGTCAATCACAGCGAACGGATCCTGTTTCAGGATCCCTTCCGCCAGATAGGTGGGCAGTACTTTGTTGATGTCATCGCGCGAGAAACCGAAGGTGGTCTGCGTCAGATCGTTGGTTCCAAACGAAAAGAATTCCGCCTCTTTCGCGATCTCGTCGGCCACCAGGCAGGCTCGGGGCAACTCGATCATCGTGCCCACCAGGTAGTGGACCTTCTTCCCCTTTTCCTTGAATACTTCATCCGCGACGCGCCGGACAATCGCTCCCTGATTCGCCATTTCCTTGACTGTTGCAATCAGCGGAATCATCACTTCGGCGTGCGTCTTGATGCCGGCCTTTTCGCAATCGACCGCCGCTTCAAAGATGGCGCGAGCCTGCATCTCGGTTATCTCGGGATAGGTAATTCCCAGGCGACAACCGCGATGCCCCAGCATCGGATTGAACTCATGCAACTCCTCCACGCGGCGCAGCAACTCGGGCAAAATCTTCTTCAGATCGCCCACTCCCTTTGCGCCATATTCGCCATACTCGGCGACCAGCGACTTTTTCTGCTTTGCCTCCGCACTGGGAAGGCTGGCGATGTCGACCATCAGTTTCTCGCGCTTGGGCAGAAATTCGTGTAGTGGCGGATCGAGCAAGCGAATGGTAACCGGCAATCCCGCCATCGCCTTAAACAGCCCCGCAAAATCGGAACGCTGCATGGGCAGCAGCTTTTTGAGAGCCGCGCGCCGGTCTTTTTCGTTGTCGGCAAGAATCATCGCCCGCATATGAGGGATCCGATCTTGCGCGAAGAACATGTGCTCGGTGCGGCACAGTCCGATGCCCTCCGCCCCGAACGCTCGTGCCTGGATGGCGTCGCGTGGAATGTCGGCATTGGCACGCACTCCGATTTTGCGGAACGGCTCGGCCCAGCCCAGGAGTTTCTTCAGGTCGGCATTCTCGGCGGATGCCGGCAAAGTGTTGAGTTTGCCTTTGATCACTCGCCCCGTCGTTCCATCCAGTGAGATCCAGTCGCCCTCGCGGAATATCTGGCCTCTGACCCGCATCTCGCGGTTTCGCTCGCTGACCTCGATATCTCCAGCGCCCGCTACGCAGCACTTGCCCATGCCGCGCGTAACAACAGCGGCGTGGCTCGTCATGCCACCGCGCGAGGTTAGAATTCCGGCCGCGACCTCCATGCCATGAATATCCTCAGGAGTGGTTTCGGCGCGCACCAGAATCACAGGATTCTTCTTATCTCCGTGACCTGCTTTCTGCACGGCCTCATCAGCGCTGAACACGATCTGTCCGACGGCTGCCCCAGGAGAAGCAGGTAGGCCGGTTGCGAGCACCTCGATCTTGCTGCTCTTCTCATCCAGGGTCGGTACCAGGAAGTCATAAAGCTGGTTGGGATCGACGCGGAAGATGGCTTCATTCTCGGTTATCAGGCCCTCGTCCACCATCTCGATGGCGACCCGGACGGCCGCGCGGCCTGTCCGCTTGCCGTTGCGCGTCTGCAGCATGTACAGCTTGCCTTCCTGGATGGTGAACTCGAAGTCCTGCATGTCCTTATAGTGCTTTTCCAGTCGCGTCGTGATGTCGCGCAGCTGGTGGTACACATCGGGCATGATCTTCTCCAATTCGAGAATGGGCACGGGGGTGCGAACCCCTGACACCACATCCTCACCCTGCGCATTCATCAGGAACTCGCCGTAAAACTCCTTCGCTCCCGTCGCAGGATTGCGCGTGAAACCGACTCCGGTGCCGCTGGTTTCGCCCAGGTTTCCGAAGACCATCGCCTGCACATTGACCGCGGTTCCAAGCATGTCATCGATATTGTTGATGCGGCGGTAGTGCTTGGCGCGATCGTTTTGCCACGAGCGGAACACCGCGTCACGCGCCATGACAAGCTGCTCTTTCGCATCCTGGGGAAAGTCGCGCTTGGCATGCTTCTTGACGACCTTCTTGTACTCCGCAATCACTTCCAGTAGAGCCTTGGCGTCGAGATCGGTGTCGAGCTTCGCCTTTTTCTGTTTCTTCTTAGCGTCGAATACTTCATCGAATTCGCTCTTCTCAATCTCCAGCACCACGTTGCCGAACATCTGGATCAACCGGCGATAGGAGTCATAAGCAAAGCGGGGATTGTTGGCGCGTTTCGCCAGCGCTTCCACACTCTTGTCGTTGAGGCCGAGGTTGAGGATCGTGTCCATCATGCCCGGCATGGAGAACTTTGCACCCGAGCGCACGCTCACGAGCAGCGGATTGTCGCCGGCGCCCAGCTTCTGTTTCTGCAGCTGCTCGAGGCGGGCAAGCGCAGATTCCATCTGCTTGGTGATCTCCGCCGGCACCTTGCCGCCACCACGCATGTATTCACGGCAGGCTTCGGTCTGGATGGTAAAGCCGGGAGGGACAGGTAGTCCGGCGTTGGTCATTTCAGCTAGACCGGCGCCTTTGCCGCCCAGATCATCCTTCATCTTGCCGTTGCCTTCGGCCTTTCCGCCGCCGAAGAAATAAACGTACTTGGTCGCGCTGGAGGTGGGTTGTTCCGCGTGGGGTTCAGAAAGTGTGATCGTGCTCATAAATTTCGCCTCTTTGGAAAAATGACGTTATGTTTTCGAAACATCGAGATCATGAAGGGTCGTTCTTTTGATTGCGATCACTTCTCGACGAGCTCAATCGCGAGCGTGGCGGATCCTCTCGGCAGGACCAACTTCATAGTCTACCTGATACCCAAACCGTCGTTCTAGCGCTCACTCAAGAATTCGCCGCCTCCAATTGCAAAAGGGGTGCAGCGGAGGATGTGCAGGACAATGGCACGCGCGTGAGGGTTAATGAGCCGTAACAAAGAAATACCCGCTCATCGTCAGGCCCAGGGCAATGATGACGTAACGCACTTTTCGAGGATCAGCCTGCTGCGCATAATGCGCGCCAAACCATCCTCCTACCAGAGCTCCGGCCGTCATCACTGCACACTGCGGCCACAAAACGGCTCGCGCAACAATGAAGGTCACGACCGCTGCCGCATTGATCGCAACAGCCAGAAGCGTACGAATCGCGCCCATGGCGTGAATGTCGTGCATACCCATGGCCGCTAACATGGCTAATGCCACGAACCCAATGCCGGCACCGAAGTATCCACCGTAGATGCCGGTGAGCAACTCGACGAAGGAACTCACGGCGATCGCCTGCCACGACAATTGCCGCAAATCGTCGACAGTCGCTCTTTTCCCTGCGAGGGTACGGATGTTATTCCCAAAAGCAAATAACAAGGTGCCACCGAGCAGCAGCCAGGGCACGAGATGCAGAAAAGTGTGTTGTGGAGTTTTAAGCAAAAGCAAGGCACCGGCCCAGCCTCCCGCTACGCTGGTTAACACTAGCGGGACCAGAACGCGCGCGGGTGCCTTCAGCCGTTTCATGTAGGCGACAGCGCTTGCTGCCAAGCCTGGCCATAGAGCAACCGTATTGGTGGCATTGGCCTCGATTGGAGGCACGCCTGTAAACAGCATAACGGGGAAGGAAATGAAGCTGCCTCCGCCCGCCACCGCATTGAGTGTTCCGGCGATCGCAGCAGCAAGAAAGAGGAGGATGGCTTGGCTGAAGTGCAAACTCACATTTTTATCAGAAAAGCGGAGTTCGCGAGAGGAACAGCAATTCCCTTCCGCGGCGGGCTACCCATGCCTGTGGATGGCTGTACATCCAACCCTTAGCGCAACTCTTTCACTTTCTTATTTACTGCAGCCAACAGCGGAGCAGGGAGCGCGGTATAGCCCTCTTCAGCCGCAAACTTCTGGCCGTCTGAGTAGGCCCACTCCAGGAAGTCATCCAAAGCGGCGGAGCGAGACGGGTCAGGCCTCCGGGTTCGCAGGTAAAACCAGGTAAAGCTGGTGATGGGAAACGAATCGGCTCCCGGAGCATTAATCAACGCGGAGGAGAAGCCATTCCATCGTGGCGACTCCACCGCCTCGCACGCTGCCGCGAAGCCCTGCGGAGAGGCCCTGACAAACTTACCCGCCGGGTTCAGCACCGAGGCTTGGGAAATATTGCCTTTCACCGCATATTGATATTCCACGTAGCCAATCGACCCGGTTTCCTTTTTTACCTTTTCTGCCATGTCGGAACTTCGTTCCGCAGCGGTACCAACCGGCCATTTGGGCGATGCGGTGACGCCGATCCGCTCGCGAAACTTGGCACTGGTTGCGGAAAGAAAGTCCGTGAAGACGAAATTCGACCCCTTGCCTGCCGGGCGGTTGATCACCTGGATCGCTAAATCGGGCAAAGCAACATCAGGGTTAAGCTTCGCGATCTGAGGCGCATTCCACGTCTTCAAGTTTCCCAAGAAGATCTCGGCCAACACTTCCCCGGACAGCCGAAGTGGCTGGTGGACATCGGGAAGGTTGTAGATAGGAACAATGCCGATGATCACAACGGGCAGTTCGATAAGGCCTTTCTCCGCCCGCTCTTTGGCGGATAACAAAGACTCGCCAGCCCCAAAATCGCCGCTGCCGCGAGTAATTTGTTCGATCCCTTCGACCGTGCCGATGGGAACGTACTTCATCTGAACGCTGGCCTTGCGCTTGCCATACTCTTGCGCCCAACGGTTGTAGAGAGGAGCGGGAACTGTCGATCCCGAACCCACCAGGACGACTGGCCCTTGTGCGTTGGCCAAGGGGCTGCTCAAACTAACAATCAGTGTCGATAACAGGAAAATACACGAGAGGAAACGGCAGGTGAGATGTCTATCGGAGCGGCAATCTACCAAAAACTCTGGCGCTGCTATCATGTGCTACCCCCTTTTCGGCTGCATGACGTCATACGAATCTTTAGGCAACCGGATGAAAGCGGGCGAACAGTAGCAGCGTATCAGCGTTTCGCGGGAAATCAAGTACCGGGCAGTTAACATCCGTGATCACTCCAACCGTGAATCTCCCCACGCATTGCCGCATCGGCCGGCGAATTCGGCCGGGGTGTAATATGTTGGCCGTCTGGATTGTTGCG
>Ga0209698_10003080_pt1 | contig 18689 bp, 15 predicted proteins | sample LitLauG_LLR_2012_FD_187203 | JGI IMG/M metagenome (GOLD analysis project Ga0209698, IMG submission 187203) | Freshwater sediment microbial communities from Pennsylvania, USA - Little Laurel Run_MetaG_LLR_2012 (SPAdes) (version 2) | ecosystem: Environmental > Aquatic > Freshwater > Creek >...
CTTCGTTCGAGCGACGACGATGCGGAAGCGCTTGCGGCCGCCGTACGCGACGTGAAGGCCAAACTGCGTCTCTGCTCTGTGTGCAACAACATTACCGATGTCGATCCCTGCAGCTACTGCACCAGCCCGACGCGCAACCAGCGCCTGATTTGCGTGGTCGAGGAGCCCACCAACATTGCCGCCATCGAAAAGACCAAGCACTTTAACGGCGTCTTCCATGTGCTCCATGGCGCAATCTCGCCGCTCCACGGCATCGGCCCTGAGCAGCTTCGCATTTCCAATCTTCTCTCGCGCGTTGAAGCAGGCAACGTGGACGAGGTGATCCTTGCGACGAACCCCACGGTTGAGGGCGAGGCCACTGCGGTTTATCTGTCCCAGCAATTGCGGCGGGAGGGCGTAAAGGTCACCCGCATTGCCATGGGAATCCCGGTGGGCAGCGACATCGAGTACACCGATGAAATCACCATGCTGAAGGCCATGGAAGGCCGCAGAGACATGTAATCCGAGTCTGTTGGAGCCCCTGACGCCGCGTCCGGGGAGGGTTGAAGCAAGAAAAGTTGGGTTGACCGAACCTCGTTGTGTACAAAATGCGCAACAGTTTGCTCTATCCCAATCCGCCTGGCGCCCAAAACGCTCTCTGCTGGCCGATTCTGACCGATACAACTAATTTATGAATGAATGGGTTAACAGGCCGCCCCAGATACTCTGCTGACAGCACTCACTTGGCACGCCGCTTGCACAAGGACGGGGTTGGCTGTTTGTTGGCCGTCGCCCTCCCTCATTGATTTGACTAGCCTGACCAGCCACTGATCGGGCGTCATCCGCGCCGGGTGCGATGTAACCGCATCCCCCGTGCGCACGAAAAAACCGGGCCAACCAGCCCGGTTTTCTTTCCCAAACCCCGCGTTCAGCAGGGCATTTCAGGCTCGAGAAAGACGTTCCCCTCTTCCTCGGTTGCGGTCAATCCTTCCGGCAGCGTCCCGCGGTTGTACTCGGCCATCCGGTTCTTCCACTTCAAAAAGTCAGTGATGCTCTGCGGTTCAATTCTCACTTCCACGCGGCGGAGACTGGCGAGCAGCAGATTCATCTCCGAGCGGAATCCTGCTGCGGTCCGCAGATTTTTCGCAGAAGGGTGCACCATCTCGACGCGTCCGCGCCGCAATTCGAGCAAGCCCCAGCCCGATGGTAGTTCCTCGGGCTTCACCAGCGACGGAGGAGTCAGATAGAAGCGCTCGCTGCCCACTCCCTTCTCGGGCTTAGCTCGAAACGGTTTGGCGCGATCGGCGAGAAAATCGGCGCGCGTCACCTTGCATTCGACCAGCACCGAATGGCAAGCCTGCTTCCACCCGATCGCGTCGGGCATCTCGCCGTTCGTGCAAGCCTGTTCGGAAAGCACGACGCCGCAGCGATACCAGCGCAGCCAGCGAACGGCTCGGTCGATCAGTTGTGCGTGAGTCATAGGCGCATCTTCGGACGACATCTCGAGCACGATGAAGTCACCGACAGTTCTACGCTGCAGGACCAATATTGGGAAGTAACTGGATTGCTTCGCAGAAGAGGCGGCGTCTCGCGGCGCTTAGTTGTGACGAATCCCTGAAAACGATTTCACGATCACCGGTCGGCGCAACACCGTCTCCAGCAGATATCTCTCCGCCGCGACTGTCTGTGCCGTCGGGCTGGAGGGCGCATATCCTTCAGCCCCGATCACCAGCGCCTCGCCCCGCGGCAATCCCGCAGGTTTGCGCAAGAACCCATTCACCCGGCGCTTGGCGACGCTCACGTTCTCAACCTCCACGCGCCGGATGTGTCCATCGTGCTCGGCGTCGAGGGCATTGGCGAGGCGCAGCACAGCCGCGAGTTGAATGGTCACTTTCTGCTCGGCCGGAAGAAGGTCGCGCAGCGCCTTATGACCGCCCGTGGGCAGCGCCCCGCAATGAAAACGCGCCACCAATGCCGCGCGCCGCATGTCTTCCTCACTCCATCCCAACGGTGTTCCGTGCTTGTGAATGAGGTGCAGCGATTCTTTGTGATGTCCCTTGTTGCCGTGTGCCTTGCCGACATCGTGCATCAGGGCCGCTGCGTATAAGCTCGCTCGCGCCCCGGCAGCATTGCCATTCGCATCGGGAACAGTCAGCAACCCGCCTTTCGTAAGCCCGTCATATAATTCCAGTGCCAGCCGCGCGACCCGCTCGGAATGCGCGAAATCTGGATCGAGCACTTTTGCCCACAGCTTCATGCGCCGCGTGGCGAGATCGCGAATCTGCTTGTCCTTCGGTAATCCAAAACGCCAGACGTTCCAAAGCGCATCGGGACCGGTCATCCTCGCCTTGTATTCTTCAATCCGCCGGGTTCGCTCCTCCACGATGCGCGCGTGCCAGGCCTTGCGGGAAGCCTCATCGGGAAACACGTGACAACTGAGCGCGGTCGCCCACAGCACATCAAGATCGTGCACCTCGCCCAGAAGATCCTGCATATGTTTCAGGTCGCTGCTCCAGGCTTTGTGCTCGGCAGGCAGGAAATTTTCCACGATGTAGCGAAAACGCTTGATGCCAATGCGCAGTGTATGAAACGCGACTTGCGAGCGGACGCGCATGGCCCGCGTGTGCAACTCGCGTGCCGCTGTCCAGCGTTCGAGTGCGAGATGCTTGAACACCGCACTTCCGGGCCGGATTCTCGCTGCCCTCAACGGCAGCGACTTGCTCCACTGACGCCATTGTTTGTGATCGAACTCATCCAGAGCAGCGCGGGCTCGGTGTTTCTCCTCAGTTTCGCGGTGGGTCAGGATCGCGAGCAACGCATGTGCTGCCGGGTCGCGATGCTCGGACTGTTCATCGGGCGCTGCTTCTGGCGGGGGTGTTTCTGCAGGCTTCTCGCTTCTCTCTTCCTGGTCAGAAGCGGGCATGAGTGCCCGCTCCACACTGGGCGAAGCTGGGTGCAGTTTCTCAATCCACTCCATCATGATCTGCACATCGCGAAGCGCGCCCAGGCTCTGAAAGAGTGCCTTGCCAGCCTTCTTCATCTCCTTCCAGTCCGAGTCGGGATCCATGGCCATCATGCCGTCGGCCAGCGAACGGCACCGGCGCAGGGCAACGCGCAAGTCATGCACCGGGTCGGCGCTGAAATCCGCCGCCACGTGATCGCACTCGTCGAGCACGCGCAGCATCCAGTAGCGTAATCCGGTCGTTTTGCCTGAAGCTTTCAAACGGGGGCTCGCAGAAGTAACTGATGTCCCACTCATTCTAGCGGACGAGGAACGGTCTCTGTACTCCGAGCAGGCGGTCGGGAAGTCCGAGGTCTGAGGTCTAGGGTCTGAAGTCCGCCTTTTCACCGCAGCATGGCGAACAATTTCACTAGGACCAGCAGGTAGCCCACGATCGCGACAACTCCATGTACTCGAATCGCCCGATAGCTCGCGGGCCAGGGGAACATCAGCACCGCGAAAACCGGCATCAGCCGTTCGGGCCAGAGCAGGCCGGCGACCCCAAAAATCAGGTTCAATTGCACAATCAGCAGAACGAGGTAATTTTCCATGGGAGCGAAGGGGAACTCCAATCTTATTGAATCTCGGGGCGTCGTTCAACGAAAACCTGCGCCAATGCTAGGAAGTGCGCGATCTCCGCCAAGCGTGCAAGTTCATGGCACTGATCACCAGGCAAAAAATATTCGCCGGGATGAAACCCAGTTGTGCCGTGCGCAGCCCGATCACGCACATGATCATGCAGTTGATACCCGCCAGCGCCCAGCCTTCCCAACACCGCCGCCCGACCAGGATGGTGGAAGCAATCGTCAGAACACAAGAAAGATAATCAAGACGCAACACAGATGAAAGAACCTCCGGAGCACATTGTCCGTGAGAAGTTCTAGTTTGCCTGTGATCGCGACCCACGAGTACATAACCGAGGTCACATCCCGAGGGCGAGAACGTTGATAGATGTCTTCAGGTAACTAGCGAGCCGTCCACGATTGCGGCAGTTCCACATACGACCGGTCCAATGCTTCGATGGAAGGGCAGCCAAGAAGGCGCATTGTGCGCTCGATATCCGTGCGCAAGATCTGCAGTGCCCGTGTGACGCCAGCGTGGCCGCCGGCGCCAAGTCCATACGCGTAAGCGCGACCAATCAGAACGGCGCGCGCTCCCAGGCAAATCACCTTCACCACGTCGCTGCCACGGCGGATACCTCCATCCATGAGCACTTCGATTTGCCCGTTTACTGCCGCCACAATCTCCGGCAGAGCGCGTAAGGTCGGTGAAACGGAATCGAGTTGGCGGCCGCCGTGATTCGAAACCACCACCGCCGCTGCCCCTAGATCGACTGCGCGCCGCGCATCATCGGCAATCAGCACACCCTTCACCACGATGGGCCCAGTCCACAATTCGCGAATCCAGGGCAGGTCTTCCCAGGTCACGGTGGCCTCAGCGAGCGCGGCTCCAACATCCACCAACTCCATCGGGCCTTTCCCTGGAATCACGACGTTCTCCAGCTTCGGCACGCCTCCGTCGGCCAGGAACGCCGCCAGCCATCCGGGGTGCGCCAGAATGTTAGGCAGAAAGGGAATCTTCTCGAAAAACGATCCGCTCAACAGCTCCTTCATGCCGTTGCGGGGATCGCGCTCGCGCATGCCAGCCACCGGAGTATCAACCGTGATCACCAGAACCGTGAAGCCGGCTCGTCGCGCCCGATCAATCGCCCCCTCGGCCGCCGCGCGCCCGCCCATCAGGTACAGCTGGTACCATGCCGGGCCCTTCGTGGCCGCGCGCACATCTTCCATCTTGTGCGCGGAGATGGTCGACAGAATGTATCCCGTCCCCGCCTCGCCCGCCGCCCGAGCCGCCGCTATTTCGCCTTCGGGATGCATCAACCGGCTGTAGCCAACGGGTGCGAGCATGAAGGGAACAGCGAGGTCATGTCCGACCGCACGAGTCTTTAGATTGCACTCGGCCACGGCGACCGCACTTTTCGGGCGGAAGGTTACATCGTGAAAGACGCGGCAATTCTCGGCCAGGGTTTGTTCGGCGTCGGCTCCACCATCCATGTAATCGAAGACGGCGCGCGGCAGGCGGCGCTGCGCCAAGCGGCGAAGGTCGGCGACATTGACTACCTGGGATGATCCTAGCGCGCGACTCATGGAAGCTTCAGCGGAACATTCTTTCAGTGGCTTGCGCCCGGCAGGTTCCGAAAATATCAGAAGCGTGATGGGAATGCTACCCGCATCCAGCTTCGCCTTAGCGTTTTACCGCGATTGCTGTCTCCGCAAGGCGAATCGCCTGTTCGTGAAGTTCCCACGAGCGAATTGCCTTTTGACAACCTTCGCGGGCCAGGCTGGTGCTGAGTCGTTTTTCGGCCTTGTCGAAAGTCTCTTCCGCATCCATCCTGGCATGCCGTGCCTCATCATCGGCATGCTTGATCTGTCCGGCAAGCCGAACGGAGTCCCCGTTGCCTTTCGGCGCGACCTTTTTCGCGCCATTCGCGCTAGCGAGATAGGCAGCCTTCAGATCCTCACACCACTGCTGCCCGATGGCTTGCCGCAAACGATCCAGTGCGGCATTGGCCTCGTCGGCGGCGGCGCGTACGCGCTTTTTCTCCCGCAGCCATCGCATGACGGACCAGTTGATGGCCTCATTCATCAGCAGCTTGGCGGCTTGTACTTCTGAAAGTTTGTTCATGGCGGTATCGGAATCCCCCAGGTTCGAGGCAAAGTAACTTCACTACATTGGAACCGGTATTGCGGTCAACTCCCGGTGATTGGAATCACTGTGGGCGTTGATGAGACGCACAAACGTTCAGCCTGCCGGCGTTCTATATTTATCTTGGATGCTGCAATGCAGCATCGAGGGGACACGAAGACTATGCCGACGAATCATACGCACGATCATTCTCCGCTTGCGCTCTTGACCGAAATGGCCGTGGAAGGTACTTCCACGCTGGTGGAGGCGCAACGCGCAATCCTGGATCTGGCCAAGCAAGAAAACGAAATCATCCTTACCGGTTTAAAGGGCAAGATTGGAGGATTCCAGCCAGCCATTGCCATGACCGATCTCGTCCGCCGCAGCGTCGATACGCTCATCGACATGCAGCAGGAACTGCTGACCACGGGAAGCCGCCAGACGATGCTCTGGCTGCAGTCGCAAGACGCTGGCGAAGGCGCGGCCAGGTTTGCGGAATTTGCCCGCGAGGGCGTCGAGACTTTCACGCGCGCCCAAACCAAATTCCTGCATGCCCTGGAGCAGGAATCCGCGAAAGCCATGGGCGGCAAGCGGGAGCACGACGCCGCTGTCTCCAAGAAACAGCTGACCGAACTGGCGCGAGAGGCAGGGCGCGCGTTCATCGAGGCGCAGAAGAGGATGCTCGATCTCGTCGGCCAGCAGATGAACGTGGGTGTCGATCTCTCGTCGCGGGCGCTGGGAATGGTTCCATCGTCAGAGCTCGCCCCGCTGGCCAATCGGGCCACATCCGGGATTCGCGACTTCATGGCGGCGGAAGGCGCCCTGATCGAGTCGGTCCTGAAAACCAAGAAACCAGCCGCTGCAGCAAAACCAGGCCGCAAGCGGACGGCGAAAGCAAAAGCGTAGCGCAAATCGTAGCGCTGGCCTCCGGGCCGGCTGTCGCGGGGGCTACCAGCCCCCGCGCTACGCTTTCTGAGGCAGGTAGCGGTCCACCAACGATTCTTCCCACCGCAACCATAACCGTCCAGTAAACAAAAGTGCGCTGCACTGCAGCGTCAGCCAGTCCCGCGTGAGCAGCGGCGAGCGATACGCCCGCCGGTTCGCCAGCCAATGCAGCGCAACATGGCGCGCGATGGTCAACCCCATCCCGCCTTGGGTCCCGCCGATGTCGCCCAGAATTCCCTCCAGTGTGAACATAACCTTCGAGAGCATGATCAATGAACCCGGAAACTTGATTCCCTTGATCGCGACCCGCTCCAGCAATCGCATCGTATCGGCGGCGCTGGGGAACTGGTCCGCCGGAATGCTTTCGAGGAACTCCTCGACCACTCCACGAACGGACTGCCCGCGGGGTGAATTCACTTGCACCGTCTGCTGACTGAGTGCCAGAACCTCATTGGTGACGCCGGAGGGATCGCGCAGCGTGACCATCAGGAAGAGCAGGGCCAGATGCCGTCGCTGCTCGCGTCCCAGCCGCTCCCGGAGTGCCCAGTCGATGATCGTCAGTTCACCGCTGGAATTGTCGTACAGAAGATTTCCGGCGTGAGGATCGCCATGAAATACTGCATTGTTGGTCGCGGAAAACAGCGGCACGGCGACCAGGGATTCGACCAACTGCTCGGCGATTCGATGCCGCCGCGCGTCCGGCACGCGCGCCGCTGCACTGGTGATCTTGATTCCGCGCTCTTCGGTGAGTGCCGTGATGCGCGGCGTGCAGAGTCGCTCGATTACCCGCGGCACTCGCACGCGCGGAAACGATTCATACAGGTTCCACGCTTCACGCAAAGTCTCCTGCTCGCGCGTGAAGTTCACTTCATGGCGCAGCAAGCGGCGCACTTTCTGAAACGTATCGGGAATCAGGTGGGCCGGGAAGCCGTACCGGTGGTGCGTTTCGCCAAAGTATTGTGCAAGCCCTTGGAGGTAATCCATGTCTTCGGCAAAGTATTCCGGGATATGCGGCTTCAAAACCTTGAATACGCCCCGTTCGCGGCGGCCGTTCTCGGGATTCTTCCACTGAAATCGGATCACCGCACTGACGCTGGCTTCCGACAAAATCGTCCTCGCGATGCGGATATCAAATTTCTTGAGTCTTGTCCCTAACTCCCGCTGGATGATCGCCCGGATTTCTTCCACGGCGACATCGCGAATGCCATTCTCCAGTTTCGCCAACGCTTGGCGCAGCGCCGGACGAAGGTGCTGATTCCTCGCAATCACCTGGCCCAGTTTTTGCAGCCCCGGCACTTTGGCGATGAGCCGCAGCAGTCGCGCTTCGGCGGAGGTCTTGGCCGGCAGGTCGAGTTGTTCCAGCAATTTTGGCGCGAGCCGCGCTGGCGAGAGATGCGCCACCACGAACATCATCGAATCGCGCACCGGCGGACGCCACTTGAGATAGGCTTCGGGCACCAGCGAATCGACGGGGACGATCTCATCTACGATCCAGCGCGCCATGGTCTCGCGCATCGATTGGCCGAGCGGACTGCGCAGGGCCGCTTCGATGGCGCGAACTTTTTCCTGAGGATTTGCGCCCCGCGGCAGAAAGTTGTCCACGACGGCGCGCAGCTGATCCTTATTAAACCGTTCGAACCCGGCCGCCGCTGCAGAAGCACTCGCCATCGCCGCGCACCCAGCCCTCACTATCTGCGCCGGAGCAACAGATCGCAGTGACCGGCGTCACCGGAGACATTGGCGATCTGTTCTATAGTTCGTGCCGGAGATCTGTGTGCCAACTCTGAATGAAGCATTCTCGACGTTATCGGTGAAGCGCCGCTACGAAGTCTGGTTTCTGCGTCTCGGCTTGAGCGATAGCAGCGGTGCCTGGTGGTTCCGCTACCTGCTGACCAATCCCGGCCGCAGCGGCTGTTCGATCCCCGCTCGAATCTCGCCCGTGCAGGTGTGGGCAACGTGGTTTCCCACCGTAGGCAAGCCGCAAACCTTCATTCAGGATTTTTCGCTGTCTGCGTTCGAACTCACCGGCAAGGGACAGAGCCCATTCCATTTCCGTGCCCGCGACAACGCGATCGACGAAGACTCTTGCCGCGGCAATCTAAGCGTCGATGGACACACGATCACATGGAACCTGCGCTATCGCTCGACCTTTCGCGTGACCCTCAGCAGCAAGGGCTGGATCGGCTTTTCCCGCACACCGCACTCGGATGCGTTGTTTTACGGGGAGATCACGCTCGACGGGAAGCGTTTCATCGGAGATCCTCTCGGCTTTGGCGTGCAGGGACACAACTGCGGCTACCGTCACCGCAACCGCTGGACCTGGGCGCACGCGTACTTTCCCCGTCCGGATAAGCCCGCCACCACTTTTGAGGCGCTGACTTACGAGATGCCTTTCGGCCTCGTCTTTCGCAAAGCAGTTCTTTGGCACCACAAGCAGCCGCACGAATTTCGCCCCATTCGCGAAGAGTGCAACGATCGCCAAAAAATGTTGTGGGATTTTTCAGCTTCGGCCCGCGACGGATGGAACGTGAAGGCTGCTATCGATGGCGGCGGCTCGAGCGTGCACCGTCTGCCTTACGTGAAGACAAATTGCTCGGGAACTTTTGAAGTTACGAACAACAGCCTGGCGTCCGCATCCCTTTTGATCACCGATAACGATGGAGTGGAAGAGCGGCTGGAAACGGCTAACGGCGCGGTGCTCGAGATGGTCGGCTGACTGCCTCAGCGGTCTGTGCTTTTGCCAGGCGCTCGGCAACAATCGAATACGCCGTCGGATTAAATGCCATCCCGATGTGCGTCCCGGAAACTTCGACGTCGATCTCCGGATCCATCGTGCGGCAATAGCGCCAGTCCACAATGCCGTCGTGACGGGTGTAGATGGCAGTCTCGATCATCTGCTTGGGGACTTTCCGCCGCAGCGAGTCGAGGAAGTTGCAGGTGCAGCGCCCGGTGTAGCAATCGGGCAAAACCCTACGGCCATGCTCCTGCAGAATCCGCAGGCGAACCGCCTCGGCCGCGTGCAGCACGGTACGATTCGCCGCCGTCCCGCGAATCGGCGCCACCAGCGTTGTCACCGACGCCACATCCCTTGGGCGCTCTCCCGCGACCGACCGCGCGATCACCCCGCCCAGGCTGTGCCCGATCAAATGGATCTTCCTGCCCGTATCGCTGAGCGCCTTCTCAATCGTCTGATTCAGGCGGCGCTGGATGAGCAGATTTGGGCACTCAGCGTTCACGCCGATGCCTGAGAAGTAAGGCCGATAGCCGATCCGTTTCAGCCACGCGTGCAGTTCCATCAGGTACAGATCCGTGCCGAGAAACCCGGGAATGATGACGACCGCGGACCCGTCTCCGTGAGGAACACCCAATCCCCAGTAGACCGGGCTGGCGTGAAGCAACAGAATTTCCGCCCCAAACAGGGCTTCCGTCCAAACAGAAGTATCTGCCTCTGGATAACCGCGGGGAGTGCGGATACGCGGCGCAGAAGAGGAAGAACGCGCAGCCGCTTTTTTACGTTTCGGCGACAAGGTCCGAGTGCCCGTCCTTCGTGGGACAACTACGATGCTGCAACGCAATAATTATAGCGCCCGCCTGACTCTGTGAGAAAGTATCTAGAAAAGTATCCACGGAATACCCGTCCTTCCCGGCGATCTCCGCGGCCGTTCTCCGTGTACTCGGCGGATTAGGAACTTCTCCAGTTGCGACCGCTCACTGTCCCCAGCCTGAAGCAATCTCTATTGCTCTTTGCGCCTGCGCTTCTTCGTTTCGCTCCTGGGTTTCGGTGGCTCCGCTAACCGTGCCTCCAAGTCCGCCACACGCCGGCGCAGTACTTCAACTTCGGATGGACCCTCATCGCTCCGCGTCGTCGTCGCCGTTCCCAGGAATCGTTTCATCATGTCCACTGGCGAGAGGATCGCGGATTGCACCTCACTCAGCCGGTTCTGCACCGTGTCCTGCACCTTCTGGAACGTGTCAAACGCCGATTTCAGGTACCACATCAGGAACTCCTGCCGCACCTCGTCAGAGGCCATGATCAGCTGGCGCAGGAGTTCCAGCGGCAAGCCCGTCGGCTTATCCTTCGCATCTTCCGTAATGATTTGAGTGAGAATGACGCGGGTCAGGTCGTGGCCTGACTTGGCATCGACCACGCGCACTTCCTTCCCCGAGCGTACCAGGGCCGCCAAATCGTCGAGATTCACGTAGCGGCTTCCGGTCGTGTCATACAGACGCCGGTTACCATATTTCTTGATGACCACGACCGAAGGTTTCGTTGTCGCCATCTCTGTTGCTCTGCACAACTATGAATCTTATCTTGACACAACCCCCTGACGGACGTATAGTTTAGCTGATGCTGCAATGCAGCAATCATGGAGGTTGAATATGCCGGCTGCCGTTAAGCACGATTCCCCCCGCACCCAGGGCAAAGATTCTTCATTCGTATCTCTTCTTTCCGGCTGGGCGCAGCAGGGCGCACAAACTCTTTTCGCCACGCAGCGCATCCTGATTGATCTGGCGATGAAGCAGAACGCCAGCATTATGCACGCTGTGAAGCAACAGCTCACCGATCCTCATCACTCCCCGACCGCCATCCTCAGCGAGGCCGCCGGCGAGGGCATCACCAATTTCATCGAAGCGCAAAAAGTCCTGCTCGATCTCGGTAAGGCGCAGAACGACATCGTCATGAACGGAGTCAAAGAGCGCGTGGGCGATTGCCCCATTCGCCGGGCCAGCGTCGATCTGCTGCGCCGCAGTGTCGACACCTTTGTCGAGTTACAGCAGGAATATTTGAAGATCGCCAGCAAACAGAGCCATGCCTGGCTCGACGCCGCCAAGTCCGGTAAGCCCTATCAGCCCGAGCATGTCATGGAACTGGCCCGCGAGGGTGTAGAGAGCTTTGTGAAAGCCGAAAAACGCTTCCTTGATGTCATCGACGAGGAGGCGGGCAAGGCTCTCAACGGAAAGCCCGTACCTGCTGCCGCGAAGAAAATGAAACAGACCGAGGTGCAGGAACTGGCCCGCAAGGCGGCCGGCTCATTCATGGAGGCGCAGAAGCGCTTGCTCGATCTTGCGGGCAAGCAGATGAACGCCAACGTGAAGACTGCCACCAAGGCCGCGGAACTGGTTCGTCCGTTCCCCTTCCTGCCTCTCAGTGAACTGACACGCGAAGCGGTGAAGAGCTATGTGGATGCGCAGAAGGCCCTGATGGATGTCATGGTCCACCCGCCAGCGGCCAAGCCGGTTCGTCCGGTGCGCCGCGGAGTGAAGAAAGAAAAAATGACCGCTGCGGCGGCAGCGGCCTAAATGATTGATCTTGGAGCGGAGTGCAGCCTCGGATTTTCCGCTCCTCGGGGCCGATGCAAGCACGAACGCATCGGCCCCTCTGTTTTTGTAAGACGCCCTCCTGTGTGATTTCCGTCACACCCCGCCGTGATACTCGTTGCTGCCCCTCCACCCTCCATGGGTTCTACTTTGGGAATGAGCGCGGACCGCGCTGCCTGACTCCTACGTTCTGCGCCTCCAGAAATTTGAAGGGCCTAACACCATGATTACCACCGAAGTCAAAGAACGCGTGCAAATCCCGTTGGCCCCCGAAACCCTCAGCCCGGAACGGGTTGCCTACCTGGAAGGTCTTGTGAGCCAGGCGCGCACGGCCGCCGCGGTCTTCACCCAGTTCTCGCAAGAGGACGTCGATCACATTGTCAAGGCCATGGTCCTCGCCGGTCAGGAGAATGCTCCGTTGCTCGCCCGACTGGCTGTGGAAGAAACCCACCTCGGCGTGATGGAAGACAAAATCATCAAGAACATGGTGGCCTGCGAATTTGTCTACAACTACACGAAAGGCAAGCGCACGGTCGGCGTGATCCGTGAGATGCCCGAGAAGAATCTCCTCGAGATCGCCGAGCCGATTGGAGTGCTGTTCTCCCTGACCCCGATTACGAATCCGACCTCCACGGTGTTGTTCAAGTGCATCGTTGCCGTAAAGACGCGCAATGCCGTGATCTTCAGCCCGCATCCGAAAGCCTGGCGCTGCTGTGCCGAAGCCGTGAAGATCATGTATGAAACCGCGGTGAAGCATGGTGCCCCGGAAGGCGTGTTCACCTGCATCGAGTCGTCCACCCTGCAAGACAACGCCTACGTGATGAAGCACAAGGACGTCGGCCTGATCGATGCCACCGGCGGCCCGGGCGTGGTCAAAGCCGCTTACAGTTCCGGCAAACCGGCCCTCGGCGTCGGTGCCGGCAATACCCCGGTCTACCTGGAAAAATCCGCAGATCTTGGCCCCGCGGTCGTCGACATCATCATCTCGAAAACATTCGACAACGGTACCATCTGTGCCTCCGAGCAGACGGTCGTCATCGACGATGAAATCTACGATCAAACGCTGAAGAAATTCGCCGAACTGGGCGCGCACATCTGCAACGAGGAAGAAACCAAGACTCTCGGGCGGACAGTCATCGATCCACAGACCGGATTCATGCAGCCTATGGCGGTTGGCCAGAAAGCCAGCGACATCGCTCGTTTCGTCGGCCTCTCCGTAAAGCCCGGCACCAAGCTGCTGATTGCGCCCATTCAAGGCGTTGGGCGTGAGCACCCGTTATCGGTAGAGAAACTCTTTCCAGTGCTTGCCGTCTATCGCGCGAAGTCGGTGAATGAAGCCCTTCGCGTGTGTGTGGATGTGAACCATGCCGGTGGCCTCGGCCACACGGCAGTCATCTTCTCGCGCAACGAAGAAGTGATCCGCAAGTTCGGCGAAGTCATCAACGCCGGCCGCATCATCGTGAATTCGCCGGGTTCAATCGGCGCGCTGGGCGCGGTCTACAACGATCTCGTGCCCACCTTCTCCTTCGGATGCGGCACCGGCGGCGGCAACAGCACCACCGACAACGTCAACATCTATCACTACCTCAACATCAAGCGCCTGGCTCGGAGGACCCAAAACCATATGTGGTTCCGAGTGCCCAACCAGATTTACTTCAACATGAACGCGGTCGAGAATCTCGGCCAGTTCCCGTCGCGGTGCACCATCATCGTCACCAACGCTCCCCTGGAGCAGATCGGCCACGTGGATATCGTTCGCCGCCACATTTGCCCCAAGACGCATATTCACGTGCTGGTGATCCCCGACGCCGAGCCTGAAGCCAGTGTCATCCAGCAGGGAGTCGAGGCGCTGAATTTCTATAAGGCCGACCAGATCATTGCGCTGGGCGGCGGCTCCATCATCGACGCGGCAAAAATCATGAAGCTGCGCTACGAGTCGCCTGAGGCCGATCTGGAGTATCTCGCCGCTCCATTCCTCGATTTGCGCAAACGCGTCGTGGAATACCCCACGGAGAAAACGAACCACGCGCGGCTCGTCGCCATTCCGACCACCAGCGGCACGGGAAGCGAGGTCACGCCCTTTGCGGTCCTCTCCGACAAGGCTAGCGGTCGCAAAATCACGCTGGCGGATTACTCCCTCAGCCCCGACGTTGCCATTGTCGATCCGCAATTCGTCATGTCGATGCCCAAGGGACTCACCGCCGACACCGGCATCGACTGCATCACGCATGCGCTGGAAGCGGGTGTTTCGAATTACGCCTCTTCCTACACCGACTCCAACGCGATGCAGGCGATCCGTCTCGCCTTCAAATACCTCCCGATCGCCTATGAGAATCCGAAGGACGAAGAAGCGCGCTGCATGATGCACAACGCCGCTTGTATCGCCGCCATGGCGTTCTCTAATGCGTCGGTGGGTGTGAATCACGCGTTGGCCCACGCCTTCGGCGCGCGCTTCCATGTGCCTCATGGACGCGCCAATGCGCTCATGCTGCCGCACGTGATCGCCTACAACGCCGCTGTCCCGACGAAATTCATGCCGTCGCCCTACACCCAGGGCTACATCGCACACAAGAAATACGCAACGATGGCCGACTTGCTCGGTCTGGGCGGAACCACGGTCGAGGAGAAAGTTCAGAACCTGATCAACGCCGTCGAGCAACTGCTCGATCGACTGGCTTTCCCACGCTCGATCGCTGAGCTGGGCATCACCAGGCAGGAATTCGAGAAAGCCGTCCCGGAACTGACCGAGATCGCCTTCGCCGACCCGTCGTGGCGCTCGAATCCGCGCATGCCGCTGCTGACCGAATTGGCTGAGCTCTTCTGGAAAGCATATGAGGGACGCCCCAAGCACTGAATTGAGGGACATTATGGTTCTTGAAATCGACAATCGGAAGATCGCAAGCAGTCTGGAGTCCGCGAAGTCCAAAATCAATGCGAAAAATGAGGACACGGTTCTCGACTTCTGCTCGATAGAACGTCTGGATGCCGCCGGCCTCCGCGCCCTCGAAGACCTCGCCGCTGCCGCGGAACAAAAATCCGTCAAGCTCTCGCTGCGCGGCACCAACGTTGCCGTCTACAAAGTCCTGAAACTCACTAAACTGACGCGGCGCTTTTCCTTCGTGGATTAACGCCGGGAGATGCATCACGTGCCGATTGAATCTCAGAGCGACCGCCTTTCCTGGGGAGACACGGTCTTCCTGCATCTTGAGCGTGAAGGCATGCCCCTCAACGTGGCCAGCGTCTGCATCTTTGACGGCCCGCTCGACTTCAAAGATTGCGTCCGCGCCATCGAATCGAAGCTGCCGCTCATCCCTCGCTATCTCAAGCGTGTTGTCTCGCCGGCGTTCGGCATCGGCCTGCCGACATGGGAATACGACTCCGAATTCAAACTGCGCCGCCACGTTCTCGAAGTTACGCTCAAGCACGGAACTGAGACGGAACTGAAAGCCTTCGCGGCATCACTCTTCGGCAAGCTCATGGATCGCCGCCACCCCCTGTGGGACGTCACCATCGTGCAAGGACTGAAAGGCGGCCGCAGTGCCATCATCATCCGCTTGCACCACTGCCTGGCCGACGGCATCGCCGGCGTTGGTATCATGAACTTGCTGCTCGACGCCAGCCCCGACGCTCCGCGCCTTCCGCGCAAGAGGCTCAAGTTCCGCGTTCCACGCGCGCCGGATCCATTAACGTCGCTCACTACCGGGTTCGTCGATTCCTATTCCGATTTTGTGAAGCGCATTCTTTCCGCCTTCACCGATCTGCTCAGCATGGCGCAGCGTGCAGGTGCCGCGAATGGTGGCAATGGCAACCCAAACGGCAATGGCAACGGGAAAGAATTCGCTACCTTCCTGCCCGAGATCACCGCATTCACCGAGCGCCTGCGCTTTAACGTGCTCTACCGCGGACCGCAGAAGTTCGCCTGGACCGACCTGCCGCTGGCCGAGGTGAAAGCAATCCGGCACACGTGCGGCGCAAGCGTGAATGACGTGATCCTGTCCGTCGTCACTGCGACCATCCGCCGCTACTGCGAACTCCACGGCGACAAAGTGAAAGGCAAGTTGCTGCGCATCATGGTGCCGGTGAACCTGCGCGGAAATGGCAGCGCATTTGAGTTGGGTAACCGCATCTCGCTGGTCCCGGTGACGATTCCCCTGGACATTCGCGACCCGCTCAAACTGCTCACGGCCACGCACAAGCGGACCGAGTTCCTCAAGGGGATGCACGCCGCGGAACTGGTCAGCCTCGCCGGCGGCCTGATCGGAATGTTCCCCAACTCCCTGCAGGGCCTCGCCGGACCGTTCGCCAGCCAGTTGCCAGTAACGCCGTTCAATCTCGTGTGCACCAATGTGCCCGGCCCGCAATTCCCGCTCTACCTGCTCGGAAGAAAGATGCTGAGCTGCTACCCCTATGTTCCGGTAGGCGGCGAGATGGCCGTAAATTGCGCGATCCTCAGCTACAACGGAAATGTATATGTCGGCTTCAGCGGCGACGTGCACGCCGCCCCCGATCTCCCGAAGTTGGAGACTCTGCTGCAGGAAAGTTTCGGCGAGCTGCGCGATGCCGCGGGAATCAAACCAGAAGAAAAGAAGAAAGAACAAAAGCCGAAAGAAAAGAAGCCGAAAGCAAAAAAGGCCATGTGGAGACAGCCGCCTCGGCTGTCCCGCCTGGGCAAAGCACGGCGGAAGGTAAGTAATGCTGCCAAACAGAAAAGCAATGATGCGGCGAAGCCGGAAGCCAGTCAACCCAAGCCCCCGGAGCCGGCACCCACAGTAGAGGAAACCTCCAGAATAGAGCCCGCCACAGTCGCTTGAATCATCAGGCACCGGGGGGACCCAATAAGCGCTAATGTAGAAAGATTCAATTTCCGGTTAGCCCGTGATCCGAGCAGAATCAGGAGTTCGGCCTGACTGCGGCGCGATTGCGACTGTGCGCCCTCGGTGCTAGACTCCGGCAGCTTCGGATTATTGATTTCGCCCCAACCACTCTATGGGTGTGGGGACAAGGCCTGGATGCGACTTCCAACCGTCGCTGGCGAATGAAAGGATGAACACTGCGAGAGTCCACAGATGATCCGGTTGCATCGCTTGGGTGTAGCGCGCTCACACGCCGTCGACTGATACAAGGTCTCGCCGCCGTTCTCGCGCCTGTCGCGATAATTACGAAGGCCCAATCAACCGTTGCTCCGCAACGGTCATCGGTCACAAGTGCAGCCGAATTGCCGCTCAGCCCGGCGGTTCTTCCTGCGGGCATACGCTCGCGGTTCGTCAATAACATCAACGGTATCCGGATGCACGTGCTGGAGGCGGGCTTCGACGGGAAGGACCGACCTTGTGTTCTGCTCCTTCACGGGTTCCCTGAGCTCGCCTACAGCTGGAGAAAGGTGATGCTGCCCATCGCCTCGGCGGGGTTTCATGTGATCGCCCCAGACCGGAGGGGCCACGGGCGTACTTCTGGCTGGGACGTCAGTTTTGACGACGATCTCGATCCCTTCGGTATGCTGAACCAAGTCAGGGACATGCTGGCGCTGGTTTCGGCATTTGGTTACAAGTCTGTGGCGTCCGCGATCGGGCACGACCACGGCTCACCGATTGCCGCCTGGTGTTCCGTCGTGCGGCCAGACGTTTTTCGCTCCGTGGTGATGATGAGTGCACCGTTTGCAGGCCCACCGGCGCTGCCTTTCGACACGGCGAATGTCGCACCGGCAGACGCTACAGCGGCTGAGGACCACATCTACGAGGAACTGGCGGCGCTCAACCCCCCACGCAAGTACTACATGAAGTACTACGCGACGCGCGAAGCCAACGACAACATGTGGCACGCTCCGCAGGGAGTGCATGCTTTTTTGCGCGCCTACTACCACATGAAGAGTGGAGATTGGAAGCAAAATACCCCGTTTCCCCTCAAGGCGAGGACTGCCAGCGAATGGGCCAAGCTGCCCCGGTACTACGTGATGGATCTGGATAAGGGAATGGCGGAGACGGTCGCCCCGGAGATGCCATCGGCAGCCGCTATAGCCGCGTGCAAGTGGCTTCCTGACGACGAACTCAAGGTCTATAGCACGGAATATGGAAGGACCGGGTTCCAAGGCGGATTGGAAGGCTATCGCCTCCGGTGGATTAGCAAGTACGCTGCGGAATTGCAGGTGTTCTCTCGCCGCACGATCGACGTGCCGTCACTTTTTATCGCTGGGAAGAGCGACTGGGGCGCTTATCAAAGCCCGGGAGACTTGGAGAAAATGCAGAATACGGCGTGCACCCGAATGCTGGGGGCACATTTTGTGGACGGGGCCGGGCATTGGGTGCAGCAAGAGCAGCCTGAAGCAGTAAGCCAATTGCTCGTGCAGTTTCTTCACGACAAGGCTCACCGCGGGAATAGACCGTGATCCGCGCGTATCATCAGGGCGCTAGTTAAGAGCGTGCCACCGGTGGCAGCCGTATCCTAATTATTTGCGAGTGGTCGGCCACTCTTACCTTACCGGGAACGAAGCAGGGCCTCGACGCCTGGCGGCGGCCTTCTCAAGTTAAGGATCCATGTGGATCACGCAACAGTAATCACAACTTTCCCTACCTGAGTGTTCGATTCGAGATATTTGTAGGCCTCCACCGTCTGGGAGAACGGGAACGTCTTCGCGATCTTCGGGTGGAACCGTCCATCCGCCAACCGGTCGTACACATACCGCTTCGCGACTGCGAGCTTTTCCGGATGGCCCGTAATCTCCATCAAGACATAGCCGCGAAAGGTCAGTCCCTTGACCAGCGCG
>Ga0209698_10003081_pt1 | contig 18688 bp, 15 predicted proteins | sample LitLauG_LLR_2012_FD_187203 | JGI IMG/M metagenome (GOLD analysis project Ga0209698, IMG submission 187203) | Freshwater sediment microbial communities from Pennsylvania, USA - Little Laurel Run_MetaG_LLR_2012 (SPAdes) (version 2) | ecosystem: Environmental > Aquatic > Freshwater > Creek >...
TGTCAGTCCGCTGCACCACAGAAAGCTCCACGTATTTCGCTTGCGTCATAGACACCACCTCGGAAGGAAGATTTATATCAGATGGTGTTGCATTGACCCGTTGAATCCACCCGACTAGTCAGGAGTTGGAGATGGACGGAACAGCCTTGCAGGTCGTAATATTCTGGCGACGGAAAAGTTTGGGCTGAGTCTGGCTGCATTCATGGGTACTCCACTCAGACAACTCGGGCCATCTAAAGCCTTCGATGATTCCGCAAGAAGGTCCTTCGCTGCTGGAGCCGCAGGATTTCTCGTGTTTGGCTGTCTCCAGACCGCTCGGGCTCATCCCGCAATTTATCGAGATTCATTGTTCATTGCTTCAGGTGTGTTGGCAGCATTTCTGACGACACTTACTCTGTCACTTGCCTACTATCATCGACGTTGGAAACTGGGGGTGGGCGGGGCAATACCTTTCTCAATTCTGCCTTTTTTTGTGAATGTCTTGTGGGCGAGATTCTCGGACCGCTCCTTAATCTATCCAATGGCCGCGCTCGGATTCCTCGGAATACTCATCCTTGCGACAATACATCGAAAGGTCTCGGGGCCGCGATGGGACGGCGACATTGAAGATGAGGTACTCAAAGAATTTATTGCAGACGTAGATTCCAATGTCACCTGGAAGGACAGAGTCACCTGGCTCTGCTTTGCTGGCGCCGCGATTCTGTTGTTGATTCTCTTATTTCGCTGAATTTTTCAATTTGCGCCCGTCCTGATTGACCTGAATAGAGTACTTCTTAGGCTGGCCAGAGGAGTCATGCCATGTCCACTTTACCGGGTCCCCAGCCTGTCAAGCGGCGGCGGAAAAGCACACTGCGCATCTTCTATGTCTTCGTGTTCCTTGCGGTTGGGACTTTCACCGTAGCGTTCAACGAGGGCCAGGCTGCGCAACGAGCCCTGTTCGCCCTCGGCATCGCTCTGGCGGGCGTAGGAATTTGGAGTTTCCTTCGATTTCTGAAAGTCGCAGACACTCATCAGAGACTCATCAACCACGAAGCGACGAGCTTTGCTTTTGTCGGTTCCTTACTCCTCACGCTCGTTGTTGGTATCTTGCAACGATTCGGGTTCCTTTCCGGAGCCACACTCTTCATTCCCGTGTTGATGATCGCCTTGTGGAGCATAGGGCTAATCCTCTTTTCCTGGCGGTACCAAGAATGAAGACTCGACTTCGCGTCTTGAGAGCAGAAAGGGAGTGGTCGCAGGCTGACCTCGCCGACGCTGTCGGCGTGACGCGGCAGTGTATCAACGCGGTTGAGACGGGCAAATACGAGCCCGGGCTGGACTTGGCCTTCAAGATAGCTCGGATATTCGGGAAGAATGTCGAAGAAGTCTTCCTGTTCGAAGAAAGCGAGACAAGTTCCGGACGTCAGTAGAGCGCTTCACACTGCAACATACCACGATGCTAACTATTCCCCAGCGCACGCTTTCCATTCGGCTTCTGCCGTCGATTACCCCTTCAGTGGTTAGGTGAGGCCAACAGTCGAGTCGTTGAAATGGTTCTTCCGAAGAGAAAAGTGGGATGAAGAAACGAGGCGGCAAAAAGGCGGCATTAAGAATACCGGAGGATGGTAAGTCCTTCCAATTCAGTCCAAGGCCTTCTTCGTAAGTACTTGGAGAATCAGCTCCGAGTAAATTCGACTCCCACACGCTTCCGCCACATCTTGTTTCTTCTGAAACACTTGGCTCTTGCACGAGAGAACATAAGAGAACCCAACCCCCGCCTGGCTTGCCCCTGTGTTAACCGGGGATTTATCTCCGTGGATGTAACGTTAATCGCGCTTGGAAACGTCTAAGGCTTGTGGTGGTGTACTTGTGTACGTGGTCAAGCCCGGGCGCACGGAATAGCCATTTGAGGCTGTGACCAGTCTGGCAGGCGGGGACTTCGAGATGAATATTCATAAACAGCTCGTCCGTGGAGAAATCTGGCTCATATCAGCGGCCTGCCTGACTCTTACTGGCGTTCGTCCGGCATCTGCCCTACCGCTGCTAGCTCAAGCCACAACTCAGCAATCCGCCCAAGCTCCTGCCGTGGCGCGGCCCGTCGGAACCATCAAGTCGATTTCCGGGAATACCCTTACGTTGGCCACAGATACCGGGAGCGACGTTACCATTCAAGTTCAGGACGCCACCAAGTTCCTTCGGATAGCTCCTGGTCAAAAAGACCTAAAAGACGCCACGCCGATCCAGTTGACCGACATTCAGGCCGGCGACCGCATCCTGGTGCGCGGAAAGCTTGCCGACGACGGCAAAACTGTCGTGGCCGCTTCCGTCATCGCCATGAAAAAGGCGGACATCGCCGACAAGCAGTCTCGCGAGCGCGAAGAGTGGCAGAAACATGGTACGGGGGGACTGGTGAGCAGCGTCGACGCCACCAGCAATACCATCAGCGTCTCGCTGCCCGCTGTTGGCGAAAAAAAGAGCGTCGCGATCCATCTCTCGAAAGACACCGTGCTGCGCCGGTATGCCCCCGATTCCGTAAAGTTTGATGATGCGAAACCCGCTCCGCTGGATCAGATCAAGCCCGGCGACCAGCTTCGTGCTCGCGGCGCGCGCAACGCCGATGGCACGGAGTTCGCTGCGGATGAAATCGTCTCCGGCACTTTTCGAAATATCGCCGGCACCATATCCGCGCTCGACGCGTCCGCGGGCACCATCACAGTCCAGGATTTGGTCTCGAAGAAACCAATCACCGTGAAAATTACCTCTGAATCGCAGTTGCGTAAATTGCCTCAACCGGTGGCACAGCGGATCGCCGCGCGCCTGAAGGGCACCCCACCCGATGCATCGGCCGCTAATCCAGCTTCGGGGAATGCTGCTCCCGGCGCCAGTGCGGGTCAGACGCAGAGACCCAATGGCCCGCCAACTGGTGGTTCAACATCCGGCGGGCCTGGAGGCATGGGCAGGCCCAATGGCGGCGGCACCGCCGATCTGCAACAAATGATCAGCCGTATGCCTGCCGCGACGCTGGCGGACCTGCAAAAGGGTGACGCAGTCATGATTGTCGCCACCGAAGGCGGCCCGAACAGCCCTTCCACAGCCATCACTTTGCTTGGCGGAGTTGAGCCCATTCTCGAGGCTTCTCCCAAGAGCAGTGCTTCCACAATTCTTTCGCCATGGAGTCTCAGCACCGGCGGCGGGGAAGCGGCCACACCGTAATGCTGCGCGGTTCTGCATCCAAATACTTTCGCTCTGGAGATCTGATGAGTTTTCGGCACGTTCGCATGGCTCTATTGAGTGTGTTTTTTCTTTCTTCGATTTTCCCGGTGGGAAAAAATCTGTCGGCTCAGACGCCATCTGGTGGGCTGAACGGAGTGGTTACCGACCCCTCCGGCGCATCGATTGCGAAAGCTGCCGTCCGTCTGACCAACGCCACCGGTGCGTCACTCGACACCACTACCAATCGTGACGGGTTTTACGAATTCAAGGGTTTGGCCCCCGGGACGTACACGCTAAAGGCCGTCTCAAAGGGCTTCGCTCTTTTCACCCAGGAAAATGTCCAGATCCTCGACGGGCAGGTACAGAAACTGAATATTTCCCTTCTCATTCAGGTCGAGGAGGAAAAGGTGGAAGTTACAGACACCTCAACCAAGGTGGATGTGGATCCTTCCAATAATGCTGGAACGGTAGTTATGAAGGGCAAAGACCTTGAAGCATTGTCCGATGATCCCGATGAGCTGCAATCTGAACTGCAGGCCCTTGCCGGCCCCTCTGCCGGTCCGAATGGCGGCCAAATCTACATCGACGGATTCACCGCCGGCCAGCTTCCGCCCAAGGCTTCCATCCGCGAGATTCGCATCAACCAAAATCCGTTCTCATCCGAATACGATAAGCTGGGATACGGCCGAATCGAGATTCTGACGAAGCCCGGCACCGATCAGCTGCACGGCCAGCTATTCCTAACCGGCAACACCGCAGCCTTCAATACGCGCAATCCCTTCGAAGGCACTGCTCAGCAACCCGGCTATTACTCCACGCAGTTTAGCGCCAATCTCGGTGGCTCCCTGGGCAAGAAGGCTTCCTTCTTTACCAACATTGAGCGCCGCAACCTCAACGAACTTTCCGTCGTCAACACTCCCTTCGTGGATCCAGTCACGCTGTTAGCTGGCCAATTTGCAGACGCTGTGCCCAACCCGCGTACCCGAACCAACTTTAGCCAGCGGTTCGATTATCAGCTCACGCCAACCAACACCATCACGACACGGTACCAGTATTGGCGCAACAACGAGACTGGCGATGGGATTGGTTCCTTCAGCCTGCCAACGGTCGGTTACACCACGCTGGAGACGGAGCAGACCTTTCAGGCCAGCGACACGCAGACCGTCAGCGCTAGAGCTATCAACGAAACGCGCTTTCAGTTCGTACGCCAAAACAATAATCAGACTCCGATCAACACCTCTCCTACGATTCAGGTTCAGGGTGCTTTTGTAGGCGGCGGAAGCAGTTCCGGTCTTTACAAGGACATCCAAGATCGCTACGAAATTCAAAATATCACCTACATGACCTTTGGCAAGCATTCCATCAAGTTTGGAGGACGGCTCCGCATCACAAAGGAAGATTACGCCTCCAATTCAAAGTTCAATGGAAGCTATTCTTTCGGGTCTCGGCCTAATCCGGGTGCGGCGATCCCCTGTGCCGTGCTCAACCCGGGTGCCACAAGCCAGCTCACCGGCATTCAGGCCTATCAGATTACTTTGAACTGCCTGGCACAGAACGTCCCGATGGCCACGATTATCGCGAACGGGGGTGGCGCCAGTTTCTATAATTTGAACTTCAACACGGTTGGAAACGCCGTCGCTGGAGACACTTGGGCAGATGGCGCCGTTTTTGTTCAGGATGATTGGCGCATTAAAACGAATGTGACTCTAAGCTCCGGGCTTCGCTATGAGACCCAAAACAATCTCGGCGATCATGCCGATTTTGCGCCGCGCCTTGGCCTCGCGTGGGGAATCGACGCCAACGGAAAAAATAAATCTCCCAAAACCATCCTGCGACTTGGTTTCGGAATGTTCTACGACCGTTTCACCTCGGACTTGGTGTTGCAGCAACAGCTTCAAAATGGTGTCATCCAGCAGCAGTATGTTGTTCAGAACCCGGCATTCTTCGATCCAACACAGGCCTTGCTGCCATCCCAGTTCCCCTCGTCCAGCACTTCACCACAAACTGTTTATAAGTTGAATCCCAATCTGCGGACTCCCTACACCATGCAAGGCGGAGTGACTCTGGAACGGCAGCTTACGAAGACCGCCAACCTTTCCGTTACCTATCTCAATTCGCGTGGCGAGCATCAGTTCTACACTAACTTTATCAATGCACCAGGAATCGTTGGCGGAATCGTTCAGCCGCCTCCCAGTGAGTTTGACTACCAATACCAATCCGCCGGGGACTTCAAGCAGAATCAGTTGATTGTGAACAGCAGCATTCGCATGGGCACCAAGCTCTCTCTCTTTGGCTACTACACCCTGAATTACGCCAACAGCGATACTTCCGGAGCATCGAGCATCCCATCGAATCCCATCGATCTTCAGCAGGACTACGGCCGCGCTTCATTCGACGTTCGCCACCGCGTCTTTTTCGGGGGCTCGATCAGTTTGCCCCACGACTTTCGCTTGAGTCCTTTCATGATTGCCAGTTCCGGCGCTCCATTTAACATCACGACTGGACAGGATTTATACGGGAACAACGTCTATAACACTCGCGCGACGCTGGGTACTTGTTCGGCTGGCGCGACTACTGTGATGGACACTCGCTTTGGCTGCTTCAACACCGTGACTCTCCCCGGTGCTACCGTCATTCCCATCAACGATGCTACCGGTCCCGGTCGCTTCACGCTGAATTTGCGCGTCAGTAAGACCTTTGGCTTCGGCGCGAAAAAGGAAGCCCAAGCAGCTGGCGGGCCCGGTGGACCCGGTGGCGGTGGCGGCACGTTTGGCCGCGGCCCGGGCGGGCCAGGCCCCCGCGGTGGCGGTGGAGGAGACCGCGGCGGCGGAATGTTTGGGGGCGCCCCCTCGAACAGCCGCTACAGTTTGACGTTCAGCGTGAATGCCCGCAACGTCTTCAACAACGTTAACGTCTCGAATCCTATCGGCAATCTCAGTTCACCGCTGTTCGGCGAGTCCAACGGTCTCGCAGGTGGCCCGTTCTCTTCCTCCACTGCCAATCGGCGCATCGATTTGCAGGTTTCCTTCAATTTCTAATTCCGCTAGACTTTCGGCCTGAGGCGGGAATGAAAAGGCGGAAAAAAGTCTTGGACAAGGGCACCGAGGCGCGGCGGGCGGCGCGGAACTCCGGAATTGCTCCGGCCGTCACACGCGTCATTCCTGACAAGCGCAAGAGGCCCGCGAAGCACAAGAAACAATTGATCGAACCCGAGATCGAATAGGCTCTAGTTGCATTTTGGCGCGCTTGCGCCGTTGTTGAGGCTGTATACGCGGGAACAGTGGGAGCTTTGCTCCCGCACTCCAAAATGGTTAAGCCCGACCGGGCCTAATTCTTTGACCCTCATCCCGGTTTGTTGGCAGGGACCACTTCGTCGGGACGAAACAGCGGCGCGAAAGCCATCTTTTTTCGTTCGGAAAGTTCCGCTGCGATATTCTCCAGATCCTTCTTATCGAACCCCATGGAGCTTACTTTCACCGCACCGTCAGCATCGATCAGAAAAATCGTAGGCACGTTGGTCAGTCCATAAGCGTTCGAAACCACGTAGCCATTTTCATCGTCGATCAGGATCGGAAAGGTCGCTCCGTACTCCTTCGCAAATTTCAATGTAGTGCGCGCATCGTCTTGCGAAATTCCAATGAAAGTCACGCCGTCGCCGCCATACCGTTTGTAGAGCCGTTCCAGAAATGGAAACGTAAACTGGCACACAGGACAAGAGATTTTGAAGAACGCCGCGATGACAGGGCCGCGTTCCATCAAAGAGTGGAGAGAATATTCCTTGTTGTCGAGAGATTTGAGTGAAAATCCTGGAGCCGTGTTTCCAGCAACGATGTGCGTCATGTGATCCTGTTTTCCCATCCAGCGTGAAAGCCGCCGCAGAATTCCCATCAATTCAGTGTAGCGCAGGGAAGTGCACCCCCGCAAAGCGCGGGAAATGTGAAAAGCGCCGCGTGGCGATCTCCGGAAAGCTAATGGATGCATGTAGACTCTCCACAGGCTGCCGTTAGGGCCGAGGCGCCGTCGCCGTGGTGATTGTTTGAGCGACACGGATGGCACGAGCGTTGTATTCGGTTGGGGCGGACGGCAGAATTGGAGTAGTAACGACATCTTCCTATCAACAGACCACTGGGATGTAGGACGCACGATGAAAGCCTTGGGAACTTGTTTGAAAATCCTTGCGGGAATGCGGCGGATCCTTTGCCTGGCGGCTTTGGCGGCTGGCACGGCGGGGTTGCCCGCGCAGGAACTCCCGCTTCCGGATCATCCGCGATTTGCGTTCCAAAGTATCCCGGAGGGACTGGGGCTCTCGACGGCGACAATTACGAGTCTGGTGCAAGATCGCGATGGCTTTCTCTGGATTGGGACCCAGACGGGATTGTTTCGTTACGACGGTTTGACGGTGACGCGGTACGGTGAAGAGCAGTGGTTGCGCAGCAGCTATATCACGCAACTGCTCATCTCGCCGCAGGGCGAGCTGTGGGTGGCGACGCACCTCGGCGTTTGGCGCTATTCAGGTGGCAAGTTCACGGAACTGGCGATTGCTCCCCCCGCAAAGGTGTCGCGCAGCGGTCGGCAGGTTCTCGCGCTGGATGCCAACAATCAAGCGTTTGTTGCGACTGACAAAGGCGTTTTGCGAATTAACGCGGACGACCCCCGCGATACGGAACTGATTTCGACAACCGAGCCAGTATCCGCGATTTGCCTGGGGACGGATGGCAGCGTGTTTGTTGCCTGGGAGCAGAACGTCGGCAAGATCCTGCGGAGCAGCCACAACATCGAAGCCCTTCCGGAGAAAATTGCCGACGAAATGTATGCGCTCGTTGTGGATGCGGACAACACCCTCTGGGCCCGCACCGAGAAGCATTTCCGACACTGGGACAGCGCCGCACGCCACTGGTTGCTGGAAGACGCCAAATTGCCAGGTGCGAATGATCTTGGCTACCCGACCGTAGATCGCAACGGAGAATTGTTGCTACCAACAGCGGATGGCTTATACCGGCGCGTGGGAGGAAAGTGGGAAGTCACCAGTCTGAGGCAAGGCATGGCCTCCAACGCCGTCTCGGCAGCGGCCGAGAGCCGGGATGGCGCAATCTGGGTCGGCTACTTCGGCGCTGGGATTGACCGATGGCCTGGCCGGAATGAGTGGGTTGGATGGTCGATTTCTGAAGGATTGCCGGACTCCGTTATTTGGGCGGTCACTCGCGATAGCCGAAAACGAGTGTGGCTGGGGACAAATAGTGGCCTATCGATGTGGGACCCACAGGCGCACCACTGGCGCGTGTGGCGAGACCGGGATGGGTTGCCTGTAGGCGCGATCTATAAATTGGCGTTGGCAGGCGACGAGTCGCTATGGGCATTGTCCACCTCCGGAGGGCTGACGCGCATCGATTTGAAAACACTCGATTTGGAGCAAACGAAGTTGCCCAGCCCTTCAGGCACGGCGTTTTTGGGGTTGGCAGTAGGCCCGGACGGCAGCGTGTGGGCTTCAGGACGGGGATTCATCGGTCGGTACGGATTCGGTTCTCATCACCATGAATTTACGCCGCTTGATATTCCCAAAGATGCCGTCTATGCAACCGCCGTCTTGAGTTTTGGCAAGGACGGAGCGTTGTGGGCTGGCGGCCACACCGGCGTGATGAGGTTTGACGGCAAAACTTGGAAACATGTAGGCACGGAGGACGGCCTCCGCATGAAAGCGATTGCCACCTTGTGGGCAGCCAGCAAGACGGAAGCATGGGTCACCTACATGGAGGCCAAGGGCGCAACCCGCATCCGCCTGACCGACGAAGGTCGAGTATTAACGACGCAGTTCGGCACCAGCGATGGGTTGCCGACCAACGATCTTTCCCTGGTCACGGGCGACCGCAACGGAAACATTTGGCTGGGTGGCGAACACGGAGTTTCTGTCATTCGCGCCGACGGTAAGATTACGAACTACGATCGTGACAGTGGGCTGCTCTGGAACGACGTCAACAATGGCGGCTTCTATGAAGATCTCGATGGCGGAGTTTTTATCGGGACCAGCAGAGGGCTGTCTTACCGGCAGGCGAACGCCAAGACTCCGGAACGCAGGGTTCCGGACACCATCCTGACGTCGGCGGCCTTCGCGGGAAAGGAATCACTCCGAGAACAGAATCCACGTGTCGAGAATAAGAACGGGACATTCGAGGCCCAGTTTGCCGCGCCGATTTTTGAGAACGCAGCGGACCTGAGATGCCGGTATCAATTGCGCGGATTGGATCAAGACGTTGTTGAAACGAAATTGCGCGAGGTTCGCTATTCAGCGCTGCCTGCGGGCAGATACACGTTTCAGGTGAGCTGCGGTTCGCTCGCGAACGGATGGGGCCCTCCGGCGACTTACAGCTTTGTGGTCTTGCCACCTTGGTGGCAGCGCTGGTGGTCGATTGGCTCGGGCATTTTGTTCGCGCTGCTGATTCTGCGGTGGGTCATCGCGGTGCGCACGCGTGCTTTGGAGAAGGACCGGCGCCGTCTGGAAGAAGCGGTCGAGGAACGCAACGCGGAGCTGGCCGCCGCCAACAAGCGGCTGGAAGAAATGACGCTCACTGATCCTTTGACTGGCGTGCAGAACCGCCGCTTCTTTGACCTGACGGTTCCCCGGCAAGCACAGCAAACCCTGCGGGCCTATAGCGCTGCCGGGCTGGAGCACCCGCCTCAGGATCGCGATCTGATTCTTTTCTTCGTGGACCTGGATCACTTCAAAAAAGTGAATGACAAATATGGCCACGCCGGCGGCGACAGTGTGCTCGTCGAAGTGGCGCGGCGCCTGAATGGAGTGGTTCGCCAGGTGGACGCCATGGTCCGGTGGGGCGGAGAAGAGTTTGTTATCGTTTCTGAAGGGAACAGCCGGGACAAAGGGCAACATTTGGCGCAACGAATCCTGGACGCCATCGGTGGAAAACCCTTTGCTCTGGGTGAGAGCGGCGAGCTGCATCTGACTTGCTCCGTGGGCTGGGCGCCGTTTCCCTGGCTCATCACGCAGCCGGAGGAGTTCGCGCTCGACAAGGTCATCGCTTTCGCCGACCGTGGGTTGTACCTGGCTAAGTCAGAAGGGCGCAATCGCGCGATTGGCGTGCTTCCTTCTTCTGAGGGTGAGTTTAAAAAGGGCTCCGCGCCGGATACGGATGGACTTCGTTTCGTGCGAGATGGCGGGCCAACGTTAGGTGGTACACGAGCCGGCGTCCATGGGGAACCGGTTGTTCGCTAGTTTGGCTTTGGCACTGAAATCCCGTGCTCAGCATTCCTACTACCGATGATTTGTCCTTCCCCATTCTGCTGAAGCTCTGACCTGTCAGGACGGCTCCCAACGCATTCGAACGTTGCTTTAGAATGGCGATGCCATGTGTACTGTTGCAGCGGCGCGCTTGCTATGGATTTTGCACGCCAGTGGAAAGGAAACGCATCAATGGCGAAGGAGTTCGTTCAGCAGGGTGTGAAAGTGCCAGTGATTGAGACGGAGCGGTTGCGATTGCGGGGTCATCGGCCGGAGGATTTTGCGGATTGCGCGGCAATGTGGGCCGATCCTCTGGTCACGCGTTACATTGGAGGGAATCCGCTCTCGGAAGAGGACGTTTGGGCTCGTGTGCTTCGCTACTTGGGGCATTGGGCTTGGTTAGGTTTTGGGTATTGGGTCGTGGAGGAGAAAGCCACTGGCAAATTCGCGGGAGAAATGGGCTTTTCGGATTGGAAGCGCGAGATTGAGCCGTCACTACAAGGTGTACCGGAAATAGGCTGGGTGCTTGCTACGCGGGTCCACGGCAGAGGTTATGCCACGGAGGCGGTGCGCGCCGCGATGGCCTGGGGCGACGCGAACATCGTGTCGGCGCTACCTAACCTCGGGCACACCGTGTGCATCATTCATCCAGAACATGCGCGGTCGATTCGTGTAGCAGAGAAATGCGGATTCCATGAAGTGCTGCGCACGACCTACAAAGGAGAGCCGACGATTTTGTTCGCCCGGTAACAACTCTGCGCCGCAGGGTCGGCCCCTGAGTTTTTCCCAGATGAAATTGAATGATAAAGTTCCCCATTCCCGCTAAGGAGTCGCGATTCAGATGCTGACATCGGCCGACGATGGTGAATTTCCCAACGGCGCTGCCAAGACGGATTGGCGGGGTCTAGCCGCAGAAACTGATCCATCGTACCAACCTGCCGATTTCCTGTTCGTTGCCGGCATTCTGATTCTGGGGACGCTGGCATTTCTCTCGCGTGATCGGGCCAGCGATTTCCTCTACGACGATGTGTACTACGCCGATTGTGCGAAGTCCCTTCTGGCTCGCGGGTTCTACGGTATTTTGGACCGTCCGGAAACCACTCAGCCGCCTGGAGTATCAGCTATCCTCGCACTCCTATGCCTTGCAGGAGGATGCACGCGAGCGGTTTTTCTGAGCGCCATAGCGGTCCTCGATACTTTGGGATTCCTTGCCTGTTATACAGTGCTGCGCCGCCTGGCACCTCGCGTTGTTGCGGGCAGCATTTGTTTGTTGCTCATGTCTTCCTCGCTCTATTTTTCCCTTGCGACGCGCTGGGTATCCACTTGTTTTCCGTTACTGTTTGCCACCATGAGCGCCTTATTTGTGGCGCGGAGGTTGGATCAGGCAACTCGTCGCGCGTCACAAATCGCCTGGGGAATCCTGCTGTCAATGCTTTTCGTCGCTTCTTTGATGATCGGATCGGCGGCAATCGCATTGTTGGGAGGCCTCGTCGTTTGGATCGCCATCACCATGGTACGAGATCGCGCTCTCGGCGTTGCGCGCTTGAAGTTGTTCCTTGCTGTTCTCCTGGTGGGCGTGGTTGCTGAAGGTCTTTGGATGAACCGCAAACCGCCCGAAGAGTGGCCGGTGCCCGGATTCCCCAGGCCTTACCTGCAACAACTGTTCCTGAAGAACGGGCACTACCCGGAGCTGGGCTCCGCCACTCTTGGTGACATTCCCATACGGATTGCCAGGAAGGCCTACGAAGAATCCAAAATGATTGCGGACATGCTCCTCCGGCATTGGATTGACCCTTCCTGGGCCTCGCTGCTGATCGCTGGCCCCCTGGTGCTGATCTTCGTCGGATGGAGCTACTCGATCTGGAAGACAGGAGGAAGTCTTGAAGACTGGTATTTCGCGGGCGGTGACCTCATTTTGCTGGTGTGGCCATGGCGGCTGGATGAGAGGTCGTTTTTGCCTTTGGCCCCCCTTGCATGTCTCTACCTTTGGCGCGGAGCCGTCGGAATCCGCGTCTTGGCAGAGAACAAGCCACGATTGCTGGGAGCGCTGTGGCTGCCCGCCGCGATGATCTTGACGAGTGGGAGTTGGTTGTGGATGCGAGGGATAGGAGCGTCCAGTCCGACGAAGCAGTTTGGTTTGCAGGGTGCAGTGTCGCTTGCCGTGTGGGTGATTTCGGCGATTCTGGCGGCCTATATGGTTTGGAGAGGTTCCCGTTGGGCAGAATCGCCAGCAAGGTTTGGAGATTGGTTTTCTCGATGGATGGTCACGTTGAGAATCCGCCCGCGAAACGTTGCGCAAGTTCTCGGCGGGAGCTTGGTCGTGGTCCTAATTGTCATGGGAGTTGCGGAGCAACTGCATGTGAGGAGTGACAATCTGGATTTAACATCCCCGCAGCATCGCTTAACCGGGGACGTGGAGGCCGCGCTGTGGGTGCGGGAGCACATCCCGCTGAATGCGGTTGTCATGGCCAGACTGGTTCCCACCACTTATCACCATTCGGGAAGACAAATGGTGTGGTTTCCACCGAGTTCGAATGCGCAAATCCTGATGGAAGGAATCCGGAAGTATAAGGTCAACTATGTGATCTTGATTCGGCGCAAGAAGAGCTATTATCTGCCGCCGGAAGAGGATTGTTTTGCCGCCGTGCTGGCGCAGAATGCGAGCGCCTTTCGCCTGGTTACCGAAACCCCGTCCTTTCGCATCTACGAGACTGAGAAAGCGGTTGAACACTGAAGCGACCCTAGGAACACAAGCCCTGGACAGTTTCCACGCCCTTGAAGAGATCCCACTAGCGATTTGAGGCCAGCACCCGCAGTGCCTGGCGGGCGGCTTCTGCTACCTGGGGGTCGCGATCTGTACTAAAAGGCCGAATTTCATTCTCTACCATGCGATCGCCGAGATCGCCAAGCAAAGATAGCGTCATGGGTAGATTTTCCCGCCGCTGTAGGGCGGCCTGGAGCAGAGGCTCAGACCTGTGGCCTGCGCGGACAATCAGGATTCCTGCAATGTTCTTGAGGTTTTCATTTTTGGCGGAAAGGGCGCGGATCAGCATCGCGCCGAATTGTTGGGAACCGGTGAGGCGCCACCCCGCCGCCGCGAGGAACAGTCCGATGGCCTTCAAGATCCACATATCACCTCTATTTTAGCACCTTCGCTAGATCATCGCTGGAACGTTGTACTTCTTCCAAACGTCAGGATTGTGAGTAGCAAAGTGGTCAAACCAGATGGGCAGGACATTTTCCGCGATGCCCGGAAAATTGAACCGCTGCCCTCCACGGTCGGCGAGAATCACCAGGTCCAGGTGAACGCGGATGGAGACCACCTTTTTGTTGATATGCGTCATATCCGGCTGATACTTGGGTACGTGAACCGGGCAACTTAGAAGAATCAGTTCACCAAGGTCCAGACCATTCTGAGTGGCGAGGAAGGCAACATTCCCACCGTGGCTGTGAGTGATCAAGTCTAGGCCTTGCTCGTGGTGATTTTGCACCCAGGCTACAAGATCGGTGGCGGCGAGCGCTCTTGCAGCGTCGCTATAGCCCCCAGACCATGCAAAGCGGTCCGCTTGGGAGTAGAGATCAGGTCGAACCGATTGAAGAATATAAGTATGGAAATCGCCACCGGGCTGCCACCAAGGCGAATTTTGCGCCCAGGTCCCGTGCACAAGCATGGTTGTATCGCTTGCGCTGGCTGCACCGAATTGGAGTGCTGGGCCCTGCATCTCTCTTAAACGCGCGTGATCGGGTGACGCCAATGCGAGGGCAGTGGCCGAAATACTTCGGACCAAATCCTCGGTGCTACGTGTACCTGCAACGAGAATGCGGATGAGCCGATCCAATTCCGAACTGTGCTCGCTGTAAGCCGCAGCCGCCGAAACGCGGATTAATTCGTTGGGGTGCCGAAGGCAAATCTCCATCAAATCGAGAGCAGATTTGCTCGACCCTTCCGCGAAATGGCGCTGAGCGACATCGGCAAACACGCTTTGGTCCCGAATCGGAGTTTCCGTCAGAATGGCGTCTGATTGCATCGGCAATTTGTAACGGCTCAAGAGCAACTGGCGATTGTAGGCAGAGTTGATCCGCCCGGTAGACTCCGCGAGTTCCGGGAGACCTAGGAGCTTGAACTCTTCATCTAGGGCCGGATCGCGTGCCGCATCGGGGCCTGCGGAGGTCAAACGCAAGCGTCTGCTGTCTCCACGTAGTTGGGCTCCGGTTGCCAGCAAGACGGCCGCCTGCGTCAGGGTAGCGGCGTCGCCAGATTGACTAAAGCTCGAGGGACCTGGGATCGGTGTGTTTACGGGTTCGTATGGCATAAAACCTTCTCCATACCATTTGGATGTTAGAGAGTGACGTGTCGCACTTATTACCAGAAAGAATCGAGCAGGTCAACTACCAGGAGGCCCCGCACGATTTGCGCCGAGGTGTTCCCTCGCACTTGGTCAGTGGATTTGTTTGGTTTTTCGCTGCATGTAATCCATCAGCAAATATTGGCCGAGGGTGTAGGGAGTCGTGAAGTAGGCTTTGCCGCGGCACATTTCGGTGATTTTCTGCACGAAATGAACGAGTGAATAATCACTCGCAAGCATGAATGTGTTGATCATGATGCCCGCGCGCTTGCATTTGTTTACTTCTTCGAGGGTTTGGCCAACAACGAAGGGGTCCAGGCCAAACGCGTTCTTGTAGATGCGGCCGTCTTCGAGTGTCAGCGCGGACGGTTTTCCATCGGTGATCATGATGATCTGACGCATGTCTTTTTTCTGGCGCAGCAGGATGCGCTGGGCCATGCGCAAGCCTTCACGAGTATTTGTGTAATACGGGCCGACCTGGACGCGGGCGAGTTCACCAATAGGGACTTCTTCCGCGGAGTCGTGAAAGAGAACCAAACTCAACGTATCACCCGGATATTGGGTGCGAATGAGATGCGAGAGCGCCATTGCCACGCGCTTCGCGGGTGTGAACCGGTCTTCGCCATAGAGAATCATGCTGTGGCTGCAATCCAGAAGGACCACGGTGGCGCAAGAGCTGTGGTACTCGCACTGGTGGACCATCAGGTCGGAGTAAGTCATCTCGATAGGGACTTTCGCGCCTTCGCGGCGGACGGCGTTGAAGAGCGTGGCGCTGATGTCCATGTTGAGCGTGTCGCCGAATTCGTAGGGACGCGAGATGCCCCCGGACTCGACGCCAGTGGCGAGGTCGCGTGTATCGTGGCGGCCAAAGCTGCTGCGGCCCAGTGACCCGAGCAGGTCCTGCAGCGTTTTGAACCCCAGAAAATCGATCGTCTTGTCAGTAATTTCGAAGCGCGCTTCCGGCTGTCGTTCGTGCGGTTGGCCTAGTTGCCCGCGAGCGGAAGTTTGAGGCGGTGGGGTGATTTGCGGTGGTTGTTGCGGGTTGATAAAACCTTCATTGGCGAGACGCTCCGTGATTTTGTCGAGGAGATCTTTGATCGCCTGATTGTTCATGGCTCCAGGTTGTTGGAGCATTTCACGGAGTTCTTCGCTCATCGCGTCTTCGGGGAGCAGATCGCCTTCCTGAAGCGCACGCAGGATGGCCTCGCGTAGAGCTTCCATAGAGCGCTCTTGGTCCATCTGGGAGACGCCATAAAATTGCGATTCAAAGCCGCTTTGCAGAAAGAAATCGCCGAGACGTTTGATCAATTCTTCCAAGTCGACGGCGTCGGCCGGCTCTCCCGTGTATTTTCCGTACCTGATAAATTTCATGAGAGAAACCTTGAGCGGCTGAAGAGCTGCCTTACAGAGACGTATTTGCGCTGAGTGTTCATTAGTTAAACTGCCGGCGCGGAGGCCGCGGCGGCCCTTCCCGCGAATCCCGCTGCTCTGGCTGTTTTGGCTTTTCGGCGTAGTACCCGCGCTCCTCGCTGCGTCCGATGCGGCGATGCGCCCACAAACCTTCAAGAATCATTTCCGCGGCCGCTGCTGCCGGCCCCGCGTCCTTGCGATCTTTAATCCCCAGTCTGTCGATGTGCTCCATCAGGCCCTGGATTTTCGAAAGCTGTTGATGGCGCTCAGCAGTGGTGGCCAGCTCTGGAAGCTTTAATTCGCCGCCCAGTTCAAACCACTGAATCACGGGCTGGAAATTGATGTCCGTGAAATGTTTGCTGAAAACGCGGCCGACGGCAGTGCGAATGAGTTCGCGCGCGATAGTGTCCGCGCCCTTGAGCTCGCCCTCGTATTCCAGTTCCATTTTCCCGGTAATGGCGGGAAGCGCTGCGTAGACATCGGCCACGCGTGCGGTTACGGTTTTCTCTCCATTGCGGGCGGCACGCTGCTCGGCGCTGCTGACCAAGCTCTCCAGCGTGGTAATCGGCAGACGCTGGCTAACACCGGAGCGCCGGTCCACGCGTTTGTCCTCGCGAGCTTGGAAGGCGATTTCTTCAACGACCTGCCGCAGGTATTGCGGGACATCGATCTTTTTGCCGGAGTCGCGGCCCACCCAGGCCTCTTGCGCCGTGATGGTCATTCCTTCTTCGACGCTGGCGGGATAGTGGGTGCGAATTTCCGCGCCGATGCGGTCTTTTAGCGGCGTTATGATTTTTCCTCGCGCGGTGTAGTCCTCAGGGTTCGCGGTGAAAACGAGAAGAACGTCGAGCGGGAGGCGCAGCGGGTAGCCCTTAATCTGGATGTCGCCTTCCTGCATGATGTTGAACAGCCCGACTTGGATTTTTCCGGCAAGGTCGGGTAGTTCGTTGATCGCGAAGATGCCGCGATTGGCCCGCGGCAAAAGACCGTAGTGGATGGTCAGTTCATCGGAGAGATCGCGTCCCCCGCGCGCCGCGCGGATGGGATCGACGTCGCCAATGATGTCGGCCATGGTTACGTCGGGGGTGGCGAGTTTTTCAACGAAGCGATTCTCGCGCGGCATCCAGGAGATCAGGGTGTTGTCGCCTTCGGCGGCGATCTTTTCGCGGCAGGCGCGGCAAATCGGTTTCAGCGGATCGTCGTTGATTTCGCAACCCGCCACGACAGGCATTTCGGAATCAAGCAGATTGATCAGGCCGCGGAGGATGCGACTCTTGGCCTGGCCACGCAAGCCGAGAAGAATGAAATTGTGGCGAGAGAGCAGGGCATTGACGACTTGCGGAACGACGGTGTCTTCGTAGCCGTGCACGCCGGGAAATAGCGCCTCGCCTCTTTCGATAGCGCGCAGCAGGTTGCGGCGGATCTCGTTCTTCACGGAGCGGGAAGCACCGCTCGCATCAAAATCGGGGATGCTCTTTAGCTCGCCGAGCGTCCGCGGTTTCGCATGTCCCGAGGTTTGCATCGATGTACTTGCCGTCATGAGGTCCCGTTCCGCAAGCCGATTCTGCCGGCCTGCCACAAACTAGTTCAATCCGTGCCCGTTACTGCCGGCGCGCTGGCGCACCGCCCCTTTGTTCTGTAGATGCGGGGCCCATTCGCGAAGGTACGCTACAAGACGCTCCTGGCGATCCGCTTCCGACCGAAGCTCCAGGATTTGCTGCTTCCACAATAGGTCCATGGGAAGCGTTGCGGCGACGAGATATGAGAGTTCCTCCGCCGCGGCCCCTTCGAGATTTTTCGGATAGTCGTCGAAAATCAGCGTGTGGCAAGCCTCGAAAAGATCGACGAGTTCGCGCTGAATGCGCGGATTGGATGCAGTTTCGCGATCATCGAGGTAGTCCACCTGGCCGTGCAGAAGAGGGTCTTCCGTGAACAATTCGACGACGCGGAATGGCGCGCCGCCGCTGGTGAGAATATCCAAGCGGCCGTCATCGTAGCGCTGCGTCACGGCTTTGATTTCCGCCGTACAGCCAACGCGCGCAAGGCCCTTGGGAAGTGAGAGAAGCATCCCGAATTCGGATTTCTCTTCCAGACAGGTTTTCACCATTTCGCGGTATCGCGGTTCGAATATATGCAGAGGAAGCGCCGCGCCGGGAAGGAGAACGACGTTTAGCGGAAATAGCGGAATGCGTTCAGGCCGCATGGGTCCCAATCCAAATGATAGCAGAGAGAGCGACGGCTGGTGGTGAATCCTGAGATATGGGAATATGCACTCGCGGCGTGCGCATGCCGCAGATTTATCTTCCATTTATCATGGAGCAGAGAGAATCGTACACGGTTTGCACCTTCAAATTAACGATTTGATTTGTAGGGGACAGCGTAGTGCTGTTTAGAATTGCTCCAGGAAAATAGTTGCCCAGGGTGCAGTTAATCAGGCGGTGTGGATTATGAATTACGCGGCATTGCTTCAGTCCGCGCTAGTTGCTCTGCTTCGGAACAAGATGCGCAG
>Ga0209698_10003082_pt1 | contig 18688 bp, 18 predicted proteins | sample LitLauG_LLR_2012_FD_187203 | JGI IMG/M metagenome (GOLD analysis project Ga0209698, IMG submission 187203) | Freshwater sediment microbial communities from Pennsylvania, USA - Little Laurel Run_MetaG_LLR_2012 (SPAdes) (version 2) | ecosystem: Environmental > Aquatic > Freshwater > Creek >...
ATATGAAGGCCCATGCGCGAATAACGGAGGAACCATGAAGAAAGTACAAGTAATTGCGATATTTTGCACACTTGCCTCGGCGGCCCTCGCCCAAAACCTGAAGATCGTAAACGCTGCGTCGCTCTCCGCGGTTAGCGTTTCGCCCTACAGCATCATCACGATCATGGGTAAAGACCTCGCATCGCACGTAGCGTCAGCCGACGACCCCAAGAATCCGCCCAATAGCCTGGCGGGTGTCAGTGTGACAATCGGTGGGTCGGCTGCGGCATTGTTCTACGTGTCGCCGACCCAGATCAATGCGCTGGTGAATGCGGCGACTCCGCTCGGAACCCAGACGGCAGTGGTTACTGTGGGTTCGATCACACAAACCGGCCCGGTAACGATTGCAACCAACGCCCCTCCGGGACTCTTCTCGCTTTCGGGAAGCGGCATGCGGAACGGCGCCATTGTGGACGCGGTAACGTTTTCGACGGGAGTTTTCGGGATGGGACCGGGGAATACGCCCACATTCCTGGCGCTGTTTGGGACCGATATCAGCTTGACGACTGCTCCGACAGTCACCATCGGGGGCGTGCCCGCAACGGTGCTCTTTTATGGAGCGGCGCCGTGTTGCGCCGGATTGGAACAAGTGAATGTGCAACTCCCGAGTACGGCGGCGAGCGCCGGCCGGGTTTCGGTCGCGCTCACTTCGAACGGGCAGGTGAGCAACACGGTACAGGTAGTCCTGAAGGCGCAATCGGCCGTCCAGTTTCCGAGCCGGGAACTGGCCAGCCTGGCGTACGCTCCGGGAACCAGCCTGGTGTTAAGCACGGATGAGGATGACGACGTGGTGCGCGTCATTGATGTTTCCGCCAAGAAAGTATCGCAGGTGATTACGCTGCCGGAGGGCTCCGGTCCGCAAGGCATTGCGGTGAACGCCGCGGGAACGATCGCCGTAGTGGCAGAGGCCGATAGCGGCAAAGCCGCGATTCTCGACCTGACGAAATTTACAGTGATCACGGAGATTACGACGGGCATGGGACCGGTGGCCGTGGCCATCGCGGGCACACAGGCGATCGTGGTTAACCAGGAGTCCGACAGCGTTTCGGTGATCGATCTGGGCACCAACACCGTGAAAATCAACCTGCCCGTGGGACACGGTCCGCAGGCGGTGGCGGTGGATGCCACCACCAATACCGCCTATGTTGTGGATGAGGCCGACGGGTTGCTGAGCGTAGTGAATCTGACGACTCTGGTGGTGATGAAATCGCTGCCGCTCGGCTATTCGACACGAGGCGAAGCCATTGCCGTTATTCCCGGGACGCTGTTCGTGACCGTGCCCTCCGCCGGACCGGAAGGGCTGGTACTGATCGTCAATCCGATTACGGGCGCGATCACCAACTTCCAAGCCAATCCCACCCGCAATGGCGGTTCGAGCGCGTTGGCGATTTACAATTCCCTGATCTACGTGGCCAACCAGACAGGGGGTTCGGTATCTGTGTTTCCGATCAATCCGGCCAGCAGTGTGCACGTGGCCAACATCAAGGTGGACATGGGTCCCAGAGCGCTGGCGATCGACACGAAGGACAATCTGCTGGTGGTGAGCGCCGAAGGGTCGAACACCATTGTGCTGGTGGATCTGGCGACCAATCAGGTGATCGGGGACATCAGCGGGACGGAATCGAGTTCCTCCACGGGGGCCGCGCCGGACGATCACAGCGATCGCGGCAATGCCCCGAATTTGCCGATCGTCACAAAGATCTCACCGGCCAGCGGCAAGGCGGGTTTCAGTCTGACACTGACGATCACGGGCAAGAATTTGACGGGCGCCAGCAGCATCGTATTCGTGCAGCCGCTCAACAACGAGAGCGAGCAGGGAAAACTCGCTGCGCCGCAACCCGATCCGGCGTTCACCGTGAGCAATCTCAAGGTGTCGGCGGACGGGACGCAGATCACGGCCACCGTGAGCATCGCGGCTTCGGCGGCGGTGGGCATGCGCCGAGTCCGGGTAACGACGCCCAACGGGAATAGCCTCCCGGGCATTTCGGCGGCGTTCGGGTTTACGGTGACGCCGTAGCGCCGGGGCCGGCGCGGGCTAGACTTTGATGATGACTTCGCGGAGCCGTTCGCGGGTCAGGAAAAACTTGACAGACTCGAAGCGGCCAAAGAGCTTTTCCAGGCTGCGGTTGTTGAACAATTGCGCTGCGTGGCGCGAGCCTTGCTGTGCCACCTGGAGCTGATTCACTTCCTGAATTCGAAAAGTGTAAAACGGGACGGCTTCCCGTTTATTGTCCGAGTGGAAGAAAGCCAACATGTAGCTTTTGGGGCGGACGATCTTGTGCAGGCGTTCCACCACGGCGGTGAGCAGAGGGGGGGCCAGGTACTCCAGCACATCCCAGATCAGCACGCCATCGAAGTGAGCTTCCGGGTAGTCCAGAGCCTGGCGAAGGAAGTAATCGATACGGCCGGCGTTGGATTGATCGACCGCGTCCTCCGCGCCGAAGGTCTCATTGAGGATCTGCAGGAAATCTTCGGAGTAGAGGCGGTGGCCCAGGTTGGTTATGAAGCTGACGTTCTGCTGGGTGGCGCCGCCGAGGTCGAGAATGGTGAGTCCCGACTGGCCTCGGATATAGGCAAAGAATTCCTCCAGGCCGCGGCTCTGCCGGGTGTTGATCGCCACACTAGTACCCTGACGCGAGGTAAACAGCGAGCGAGGCGAGTCGGCCGACTTTTGCGAAGCGCCCGGCGGCGGCGCGACGCGAGGCCCTCGCAAGATGCTTTTCAGCCGTTCTGTAAACAACGCAGAGGCCCCCCCTGGGGCTATCGCTTGACTTCGCCGGCGGTGGCCGGCGCCGGGCTTGCGACGACCGCGGGAGCGGCACCGGGAGGCCTGGTAACTGCCTTGGCGGGCTCCGGCTTCACAATATCGATGCTGCCCTTAAAATAGGCGCCGTCTTCGATAATGATGCGCGCCGTGTGAATATCACCGACCAGCTTGGCATCTTTGCGAATCTCGATTTTATCGGTGGCTTCCACGTTGCCTTGGATTGTCCCCAGGACCACGACTTCCCGCGCCTTCACGCTGGCGTGCACCGTGCCATTGGGCCCGATAGTCAGCTTGTGTTCGAGCGCTTCTACGGTTCCCTCGAGATCGCCGTCGACGAACAGGTCTTCTTTGCTGTAGATCTGGCCGACTATCTTGACGGCCTTTCCGATAGTGGCCGAGCCTCGCGAGTCCGGCTCCATTCTCCCTATGGGGGTTGTCGACACAGGTGTAACCTCCTTTTTCAATTCCACGGGATTCGGTGCGACGGGAGCCGCGGCGCCCACCGGGCTGGGCGGTGTATAGGCCTTGGGGGGTTCCTCCTCCCGGCGTTTATTCCACATTACTGCTGCCCTCCTGGGCGTTGTATGAATAAGTGCATGATACGTTCCCCTCTAGTCTATTGCGGAGGGCGGGGAAAAGGCAAACGGATTGATAAAGCGGTGTTGCGTCCCGGGAGTCCCACCGGGCGGCGCCATCGACCGGCTAGCGGAACAGGAATAGCAAATGAAGAATTTCCTGCCGCAGTCCGACCGAAAAGGGCGCCAGCAGCACGTTGATGGCGAACCACATAGTGGAAAGCGACAGAATGGCGCGGGTGAACCGGTTCTTGCCGAACAGGAGGCGCGCCACCAGGGCCGCCAGGAAAGGCACCAGCGCGGTCGCCACGCGGGTATGGGGGCTCAGCGCGTCGATCAAACTTCCGGGCGACATCAAGAAATTGTAGGGGCCACACGGTATCGGCGATCAAGCTATCGTCGGTTAACCGCAGCGACCCCCTCCAACGGGCTAAAATAACGCCATACCGCCCATGGATTTCGTGGAACAGTTGAAGTCCGCCGTCGATATCGTCAGTGTGGTCGGCGACTATGTGCGGCTGCGCAAAGCCGGCGCCAATCGCTATAGCGGCTTGTGCCCGTTTCATTCCGAGAAAACCCCGTCGTTTTCGGTACACGCTTCGAAGCAGTTCTACCACTGCTTCGGCTGCCACGCGAGCGGTGACGTGTTGAAATTCGTCATGGAGATCGAAGGCGTCAGTTTCTACGAGGCGTTGAAGGGCCTGTCGGAACGCTACGGCATTCCCATGCCCAAGCGCTCGCAGTATGCCGACGATGACTCGCGCAAACGGGCGGCGCTGTTCCAGATGCACGAGATCGCTCAGGAGAATTACCGGGCTAACCTGCAAGGGGCGGCGGGGGAAGCAGCCCGCGCCTATCTGGCGAGCCGGGGGGTGGCACCGGAAACGATCGACGAATTCGGGCTCGGTTATGCGGATCGCTCGGGCCGGGCGCTGGTACGACTGTTCGAACAGCACGGCTTTGCCGCGGAGTCGCTGGAGAATTCCGGGCTGGTGGGTAAGCGCCAGGACGGCAGTTTCTACGACAAATTCCGCAACCGCCTGATGTTTCCCATTTACAACGAAAAGGGGAAGATCATCGCGTTTGCGGGGAGGGCGCTGGCGGCCGACGACGAGCCCAAGTATTTAAATTCGCCGGAAACGCCGATATATAAGAAGAGCTATGTCCTATACAACCTGCACCGCGCCAAGGACGCCATTCGGAAGGAGGACCGCTCGATTCTGGTGGAAGGTTATATGGACGCAATCGGTGTCACGGCCGCGGGCTTTGGACCCGTAGTGGCGAGTTGCGGAACCGCGCTGACCACGCAGCAGGTGCAGCTCCTGAAGCGGCATTCGCAGCGGATCGTGGTGAATTTCGACCCGGACGCACCGGGCGCCGCAGGGGCCGAACGTTCGATCAGCCTGCTGCTGAGTGAGGGCATGTTCGTGCAGGTCGTGGAACTGGATGGCGGTTTGGACCCCGACGAATACTGCAAGCAGCGGGGTGCGCAGGCCTACGAGCAGCGGCTCAAGAATGCCAAGGGTTATTTTTACTGGCTGGCGGACCGCGCCCGTGCCAGGCATGACGTGCGCACCACGGAAGGCGTGGTGGCCGTGCTCCAGTTTCTGCTGCCCGCCGTCCAACGCATCTCCGACCGTGTGGAGCGCATGGCGATTGCCGAGAACCTAGCCGGTTATATCGGCGTGGAGCGCGGGGTAGTGCTGGAGAGCTTTCGCAAGAGGGCGGCGGACCGGCAGGAGAAAACGATCGAACGGCCCAAGGAAATGATTCGTGCCGATGAGAAGGGACTGCTTCATGTCCTGCTCTCGGATGCCGGCGGGCGCGAGCAACTCCTGGGCGAATTGGAGAACGTCGAGATTCTGGAGCGCATCGTGACTCACCGGATTTTTCAAACCATGCGTGCCTTACACGCGTCCGGCGCGGCGGTCACGTTCGATGCCGTGAACGCGCGGCTGGAGGAGAACGATCGGGTGCTGCTGGCGGAGGTGCTGCTATCCGAAGAAGCGGAAAGCCACGAGTTGGATTTCGACCACGGCCGCCGCTGTTTGGACAGCATGCGCCAGTCGGGAGACCAATTGCGGCGGTCGGAATTAAAGGCGCAAGTAAAGCAAGCGGAGCGGGCGGGAAACATGATGGAAGCGCTGCGGCTGGCCCAGGAATTGGAACGGCTCGAGCGCGGGGGAGCGGCGGGCGCATGACGCGGAGGCGGAATTTTGCCGGCGCAATTGTGGCGTTTCGGTTACTCTTTTTTGGCCGTGCCGTATTGTACAATGGGCTGGACTCGAACTCGCCGGGACTCACGGGGCTTTGGTGGCGATAGAAGATAAATTCGATGGACTGCAGCGTCTCGTACAGATGGGCAAGCAGAAGGGCTACGTCCTGTACGACGAGGTGAGCGAAGTTCTGCCCGGCGAAATGGCGACGGGCTCGGAGCTGGAAGAAGTGCTCGCCGGCCTGGACGTGGCCGGAATCGAAATCCTCGAAGAACCCAAGGACTTCGACAAGAAGCTGGAAGAAGCCGAGGACCTTCTCGATCTGGACCTGGCCGCCGGGGTCGGCGAAAAGGTCAACGATCCGGTGCGCATGTACTTGCGGGAGATGGGCACCGTCCCGCTGCTCACGCGCGAAGGCGAAGTGGAAATCGCGCGCCGCATCGAGCGCGGGCAGAACACGGTACTCCAATCGCTGTCGCGCGCGCCGCTGGTGATTCAGGAAATCCTGGCATTGGCGGATGAAGTAGCGCGGGACACCATTTCGGCGCGCGACATCATTCAAATTGCGGACCCGATCCTGAGCGATGAACTGATCGACGAGATCCGGCAGCAGTTCGTCGAGACCACCGCGGAGATCGCCCGGCAATACAAGAGAGTGTTGCAGGCGCGGCAGAAACTGCTGGCGATTCCGCGCGGCATGAAGCCGAAACAGCATCGGCGTCAGCTGTGGGAATTGGGCCGTTTGGTGGTAAGAACGAGCCGACTCACGCGGACGCTGAAGTTCCAGACTCCAGTCATCCGGCATTTGATTGAGCGCGTGCGCGCGGCCGTAGAGGAATTCAAACCAGTAGAGCGGGAGATCACGAGGGTGCAGCGCCGGCTGGAGACCTGGCCGGCGGAGCGCAACGAAGCCGTCAAGGATCTGCGCAAAGAGCAGCGCAGCCTCGGACAGAAGCAGCAACAGCTCGAGGAGCAGTTCGGCGCATCGGCCACGGAACTGCGGCGTACCCTCGAGATCATCAGCAAAGCGCATCACGAGGCCGAAGCCGCCAAGAAGGAGCTGATCGAAGCCAACCTGCGCCTGGTGGTGAGCATCGCCAAGCGGTATACCAATCGCGGCATGCAGTTCCTGGACCTGATCCAGGAGGGGAATATCGGACTGATGAAAGCCGTGGAGAAATTCGAATATCGCCGCGGCTACAAATTCTCGACCTACGCCACCTGGTGGGTGCGGCAGGCGATCACCCGCGCCATTGCCGACCAGGCCCGCACGATCCGCATTCCCGTGCACATGATCGAGACCATCAACAAGCTGATCCGCACTTCCCGGCAGATGGTGCAGGAATTGGGCAGGGAGCCGACCAACGAGGAACTGGCCAAGCGGCTTCAGTTGCCAGTCTCGAAAGTGCGCAAAGTGCTGCGCGTGGCGCAGGAGCCGATCTCGCTGGAAACGCCCATAGGCGAGGAGGAAGAGTCGCACCTGGGCGATTTCATCGTCGACCAGAACGGCATTTCGCCCTCCGATGCGGTGATTAATCTGAACCTGAGGGAACAAACGGCCCAGGTTTTGAAGACCCTGACGCCGCGCGAAGAGAAGATCATCAAAATGCGCTTTGGGCTGGAAGACGGCAGCGAGCACACGCTGGAAGAAGTTGGGCAGAACTTCGCTGTGACGCGCGAGCGCATCCGGCAAATCGAAGCCAAAGCCCTGCGGAAGCTCCGGCACCCGAGCAGAAGTCACCGCTTGCGGGCGTTCCTGGAAAACGGGACGCGAGGCGTCTAGAGGGAGGGTGGGCCGGCCGGCCGGCCCGCTACCACGGATTAGCTAAGCTAGAATCGGGGCTCGCGGCGGCCGCCGCGATGTCCCCCACCTCCGCCGCCTCCGCCGGGCCGTCCACCACCACCGCCGCGGCTGGCGCCGGCCCCAAAGCTGCGTTCCGGCTTGGGACGAGCTTCATTCACATTGAGCGCTCTACCGTCCAGAGTGTAGCCATTGAGGGCATTGATTGCCTGGTCGGCTTCCGATTCATTGGCCATTTCCACGAAGGCAAAACCCCGAGAGCGGCCGGTTTCGCGATCAGTCATGATACGGGCGCTGTTGACCACACCATATCGTTCGAACAAACTGCGCAGAGATTCTTCGGTAGCGTGGAAATCCAGGTTGCCGACGAAAATATTCTTCACACCATCCTCCTGACGATTGAAAGCGGGTCATCGGAGAGGGAAACAAGCGGGACCGCTCAGACACACTCGACCGGCGAGGCTATTCAAACGCGTTTTGAATATACCACGGCTGGCCAGCGGCGGCAATCGGGGAGGCGAGGGGAAACCGTACGGGAAAGAACGCTACGGCGCCAAGACTTTTCCGCGAGTTTCCGGAAGCAGAAAGGCGGCCACGGCCATGGTGGCATAAGCGATGGCCGCGAACAGTCCGATCGCGTGACCGAGTGAGATCTTAGCCGAAAGATAACCCACGAGGGCGGGAAATAATGCTCCTGTGGCTCGACCCACGTTATAGGCGAACCCCTGTCCAACGCCTCGCACCCGCGTGGGAAAATGCTCCGTGAAGAACGGACCCATGGCGCTGAATACCCCGGAGGCGAAAAAGCCCAGTGGAAATCCCAGTAAGAGCATAGCGGCGTTCCCGAAAGGCACCGTGGTGTAGGTAATGGCGATGGTCCCGGCGCCAATCGCGAAAGTCAGGAACGTGAGGCGCCGCCCCACCCGGTCCGCCCAGTAACCGCCAGCGAGGTAACCGCAAAACGCGCCGGCAATCGACACCGCCAGATAACCGGCGGAATCGAGGATTGAAAGCTGTTTCTCGGTGCGCAGGAAGGTCGGCAGCCAGGTAGTAACCGCGTAGTATCCGCCCTGGGCCCCCGTACCCATCAGTCCGCCCAAAACCGTGATTCGCAACAGGGGCGGGCGGAAGACCTCGAAGAACGAAGGCCGGCCACCTTGTGCGGAGAGCCGGCTTTGCGACTCGATGTAGACCGGCGGTTCTTCGACGTAGCGCCGGACCCAGAACACCAGCAGAGCCGGCACGATTCCTACCAGGAACAGGACACGCCACGCAGTCTGAGCCGGCAGTACGGAAAACAACAGGGCGTACAGCAGGGCGGCAGCGCCCCATCCTACGGCCCAGCCGGCCTGCATGATTCCCAAAGCTTTTCCGCGATGTTGGGCCCGGATCACTTCTCCCAGCAAAACCGCGCCCGCCGCCCATTCTCCGCCAAAGCCCAGTCCCAAAAGGGCACGGGCCGCGAACAACTGCGCGAAGTTTTGAGCCAAACCGGACAGGAAAGTGAAGCCTGCAAACCATAGGATGGCCACTTGCAGCGTGCGCACGCGGCCGAAGAGGTCCGCGAACCATCCCCCCAGCCACCCTCCTACCGCCGAAACCAGGAGCGCCGCCGTGCCCAGTACTCCAGCCTGCGCGCGCGTGATGCCCCACACCGCGATGAGCGCGGGGATCACAAAGCTGTAAAGCTGGACATCCATAGCATCCAGCGCCCAGCCCCCCGCGCACGCTACGAAGGCATAGCGTTCTCGAGCGGTGAGACCGGAAATCCAGCCAAACGAGCCGGCCCTTCCTACTGCCGAACCCGGCGTCTCCGTAGCTTGCCTCATGATCGCGTGTTGGGATTGTATCACCCGAGGCAGAGTGCAGGTGACCTTGGCGAATCGCTGCCGGCTCGCCGGCGGGCCGGAGGCTGACGCTTCAGGCCACGCGGCCCGCCGTCAACCCACCCTGGAGTTGCGGTGCGCGATAGACCAGGTCCAGCAGTGGCGTGGTCATAAAGGTTGTCACTAACGCCATCACCACCATCATCGAGAAGACCTCGGGCGAGATCACTCCGATATCCAGACCGACGTTCAAGATGATGAGTTGCATCAATCCGCGTGTGTTCATCAGGACACCGAGAGCAGCGGCATCTCTCCAAGGCATGCCTGCCAGCCTCCCGGCAGCCAGACACCCGCCCAACTTACCGGTTACGGCGACCAACAGTATCACTACCGCATAGACCCACATTCCGTGTCCGGCGATCCTGCCGACACTGGTACGCAACCCGGTATAGGCAAAGAAGAGCGGCAGCAGCAGTGCTACTGTCAACGATTCAAACTTCTGTTTCAGGTGATCTACAAAGTCCGCACTCTTCGGCATGATAACTCCGAGCAGAAACGCGCCGAACAGTAAGTGGATTCCGAGAGACTCGGTGCACAGCGCCGAGGCGAGCACCAATAAAATAATGCCGGCGATGGCATTGTCTGTCAGCCTGCCATGCTTCTGGTAGGATCTCTCAAACCAGCGGACCATCCGCTTCACCCCGAGTAACATGACCAGTACATAAGTCAGAGATCCTCCGATGGTCAACCACAGGGGTAAGGGAGCATGCGAGATGCGGATCAGCACCACGATGTACGCCAGGACGCACCAGCCCGTCACGTCGTCTACGGCCGCACAAGCGATCGCCAGGCTGCCCAATTTGGTGCGTAACAGGTTGCGCTCCGCCAGGATTCTTGCCAATACGGGAAAGGCCGTGATGCTCATGGCCGACCCCATGAACAGGGCGAATCCGGTAAAGGTCACACCCTGATTCGAGAGCCGCGGAAACAGAAACAGCGCCGCCACGCTTCCCAGGCAAAAAGGCGCCGCAATGCTGACATGGCTGGTCAGCACGGCGGCGTGGCTGTCCTCCCGCAGGTCCTTCGTGTTCAGCGAAAGCCCCACCAGGAACATGAACAACACGAGGCCGAGCTGGCTGAACGCGTTGAGGTAGTCCAGGCTGGCCGGCGGAAATAACGCCGCCGAAACTCCCGGCGCCGCCCAACCCAACAGGGAGGGCCCCAGCAGGATTCCCGCGGCCATCTCGCCGACCACTTGTGGCTGCTTGATCTTCTGGAACAGCAACCCCACCAGACGGGCCACGATCAGGATCACGCCGATCTGCAATACCAGTTTGGACAGCGCCAGAGGGATCGCGCCATGCCCGGCCTCTGCCGCTTTCTCCGCAATCACCGGGGCCGCGGCGGGCACCAGTCCTCGTCCCGCTTCCAGCACGCCGAACAGGCAGAGAATCGGCACACCGACCAGCAGAATGTACGCGAACACCAGCTTGCGCACTGGCATTTCTAGCGTTCCTTGGAAGTGGATGGGGCCATCCGCTCACGAGTCGGAGGTTGGATCATCCGGCTCCCGTGATTTTTGCCATTTGCGACGCCCTCCGGGGCGTAGTGGTTGTCCATTTCCTTGTCCTTCAGTTGCTGCCATCTTGACGACTAAGGCAATTCTCGCATGGTCCTGGAAGAGCGCAGTTGGGGGAACCGGCGAAGCGGTTATCCGACGGTACTAGGGAGAGAAATGCGGTGTTCCCGATTCCGTTGCCGTTCTCTACGAATTTAGTGCGAGGATAGAAAGAGCAACTCAGATCCGATGCCATTCGTTTTCAACCTTGCACCCGTATTCGTGCTTTTTCTGGGAGCACAAGTCTATTGGTTTCTAAAGGTTCGCGCCTTCGCCCGGCATTTGATCCGCAGCCGGAGCGTTCGCATCGCCCTGGGTTTGGCGGCCGCCGTGATCTATCTTTCGTATTTTGCACTGAATATATGGTCGTTCCGTGGTCCCACGCCCTCGTACATGACACTGCGGTATGCCTTGATCCGGGCCCCCTTTCTCTGGTGGATCTTCAGCTCTACTCTCAGCTTCCTGGTGGTCGTGTTGGTCTGGCTGGTGGGACTACTGGTCTTAGCCCTGCGATCGCTCGTAGGCCAAGTCGGCAGATCCCGTTCCCCGCAGGTTCCGGCTTCGCCCGCGCGCAGGCAGTTCCTGGCGCGGGCCGCCACCGTCGCTGGCGGGGCACCCTTTGTGGCCGGTGCGTACGGATTGTTATGGGGCCGCCTGAATCTCCAGGTGACGCGCCAGCCCGTTCGCCTCGCACGCCTGCCGCGCGCGTTTCACGGCTTCCGTATCGCGCAGCTCAGCGACATCCACATCGGGCCCTTCATGAGCGAGGACGAGATCCGCAAGTATGTCCGTATCGCCAACGAGCTAAAACCCGACCTCATCGCGCTCACCGGCGACTTCGTTACCTGGGAGGCCGACCCGCAAGAAGCGGTGGTGCGCGCACTTTCCGGCCTGAAAGCGCCTTTTGGAGTATTCGGGTGTCTCGGTAACCATGATGCCTGGGCCGATGCCGAGGACTCCATTACGTCGATGTTTGCGCAATCGGGCGTCCGCATATTGAGGCAGCAGCGGGAATCTCTTCGCGCCGGCGGCGACTCGATCAATCTCATGGGGATCGATTTTGCCAACTCCCGCGGTATGTCCGCCGGACGGGGACACCTGACGAGCCGCAACCTGGAAGGGGTGGAGCATCTGATGGCTCCGGACACGGCGAACATTTTCCTGAGCCATAACCCGGAGACCTTCGATCGCGCGGCGGAACTCGGCATCGATCTGAGCCTGGCCGGACACACCCACGGGGGCCAGCTCGCTTTGGAATTCATCAGCCCGGAACTGGCCCCCAGCCGCATCGTGACGCCGTATGTCGCGGGCCTGTTTCAGCAGCCCGGCGGACAACTTTACGTGAACCGCGGCATCGGCACCATAGCCGCCCCCATGCGAGTCGGCGCCCCGCCCGAGATCACGGTCTTTGAACTGGTCCGAGGCTGATTCCGAAGCCGGGAACTCCTCTGAGATGTGCCGGGTGAGGCCATGGCGCCCGGTCTATCCACCGGCCCCGGCTCCGCCCGGCAGGGCACTCTGGTCGCGACGTCTGGGTCTGGCGAGGAAACCTCCGCCGGCTTCTTTACGCCCTTGATATATACTGTAGTTCCGTGGCGGCCCCCAGAGAGCCTGAGGCGCGCCATAATGAATTGATCATCACGTTTTGGAGGTTTCACTGTGAAGATTACGTTGGCTGTTTTGGCAGGGGCCGCCGGCTTGTTATTGTCGGCGCTGCCGGTTGTGGCGCACCATTCGTTTGCGGCCGAGTTTGACGCGACCAAGCCCATCACGGTCAAGGGTGTTGTCACCAAGATGGATTGGGTCAACCCCCACTCCCATCTCCGCTTCGATGTGAAGGCGGACGATGGAACCATCGAGCACTGGTCCGCCGAATGTCTGCCTCCGAACGGCCTCTACCGGCAGGGTTGGAACCGGAATACGATCAAAGCCGGCGAGGAAGTCACGGTGACTGGATTTAAGGCGAAAGATGGATCGACTTACATGTGGACACAAACGATCATCACCTCCGATGGCCGCCGGTTGTTGTCCGGTTCGCCGGAAGGGCCCGGCGGGCCCGGTGAACCGCCCGCCCCGACTACGCCGCAACCGTAGCGCATCGAACAGTCAGACACACAAAAAGCCTGCTCCGATTCTGGCGGGGCGGGCTTTTTTGGGTTCTGGATAGGAGCGATTAACGATGAGAGACCGGTTCATGGGGTTCCTCCTGGTGGTGGCCGTCTCGGCTTTCGTGCCGGCGGCCCAAGCCCAAGCCTATACGCCGCCGCGCACGGCGGACGGCCAGCCCGACCTGCAAGGAATCTGGCAGGTTCGCAGCTCGCCCGACAAGGACCTCGAGAAAACCAAGGGCTTGATCGTCGAGCCTAAGAGCGGGAAGATTCCCTACCAGCCGGCGGCCCTGGTTCAAAAAAAGCAGAACCAGAAGAACAGCGCCTCAGCCGACCCCCTCAATAAGTGCTACATGCCGGGCGTGCCGCGTCTGAACCTGCTCGCCTACCCGCTGCAGATCTTCCAGACGGCCGATGAAGTGGCCATCGCCTACGAGTACATCCACAACTGGCGTAACGTTTACCTGAAACGAACCAGGCATCTTGCGGACATCGATTTCTGGCAGGGCGATTCGATCGGCCATTGGGAGGGGGACACCCTCGTGGTGGATGTGGCCGATCTCAACGACCAGACCTGGTTTGACAAGGCCGGAGACTTTCACAGCGAGGCTCTGCACGTGACCGAGCGGTATACGCGCACCGGGCCCGACACGCTCCGCTACGAGGCCACAGTCGAAGATCCCAAGACGTTCACCATGCCCTGGAAAATCAGTGTGGACCTGCATCGCAATACGCAGCCTAACGCGCGCCTGATGGAATACGAGTGCCACTACCTGGCAGACCTGGCGGCGTCCAAGAAGGAAGGCAAGTGAAATGAGAAGGGGACTTCGGAATTCCATCGTGGCAACGGCGGCGGCGGGGGCCTTTTTGACGCTCGCGGTCTCGCCCGCCTTCGGACAGGATCCACCGGCTGGGGTGCAGGCGCCGGCGGGCCGCGGTGCCGGCGGGCGTGGAGGTCCTGGAGCCGCCGGACGTGGCGGGCGCGGCGGCGGCCGGGGTCCGGCTTTACCCCCACCGGGACCAACGCCGAGGGCCCCCGACGGCCATCCCAATATGTCCGGCTATTGGAACGCCGGCAATAACGGCGGCGCCGTCTTTGAAGTGCAGAAGCATCCCGTGGCTCGCCCCGGTTTTGGCGCTGGCAACGGAGCCATTGTGGATCCTGCCGACGGCATGATTCCTTACCAGCCTTGGGCCGCCGAGAAAGCCAAGGATAATTTCGAACATCACCTGGCCGACGAGCCCGAACTCCACTGCTACATGTCCGGGCTGCCCAACCAGATGTACCGCCAGTTCGGATTCCAGATTCTGCAACCCGCCGGATACGTTGCCATGAACTGGGAGTTCATGCACTCCTACCGGATCATTCCCACCGATAACCGCCCGCACGTTTTGCCTGCCTCGAAAACTTTGTTCCAGGGCGATTCGGTCGGCCACTGGGAAGGCGATACTTTGGTGGTCGATACCACCAATCTGAACGACCGCACCTGGCTCGATTCCGCCGGTAACGTCCACACGGATCAAATGCACGTGGCGGAGCGCTTCACCATGGTGAACGATCGCACCATCAATTACGAAGCCACCATGGAAGACCCCAAGGCCTTCACCAAGCCTTGGAAGATCGCGTTCCCCCTGAACCGGAACATGCAGCCCAATTACGAGCAGATGGAATTCGCCTGTATCGAGGGCAACCAGGATACCGAGCACTACCTGGAATCGGCCGGCGGCAAAGTCAAGGGGAAGTAGCACGGGCATCCTTGCCCGAGTCGCTTCATTTCTGCGGCGGATTCACCACTTGCGGCTCCGGCCCGTGATAGGCTATTCCCGATGCCCACGCCAGGTTCAGAGAAGCGAAACTCGTCCCGCCGGAGGTTCCTCGGTGGGGTTGTGGCGGCGGGCGCATCCGGCGCCTTGGCGCAGCCCGCGGGCCGCATCCGCGGCTTCGATCATGTCGCCCTGCCAATGCAGAATACGGAAGCCATGCTGGCCTTCTACCGCGGTCTTGGTTTGCCGGTTATCGAGAATGCGACCGCCTGCTCGGTCTACGTGGGCGACCAGATGATCAATTTCCATCGCCCCGCCACGTGGCAGCGCGAGTCTTTCACGTTGCGCGCTCCCGCCGCCAAACCGCCGTGCGGCGATCTGTGTTTCGTCTGGGACGGCACGCCCGATTCTCTAAGGGGCATGCTCGATCGCGCCGGCGCCAAGATCATCGAAGGCCCCGTGCCACGCCGGGGCGGGCGCCGCAAGGCTTCCTCCAGCGTGTACGTACGCGATCCGGATGGGAACCTCCTGGAATTCATGATCTATTCATAAGCAGGAATCGTCCGCCCGGCTTTCCGGCCGCAGTGAGTCAACAAAACTTGAAAACTTCCTTGACACGGTTCTCGCTCAAATATATACTTCAATCCACCCTATGTAACACGGGAGGGTCCGCCTCGGGACGACCTCCGCTACCAGTATGATGCTCTTGGCATTTCGCTGAGGCGATTACAGGTTTTTCAGCAACGTGCCAGACAGTTAGTTGGGATGTGGTGCGGATTTCCCTCCGGGCCCCTCGGTTTGCCAGCAAGGAGGAGTATTCGCTCCATGAAACGTAAAGCCGTTCTTGCAAGTTCACTGTTGGTAGCTGTAGTGCTGGCCCTGTTTGCAGTTGCCTATGCTCAGGCGCCTGGCGCGACCTACCAGCTATTGACTACCATTGCCGTTCCCGGAGGGCTCGCCGGCTTCGATATTAGCTGGGTCGATCCTGGTAGCGAACTGTACTACCTGACCGATCGGACGGCCACTAAAGGAACCGGCCGTATCGACGTAGTCGACGCCCAAACCAATACCTTTCTGTATTCCATTCCGACTAAACCCACCGAGTTTGGATTTTCCGGGACCATCCCCGCCGTGACGCCGGGGTGCAGCATCAGCGGACCGAACGGAGTGGTCGCCATCCCCCAAAGGAACCAGCTTTATGTGGGTGATGGCGATAGCAACGTAAAGGTTGTCGACCTGGCCGCCAAGGCCATCGTGGCTATCATCCCTACCGGCGGCAAATGCCGGGCGGATGAACTGGCCTACGACCCCATCGACCACATCATCGTGATTACCAACCCGTCTGACAATCCGCCGTATTTAACCTTTATCTCGACCGACACGCAGACCGTACTGGGTAAATACTTCTATCCGAGTACCCAATCCGGTCTCGAGCAGTCGCAGTATAGCCCGCTGACTAAGCGGTTTTACATTTCGCGGCCGGCAGCGAGTGGCAACCCCGGAGGGGTCGACGTGATCAATCCGATCACGATGCAGGTCGAGACCACCTTTCCAACGCCTTCCTGCAGCCCCGCCGGGTTGGTCATCACCCCCAACCGCCACCTGGTGACGAGCTGTGGTGTGGTGCTGGATATGACCGGCAACATCTTAGCCACCCCCAGCGGGGCCAGCGCCGACCAGCTTTGGTACAACCCAGGCGACCACCTCCTGTACTTTGGCGCCGCCAAGTCGGCAGTAATGGATGCCGATTCCAATCAGATCGTTACCTACCTACCCAGCGCGGCAGGGCACACGCTTGCCGTAGATCCGTGGAACAATCACATCTTCGCGCCAGTAACGGGCGCCGGAATCAAGGTGTTTGCCGCCCAGTAGGCGAATAAAGGAACAGGAGGGATATTCAATGAGACATGAAAAACGATTCGCTTTCTCGCTGTTGATGGTCGCCGGACTGGCCTTTACGGAAACCGCGTCTGCTCAGTTGCGGCAACTAACCAACTACCAGCAGATCGCCACCATAACCATCCCCGGAGGGCTGGCCAGTTTCGATATCAGTTGGGTCGATTCCGCTAACCAGCGGTATTACCTGGCGGACCGCACTGCCACCAAGGGGACCGGCCGCATCGATGTGATCGACACCCAGCAAAACAAGTTTCTGTACGCCATTCCCGGGACCAAGGGTGAAGTCGGATTCGTAGGTACGGTCGGGCCTGGCAAGAGCGGCCCCAATGGAGTGGTCGCGATTCCCCAGATCAACCAGCTTTACGTCGGTGATGGCGATAGCACGGTGAAGGTCGTCGACCTGACTGCCAAGGCTATAGTTGCCGTCATTCCCACCGGCGGACAATTCCGGGCGGATGAACTGGCTTTCGACCCTGTGGACCACATTATCATGATCACGAACCCCAACGATTCGCCGCCGTATCTCACCTTTATTTCCACCGACACGCAAACCATTTTGGGTAAGCTGGCCTATCCGGCTGACCAAAGCGGCTTAGAGCAAGCTGTCTGGAACGGACAGATCAAGAAATTCATGATCTCGGTACCGGCATCCGGCAGCCGCGTGGGAGAGGTAGACACGATCGATCCGGTAGCCATGCAGATCACCAACCGCGCCTTTCTGAACTGCAGTCCGGCCGGTTTGGCACTGGGGCCGATCCAGCGCACGATGACGTCGTGCGGCCAGGTTATCGATGCAAGAACCGGGAACACGTTGGGCTATAGCCAAGGTCAGGGTGACAACCTGATTGGCGGTGACGAGATCTGGTTCAACCCCGGAGATAACCGCTATTACTTTGGCTCGGGAAACGTTGGGGTGGTCGATGCGGAAACCAACAAACCGCTGGGTTTCCTCGCGATGGGTGTGCCCACTCACTCAATCGCCGTCGATAGCAATAACAATCGCATCTTCGTTCCTGCCACGGGAATAGGCGTTGAGGTGTTTGTTCAGACCGGCCCGTAGGTTCCAACGTCCGTGTAGTAGGGCAGGCGATCGGTTTGGGTCGCCTGCCCCACCCTCCCCAAGCGATGGTCTGGCGGAGGGAGCGCGCGCAGTGAAAGAATCGCACTCCCGGGCCGGCAATGGTGACCGCCTTTTTTTTGAGAAGCCCCCGCTCAGGCCACAGCTATAATAGAATTCGTGCCCAAAGCCAAAGATCTGGAGTGGCGCCTGCAGCGCACCGAGCAGCAACTACGCCTGTTCCAGAAGATCAGCCGGTTCATGGTGCGCGAAATGAGCCTGCAGGAAGTCCTCCAGGGGGTGGTTTCTCTGGTGGTCGAGTTTTCGCAATGCGATTCCTGCCTGGTCTACCTGCTGGATAACGAAGAACTGGTGCTCTGCGCCTCCAATACACCGCACCCTTCCACGATAGGCAAAGTCAGGTTACGCCTCAACGAAGGGTTGACCGGCTGGGTAGCGCGCGAGCGGCGTCTCCTCGCCATTTCGCGGGAAGCGTACAACGACCCACGTTTCAAGAACTTCGGCGAACTGCCGGAGGATACCTTCGAATCCTTCCTCTCGGCTCCGCTTATCGCGCGCAATCGCGTGGTGGGCGTCATTAACGTGCAGCACCGCCTGCCTCATCCTCATACGGGAGGCGAAATGGAAGTGCTCACCACGGTCGGAGAACAGATCGGATGTGTGCTGGTGCTGGCGCGCATGGCGCCTACGGCGGTGGAATCGGCCAATCACGCCGAACTGGCGCTTTCCTCCGGCCCCGTGATGTTCAAACCGTGAGCCGCTGAAACAGTAAACAAGCGGGCCGGTTTATTCACAACCAATCCAGCAGTGCGCCTCACAAGTTCCTCAATTCACGGCGTCAGAAACTTGAGGAAAAGTGTCTGTCCGGTTACAAAATGGTGTTGACGGATAGCCCGGCCAGGCGCATAGTGAATGAGGTTCCAAGAGGTTTGAGGAACAGCGAGCCTCCGGAAACGTAGCGGACCTGGAACGTTGATCCGATTCGGCAACTAGCAAT
>Ga0209698_10003084_pt1 | contig 18675 bp, 19 predicted proteins | sample LitLauG_LLR_2012_FD_187203 | JGI IMG/M metagenome (GOLD analysis project Ga0209698, IMG submission 187203) | Freshwater sediment microbial communities from Pennsylvania, USA - Little Laurel Run_MetaG_LLR_2012 (SPAdes) (version 2) | ecosystem: Environmental > Aquatic > Freshwater > Creek >...
CAACTAGACGGCGTGAACGCATTTCTTGAATGTGATGGCCTGCTTACATCAGTGGACTTTAGCACCGTTTCCCAGAAGCCGACTTTTGCCCCGTGTCGGGAGGGTCACGCCGACGAGGAAATAGCCTGCGGCCAAGATGTCGAGTTTCACACTGCAAACAACACAAGGCGAGGTTGGAACTTGGGGTTTAGGGTTTGGGGTAGAATATGGCGACCTATTGGCGAGATTTAGCGGCTCCCGGCAGAACGGGAGGCTTAGACCCAAATTGAAATGCTTCGTAATTATGCCATTCGCCAAGGAATTTTATGACGTTTACAAGAGGATCCTAGCTGCGGCAAAGCTTGCGGCCGGCGACTCTGAGCTTGTATGTACCCGCCTGGATGAGATTAAGAGGGCCGGACGCATCACCAACGATCTAGCCCGCGAGATCCAGGATTCTGCACTGTGTATCGCGGATATATCGAAGAATAACCCGAATGTTCTGTGGGAAGTCGGCTATGCCATGGCGCTAGGCAAGCCTATAATTCTAATCACACAGAACCCCAAGTTACCGTTTGACGTCCACGATGTGCGTGCCATTCATTACCGCCGAAAAAGTTTATCGGAAACCTTGGATAGCCAACTCACAGATGCCATAAGTCAAACACTCAAGCATCCCGAAGAACGCGTTTCTGTGTCGCCCTCACCATCGTTCTTCCCCGAGTTTGGCGACGGAATGCGAGAGATTATCAACTTGCTTAGGACCACACGGCAGCGATTATTTGTGATGTGTGATTTCGCGGGATACGCACATTTCTCTGAGCTCGACCTTTTTAAGGAATATTGGCACGAGCTCGGGCAGGCCATTCGGAGATGTCACAACCCGAAAATTCTACTTTACGATCCCTCACTATACCGTCCCGCTAGGGAGACGCAGTTTCCTAACTTCGACCGCTTACGTGAAGGACCCCAGTACAAGAAATTCCGTCAGCACTGGGAACTCCCCGAGTTCGAGCATCGAGAGGGCTTTATGAGGCAGCTCGACAGCATGGAATCGAAATGGCGAGCCGAGCTTGCGAAAGTTGCTGAGGTTAAAACGTTGGCGGGTGCATTCTGGATGTTTCATTGGCTCAACGAAACGAGCCACGTTGTGTACTCGATTCAGCCCACGGAAGATCCAAACGAAGAAATGGTGTTTCAGTCGCATGATGAGCATCTTGCGAGTGCACTCCGCGATCAATTTCTAAACAAGGTGTGGCCGTCAGCTTTCAAATCCGGTCCAAAAGAGCATGCCTCACCGCCAGAGGTGCTGGGCTTGAGCTGAGCCGAAAAGCGTTAGAGTAAGCGGACTGGAGACATCAAGACTCTCCACTCTTTGATCAGGTTTTGGCAACTCCCCCCTTCACCGAATCTCCCTGAATCAGGTGTATCCTTTCCCAGACTATGCGCTATCTAACTTCCGCCCTGCTTATGCTCGCAACCCTGGCCGCATCCGCGCTGGCGCAGCAGACCGCCGCGCCGACGGCCAAACCCGAAGACACGGAAGTCTGGCAACCGGAACCCAAAGTCGTGACGCCGGGCGCAACCTGCGCCGCGGCGCCCTCCGACGCAATCGTGCTCTTTGACGGGAAGAATCTCGACGAATGGGTTTCCGCCCAGGACCGGTCGGCGCCCGCGAAGTGGACGGTCGCCGACGGTATCATCACCGTGGTCAAATCCGCGGGCAACATCGAAACCCGGCGCACGTTCAGGAATTATCAACTGCACCTCGAATGGAGAGTCCCCGAGAACGTCACCGGCACCGGCCAGGCGCGCGGCAACAGCGGGGTTTTTCTCGCCTCCACCGGCCCGGGCGATGCCGGCTACGAGTTGCAGGTGCTCGACAACTACAACAACAAGACCTACGTCAACGGACAGGCGGGCAGCATCTACAAACAGGCGATCCCGCTGGCGAATCCGAATCGCCAACCCGGAGAGTGGCAGGCCTACGACATCGCCTGGACCGCTCCCGTCTTCAACTCGGACGGCAGCCTGAAAACGCCCGCCTACGTCACCGTCTTCTTCAACGGAGTGCTGGTGCAGAATCACTTCGAACTGAAGGGCGAAACACGCTACATCGGCGCGCCCTTCTACAAAGCGTTCGACGGAGCACCGATCAAGCTGCAGGCCCACGGCGATCCCAGCCCGCCCCTCAGTTTCCGCAACATCTGGGTGCGACCGCTCGAGTGATTTCTGTCGGATCCTTTCCGATAGTTGAGGCGAGGTCTGACGTGGCTCCAACCTAGCCGTGACCGTCAGTATCGAGGAAACCGATAGTTGCAACCTGCGTTTTCGCTAGCTGGTGCTGAAAAAAGCAACGGGAAAACCGGCTAAAAACGGCCCAAATCGGAAGTACGAAACACCCGAAATGTGCAAATCTCAAAAGTGGAAACCCGGTCGCCCTGGCCCAAGGCGGACCATGTTAGTCTCCGATGAATTACATAACTGGTTACCATTCATTGAGTTATGAACCGAAATCTCATCGGGTAAAACCGACCGGGCGGTCAGTTGCTGAAAGGAATTCTGAACGCGGTTTTCAATTCCACAAGCTTTTCCACAGGATCGAAGACCAAATTCAGTCGCCTCGGCATGCCTAAGTCGCTAAAGTAGTTAGGTGTTGCAATCTACAGTGTTTGCTGTAGCGCAAGCCCTCAGTCGTCCGAGTCCAACCCGCCCTCGACCATGGTCTCAAACCGGGTGCAATGTTTGAGGAAGGACATCCTTAGCTTGCCGATGGGGCCATTGCGCTGTTTGGCAATAATGATCTCTGCCCTGCCCTGCAACTCCGGATCGTCCTGTTTGTAGACTTCCTCGCGGAAGATGAACATGACCAGGTCGGCGTCCTGCTCGATGGACCCTGATTCCCGCAAGTCGGCGAGTTGCGGGCGATGGTCTCCGCCGCGGCTTTCCGGCGCGCGGCTCAACTGCGAAAGCGCAATCACCGGCACGCTGAGTTCTTTGGCCAGTGCCTTCAGCCCTCGCGAAATCGCGGAAACCTCCTGGGTCCGATTCTCGAAGCGCTTGCCGCCGCCTGACATGAGCTGCAGGTAGTCGACGATGATCAGGTCTAGTTTGCCCTGCGCCTGCTTCAGCCGCCGCGCCTTGGCCCGCATCTCGCTCAGGGAGATGCCGGGGGTATCGTCGATGTAAATAGGCGCGTGCGCCAGCTGTTCCATGGCCCGCACGACTTTCTTGGTGTCGTCCTGCCACAGGGAACCGGTTCGCATCTTGTGCGCGTCGACCCGCGCCTGGGAACAGAGCAGGCGCATCAGCAGGGCTTCGCGCGACATTTCCAGGGAAAAGACACCGACCACCTGCTGATCCTCAATCGCGGCATTCTCCGCAATGTTCATCACGAACGCGGTCTTGCCCATGGACGGCCGCGCCGCGATGATCACCAGATCGGACCGCTGCAGGCCGCTGGTCATTTCGTCAAGGTCCGTATAGTGCGTCGCCAGGCCGGTGATGCGCTGGCCGCGTTGCAGCAGCGCGTCGACCGACCCGAAGGACTCTTTGACAATCTCTTGGACGCCCATGAAGCCGCGCCCAATGCGCTTTTCCGAGAGCTGCAAGATCGCAGCCTCGGCGTCGCCCAGCACATCTTCGGCAGCGTCGGACTGGTCGCTGGCCCGCGCAATTGTGGTGTTGGCGGCGGAAATCAGCCCGCGCAGCATCGCCTTGTCGCGCACAATCTTCACGTAGTGCTCGATGCTGGGTCGATCGGGCAAGCCGAACGTCAAGCTCGCCACATATGCTACGTCGCCGACGGCCTGCAGATCCTTGTGCCGGTCGAGCTCCTCGATCAGGGTGATCATGTCGATCGGCCGCGAGGATTCGGCCAGATCAACCATCCTCGAGTAGATTCGTCGGTGCGAATCCAGCGAAAAGTCTTCGATCCGTAGGTGCTCAGCTGCCTGGTTATAGGCGAAGTTGTCACTGAGGATCGCACCCAAGATTGCCCGCTCCACATCTGCACTCGCTGGAAGGGCGCTGACCGCGTAATCCGCCGTTGCCATATTATTGCTGTCTCCGCTTCGCTAACTCCTCATCAAGTTTTCGCTTGAGTTCCGCTCTTCTCTCCGTGGTTAATCCATCGCGGGATGAAGTAGGTTTCTCAATTTCGCGGTGGTCAACCTGTGGACCCGTAACCCCCGCTTCCACAAGTTGCCTCACATTTCCCTCCAGCGAGCGAGCGCTGAAGTGTGCCAATAGCTTAGGTCCCATCAACTCAGCCATGGGCGCCGTGACGTACGCCTCGCAAAAGTCCTTATGCACAAACGCATAACTCTGATCGGTGACTAGGTTCAGCCGCCACAAGCCTCCGATCTGCCTCAGCGCATATTCCAAGCGCGGCTCAAGAGGTGGCGCGGTAATCCATTTCCCATTCGAATATATCGGTGTCCTCTCCGCGCCCCACTTGCGGAGATAGTCGTTAACGTGGACCCATGCCGCTTCAGCCTCGATGTTCTTCTGGGCCTCCGGACTGAAGCCTGACCAATCGCGAAGCTCGGCGATTTTTGGAAACCACTTCGACTCCGTGAGCGCTCGCTGAAATGCGACCTGCAATCGCTCGCGCGGAATGAATGAAAGCTGAATTACGTAGATCTCCGCCCGTTCCGGTCTCAGGTCCTCAGCGAACGCTTCGGCTAATCCGGTTAGCTGGTTCAAAATCCAATCAAGAAAGACCAAATCTCTCGCGGAGCCGCTGTTTGACCCTGGCGTTGGCCTCAAGGTTATCGAGTGTCCGCTGTTCGGCTTTGCTGACTCGTCCATTTGACCTCCATTTCACATTTTCAAAGTAAAATCTGTCGATCGCTATTCCCCTGCGCCCATCTTCGAGGGCTGCTCGTGTGATAAGGGCCGCTACCTCTTGCAAGGAAGATCCCGTATACCCTGCCTCAGCCTTAACGGCAGCGGTTATCGTGGAAATCAGGCTGTTCGTGGCGGGGAGATGAAGATCCTCCGAGATCTGCTGAGCCAATGCGTTGGCCAGAAAGTCCTCAAGAAATTTGCTCCTGCTTATACCCTTACGCTCCGCATGGTTGGCTGCGGTTACGATTTCCTGCAGCGCCCCGTCCATCGATAACTTTGTCTGCCGCACTTTCATTTGGACCGCAGTCATCGCGGCGTGGAGCAGAGTGTCTTGAAGACTCAAAATGTTTATGATTCGTTGTGCGGTTTCCCTTATCTCGGGTTTGTTCTGTTCCTCGTTCTTGTTCAATAGGTTTTGTTCATATTTCTTATTCAGTAAGTCTTGTTCTTCCTTATTGCATTTCTTGCCGGTGCCACTGAGCGGTTGCGCTGGTGCAATTTGCTGTTGCTCTGGTGCGACTGAAGCGTCGCACTCGAAGGAATCAATCGCACAGATGGAACTCGCTCTCACGGTTGCGACTGGCGGCCAGGTGGAATGTTGATTTTGCTTGTTGAAGTCGACGGCATCGAACAAGGGAATGGGGCCAGCTTCTGGTCGAGGAGGCGGAACGTCCAGGACAACGTAGATGGTTTTGTCGCGCGTGCGCATGGTCTTGATGAGCCGGAGATCTTCGAGCTCCTTCAACTTGCGATAGACCGTGCTCTTGTCGATGTCCAGTACCTCCGCCATCTTTTGTGCGCTCACCCAAGTCTCTCTGGTTTCGGAGTTGGCGCAACGCTGGAGGATGCTGTACACGGCAACTCCGCTTCCGCCAACTTTGGCTGCGTAGCAATCGATGAATCTGTTTTCTATGATGAAGAAGTTGGCTCTTCGCCCACTGCGTACTACTTCTCTCGTTTGCATCGGTGGCTAATTGTCTCCTGCGAAAAGTGAAGCGATAATAAGGCGGATTAATTTGCGAGTGAAGGATTCATCTCGTCTGAGCTTTCTAAAAGCTGTGTAAAACAGAAAAAAACTGTGCGTTGCAGCGGGAAACTAGGCAAATGATTCGAATCCCGTGAGAAGAGCTGACGCACATGCTCCACCACCGGGTAATTGCTAATGGTGTAGTCGGAGGTTGCCAATTCGTTGTGCCATATCCGGGGTGGCGCGAGCCACCTTCGGTCTGCCAAGTATGATCCGTTGAGGTACGATTTGTTGGTGTGTGGGCCATCTTAATTTTCCGAGGCCTTGTGCAAGTCGTGCAGCCCTGCGGAAAACTTTCCGCCGGAAGAATTTTTTCGGAGACCGAAATGCATCTCTCCCTGAAGCCAGGAGAAGGAATCATGATCACCTTCCGCTGGACACGTCTCCCAAAGCGGAGTATCTCACAGGGGCGAAAGAAAATCGAATAAGGGCTAAATTTGTAATGTCCGCGCCGGAACGGCCGCCTCGTCATCGGCGTCATCCTGAACGGAGCCGTTCCTCAGGCGGAGTGAAGGATCTCCTTAGGTCACTGGAAGGGAGATTTCTCGCCCCGCTGCTGAAAACGCGGAGCTTCGAAATGACGCCTCACACAAAAGCTGCGAGTTCAAACTGAGACTGGCCGAGGTTTCAATGAAAACCAAGCTCCCTAAGCCAAGCCCGGAACTTAAGAAACTGGGCTACTTTGTTGGGAAATGGATGACCCGGGGGACCATCGCCCCCGGCCCCTGGGGAGCCGGCGGAAAGTTCAGTTGGCGTGAAACGACCAAATGGATGCCGGGCCGTTTCTTCCTGGTCGGGCACTGGGACTTCAAGATGCCCGCTGCCATGGGCGGAGACGGCGAAGAACTCTTCGTTATCGGCTATGACACCCGCCAGCGCGTCTACACCTTCGACGCCTTCAGCAGCCAGGGCTTGCACCAGGTATCGAAGGGCACTCTGCTTACCGACACTTGGACATGGACTAGCCTAGGATTCCAAGACGGCCGGCCTGTCCAGCAGAAGATGACCATGCAAATCCTCTCCCCCACGACCTATACCGTGAAGTTCGAAGTCTCCTCCGACGGCGCAACCTGGATGACCTTCATGGCAGGCAAGGCCACGAGGCAGAAGGCTCGTACTCCTCGCCCTTCCGCGAAGTAGATATAATCCAAGATTCGGCATTCTGCCGCATTCCTAACTGTAAGGATTCAACTTGCTTGATTTCCTAGGCGATTTACGCCGCACTCACATGTGCGGGACGCTGCGCCCATCCGACGCCGGCAGCAAGGCCGTCCTCATGGGATGGGTCAACCGCCGCCGTGACCTCGGCAATCTCGTCTTTATCGATCTGCGCGACCGCAGCGGGGTGACCCAGGTTGTCTTCAACCGCGAACTGAACGCCGCGGCACACGACAGGGCCGACCTGCTGCGCAACGAGTACGTCATCGCCGCAATTGGCAGGGTCAAGCTGCGCGACGCCGACACCGTGAACAAGAACATTCCAACAGGCGAAGTCGAGTTGGTCGCGGACGAGATTCGCCTGCTCAACGAGTCGAAGCTGCCCCCATTCTTGCCTTCCGACACGGCGCTGACTAACGAAGAGACGAGGCTGAAGTACCGCTACATCGACCTGCGACGCGATGTCATGCAATTCAATATCGAGACGCGCCACAAAGTGGCAAAGGCAATCCGCGACTACCTTTCCGCGCAGGGATTTTTCGAAATCGAGACGCCGTTCATGACCCGCTCCACGCCCGAGGGCGCCCGCGACTATCTGGTTCCGAGCCGCGTTCAGCCCGGGACGTTCTACGCGCTGCCGCAGTCGCCGCAGTTGTTCAAGCAGATCCTGATGATCTCCGGCTTCGACAAATATTTTCAGATCGTCCGTTGCTTCCGCGATGAAGACCTGCGCGCCGACCGCCAGCCCGAGTTCACGCAGATCGATCTGGAGATGTCATTCCCGCAGGCAGAGCGCGTGTGGGAGGTGGTCGAAGGATTCCTCACCGCGGCGTTCCACGGCGCCGGATGCGACATCAAAACGCCGTTCCCGCGCATGGACTATGACGAGGCCATCCGCCTGTACGGCATCGACAAGCCGGACCTGCGGTTGCCCGCCTTCACCGACGTGCGCGATTGCTTCACCGCGGAAAATCTGCAGGAACTGGCGATCAACGCGAATCTGCCCGTGATCGCGATCCGAACGCCCAAAGTTGGTGAGCTCTCGCGCAAGGAGCGGGATGACATCAAACCGATGTTCCACGCCAAGGGCGGCGCCAAGGTTTTTGAAGACTTCAAGCGCATCGGCAACAAGTTCCTCGAGGCGGCCGCTGCGATCGCGAAGAAGACCGCAGCGGAAGAAGGTGACCTGATCGTGCTGGTGGCGGGATCGGCCCAGGCCGGCCCACAAACCGCATTGCCCGCTCATCGCAAGGTCACGCCCGCTGAGCTGGCGATTTACGCGTCGGCTGGTCTGCTGCGACTCGCGCTGGCGCAAAAGTATTCCGAGCGCCACAGCATTTTCAAGAAGAGCTGCGATGCAGCCAAGGATTTCCGTTTTCTATGGGTCACGAACTTCCCCATGTTCGAGTGGGATGAGGGCGAAAAGCAGTGGATGGCCGCGCACCATCCTTTCACCTCGCCGCACGAAGAAGACATGGGCCTGCTCGAAGCGGGCGTGGAGTCAGTCAACGACCCGCAGTCGCCGCTCAGCGCGGTGCGGGCCCTGGCCTACGACGTCGTGCTGAACGGCACCGAGCTCGGTTCAGGATCGATTCGTATTCACCGTCAGGACATCCAACGCAAAATCTTCCGCGCCCTGGGCATGACGGAAGACGAAGCCAAATCACGCTTCGGATTTTTCCTGGAGGCACTGGAATACGGCACGCCCCCACACGGTGGGATTGCGCTGGGCCTCGATCGCATCGTCATGATCCTCGCCGGAGCCGAGAGCCTGCGCGAAGTGATCCCGTTCCCCAAGACCGCCCGTGCTGTCGACTTGATGTGCGACGCCCCGACTCCAGTCAGCGAGCGCCAGTTGCGCGAGTTGGGGATTTCTGTCAAGAAGTAGGCAGTTCGAAATCGGCTGGGAGGGCCAGGCAGTGCGAGGTCATCGTGAACGGAGCCGTTCTTCAGGCGAAGTGGAGAGCCTGCCCTGAGCGGAGTCGAAGGGATCTCACTCACGGCATCTGCAACGCTCTGGCGCGAGATCCCTCGCCCAGCTGAACTGCGCTGGGCTTCGGGATGACGCCTGTGTAATAACGAACCAGCTAAGACAGTATCGGGGCTCGGCGGCATTTGCCTTTTTCTCTGCAACCTGATAGCTGAGAGCTGATGGCCGACAGCTGCCTTCTCTACTACATCACCGACCGTACCGCTTTCCCCGGCGACGAATCCTCCCGCCGTAGCCGTCTCCTCGAAAAAATCGCCGAGGCTGCCCACGCCGGAGTGGACTACATCCAGCTCCGAGAAAAAGATCTGTCCACGCGCGAACTGGAATCGCTGGCCCGGGAAGTCGTGCGCACTATCCGCCAAACCGCGCAACCTAGAACTGGGAACCAAGAGCTGAGCACTGCTCTCCTCATCAACTCCCGCACGGACGTCGCTCTTGCAGTCCAAGCCGACGGCGTCCACCTCCGCTCCGACGACATCTCCCCGCAAGAAGTAAGACAAATCTGGAGCAAGCGTGGGGCGGACACTCCTGTCCGCCAACTCTCACCAGGAAGACATTTGATCGGAGTCTCCTGTCACTCCCCAGCAGACGTGGCCCAAGCCGCCGCCAGCGGCGCGAGCTTCGCCGTCTTCGCCCCTGTCTTCGAAAAGAAAGACGCCCCTAACACACGCCCCACCGGCCTCGCGATGCTGCAGAAAGCCTGCCTCACAAAGATCCCAGTCCTGGCTCTCGGTGGGATTACTCTCTCCAACGCCTCGACCTGCCTCGCGGCCGGAGCCGCCGGTATAGCCGCCATCCGCCTCTTCCAGGAAAACGACATTGCCGCGGTGGCGCAACGTTTGCGATCGAGTCTCTGAGGGTGGACTTCTCAGCCCGTCCACTTCGCTCCCGACTTCAAAACCATCATCACTTTGGCCAGTCGTTTCTTCTTCGTCTCTTCCTGCTTCGCGTCGTGGATCGAGATAGCCATCTCCTTCTTATGCGTGAACGCCAACTTCTCCCACCGCTCCTGCGCCTTCTTATTTTTGGCCAGCTCCTTCTTGAGTTCCGGCGGAGCCTCCACGGTGCGCGACTCCTCGTCCCGCTCCATCACTACGTCCACGGTGTCACCGGGCTTGGCCCCGGCACCCTGGCACAGAGCCTTGTTCACCGGCATCATGTGGCAACCTTCCATGGGCATCAGCGACGAGCGAAACGGGAAACCGTTGATTTTTCCACGTACCGGAACCCGTCCGCGCGTCCCAAAAAACTCGGGCACGTCAACCGGTGGAGTGATCGCGGCCACAACTCCCGCCTCTTTCCCCTCGATCCTCGCTTTGAACCGCAGCGTCTTCTCCGCCATCACACTCCTCCAAGCCACCCTCGCGCTGGTAAACTCTACGCCGGGAGAGGAAACGCGGCAACAGGCATGGCGCTCACACCAGCCCACTCAGAAACACCCGTGGCAATCGAGCCGTCCTTGGTCCAGATCCCCGGGGCTTGGTTCCTCATGGGCTCCGACTCCGGCCAGGATTGCGAACGCCCCGTGCATCGCGTCTGGACCGACGGCTTCCTGCTCGCCGCCACGCAAGTCACCAACGCCGAATACGCGTGCTTCCTGCGTGCCACTTGCGCCCTGCCTCCTCCGTTCTTGCAAGACCCAAACTTCAAGCATGCCCAGCAACCGGTGGCCGGAGTCTCCTGGTTCGAAGCCGCCCGCTACTGCGAGTGGCTGAGTTCGGAAACCGCCCGAGCGTATCGTCTGCCCACGGAAGCCGAGTGGGAGCACGCCGCCCGTGGCGGCCTCGAACAAAAACAATTTCCCTGGGGAGACGACCCGCCGCAATCTCTGCCGGACTACGCCACGCGCTGGCAGACCGGTCCTGAGCCTGTGGCGCGTTACGCCCCCAATGCCCTTGGCCTTTACGATATTTGCGACAACGTCCACGAATGGTGCAGCGACTGGTACGATCCCGACTATTACGCGGCGTCGCCAGACCGCAACCCGCGCGGCCCCGAGCAAGGGCAGCGCAAAGCCTCCCGCGGAGGTTCCTGGCGCCACCACATCAAGGTCGCGCGCTGCTCCGCGCGCTCCAGCATCCCTCCGCATTTTCAGTACGCCGACTACGGCTTCCGCGTAGCCTGCGACCCGTAACGTGAACACGCTTGTAGTCCAACCCCCTATAATCTGTCATTCCGAAGCGGGCGAAGCCCGTTGAGGAACCTGCTGTTGGCCGGCGTTGCGACGAATGCCGGGGAGACGACAATGTTTCGTAGCGATCTTCTGAAAACCAAACGCATTCTCATCACCGGCGGCGGCACCGGCCTAGGCAAAGGCATGGCCGAACGCTTCCTCGAACTCGGCGCGGAAGTGCACATCTGCGGCCGCCGCGAAGAAGTCATCAAACAAACCGCCGCCGAACTCTCCGCCAAGGGAAAGATTCACGCCCTCCCCTGCGACGTCCGCAACCTCGAATCCGTCGAGCGCATGATCGATTCCATCTGGACCGACGGCCCGCTCGACGTGCTGGTCAACAACGCCGCCGGAAATTTCATCGCCCGCACCGAGGAACTCTCCCCGCGCGCCTTCGAATCCGTCATCGGCATCGTGCTCATAGGCACGCTGAACTGCACCCTCGCCTGCGGACGCCGCTGGCTTAAGTCCAGCCATCCCGGAATCGTCCTCAGCATCTCCGCTACCTATGCGCCGGTAGGCTCGGCCTATGTCGTCCCGTCCGCCGTCTCCAAAGCCGGCGTCGAGGCCCTCACCCGCAGTCTGGCCGTCGAATGGGGAGACCGCGGGATCCGCATGAACGCGATCGCTCCCGGTCCGATCCCCACCGAGGGCGCGTTCTCGCGCCTGATGCCGCGCCCGGAACTGGAATCCCTCGCCCTCGACCGCAACCCGCTCCACCGTTTTGGAACCGTCCAGGAACTAGCCAACCTCGCGGCATTTCTCGTGAGCGACGGCTCGGGCTACATCAACGGTGAGGTCATCCGTATGGACGGTGGCGAATTCCTGCAAGGCGCCGGAGAATTCAGCAACCTCGGCCGCGTTCTCAAAGAACAAGATTGGCTGGCGCTCAAGCCCAGGAAATCGGGATCCACTCCGAAGAGCTAGATGGGATACACCAAACGCAAAGTTCGCCGGATCAATTTCTCATTCCTGCTGGCGGGCTTCATATTCGCCTGCTGGGCGCTAGTCTGCGCCTGGTATGGCTGGCCGCGCGGCTTCCGTTTCGGCAGCGCTGCTGGCTTCGGCCTCTTCGCTTTGGCCGCGCTATTTTTTTGCGCCTTTCCGGTAATCTGGGCCCGCTTTCCGGAAAAGCATCCGGTCAATCATGAGCTCCGGCGCTACGGGGATCTCTCGCAGATCTCCAAGCGGCTCGATTGCGAAATGACGGAACAGGTCGAAATCGTCGGACCCTTCCGTTTCACCGCAACCATGTTGGTCTACGACTCTGGCCACGAGTTTCAGCTGGTGCCTTACGATCAAATCGTCTCTGCCGAACTCGAGCCGGGCGACGATCCCGCCACAATCATGGTGCGCACGCGTTCCAGGCGGCGCTATCAGTGGTACAGCACCTGGCTGCAGGGAGTTTTCAATCCGGAGAAAGTATTGAAAAAAATTCGCAGGGCAGCGCATCTGGAAGATTCAGAGACACCTGCCGGCTGAGCATCACTGACGGGCCTACCGATTGTCTTTCGGCATCACGATCCCCTTCAGCACCAGGTTGACCAGGCTCAGCACAATCGCGCCCACGAACGCCGCGAAGAATCCGCGCACTTGAAATCCCGGTACCACCGCCGACGCCAGCTCCAGCATCAACGCATTGATCACGAACCAGAACAGGCCCAGTGTGATCAATGTCAAAGGGAAAGTCAGAATCTTCAGGATCGCGCCGATGGTCGCGTTGATAAAGCCGATCGCCAGCGCTGCAATCAAAGCGGCGACTGGCCCGTGCACCGATATCCCGGGCACGAGCTTCGCCATAATCCAAACGGCGAGTGCGCTCAGCACCCAGTTCAAAAGCAACCGCATCTCGGCCTCCGATTATCGAACAAACTATAGGCCCACCTTCAGCGTTTTGTCACTCCCGACAGCAGCCGCAGCGAAGGAGACGGCAAGGGGGAGCCTGCTTTTCCTATCCCAGAGTCACACCGCGCAAAAATCAGCGCCGTATTCGCCGTCGCACCTCGCGGCATACGCTACACTACAAAATTAAATTTCACGAGGAGAATACACATGCCTGACGCCGCACTCAGCGGATCCGAATTCAAAAAACAACTCCGCGCCGGAACTCCGAAGATGGGCCTGTTCCTCAACGCGCACAGCCCTACCGTGGCCGAGCAACTCGCACACAGCGGCTATGACTGGCTTCTGGTCGACACCCAGCACGGCCCCATGGACCACGAAAAACTCTCCGCCATGCTTAGCGGCATCTCAAACGGCGGCGCCAAGTCGATCGTCCGCGTCGGCGGATACGACGACCGCCCCGGTATCCAGCAAGCGCTCGACCTCGGCGCCGACGGCGTCCTCATTCCCTACATCAACACCGCCGAAGAGGCGCGCCAGGCCGTCAGTTGCGCCAAGTACCCCACCGTCGGCACGCGCTCCGTCTACTTCCCCCAGCGCAGCATGAACAAAGGCGGACTCCTCGGCTACGCCGGCAGTTGGAACAACGAAGGCATTGTCGCCCTGCAAGTCGAAACCGCCTCCTGCATCGAGAACATGGCTGAGATCGCCGCCGTCCCCGGTGTCGACGTTCTTTTCCTGGGCCAGAACGATCTCTGCATGTCGATGGGTCTTTACAACAAGTACGAGTTCCCCCACATGTACACCTCTCCTGAACTCGATGCCGCCACGAAGGAGCTGATGGAACACGCCCGCAAGAACAACGTCATCCTCGGCCTGTTCCTGTTCGGCACCGCCCGTGTTGGGGAATTCCTCGAAAAGGGATTCACCTTTATCAGCATCGGCAACGATCTGCACCACCTGTTAACCCAAGCTGGAGCCTACGTCGCCGACATGGAAAAAACTGCCCAGGAAAAAGGCAAGCCGTGGAAGCGCCGCTCGACGGCCTTGTTCTAGATAAACCGTTCGTCCCCCCAAGAAATCACAGGGGTGTCCCATCTTTGCCGCGTTCTTTGCGGCAAAGGTGGGAATTCTAATGTTCGGTATCACATTTTCACGCTCCCAAGCCAGCACCCTCGAGCAGAGGAACTTTCTCTGGTTCACAGACGTACAATCTTTTAGAGGGAGGTCTCCGCCATGTTCACGTTCCTGCTCTGGTGCATCCTCTTCGTTCTGTGCTGGCCCCTGGCCCTGCTGGCGCTCGTCGCCTATCCCTTTATCTGGCTTCTTCTCCTTCCCTTCCGCATCCTGGGCGTCGCGGTCCACGGCGTGCTGGAGATCGTCTTCCTGGCCATCACTTTGCCATTCCGCCTGCTCGCGGCACCGTTTCGGATCTAGCCCGAGCGCCATTCGTCAGGTGCGGCGCGGACCTGCACCAGCGCAGGAGACTGCTGCCCGCGAAATGCTTCCATTAGAATGGACGTCAGCCAAAACCAGACATCCATGACCCTACTCCTCTCGGAAATCGAAACCCGCGTCCTGGGCTCGCTCATTGAAAAGGACATCACCACGCCCGACTACTATCCGCTCTCGCTCAACGCTCTGGTCAATGCATGCAACCAAAAGAACAATCGCGACCCGGTGATGACCCTGAACGAAGCGGCCGTCCGCCAGGCCCTCACGACGCTGCAGGAAAAGCGCATGGCTGGCCCGGCCGGCGGCGCCGACAGCCGAGTCCCCAAGTACGAACATCGCCTGCAGGAGGTCTTCAACTTCGACCGCCGCGAAATCGCCATCGTCTGCGTGCTCCTGCTCCGCGGTGCGCAAACTCCCGGCGAACTCCGCGGCCGCACCGACCGCATGTATCATTTCGAAGCTCTCGACGACGTAATCTCTACCCTCGACCGCCTCGCCCAGCGTGAACCGCCACTCGTATGCATGCTCGCCCGCCAACCCGGTACCAAGGAATATCGCTACATGCATTTGTTCTCTGGCGAACCGCTGGAGCCAGTGGTGGCGCGGGGCTCCGTGGACCGTGAGACGAACGCTTCCGCACCCGCGTCAGAAGCCCCCCCGTATTCGGTTCCGCCACCCGCCCAACGCCTGGCCCGTCTGGAAGAGGAAGTAGCCAGCCTTCGCCAGGAGCTCACCGACGTCCAGCAGCAACTCGCCGCCTTCCGCAAGCAGTTCGAATGACCGCACCGATTACAATCGAGGATTACGACCCGCTATCGCCTGAAAAATTCGAAACGCTGCGCCGCCGTATCGCTCCGGTCCTGAATGAACTTGTCGCTGCAATTGAGCACATCGGCAGCACGGCCGTTCCTGGACTCGCAGCGAAGCCCATCATCGACATCGACATCCTGTTGAGATCAGCCGCCGACTTTCCGCTCGTCCGTGCACGCTTGGCTTCCATGGGATACGAGCATCAGGGTGACCTGGGCGTCGCAGGTCGCGAGGCTTTCCGAACCCCACCGAGTCAAACTGCGCATCATCTCTATGTCTGCTCTCCCGGCAGCCGGGAGTACGGCCGTCACATCGCGTTCAGGGACTATCTCCGAACTCATCCCGAGGATGCCTCCGCGTACGCCACCCTCAAACGAAAGCTGGCCGCCAAATCCGCCAACGACCGCGAAGCATACACACAAGCCAAAACCAAGTTCGTCGAAGACATTCTGCGTCGCGCCAAGACAAAACATTCTAGCCAAATGAAATAAGTGGCCGCGGAAACATTCATGCACAACCCCGCGCGCATGGTGTAGCCTCATACGAGCGCGTGCCACTCAGGAGGGAAACATGCGTCGTCGCGAGTTCCTCATTCGCTCCGCGTCAGGCCTGGGAGCGGCCTGGCTCAGCTCCCAATCCATATTCGCCAGCCTTGCGAACGCAACTCTACCCGCGAAATTCGCTGCCTCCGACATCGTCACTCTCGGCAGCACCGGCATCAAGACCAGCCGCCTCGCCATGGGCACCGGCACCGTCGGCTCCGGGCATCACTCGCACCAGACCGCGCTCGGCGTCAAAGGCCTCTCTGATCTTCTCCTCAACGGATACGACCACGGCCTCCGCTTCTTCGACGCCGCCGACTCCTACGGAAGCCATCCTCACGTTGCCGAAGCGCTCAAGCACGTGCCGCGCGATAAAGTCACGGTCCTCAGCAAGAGCTGGGCCCGCGATCCCGCCACCGCCCGCGCCGATCTCGACCGCTTCCGCCGCGAACTGGGCACGGACTACCTCGACGTCTGCCTGATTCACTGCGTCACCGAAGCCGACTGGACCGAGCGCTACAAAGGCGTGATGGACGTGCTCTCCGAGGCCAAAGAAAAAGGCACCATCCGCGCCCACGGCTGCTCCTGCCACAGCATCGAAGCCCTGCGCGCCGCTGCCAAATCACCCTGGGTGGAAATCGATCTGGTTCGCATCAACCCTATCGGCGCCTACATGGACTCCGATCCCGCGACCGTAGTTGGGGTCTTAAAAGAAATGAAGGCCGCAGGCAAAGCGGTGGTAGGCATGAAGATTCTGGGCCAAGGCGACCTGCGCAACCGTCAAGACGAGGCCATCAAGTACGCCCTATCGTTAGGCGTATTAGACGCCTTCACCATCGGCGCCGAAAGCAAATCCGAACAAGAAGACTTGATGCGCCGCATAGCCGCCGCGTAAGAGAGATCAAGAGAACCAGATAGAAGAGGGTGCCCCATCCTAGCCGCGTTCTTTGCGGCTAGAGCCTGCCCTGAGCGAAGCCGAAGGGGTGGGGGTTTTTGACTTTCGTTTACCGAGCCCCCGTTCGCGCCCCCCGCGCCGAAGGCTTCCTGCGAAACCACCAAGCCCGCACGTGCTGGCCCGCAATGAACGCCTTCTCGAAGTACCACGACCGGCTCCCCGCCTGATGGTGCAGGCTGCCATCGCCCCCGGAGACAAACTCCAGTTCATCGGGAAGACTCTCCACCTGTAGAGTTGCTCCCAGCGTCGCCTCGTCAAGATCAGTCACATCACAATACTGCTCGGGCACGGTCAAGCCATATCTCCAGGTGACCTGGCATGCGGCTTTCTCGCCGGTCCTGACCGGCCTCAGGATCACTGGCGGCAAGGCGTGGCTGGGCACTCGTGTAATGCCGAGTTCATCGGAGGTTTCCACCTTGGACGACAGGTTGTCATCGGAAAACGTGTAGATCTTTCTTCCCGCAATGCCATACTCCAGAAAGCGATAGTCCGGCTGAAAAAAAGTCTCTGCTACCATTGCCGGCGCATAGTCGCGCACCGCTTCCGAATAGTTCCTGACCTCATATCGAACTTCGACGTTCAACTGGACGCGTCCGTCCTCGGGAGTCGAAAAAGCGTAGGACTTCACATAGTGGTCGCGGACCAGGTCCGTGGAAACGACATCACGAACCGGGGCCTGCATCTCGGCGGGCAACCCTCGTCCCACCAGCCTTTGCGCCAGGCCGTCGGAGACTCTTTCCACCAGGAGCTTGGCAGAGAAGACGTCGAAGGCTACGCCCAACACCATGGCCACGATGAGAGCGTCCGCCAGAAAGTACACGAGCTCATTGGCCGGCCACCAGTAGGGATACTTGAGCCTAGCCACTACGCCCACAATCCCAGCAATGAGAAAGGGCAAGAGCAATCGCGCGTGGTCTGTGAGCGTCAGTGCATAAAAGTGTCGGGCCTTCGTCCCGCGCTCGTTAGCAGGAGGAGTCGTGGGCGCTGGCCTTTCCGTTGCTTCCTCCGCGGTAAGAATCTCGATAGGGGGCATAACGGCTACCTCAATTCCCAGTACAGTTGGTCGAACCTACAGGTGGCAATGCTGTGAGGTGCAAAACATCAGGTGCCCAACAAAATCTCTGCGCATCCGGGCGTGCCCAGTCTCGCCGGTCGGCCAGAGTTCTTATGACACAGGCGTCGTGGATTTGATGATGTCCGACGTAGAGTATACAACCCTCTGCCGCCGCAACGAAGTTCCGATAGTTCAGTTTACGAATTTAGAACGGGTCGGGATCATTCAAATGTTTTCCTGAACCGAAATCTATGCCCTAAGTATTTGCTCTCGTTGCACTTTCGCATCCCGCCACTGCTATCCTTACGATCAGTGCCTGTCTCCACGTATCTTGAGATCACAATTTGTGATCTCAGATTCGACCTATGCCGAAAACAGCAATCGTCGCAGCGCGAAAAGTTGACTCCAAAATCCTGGCTCTCCGAGGCCACAGAGTCATCCTCGACCGAGACCTGGCCGAACTTTATGGAGTACAAGTCCGCCATCTAAACCAGCAGGTCAAACGCAATGCCAAGCGCTTTCCTCCTGACTTCCGTTTTCAAGTCTCCGCGCAGGAATTAAGAATCTTGAGATCACAAAATGTGATCTCAAGCGAGGGCCACGGGGGCACGCGTTACCGGCCTTACGTTTTCACCGAACACGGCGCGATCATGGCCGCCACGGTGCTGAACTCCCAGCGCGCCATCGAAATGAGCGTGTTCGTGGTGCAGGCTTTTGTGCGGATGCGCCGCGCCATCGCCGCCAATCGCAATGTGCTGGCCAAGCTGGCAGAAGTGGAGCGCCGTCTCGAAACCCATGACACCGACATCCAGAGCTTGATGGAAGCAATCCGCGAACTG
>Ga0209698_10003085_pt1 | contig 18669 bp, 16 predicted proteins | sample LitLauG_LLR_2012_FD_187203 | JGI IMG/M metagenome (GOLD analysis project Ga0209698, IMG submission 187203) | Freshwater sediment microbial communities from Pennsylvania, USA - Little Laurel Run_MetaG_LLR_2012 (SPAdes) (version 2) | ecosystem: Environmental > Aquatic > Freshwater > Creek >...
TGGTGGAGGAGGTCAGATGGGCGGCGGCACGCACCCGGCCGGCACCGAGGAGATCGCCATGCGCTCGGGCGGCGATAGTTTCCCTGTCGATGATGCCTACTCCCTCGAAAATACGCTGGCGCGCCTCCGGCAGCGGTATGCGCTGCATTTCTACCTGCCGGCAGGCGTGCGGCCGGGCGACGAGCGCGATATCCAGGTGGAACTGGCCGATGGAGTTCGCGCCCGGTATCCGGGCGCCGATGTGCGCTACCGCCGCTCGTATTACGCTCCCAGCGGCGCGGGTTCCAGCCCGGCGGAGAATCCGGAACCCGTGGTGGTGAGCAGCCGGGACTCGGTTGAAACCGGCGGCGCCCCGGCGCCTGGCGACGATCCGGATCGCCCGCGTATACGGCGGCGCGCCGGGGTGAGCCAGGTTCCCGACAGGCCACGCGACGGGCCGGCGATCCACGACGAAGGCCCAGTCTCTTCGTCTCCCGCCCCTCCTGCGCCGCCTGCTTCCGAGCCGGATCGCGACGGCTGGCGCAAGGCAGATCCCAACGCTGCGCCGGCGCCCGCTCCCGACGCTCCCGGCTGGCGGAAGGCACGGCCCGACGAGCAGCCGCAACCGTAGCTAAAGTCCGTCACGAGCACCGCTCCATTTGGTACCGGCTGCCTTTTACGCGTTAGCGGGCATTTCGAACGGCTCGTCCGCGCTGCCGCCATAGATGCTGGGGACGTGCGCGTTGACCGCTCGCAGGTAGGTGCTCAGTTGGCCGCGGTGATGAATGCTGTGATTGCTCATGAAACCCATCAGCATGACGTCAGGCACTTGCATCACACCGAAAAAGTTTACGATTTGGGCCAGTTGTTCCCCGGAGAGTTGTTTCATTTTCGCGATCCTGGCGGGAACCTCGTTCGCATAAAAGGCGGTCATGGCGGCGGCGCCGCCGGCCGGAATCGTCTGCTCAGCGTGCGAGAAGTCGCCGCTCGCGATGCCATCGGCGAACCAGGCTTCCGACGCGATCAAGTGCCACGCCAACTCGCCCATGGTGCGCCCTTTGTCTCCCAGTTTGAAATCCAACTGGTTTTCGGGGACGGCGGCGATCACTCTCTTGGTGGTTTCGTATTCCCGTTCGATGCCAGCGAGTAACATCGCGGCCAGGGACTGGGCTTCTGCCGGACTCATATCAGAATACCTCCGCGCTATGGTACAACTTTTTCAGCTTTTCCTGCCGAGCAGCCGGTCGACGCTCCAGGACCCGGCTCCCGCGGCGCTCAACCATAAGAACATGAAGCAGTAGAAGACCGCCAGCTCTCCGCCGTTCAGCAGCGGCCAGAAGCCGTGCGGCGCATGGGTCCGGAAGTACCCGATGGCCATCTCGCCGGAGAGCAGGAAGGCCACGGGCCGGGTGAACAGGCCCAGAATCAACAGCGCTCCCCCAAAGGTTTCGAGCACACCGGCCATGCCGAGCATGGTGTTCCAGGGCACCGACGAGCCGCCGATGCCGCCTAACGTTCCAAAGAACTTCTGCCAGCCGTGGAGGGAATAGGTAAACGCGGCCATGATGCGAAACAGCGACCGCAATTGCGGTTCGTACGGCCCGAGAAGATTCTTCATCGGAGTCACCTTACCACAGTTTTTGACTCCCGAGCCGCCGCCCACTGCGCCTGCCATTTGGCGCGCATGGCCGCGCGGTCCACTTCCTGCCCTCGCAAATAGACTCGGTAAATCTTCCGCGTGTTGGCGACGTTGTCGAGCGGATTGGCATCGAGCACCACGAAGTCGGCGCTTTTTCCGGCGGCCACGGTGCCGAGTTGATCGAGCTTCAACGTTTCGGCGGCCAGGCGTGTGGAGGCGACGATCACCTCCGCGGGCGTCATGCCGGCTTGCGCCATCGAGTCCACTTCCCAAATCGCGTGCCAGCCGATGGTTCGCGAGGGATCTCCCGCTGAGTCGCTGCCGAAGACAATGCGCACGCCGGCCGCGCGCAGTTTCGTCAGATTGCGAACCTGCAGGTCCCACGATTTGCGAGTGTTGGCCAGCGCCTCGGGTTTGCGGTTCACAAACTGGTTCTCCAGGCGCCGGATCTCACCGGGAGGAATCGTCTCGTGCAACAGCGGATCGTCAAGCCACGCGGGCCGCCCGGCTTCCATAGCGCGGCTGGTGACCCCCAGGTTAGGCGTGAAGAAAACATTCGGGTGCTGCTTGAGCAACTGCATGAATTCGTCGTCGATATCTTTATCCCGGACGAGGTGCGTGAAGCCCTCAACACCGGCGCGCACCAGACCCTTAGCGTCCTCGAGGTCGTAGACGTGGGCGATGGCGCGAAGATTGTGTTTGTGGGCCTCATCGATGGCGGCTCCATAAAGCTCGGGAGTCAGTTTCTTCTGCGTGTGATTGCGGTCGTCCACCCAGATCTTGACGAAGTCGGGATGGTGGGGCGCCAGATCCCGGACAGCCTGCCGGGCCTGCTCGACGGTGGTGACCACATAGGGCACGTCATTGCGCGCGGGGTCAAACGGTCCCGATCCGGGCCAAGCCAACCCGCGCCCCACCGTGCGAAACAGCGCCGCCCCGGGGATGACTTCTTCGCGAAGCTGATAGGGCAGTTCGCCCATGTCGGTGCCCATGCTGATGGCGGCGGCGAACCCGTGGTAGGCGTAGCGATTGAGATGGTCGATGAGGTTCTCGCGGTTGAAGTTCGCCTTCGCCATGCTGCCGTCGAGTTGCTTCAGGAATCCAAGGTGGCTGTGGACGTCGACCATCGCCGGCATGACGGTTTTGCCGGTCAAATCGATCCGGGCGGCGCCCGCGGGAGCCTGCACTTCGCCCTTTCGGCCGACCAGGGTGAACCGTCGGTTTTCGACGAGGAAAGCGGAGTTCTCGATGGGAGCTTTGCCATCGCCCGTAATGAGCCGCGCCCCTTCATACAAGGTGGCGCGGGGCGCTTGGCCGGCAAGCGGGAACGCGAAAACAGTGACGGCAAATACTTTGAGAAGACGCACGGAAACCTCCCGAGTTTAGATCAGTCCCATCCGATCACGACGGTTTGATGGTGTCAAGGCGGGCGCCCGGGTGCCGGGCCCAATCACGACACGGACGCGATGCTGAGCCGCGACCAAAGAGGGTGCGGGACTTTGGCTTGCGGTTGCGATAATATGTAACCCGAACCAGGGCCCCTGGAGGTGCAACTCGTGAAGAAGAATTTTGCCGTTTGGCTGTTGGCCGCTTTGCCGTTGGCGGCCGCGTCGATTCAGGGAACCAGGCCGGAAGACGTAGGCCTGTCCTCGGAACGCCTGCAACGAATCCACGAAACCGTACAGCGTCACATCGACGCGCATGATATAGCCGGAGCCGTCACACTCGTAGCGCGCAAAGGCCGGATCGCGCACTTCGAGACGCACGGCGTCATGGATGTCGACTCCCGGAGGCCGATGCCGAAGGATGGCTTGTTCTGGATTGCTTCGATGTCGAAGCCCATCACCGGTGTGGCCATCATGATGCTGCTGGAGGAGGGCAAGGTGCGGCTCACCGATCCGGTCTCGAAATTCATCCCCGAGTTCCGGGGACTGAAAGTAGCGGTCCTGCAGGAACCGGCGGGCGGCCGCGGCGGAGCGGGAGCGGCTTCCCCACCGCAGTTTTATACGGTTCCGGCGAGCCGCGAGATCACCATCCGCGACTTGTTGAGCCATGTTTCCGGTCTGGTCAGCGGTGGGCCGGCGAGCACCGCGGAAGCCGCGAAAGTCGCCCGCAAGCCTGGTGAGAAGCTGGCCGACTATATTCCGCGGCTGGGTGCCGTGCCTCTCGACTTCCCACCGGGATCCCGCTGGAGCTATAGTCCCGGGGCCGGGTTTGATACCTTGGGGCGCATCGTCGAGATCCTCTCGGGCCAGACCTTCGACCAGTTCCTGCGCCAGCGAATTTTCGAGCCGCTCGGTATGAAAGACATCTTCTTCCATCCACCCGAAGACCGTCAGGCGCGGATCGCCAGCATGTATCATCGGGACTCCGGCACGCTGCAAAAGGCGGATACCCGAGACCGGCTCACCAACACGACTTACTTCTCCGGTTCCGGAGGCCTCATGACGGATGCCGAAGACTACGTCCAGTTCGGTCAAATGCTGCTGAATGGAGGAGAGTTGAACGGCAAACGCCTGCTTAGCCCCAAGACCGTGGAGATGATGGCCGCCGTCCATGCGCCGGATACGCTCCCCGGCCGGCCGAAGGGCCGCGGCTTCGGCCTCAGCGTGCAAGTGGTCAACGACGCGATCGCGGCGGGCTATCGGGTCTCCGACGGCAGTTTTGGTTGGGATGGCGCCTTCGGCACGCACTTCTGGGTCGATCCCAAGGAGAAGGTGGTGGGTGTGCTCATGATCCAGACGAACAATCCGAACAGGGAACTCGACCGCGACTTTGAAAACGCCGTGATGCAGGCGATCGTGAACTGACGTTCCGGCGGCCAAAAGAAAAAAAAGGGCCGCCCGAATAGGCGACCCACTGGAGAAGCGGCAAACAAGGCTTAACGGCGCCAGCCGCGATAATACCCGCCGCGATAGTATCCACCGCCGTAATAACGCGGTCCAATCACGACCCCAAAGCCAGGACCCCAGTAGGAATACGGATAGCCGTATCCATACCCGTAGGCGTAGGGGTAACCGTAAGGTGCAGCGTAGTAAGGATAGGGCGCGGCCGCATAGGGAGCGGGACCGTAAGGAGCCGCACCATACGGACCGGGACTCGGGACGCCACGGGTCTGCAGAGGGGGCTGGTCCCGGTACTCATTGGGATCGACGTAGCGGAAAGCCTGCGGGGCACGCTCGGTGGAGATCGAGACCGGCGCCTCGATGCGGAAGCTGAGCAACGTTTCCGGGTAGATGACCGCGGGAGCGCCGCGGGTCAACAAGACGCCAGCGATCCCCAGAGCAGCGCCTGCGCCGGCCCCAATAGCGGCGCCCCGGCCGGCATCCCACGTGGACGCGGCGCCTACAGCCGCACCCAGCGCCGTGGTTCCCCCGATCACGGCGGCATCCCTACCTACGGTCGAGCGGCCCTGCCGGCCCACGAACTGGGTCTGAATGGGTAGTTGCTGGCCGTCGACGGCCGTCAACTCGGTCAACTGGACTCCCAGTCGCGAAACGCCCTTCACCCGTCCCCCTTTGTCTGCTTCCGACACGCGACCAGATAACGTCTGGCCGCTTTGGGCCACTACGACGCCATCCACGACGATCGGCTCGGCCAGTGTGGCGGTGAAAAAGTCACCCGCCTGGTTGTGGTCTGAACTGAGCGGTTGGTTAACGCGCACGGTGATGAATTTGCCGGCCGGGATCGTAAGCCGTCCGGCGACGTTGCCGGCCAGCGGGCCTGCAGGCGGCTGACCGGAGGGCGGCGAGTTTTCCTGGTCCAGACGCTCGACTGGGGTGGACGGGTCGCCCGAAATGTTGGGTCCTGGTTCATCGGCTCGGCGCCAGCCGGCGTTCTGTGCCAAGCCGAGAGTTGTGGAAACGATCAGGCCTGCGAACAGGTACCGAACACTGGAACGGAATGGGTTAATATGCATCATAGCGGCTGCTTCCTGACGATCTTTACAATGCATCTCTGTTACCAACGCGAGCTTATAGAAAATGAAGTACTTACGCTGAAGATAAATGGCCCCTAACCACCGCATTGGTGGATTTGGGCCACTAGCAGGCATACTGGATGAGTGCGCACCCTCGTCCTTTTCTGTGCTCTGAATGCCCTCCCGCTGGCGGCACAGGACGCCCAGCCCGAGGCCTGGAACCTATATTTCCAGGCGACCTCCATCGCACAGCATCATGGCAGCTTCCACTCTCCTTACGAAGGGACCTATAGTCTAGTAGGACATCCGGAATCGGAGGCCTCACTAACGTCCACGTTCTTCCTGGGAATGTGGCTGGGGTCGAATACGCGGTTGTATTTCAACCCCGAGTTGGCGGGCGGCCGCGGCTTCAGCGGCACCAACGGGATTGCCAACTTCCCCAATGGCGAAATGCCTCGGGTCACCTTGGCGACTCCCAAGCCCTACATCGCTCGCCTGTACGTTACACAGGATTTCGGCTTCGGAAACAGGCGGGAGAGGATTTCGTCCGGCGAGAACCAGCTTGGAGGAAGCCGACCGATGACGCGATATTCCCTGACCGCCGGCCGATTCACGGTAACCGACTTTTTCGATAACAACCGATACACCCATGACCCACGCACGCAGTTTATGGGTTGGGCCATCATGTATAACGGCGCTTGGGATTACGCAGCCGATACGCGCGGGTACACCTGGGGCTGGGTCCACGAGTTCCACACCCGCCGCTGGTCGGTGCGGTACGGCAGTGCGGCGATGCCTCGGACCGCCAACGGACTGCGCTTCGATCGACGGATCTTCCGCGATCGCAGCGATATGTTCGAAGGCGAGCTGCGCCTGGCCCCGTTCGACCACCCCGGAGCCATTCGCCTCTTGAGCTACCTCAACCACGCGCAGGCTGGAAATTACGCGGATGCCATTCGCGTCGCCGAGGCTACGGGAACGGTACCTGATGTGATCGCAACGCGGCGCGTAGGCACGCTCAAGTATGGCTTCGGCCTGAACGTGGAGCAGGAGATTCGGAAGGATCTGGGAGTGTTCGGCCGCCTGGGATGGAACGACGGGAAGACCGAGAGCTTCGCCTTCACGGCCATCGACCGGCTGGCCACCGGCGGCGCGTCGCTGACGGGTGACATGTGGAAGCGGAGCAAAGACACGGTCGCGAGCGCCGCGACGGTCAGCGGGCTCTCCGGGGTACACGCGGTGTATCTGGCGCGGGGAGGGCTGGATTTCCTGATCGGCGATGGCGCGCTCCGCTACGGGCGGGAGGTCGTTTGGGAGAGCTACTACTCGGCGCTCACGGTTCCCGGGGTTTTCCTGACCATCGATATGCAGCACGTGACCAACCCGGCATATAACCGCGATCGCGGACCGCTGTGGATCGGATCGCTGCGGCTGCACGTGGAGTGGGGCAAGTGACAGCCTATTTGGCCAGTACGACGCGGGTGGCTCCGGGCTCGGGCACGCCGGCACTGACGCGAACACGCTCTACCACGGCCAGCGCCGCCACGTAGAGCAGGCCTCCGATGATCAGGGTCTGGGTGAGTCCGAGATAGATGGAACAGACCAGCGCTCCTACGGAACCAAGGACGCTCGCCGCCGCGTTCAGGGACCACGCCCAGCGGACCGAAGGCGCGTGCCATTCCTCCAGGCGCTCCAATCCCGAGGGGAATGGCATCCCCATCACGAAACCAAGCGGCGCGATCAATAGCGCGGTCATGACGATCTTGACCAGCAAAGGCAGCCCCACCAGCGAAGTGAGCAGGCTCGATAGCAGCCCCCCGAGCAGCGCGGCGGCTAGCGCCACGCAGCCCAGCACCTGGATCAAGCGCCCCTCGGTCTTCCCCACCACGCGCCGGCTGGAATAGCTGCCCAAACCGCTGGACACCAGCAGCGAAAAAATAACTACGGTCAAGGCGTAGACCGGCTGTCCCAGGAAGAGGACGAATTTCTGAATCAACCCCACTTCGATCAAAATATACCCGCAGCCGATGAACAGGAAATAGAGCAGAAAGCCGGAAATGCCACGCTCGCGCGGCAGCCGCGTGCCTAAAACCAGCGGCGGCAGCAGGAGGATGAGAAGCGTCGCTAGCAGGCTCACCCCCATCAACAAAAACAGCAGAGGCACGGCGCGGTTGATCTTGAAATCGGCGCTGGCGCGGGAAGCCGAGGTCCAGAAGGTCCAAAGGTCGCGCGGCTGCACGGTGTAGAAAAAGAAGGGCCGGTTGTCGCTGACGGGAGTGATGTCGAACGGGTAGGATCGCTGGTACTGCTCGACGTTGGGACTGCGCAGGAGGGCCTGAAACTCGTTGTGGACCTCCAGGCCGGGAAGATAGACGGTCGCCATCCCGGCTGCGGCCATCATGGCCTGGGCCCGCTCCAAGTCTCCCGCGCTGAACGGTTTCCGCGAGATCAGCACGGTATCTTGGGCGCCCCATCCTTCGACCGACCCGGAGCGGCCCACGATCACGTGCCGCCATGCGTCATTTTCGCCGAGTTGCGCGAGCGCCTCGATGGCTAGCGAGACGAGGCGCAGCGATTCGCGCGGCGGCTGAAAGCCCCAGCGGGTGAATGCCGCCAGGCCGTCGCTGGTAAGGTGCTGCAGGTAATCGCGAAAAGCATCGGTGGTGTAGAGGTTGTTTTCGGACAGCGCAAAAGCGCCCGCGGCCGTAGAGGCCCAGGTATCCACGAGGGTGGCTTGCAATACCTGGTACCGGTCCGCGCTGCGCCGGACGAAGCTGCGGCCGTCTTCGACCACGATATGCACGTCGGGACGCAGATAGAGACTGCCGCTGAGGTCTTTGAACCGCTCGCGCAGGATCGTGGTAGCGATGATCGGGTTGATTTCGACACCCGTAATGTCATGGCTGCCGGAAGCCAGAGCGCGGGCGACATCCCAGCCTCCGCCGGGCCCGATGATGAGGGCTTTCGCTCCCGGGCGGACGGCGTAAGGCAGCGCGGGGCCTTGTTCCAGTAGATAGTGCCTCTCCTGCGGGGTAAGGTGCTCGAAATCGAAATGGGCAATGGCGGTGGAGGCGTCCGCATCGATGAAGATGGTCGGCGTCCCGCTGCCCTTCTCCGGCGCAATCGCGATACGCGAGAAGCTGTTCCACTTCTCGAAAGTTTCGCCTTCCAGTTTCTGGCCTTTGGCGTAGCGGATTCCCAGGATTTTGGCCGAGGTGTTGTACGTCAGGAAGGCCACCAGGGCCAACGCCAGCGCCACGCTTCCGGCGCGTCCGGCCACCGAGCCGTCCATGCTGTGCCAGATGGCGGCCGCCACGGCAAACAGGACGCCCGCCGCCATCACCGTATTGAGGCCGCCGAAAAGATCGAGCAGAGGCACCAGCAACAGGCACCCCGCCGCGGCGCCCAGCAGATCGCAAAAGTATACGCGATTGACTCGCTCGATGGTCTCCGAAACGGCCAGCGATACGATCGTTCCCGACAGGAAAAAGGGCAGCGCCGTGGGAAAGTAAATGAGCGCGATGTTCCAGCCGCTCGGATCGCTCTTCTGCGCCAGGATGATGGCCAGGGCCACAATGACCAGCAGGCTGTTGAGGGCACTCAATCGCCCCAGGCGCGTAAACAGCGGCGTCTTCCAACCGGCCACGATGTAAGAGAATACGCCGCCGGCTCCCAATCCGAATAGGGCGATGGAGATCGCCAGGAACGCGAGGTGGTAATAGAACACCACGGAGAAGATGCGCGTGAGCGACAGTTCCAGCAGCAGCGTCCCCATGGTGGTTAAAGCCACACATAGGTAAATCTGGTGCCAGGGACCGGAAGAAGCGGAGCGCGTGGGAATCAACTTTTATCGTAGTACAGAGTTCAAGTATGACGACTACTGGATGGCGATCTGGACCGAGTTGCTCACCGCGTCGGACCACGCGATGCTCAGATTTACGATGCCCCTCGGCACGTTATCGGGAATCGTCAGGTTCAACTGATAGAGACCGGCATAGGTCGGGCTCAAGCCTGCGAAAAACGGCGTGACTGCGGCGCCCCCAATCGACCCGCCGATGTTGATCACGGGCGTGGAGGTGAGGGTGGCGGCGGGCACCGGCGACGGAGCGCCGCTCGCTACCGTCGGATCCGTGGAGCCAAGGCCTATGGCGTAGATGGTGAGCACGTCGCCAGCCGCTGCGGGGTGCGTCGCAAATCCGGGGATCTGGTACGAGGACGGCAGCGGCAGACTGTTATCCCGCGCGTTCACAATCGTCCCGAAACTGCCGATATTCAGCAACCCGATACGCGGCGCGCGATCCACCACGTCCACGGAAATGGTGTTACTGGTGATGCCGTCGCGTTGCACTTGCACCAGAGCGGTCCCCAGGGGGGCATCCACCGGCATCTGAAAAGCGATCTGTTGGTAAAGCGCGTAGTACAGGGGCGCCGCCCTGGCGTTCACCAGAACCGTGGTGGTGCCGAGTTGCGTATCGAGCGGCGGGGCATGGCCGCCGCTCGAGGAAAAGGCAAACTGCTCGCCCAGCAGAGCTACTACATCGCCGCGCGCCACCGGTTCTCCCGGGACGAAATCGCCGTTGTTGACGGCACCTTGATAGCGGATGGCGGGTCCCGATTGGGCAATCACCGCAAAATCCACGGGCACCGTGACGGTGCCGTTCACGGCATTGGACGCGATCGCCACCGAGCCACTGTAAGTCCCCGGCGCCATCGTACCTGGATCGACCGTAACCAATACTCCGATAATCGAGTTCGAAGCGGTAAGCCACGGTCCTCCGCTGGTACTGACGCTTTGAACCGTCAGATCTCCCTGTCCCAGGTTGGTGAGACCCAGCAGGCTGGAGACCGGCGGGGCCCCTTGCGCCACGCGCACCGGCAGGCGCTCCGGAGAGGCCTGGATAATCGGCAGAGTGGTAAGCCGCATGGTGACCGGGACGGTTTTGTTGTCGGCCGCGAAACTGGACCCGCTGATGGTCACCGCGCCGTTGTAAGTGCCCTCAGGCATATCGCCGGGCGGCGCCACGCGGATGCGATACGGCACCGGAAAACGAAAGCTGCCCGTGCCATCCAGCGCCAGACTCAGCCACCGGGCGCCATCCTGCGTGGAGGCTTGCGAATTCAGGGAGCCGTTGGTGGCGAACCTGGTATCGCGGGTCGAGCCCGGCGCCACATACACGTCCACGCTGTTGGGTATGCCGCTGCCCATCTGCACCGTGACCGTGATGGTCTGCGGCGCATCCACCGCGTTCGGGTCGCTGGCCGTGACGATGGCGGTTTGCGCGCCGGCAGAAAGCCCGGAGGTATTCAGTGCGAATTGCAACGGGATACACGTTCCAGCCTGGGAACTGCACGCGCGGGGCGCCCCAACCGAAGTGCCCAGCCAGGTGACGGAAGAGGTCAAGCTCAGGGAAAGGGCTCCATCGCCGGCGTTGAACGCTTCGACTGTTTGGGCCGCTCCATTGCTCCCGGGCGCAATGGAAATCGGGCCCACCGTGCTGGTGGCGAGCCGTAACTTAGGGGCGGCAACGATCAATGAGGCAAAAGCAAAGGAAACCGAGAGAAGACGGCAAGGCTTCACACCCACTCCAGGGCACCCTTCTTGTACGCCCAAATGTAACCCACAACAAGGATAGCGAGAAAAACCGCGACTTCGGCCACGCCGAACCAGCCCAGGGTGCGGTAACGCACGGCCCACGGGAACAGGAAGATGGTCTCCACATCAAAGATCACAAACAGGATCGCAATGATATAGAAGCGGACCGTATAGCGGCCGCGCGAGTCGGAAGCGGCCTGGATGCCGCACTCGTAAGCTTCCAGCTTGGTCAAGGAGGGCGCTGAGGGACGGATCAGCTTGGCAATCAATAGAGCGGCGATCGGGAACAGGATCGCCAATGCCAGAAAAATGAAAATCGGGATATACCCGCTCGGCATGACCACACTATAACATCGTGCACGCTTACGGAAAACGGCGACAATGAGGACAGACTCCGATGCAGGATCCGCGCCTCATCTACGCTGAACGCCTGGTCGAGCGGAGAGCCGACATCGCCGCCCGGGAACAGCGCCACCGCGTGCTGGGATACCTACAATTGGGGGCGGTCGTCTGCGCTCTTGCGGGGGTATGGCTGGCGCTGGTGAATCAGGCGTTTTCGATTGCTTGGGTGACACTGCCGGCGGCCGTTTTCGTGACGCTGTTCGTGATTCACGATGGTTTGCTGAAGGTGGCAGAACTGCGCCGCCGGGCGGTACGTTTCTTCGAGCGGGGGTTGGCACGGATCGAGGGACGGTGGGCAGGGACTGGAGTAACCGGTGAATCGTATTTGGATCCGGCCCATCCCTATGCACAGGATCTGGACATATTCGGGAAGGGGTCGCTGTTTGAACTGCTGTGCACCGCGCGGACCCACATTGGCGAGGAGACGCTGGCGCGCTGGCTGCTCCACCCGGCCGACCCGGCCACCGTACGGGCGCGGCAGGAGGCGGTGGAAGAACTGCGTCCGCTCGTGGATCTACGCGAAGACTTAGCCGTGCTGGCCGAGGAGGCGCATACGGGAGTGGATCCAGGGGCGCTGGCGGCCTGGGGAGAGGCGCCGCATATGCTTGATCCCAAAGGCCGAACCGTGGTCTGGACTTTCACAATGCTGGGGATGGCAGGGAGCGCGGCCCTGGTCGCAATCATACTCAACGGTGTTCGCCTCCTGGCGCTCCCCGATACCACCATTACCCTCCTGCGGGACCTCTTCCTGATCATGCTGGCGGGCAACGGCCTGTTCTTTCACCGGCTACGGAAGCGGGTGGAACCTGCCGTGGCGGCGGTCGAACAGGCTGCCCACGGCTTGGGCCTGCTCTCGCAAGTGCTGATCCGGCTGGAGCGAGAAGAGTTTCGTTCTCCCCTGCTGGCCAGCCTCCGCCTTTCCCTTACCACGGAGGGCGAACCGCCCTCTCGACGCCTCGCCGAACTGAAGCGACGGATGGAGTACCTCGACTCTCGAGAGAACCTATTGGTCCGAATCCTGGAAATCCTGATCTTCTGGACAGCACACTGCGCCTACGCGGTCGAAGCGTGGCGCCGCCGCTCCGGTCCGGCGGTGCGGCGGTGGCTCACGGCCACGGGAGAAATCGAAGCGCTGTCCGCGCTGGCGAGCCATGCCTTCGAACATCCCGCCGACCCGTTTCCGGAATTTGCCCGGGGCGCGTGGCTGGAGGCCACGGCGATCGGCCACCCGCTGCTGGATGAGACCCGCGTGGTGCGCAATGACGTGCGAATCGGCGCGGAGTTGCGGCTGCTGGTGGTGAGCGGGTCCAATATGTCTGGCAAAAGCACGCTGCTCCGCACCCTGGGCGTCAATGCGGTACTCGCTCAGGCCGGTGCTCCCGTGCGGGCCAAGCGCCTGGTGCTATCGCCCCTGGCGATAGGCGCCTCCATCCGGGTCTCGGACTCCTTGCAGGGTGGCGTGTCGCGGTTCTACGCGGAGATCCTGCGCATCCGCCAGATCGTCGACCTCACGGGCGCGCCGCTGCCGGTGTTGTTTCTGATTGATGAGTTTCTGCACGGCACGAATTCGCACGATCGCCGCGTGGGGGCGGAGGCGCTGGTCCGCAGCCTGGTGAAGCGGGGCGCCATGGGGCTGATCACGACGCATGATCTGGCGCTGGCGCACATTGCCGACGTGCTGGAAGGCCATGCCGCGAACGTTCATTTCGAGGACCAGATCGAGGACGGCCAGATCCGTTTCGATTACATCATGCAGCCGGGAGTGGTGCAGAAGAGCAATGCGCTCGAGTTGATGCGGTCGGTAGGGCTGGAGATTTGAACGCGGCTGACATTCGCCACTTGGCGCGCCAATGCGGGTTCGAGTTGGCCGGCGTGGCCCGCGCCGCGCCGGTGACCGAGCGCGGCTGGTATCACCAGTGGGTGGCGAATGGCTTCGCCGCGGAGATGCGCTATCTCACGGACCGGCGCGCGGCGGTTCGCGACGATCCACGCCATCTGCTGCCCTCGGCGAGATCCGTGATCTGCGTCGGAAAGCTTTACAACAGCCCATGGCCGTACTCCACGCAATTTGACCGTGCGGCGCGCGCCTGGATCTCCCGTTACGCCTGGGGCGACGATTATCACCACGTGCTGCGCGGCGGTCTGGAACGTCTGGACGGCCTGCTTCCCGCGCATGAGTCGAAGATTTGCGTGGATACCGCGCCGTTGCTGGAGCGGTCCTACGCGCGGCTGGCTGGTCTCGGATGGATCGGAAAGAATACCTGTCTGATTAACCAGCAAAGCGGGTCGTGGTTCTTCCTGGGCGAACTATTGGTATCGCTCGAAATCGACCCCGATGCGCCGCCGCCGGATCGCTGTGGCAGCTGCACGCGCTGCATCGATGCCTGCCCCACGGGGGCCCTCGTTCCTGGAGCGTTAGGCTACACCGTGGATTCGCGGCTGTGCATTTCGTACTTCACCATCGAACTGCGCGGGGATGTCCCCGAGGAGCAGCGGGTGAAAGCCGGCGCACACGTGTTCGGGTGCGACATTTGCCAGGATGTCTGTCCCTGGAACCGGGACGCGCCGTCGAGTAGCGATGCGGAATTCCAGCCGCGTCATTTCGCGCCGCCTCTGGAACGATTGGCGGCGATTACCGAAAAGGAGTTCCGCGACCTGTTCCGCGGCACTCCCGTGACGCGCGCGCGCTACACGGGTTTTCTGCGGAACGTAGCCCTCGCCATGGGCAACGGGCGCGATTCGCGCTACCGCCTGCCGCTGGAACGGCTGGCGTCCCTCCCCGATGCCACCGTCGCGGGACATGCGCGCTGGGCGCTGGAACAACTACCATAGAGGTGTGAGAGGGTTCCTGTTGGCATGGATCATCCTGGCCGCTCCGCTAGCCGGACAGGAGTCTGCGGTGGAGCGCGGATTCGACCACTTTTATAACCTGGAATACGATCAGGCCCTGGCGGATTTTCAACAAGCGACCAACCGGGATCCGGATTCTCCGGATCTGCACAATCACCTGGCACAGACACTGCTGTTCCGCGAGATGTTCCGCGACGGCGCGCTGGAAAGCGAACTGGTCTCGGGCAACAACTCCTTCCTGCGGCGGCCAAAGCTGGACCCGACGCCGGAAATCGAGCGGGAGTTTCTCAACCACGTGGCCAGCGCCATGGCGCTTTCCGAAGCCCGGCTGCAGAAAAACTCCACCGACATAGCCGCGCACTACGCCCTGGGGATTTCCTACGGCCTGCGCGCCAACTACTACTGGGTGGTGAAGAAGTCCTGGCACGACTCCCTCAGGGACGCCACGGCCGCGCGCCGGCAGCACAACCGCATCACGGAATTGGATCCGGCGCTGGTGGATGCGTGGCTCGTCCAGGGTCTGCACGATTACATTGTCGGTAGCCTGCCCCTGGCTTACCGCCTGGTAGGGTTCCTGGCGGGCATACGGGGGGACAAGGAGAAAGGCATTCAGGCAATTCAGCAGGTGGCGCGGAACGGAGACCGGAACCGGTTGGATGCCCAGGTCTTTCTCTGCGCGCTTTACCGACGTGAAAACCAGCCTCTGCGCGCCGTGCCTCTGATTGAAGAGCTGATCCGCCGGTTTCCCCGTAATTTCCTGCTGCGCCTGGAGTTGTCGCAGATGTACAGCATGGCCGGAGACAAAACACACGCGCTAGAGGCGGTTGAAGAACTGGCACGCAGCAAGGCCAGCCACGCTCCCGGCATGGATCGACTTACCTGGGAAAAGATCTATTTTCAGGAAGGCGTCATCCAATTCTGGTATCGGGACCTGGATCGCGCGCTGGAGAACCTAAAAAAAGCAGCGGCCTCTACCGCGGAACTGGACCTCAACTCGGGGGCTCAGACCTATCTCCGCATAGGGCAGATCTACGACATGACCCAACGCCGGACGGAAGCCCTGGAAGCCTATAAGAAATGCATCGCTTACGCTCCGGAGGCCGACGCCGCGCGCGAATCCCGTAAATACATAGAGGAGCCCTACCGCCGGTTGTAGCTTCCCGGCAGCGCGGCCACCCCAGCCGCTACGGCTCGATCATCACCTTCACGGGCTGCTCGATGTATTTGGCGTCCTTTCCGCCAGTCAGAATCATGAGGGCCAAGCGCCCGCCGGTCGCCGCCTGGGCGGGAATCTTGAATTTGATGCGGGTGGCCGTCTGCTCCGTGACTTCCACCGGCGTGTCGTTCTTCCCGTCGGTGAGAAAGACCTTCACCACCAGCTCTTTTTGCAGGTTTTCGCCTGTTACGGCAATCTCATCGCCAGACTTCCCGCTCATCGGCTCCGCCGAAACCATACGCGGAACCCCCTCCTGAGCATAAGAAGCCATGCAAGCGGCAGCCACGAGGAGTGCGGAGATAAAAGACAGCCTCATCTGAAAATCCGTCCTTTGATCTCATGCTATGTCTAATGCGCAGCGAATTCAAGGCCGGTGATGAAAATAACCGCAAATGGGGAACGTTGCCCCGAGGTATCGGTATCGGCGGCTCAGATTTCCCGCAATCCATTCAACCAGCACTTCCTGCTTGGATTCCCGGCCGGTTTCGTTTGCCCTGACAGGCAGTTTCCAATTTACGAGCGTCCGTGACGGCAGCGCCTCCGCAAAAGTACTAAGTACGGTACTGCAACTATCGCTACTATGATCGGGTCCGAAAATCCCCAACAATTTGGTTTCATGACTGGTGTACTTCAGCAAAAAGCTAGCAACCGCACTGCGTTGTCCAACGCAACGGAGCCGTTCAGCGACCGGCTCCCGTTTGTAGAAGGTTTACGGGCGCTGGGAATGAGCTTGGTTTTTTGGGGTCATTTCGCGAACATGTTTAGCCCCTATCTGGAACGCGGCTCGACCAGTTCCAACCTGGCGGCGTACTTCGAGGTGTGGGGCCACCGAGGAATTTCCTTCTTCTTTGTCATCACTGGTTATTTCGTATACGGCAAGTTCCTGCAAGCCAAAGGGGACTATCCCGCGTTCGTCAAGAAACGCCTGCTCCGCATATGTCCTCTCTACTGGAGCATCCTGATCCTCTATCTGGTCCTCGGGGCGTTTATCCCGGCCGCTTCCAAATTGCCGCATGGGCTGGGAGCTTCGACGAAGTATATTCTTGAGAATTTTTTCCTTCTCCAGGGATTCATTGAACGTCCCCTCATCAGCGTTTCCTGGGCGATCACTTACCTCGTGCTCGCGTATGTTGCGCTGCCCTTGCTGGTGGTCGGATTGAGGATGCCCAGCTGGTCTCAACGGCAACGAGTGGCCGGAATTGTCTTCGGCTCGCTGCTTTGGCTGGCTTTCTGCTATCGGTGCCCTGTTTTCAGCCCTCGGGTCGTCATCCTGGCTGTGGGTATGTTGCTGTACGAGGCACTGGGCCGCAATAGGTTCCTTCAGACGTTTTCCAGGAAGGGAGAAATAGGGGCTGTTGCGCTGTGGGTTCTCGCGATGACCCTGTGGTTTCTAGCGGACAAAAAGCTACTCGGTTTTCTACCACCGCTCCCTTTGGCCTCGTTCTACCGCTACCTATTTCTATCCATCGCGCTGTTCTATACCAGCGCCTACGCCTTTGGTTACGATGGTTTTCTGAAGAGATTTCTCTCTCTGAAAATACTCAGGCAGATCGGGAAGATCAATTACGCTTTTTACCTGGGTCATGGTCTCGTTTTGAAAGCCACGGAACTGGCGGCGAACACCCTTTTGCCTCCTTCCTACCGTTCTGACCTATTCTTCTGGGGCATTCTGCCCATCTGTTACAGCGCTGGTATTGGTACTGCCTGGCTGTTGTTTGCTGCCGTGGAGCAGCCTTTTTCACGCTGGTACCGTAAGGCACCTTCTCGGAATGGTCCCTCCGAATCGGTGAAGGAGACCAGCAGGCGCAACCGGCACGATTGCCGCCACGACGAAGTCCATTCAACGATTTAGGTTCTCCTTTGGAGCCGGTCCTGTCGCTTGGGGGATCAGTGAGTTTCCGTTTCGGAAAAGACCACTACTTTTCCATCCAGCGTATCGACCACATAGACCAGGCCCCGTGGGTCGACGTGCAACGAGTCTATGCGCATCGTCTGATCTACTCCCTCGCCCAAGTGGCCGAAGGACGCGGTATTCAGCCCTTCTTCGGTGAAGGTTTGGACGATCGACCATTTCGGGTTGGCCACCAGAAATCGCCGCTGCGCGGGATCGAAAGCAAATGCTGTGGGAAACAGAACACCATCCCACCGCAAATCTCCGAGCGGGCGCCCGGTGGGGCTGAAGATCTCAACCCGATGCTGCCGGCTACCCAACACGTAAAGCTGATTGTTGATCACGGAGATCGCAGTCGGTTCGCGCATCTCTTCCGGCAGGCTAAGGGTCAGGTCGACTTCCCCCTCGCGGTTGAACGCGACCACCACGTTCCTGGGAGGGTCCGCCACGTAGATGGTTCGTCCATCCTCGGAAAGAGCGATCACCGTCGGGGCTTGCAGGGGATGCTCATCGCGCCGGAAGAGCGAGCGATCGTATTCTCCGTTCTCGTCAAACACGTAGATACCGCCGGTCCCTGAGTCCACTACGTAGATCCGGCCCGCGGCGTCGGCGACAATTCCCCAAGGTTGCTGCAGCGGCACATCTCCGGCCCGCTTGATCTCGCGGTACGCGCCGCTGGCCGGGTCGAACACGTGGACGGAGGCGGTGGTGCCATCGGTGATCCACACGCGGTGGCGCATGTCGGTGGCGACGGCGATCGGATGCGCCAACCCGTAGGGGTGCTCGGCTGCCCCGAGAGCGCCGATGACGGCCCGGCGATTCAGAAGCCTCGGGGGATGAATGCCCTGTTTTGACCCGAAGGTGTAAAGATAATGAAAATCACCGGGCACGGCTGCGTAGCCGTACGACACTGCCGCCACAAGCAGCAGAATGGGTACACCGTTCCGCGTCCTAATAGGTGTGCGGGTTATGGTTCTCCCCATGGCAATTCGTGTAGCAGCCTTTTTGATTACTGACGCCATAGAAGTAACCCCAATACGTGGTCGACTTCATCGCCACTGCCGTATCGAAATTCATCATAGCCCGATTGGCTGTCGCCGTGCCACCGATCACGCCGTGCGGATCGTGGCACGTCGTGCACCCGGAGCCCGTGTGTTCGCTTGAGTGCTCCTCTCCGGTG
>Ga0209698_10003086_pt1 | contig 18666 bp, 15 predicted proteins | sample LitLauG_LLR_2012_FD_187203 | JGI IMG/M metagenome (GOLD analysis project Ga0209698, IMG submission 187203) | Freshwater sediment microbial communities from Pennsylvania, USA - Little Laurel Run_MetaG_LLR_2012 (SPAdes) (version 2) | ecosystem: Environmental > Aquatic > Freshwater > Creek >...
ACTCCGCACTGCATAACCTCGACAGTCAGTCGGTAGCACTCACACTTCCAAACCGTGATCGATTGGACTCACAGAAATATTTGCGGAATACGTCCGGTGAGACGTCGTTTGATTGGTGAGACGTGTGTCGCTTGGACCCAGGGTGGGTCAGAAATGGCAAAGAAGGATCTGCAACTCGTCCGTCGACAGGGATGAGTTGATTGAGAATCGGGGGTCAGAAGACGCTAATTGTCAGGACCATCATGAGTCGGGGAACTGCGTTGCTGCTGGCCGTCTTTTTCAGAACTATTGCGCGCCCCGAAGCCCTCTTGGTTTCGTCCCGAATCGGAACCGCTTCGGTCACCCATGCCACCGATTTCACGGGGCTCGCCTGGTTGCCGACCCTGATCGATATTGGTGATGAATCCCGGCCGCACCATCACCGGGGCGGCGCTTCCCACGAGGCTTGCTACTTCCACCACGCCCTCGTACACCGCAACGTAAGTTCGAAGTTTCCTGGTAACTTCTACCTCAAAACGCGTTCCGCGCACGGTCACGACCGCGGTGGGAGTGCCCATTTTAAAAGAAGGGGTATTGCCAAGACGTTTTTGAACCCTGTTGACGACCTTTCCAATGAGCAGTTCAAGATAGAAGCCTTTTCCCTGATAGGGGTCTTTCAGCACAACTCGGCTATGGGGTTTGACCAGCACCTGCGAACCATCCTGCAATTCGAACAGGAGACTGCCCTTCTGAGTTTCAATCGTGCTTTCAGCGGGAAGAACCAAGCCGCGTTGGGCTGAGAGTTCCTCGCCTTGCGGTCCGTGCAGGACGACCTCCCCCTTGGCTTCGGTGACGGTCGCGGAGCCGACGGGCAACGAAGTGGGAGGTATCGGCGTCGGATCCTGACCCGCCGCGGTGCAAAGTACAATCAGCACTACCAATGCTGTACAAAAATTTGAACACTGCTTCATGCCATCTCCTTCACAGGAGCAGCGAACTTCGTTCGATCCGGCAGGTGGAGCTCAAAGAGATTACCCGCCGAAGAACTCTCTGCACGTATCGAGCCACCGTGCTTCTCAGCGATCCTTTTGACAAAGGCCAGTCCAAGGCCCCAGCCTGTTTTGCTCTTCTCCACAGCCGGCGCCCGATAATAGGGGTCGAAAAGGCGAGCCACGCTGTCGGGGGGGATCGGCGCGCCCAGGTTGTGCACGCCAATGGCGACGTCGTTGTGGCCGCGGGAACAGGTTACCCGGATCTCCGTGCCTGGCTTGCCATACTTGATCGCGTTGCTCACCAGGTTTAAGACTGCGCCATGGAGCAGTGCTCCGTCGGCGAGGATCGTGATCGGCTGTCGGCTTTCCATGGCAAATTGCATTTTCGCAGCCGTGGCCAAAGGCCGCAAGATGTCGAAAACTCGCTGCACCAAATCGTCCAGGTCCACCACATCCTCGGCCAGAGACTTAGCTCCAGCATCCAGGCGAAGGACGTCGAGGTAGCTATTGATGAGGGCCAGGAGGCGCTTCGATTCCCAGTAAATCGTCTCCGGCGCGCGCTCGCAATCGGGCGAACTGGGATAGCGCATCATCAGTTCCGCAAATCCCTGAATCGAGGACAGCGGCGTCCGCAATTCATGCGTGATGAAGCCCAGCGCCTCGGAGCGCGCATGATCGCGCTCCACTCGTGTTTTCAAGCTGGCCAAGGTTACGATCGTTCCGCCCCGCGGAGAGAGCGCGGTGGGAGGCATGGGCACGATCCGAACCGAGTAGAGTTCGCCGCCCAGGTAGACCTCTCCCTCCTTACCGATGCCACGTACAGTCAGTGGGGCATCGTCACTGGGCGTCCATCGGCTCTGCAATTGGCTCAGGGACAAGCGCTCGGGGGCATCGGTCGGGCAGGCTTCCGCCAGAGCCTGATTTTGCAGCAGCAAATCCCCACGCTCGTCGAAGATCGCAACCAGGTCCTGGGTCGACTCCAACAGTGTCTTGTGCAGTTCGTACAGCGAACCGAGTTCCGTCTGCAATTCCTGAAGAAGGCCCAGCTTCCAGGAGAGGTCAGAGTGGGTCTGCGAGAGATCTTTCTTGCTCTGCAGCGCCAGCCAGGATCGCAGGCCCCGCATCTGCTGTGTGAGGCTGCGTTCCACCAATACCAGGTCGCCGGTGTAAACCAGGAGTGGGCCGACGATCACCGCCAGCATCATGGATCCAGTGGGGAATAACCAGGAAGATCGAAAAGCCAGCCACGCGAGGGCGTAGATTCCCGCTCCCATCAATACGAGGGCGGCGGCGGCGGACCAACCCCGCCAGCGCCGAAAAATAATCACAACCAGCATGCACGTCAGAAGGAGGACGCCGAACGAGAGCCACAAAGGAGCCTCGTGCAGTCTTCTCGCGGTCAAAATGCTGTCAAGAATCTGAGCGTGAACCTCGACTCCAGGTGTCAGAGACTCCATCGTCAGCGGCGTAGCGAGACGATCGCTGGTATCCATGGTTCCCAGACCTACGAGGACCGGCCGGCCACGAACCCTGGCCAGATCGTCTCCCTGCAGCGCAGTGCGAGCGGACAATTCTTCGAAGTGATCCCGCCGGTACGCGATGGGGATGAGGATGGGTTTCGCGACGCTGATCGACGCTGTGTCCTCGGTCGAGGGCACTCCATACGAGGAAAGGAAAGCTGAAGTTGCCGGCGACTCAGTATGACGAGCCACCTCGACTGCAAACGCCCACCGGGAACCGTCGACTGAAAGCTCGCGGGCGGGAAAGCTTCGGCAGACGCTATCCGCATCCAGGGGCGCGTGCACATGCCCCACGGCCGCCGCCGCGGCGGAAAATTCAGGCAGGGGTTCGATCCAGCGGGGGCCATCGGGAAAAGACCCGATCTTGTCGGCGAGGACGGCGCGGCCGGATTCCTGGAGCGCGTCGCGCAACGCTGCGTCCGCTTCTGGTGACTGCGGCTCGGAAAGTAAAATGTCGAGCCCGATCACGCCCGCCCCGGCATTGGCCAGATTGCGTGTCAGTTGCGCAAGCAGCGTGCGCGACCATGGCCAACGACCATATTGCTGCAAGCTCTCATCGTCGATCAGGACCAACACTACCTTGGAGCGCTCGGCGGGAGGAGGCGTGACTCGAAACAGTGTGTCCGCGAGGCGCTGTTCCGAATCGTGCACGAGCCGAATGGCCGACAACGCCGCGACCAAAACAGACAGGGCCACCGACAGGGCCAGAGTCGTTTTCCAACTCCCGCGTGTTGGACCAGCTCGGCTCATTCGGGATCCACGGATTTCAGATCGATGCCGAGCCGTTCCGCTTTCTTGTACAGCGTTTTCCGCTCGATCCCGAGCCGCCGCGCCGCTTCCGACTTGTTGCCGCGAGTCTGCTTTAGAACTCGCAGAATGTGCTGTCGCTCGATTTCCAGAAGCCGGTCCGGGGCCACTGCCACGCCTGCCTCGCCTTCGCGCTCGGGGGCAACCACAGTTCGTTTCTGTTCCGCCTCCACATGCTCCCGTGTGATCCGTGCAGTCGGAGCAAACACTGCCAGCCGATTCACCGCATTCTCAAGTTCCCGGACATTCCCCGGCCACTCCCGCTTCTCCAATTGTTCGACCGCGGCCGGGTCGATCGCCACACCGAGGCTGTTCTTCGTGTTGAACTGTTCGAGGAAGTGCCGGATCAGCAGCGGAATGTCCTCCCGCCGCTCACTGAGCGTCGGCAGGTGAATCTCGACCACGCTCAACCGGTAATACAGGTCCTCGCGAAACTGCGCCTGCTTGAGCAACTGGGCAAGATCGCGGTTCGACGCTGCCAGAATGCGAACATCCACCGGGATGTAGGTGTTCGATCCGATGCGCCGCACCTGCTGTTCCTGAATAACACGCAACAATTTAACTTGAAATGAAAGGGTGGTCTCCGTGATCTCGTCGAGAAACAAAGTGCCGCCATCACTCGCCTCGACCAGTCCCTTCCGTGCGTTCCCTGCCCCCGTGAATGCTCCTTTTTCGTAGCCGAACAATTCGCTTTCGAGCAAAGTCTCGGTGAAGGAGCCGCAATTGACCGGAGTAAACGGCTGGCGCGCACGTTTCGAGTGCTGGTGGATCGCCCGCGCCACCAGTTCCTTCCCTGTCCCACTGGCGCCCGTGATCAGCACATTCACGTTGCTGGCGGCCACCCGCCCGATGGCTTTGTACACCTCGAGCATCTTCGGACTTCTGCCGATGATGGCGGAACCCGCGGGCTCGGGTGGAGGAAGAGGGAGCGTTTCGCGGCTCTGTACCCGAAATTCGTCCGCTCGCGCGGCGATGGCGCGCACCTGCTCGATCGAGAGCGGCTTGCTCACATACTCGATCGCACCTTCGCTCAGGGACCGGGCAGCGGTTTCGACACTGATGTGCGCGGTCATGATCACCGCATACAGCTGTGGGCAAAGGGCGCGTAGTTGCTGGAGCACATCGATGCCATTGAGGCTGCCGAGATAGACGTCGACCATGACCAGGTCGGCCTGATTCTCGCGCAGATATTGCTCGGCCTCTTCTGCGCGCAGAGACGTGTGGCATTGCATCCCTTCAGCCGTAAACACAGCCTTCAGGAACGAGCAGGTATTCGGGTCATCATCGACAACCAGCACTCGCAGCGGCTGCATGGATGTACTGATGATAAACGTCCCGGACTCCCGCGTGGGGGGAATTGGGGGGCCAGGGCCGTTTTACCGGGGCCCGCTAGCGCTTGCGCACCTCCAGTTGCACGGGCCGTGCGATCGAGCTGACCTTGGGGTCGTAGTACTCATAGACTCGCGATTTGAACGTCCGCGCGTGGATGGGATACTTGGCCCGCAGGCGGAACTTTACTGTCACCGTATCCCCCGCGGCGAACGAGTCGAAGTAGAGAATGGCCTGGGTCGCCGTCAGGCTGAACTTCGACAAGTGGCCGCTCTTCAGGCCCGAGCTTTTTTCCTGGTACGTCTGCAAATCTTCGCTGAGCAGGTCAAATCCGGGCGGAATGCCTAGATCCACCATTACCATGTTGGCAGTCTTGTCCATATTGTTCCTGACGGTGGCGGTTGCGGTGGCAATGTCGTCCTGTGCGAGGCGCGTGCGGTCATACGCCACATCGATGGAGAGTTGCTCGCCCGCCGGCTTCTGATCCCAGGGGAGGAAGTAAGTCCCAACGATCTGGTAGGCGAGCGCGCCCTTGCCCTCGAACTGGATCTCGACGGTGTTGGCACCTTGCGAATCGATGTCCTTGAACACGAACTGGTGGAGCAGGTCGTTGTTTTCCGGCGTCAGAACGAGTTTTTCGGCCGGCTTTCCGTTGAGTAGAACCACCAGCGTTCCGCGAACGTCGGCCGTGCCCTTCTCGGTGGCGGTGAGCAGAGCGCGCAGTGCCATGATCGTCGCCTGGGTCGTTCCCCAGGTTCCGTACGCATCCTTCTTTGAGGCGATGTAACTGAGAGCCTTGCGTGCCGTCCCTGAGGCCTCGCCCGACTTGAGCAGAGCCTGCACCGCCATTCCTGTTGTTTCTACGCTGGCGCTTTGACCGGTTGCGTAGACGCTGGTCTCATCCGCGTCCCACCAGACCTGCTCGTCTTTTTCCGTGCGTGCGTCCAGCAAAAGTTGGATTGCCTGCCGCGTGAATTCCCGGTCCTTGCCGTAATCGGAGGCGAAGTTGGCCACGACGGCGAGAGTGTAGGCATCCATCTTCGCGCTCATGTGTTTTTCGACATAATGCTTGGCGTGTTCGACCGCCGTTCCCTGGTACCCCGTGTTGCCGAGCGACCAGGCGATGTAAGCCGTGATCCGCAGTACATTTGAGTTGTAGCGGTTTGTCGCGCCCTCATTAATAAAGGAGGTATCGGGTTTCCAGCTACCGTCCTCCTGTTGCTGACTGGCGAGCCACTGCTGCGTGCGCTGGATCAGTTTCGGGTCTACGTCGTAGACCTTCGACATGTCGTAGAACTCCATCAGTCCATAAGCCGTGAGGATCTTGTTTGCAGGGGCGCTGCCGAACCAGGAGAATCCGCCGCCTGGAACTTCGAACGTCAGCAGCCGCTGATAGCCATTGGCGATGTATCCCTCAGCTTTGGCGTGCACTTCTGGAGTGAGCTTCTTGGTGCGCTTCATGTAGTCCAGCGCCAGCACGTTGGGGTATGTGCTCGAGGAGGTTTGCTCGAAGCAGCCGCCTGGCATGCGCAGAATGCTGTCCATACCCTCGACGACCTGGCTCATGGGGCCGGGATAGAGCCGAACGAAGATCTTGCTGGCTTCTGGAATCGAGTTCGACGGGAAACCGACTTCGTGCTGCACCGTGCTTTCCAACCGGCCGTTGAACACCAGATTCTGCTCTCGGCCATTGGGAATGACTTCGATCTCACGCACCACGATGTCGGCACGTTCAGCTCCGCCTTTCATGCGGGCTGAGAGCGTGAGCTTGAACTTGCCGATGCGCTTGGCTTCGAGCGTGAACTGGGAGCCTCCGACACGGGACGACTCCACTGTCACCGACTTTTCGGACACGTCATCGGCCAGCGAGAACCAGTTGTCAGCTTCGAGATGCAAGCTTACGTCGCCGGTTGAATCGGAATAGTTGTAGATCGCCACCGGGATCGACACTCGATCGCCCTGCGTGAGCGTGACGGGCAGATCGAGATCGACGAAGAAATCCTGAAAGACCTTCAGGCTTGAAGTGGACGTGCCCAGCGCGCCGTGCTGTGTGGACGCAATCATCGCCATGCGCCAAGTCGTGATCGAGTCCGCCATCGGAATGACGATGTTGGCGCGGCCATCCTTATCAGTAATGATTTCCGGGTTGATGTACAGCGCCTCTGGGAAGTAGGAGCGCACATGCGCAGCGGGCGAAGCGGAGCTGTCCTTGGCGAGGATTGCGCCGTTGACCGCAGCCTTGTCCTCAAGTAACGCCATTTCGGTGAAGCTGCGGCCATTGAGCGGCAGTGCCTGCGCCGCACCCTTCTCACGGAGGCCACCAATCGCGCCCCCGACCACACCACCGGGAACACCAGCAGCCATCGGGGCACGAGCGAGCATCGCATTTTCGGTCTCGACCATCACACTCGCGCCCGTGACCTCAATCGCTTCGGAAGCCTGGCCAACGGACAGAGTGGCGGAGAGCGCTGCACGGTCGCGCGCGAGAAGAGTGAATTTCTCCGAAGCGATCTTGAACCCAGCCATGGATACTCGAACTACGTAGTCACCGGCGGGCACACCGGACAGACTAAATTGCCCAGCGGCATTGGTGATCGCAGTACGAATCTTTCGGCTGGCGACGCTCCGCAACTCGACGCTTGCTGCCGCAACCACTGCGCCGGTGGGATCGGTTACGGTTCCGACGACCTCCGCGCGGCCATTGAACGGCCCACGATCGTGCTCGATGTCGATGTCAATCCTGGTCGAGCCGGGACCTTCAGAACCGGCGACCCATTTGCGTTGAAATAGCAGATAGGTCTGCATGTCATCGCCGGTGTTGAATTGCCGGTCCGGACCCGCGCTGCGCAAAAGGTAGTAAGTTTTCTTGGAATCCCAAGAGACGTGTTCAAACTTGAGACTCGTGCCCCAGGCATCCCGAAATTCGGCCCCGCCTGACTGCGCGAGCTTCGCATAAATTTGACTCGGGTCGCCGGCCTTCGGATTCTCCGCGTACGCTTGACTGAGTTTCTTTGCCAAATCATTCGCCTGTTTTTGAAAACGCGCTTGGTAACGTTGCGCATATTCGCCGTACTTGGCCATCGGCACGTCTTTTCCGAATTCCGCTTCAAACGTGTTCGGAGTCACGATTTCGGTCGCCGAAAACAAAGCTCGCGCCGCGCGGTCTCGCCGTTCGACTTGCGACTTCTCTACCGGTTCCACGATTTCCGGCATGCCGATCGAATGGATTTCATAGCGCGGCTTCATCACTTCCTGCTCGAGATAGAAGAAGACCTTGGCGAATCCCGGCTGCTTCTCGGCCAGGGCAAACACAGCCTCGTCCACTACTTGCAGGCCAAGAGCGGCATGAACACCCTCGCCGTGCGAGTTGGTCACGCGAAAGCGGATGCGCGCTTCGCCGCCCGGCTTATAGACCGCCGCATCTGCCACGGTTTCAATTTTCAGTTCGTCCGCCGGTTGCACGAAGATCAGGCGATGGTCCCCGACCGGGCGAGCGTCCCGGCCGAAAAGGTACGCACTGAGATCGACTGTGCCCGACATTTCCGGCGTGGCGGTCAGAGACAGGACCGCCTCTCCGTTTTCGAGTTCCAGGTCACGCGTGAGCACCGTCTGTCCTTCCTTGACGATGTCCACGTACGCGGCCCCGCGCGTTTTCGTGGAAAAGACCTTCAGTTCGATACGATCCCCAGCACGGTACACGGCGCGTTCGGTGCGCAGAAGAATCTGATCCTCGCCCTCACGCGCCTGCAGCGGAACGTTGTTCGAAGCGTGGTTCCCTTCTTGATCGGTGGCTTCAATCTCCAAGGTTTCGCCGCCCGCGCCGGGTTTTATGCGAGCCACTGCAACGCCCCCATCATCAGTGGTCACATGTTGATCTGCATTCCCGCGTGCGTGGAGAAGCAAATCGGCTTTTGCGGGAGTGCCGTCGGGATAAGAAGTCAGAACAAATATCTGGTTCTCCAGATTGGGGACCAGGGTGCCGCCTTCGGGAACCGCAGTGATCAGCAGTGGAGACTCGCTGACGGTGATCGGTTCTCCACGAGTTTCTGCATGACCGGCGGAGTCTTTCACCGTTGCCTCAACCAGAACGCGAGCGGCGCCGTGGCTGAGAGGCCTTCCGGCAAAGTATTTCGGTAAGTGCAGATCGAATCGATAGGAACCATCAGTGTCCGTCTTTCCCTGTGCGACTGCTACCTCAACGACTTCTACGTCCATGGCCGAGGCTTTGATGCTGAGTTCCGCTCCGTCCACTGGGTTTCCAAAAAAGTAGTGGGCGCGGACCGTGCCGGTGACGTGATCCCCAGGTTGGTAGCCTCGTTTCTGCTTCTTGCCGTTCTCGCTGAATTCCACAGCAACTTTGAACTTCGGCAGGACGTATCGTTCGACGTTGAGGGCGATCTCCGCCGTATTCGTGGGCGCATCGGCGTCACCCATCAGGGCGCGAAGGTGGTAGGTGCCGAGATTTACCTCATCGGCCAGTCCAAATTCGGCTGAGGCAACTCCAAACTGGTCGGTCTCGGTCGCCTTCTTGAATACTTTGTTGCCGCGGGAATCTTCGAGTTCGAACGTGAGCTTGTGGTTGGCGGCCGCCTCGTGATCGGAGCGGTCGAGCGCCAGCGCGCGCGCGTGGATCGTTTGTCCGGGTTGGTAGATTGGCTTCTCCGCCGTAAGAAGGATGGAAACCTTGTCTTCCAACCGCACTGTCTGGGTAAACTCGGTGGATCCGATCGGAGTATCGACACCATAACGCACCTGGTAACTGCCCACCAAATCGGCAGGAAACCGGAACTGCGCCTCGGTAGTTCCCCGCCGATTCAGTTGGCCCGCAAAAAGCAGCCGGGGTTTGTCGTTGTCAGCGAGGAATTCAATGCGCACCGAGCCGCGTCCGGCAATGACATCATTCTTCGAGTCAGTAACGATCACGCGCACCGCCGCCAAGCCGCCCGTGAGGTAGGCTTGCTGTCCCAGAATGTGAATCACGGGCGTGCGCAAGGCCTGCGAGATGGACTCCGTACCTTCCAACCCCGCAGTTTTGTGGTCGTCATATTCGAAGCGGTAGTGAACGCGATGCCACACCAGATCATCCAGAGGCAGCGCCTTCTCCAGCTTGATTTCGTCCTGCCAGCGTCCTTGTCCTCCGGACACTTCAACGTTCCGTTCGGCGCGGCCCACCACGTTGTCTTCCGGATCCAGGACTTCCATCGTCAACTGTCCGGCGCCCGCGCGATCGGCACGGTAAGGAATGGTCAGGTGCAGGACACCGTGCGCATAGGTTGCGACGGTGGATGACGAGGCGCCGCCGGATGCCTGAAAGGGCTGCAGGCTGACCAATGCAGCGATCGTGAAAAAAACAGAGAGTATAGCAATGACGAATTTTGCAGGCTTTCTCCCATCGTTGTCCATGTTGTCTCCGCGAGATACGAAGATGATTTGTCGATACTCCCTTGCCAGTCTCGTTCACTTAAGAGAACGTGTAGCGGGGCCGTTCTTGCACGAGGTCTCATTCGGTAACCTCCGCGAGCCCGGCGTCATGGTGACAAGCTCGAGCAGGAGCGCTGTCCGCTTCCAAGTCGTCCGAGAGTACCTAGTCCATTTTGGACACCGCCCGCTCTGACCGTGTTCCCGCTGACGGGATACGGACTGCTGACCAGAAGAGCAAACTAGGACAACCGGTGAACGAAAACCGCCAGGCAAGCGACCGACCCTCGGGAATCCGCTCGAGGTCTGTATAGCCGCGCGCTATGCCAGTTTTAGTGCGGTGGCAGGTTTGGGCTGGAAGTGTCGGAAAAGGCGAACGCCACTGCTTTCCGGCAGTGGCGTTCATGGTTGCGGGGGGTGGATTTGAACCACCGACCTTTGGGTTATGCGATCTGACTCACCTTTCGGTGAGAGTCGGACTGTACCTTCACCCGCGAGGGGTGCTCGCCATCCAGTCTCTACGCCTTCCCCCAGTTTCAGGGGCTTGGTTCGGTATTGCCCTATCGCTCGCGCGAGGTAGGTTCCACCGACTTTGACGAGTGATCTTCCGGTGCATTGCTGCGCCGGACGCCCAGTTTGCAAAGCGCACTTAGGAATTCCAAAACACTCTTGGGAATCCCCGGGAGCGGCAGTTTTGAGCCCAACGAGCTACCAGACTGCTCCACCCCGCAGAAAAATCATACCAGCGTGGTGGAGCGGGGTCAAACGGTGCACTCAGCGGTTTAGCTTCTTGCGCTCGCAGGCGTCGACGATCTTTGTCGGATCGATGGCATCGCGATCGATTTGCTCCTCGAGAATCTTGCCGTCCTTGCCAATCAGAAAGTTGATGCGTCGCGGCGCTTTGTATTGATCCACGTAGACACCGTACTCGCGCGTAACGTCGCCGCCCCAGTCACTCAACAACGGGAAGGTCACGCCGATCTGGTCGGCGAAGGCTTTGTTGGCGAAGGGGCTGTCCATGCTCACACCCAGGACCTGGGTGTCGGCCGCTTCCAGCTTTTGCAGGTTCTGCTGGAAGGCCTTCATCTGTGCCGTTCAACCACCGGTAAAAGCAAAAACATAGAAGGCCACGACCACGTTCTTCTGGCCTCGATATTGGCTGAGCGAAACGTCCTTGAGGGCGGAGCCGTCGAAGTACTTTAGTTTGAAATCCGGGGCCGTGTCGCCAATCTTCAATTTTGGGGGCTCAGGTGTTTTCGCCTGGGCATGGAGTTGTGGGCACAGGACCGCGCCGAGCAAACCGAAGGCGAGCGCCCTCGCGAGAAATGTCTTCTGCAGCATGTGGTTACCCCGCTTGCGAGATTGGCTTAGAGCGTACACGGGTTGAGTTGACGCGGTCAACGCTCCGTCACTGGCTTCTTGGCAAAGAGTTTGTACAATGGGCTCCGGAAACCCAGAAGGATCAGATGAGCCTTCAAACTCTGAATGACATTCTGCTGGCGGTCTGCCAGAGCCGCCGCGACCGTGTCATGCTGCAGAAACTGAACTTGGGTTGGGTGCCGATCTCTTCTACTGAACTCTACCGGGACGTCGTCGGCATGGCCCGCGCGTTCGAGTCGTGGGGCATTTGCAAAGGCGATCGGGTCGCCATCCTCAGCGAGAACCGGCCGGAATGGACGATTGCCGATTTCGCAGCGCTTGCCCTGGGCGCGGTCACGGTTCCCGTTTATTCCACTCAGACGGCGGAGCAGACGGCGTACATCCTGAACGACTCCGGAGCGCGCGTAATTGTTGTGTCCACGCACACTCAACTGGAGAAAGTGCTGGCAGTTCAGAATCAGACTCCGGTGCGGCAGATCGTGGTGATGGATGCGGTCGAGACCGCGCACGCGGTACACATGCAGCGGCTGATGGTGCATGGACCGGCGGATTTCGATCCTGAGTTCGATGCCCGTTCCCGATCGATCCAGCCCGACGACCTGGCCACGATCATCTACACATCCGGGACTACGGGAACCCCGAAAGGGGCCATGCTGACGCACGGCAATATGGCGTCCAATATTGCCTGCTCGCTCGATGGGTTCAGTATGGGCGGCAAGCAAGAAGTCAGCGTTTCCTTTCTTCCGCTTTCTCATGTCACGGCCCGGCACGTGGATTTTGCCTTGATGTACCGGGGCGTGACGCTGGCGTATTGTCCTAATATCAGCCACTTGACGCAGGCCCTGTTGGAGGTTCGTCCGGACATCTTTGTCGGCGTACCGCGTGTGTACGAAAAGATCCGGCAACAGGTGATCATGAAGGCGGCAGGATTCCCGAAGAATGCGATCTACCGCTGGGCGCTCTCGGTGGGGCGCGCACACCGGGCCGAGATTCTAGCGCGAATCCAGCCCTCGGCGCTCGACTGGAAGATCGCGAACCGGCTGATCTTCTCGAAGGTTCGGGCCGGCATGGGTCGCAACGCAGAGGAGTTTATTTCGGGAGGCGCTCCACTCGGCAGGGAACTCGCGGAGTGGTACGCCGACATTGGCATTCCGATCCATGAAGGCTACGGGCTGACCGAAACTTCGCCGGTGATCGCGGTGAACAATCCACGCGCCAACAAGCTTGGGACCGTGGGCAAGCCGCTCGCGAACGTCGAAGTCCGCATCGCCGAGGATGGCGAAGTGCTGGTGCGCGGGCCGTCGGTCTTCAAAGGCTACTGGAACCGTCCGGAAGAAACGCGTGCTGCCTTTGTCGATGGCTGGTTCAAGACGGGAGACATCGGGGACCTCGACAGCGACGGATACCTTTCGATCACGGATCGCAAAAAAGATCTGATCAAGACATCGGGCGGAAAATTTATTGCGCCGCAACCGATCGAGAATTCCTTAAAGTTGAGTCCGCTGATCGGGATTGCGGTGGTGCTCGGCGACCGGCGCAAGTTTCCGTCCGTGCTGATCTCCCCACACTTCCCGGTTCTGGAAGACTGGGCACAGGCGAACAAGGTGGCGTTTGCTTCCCGAGCGGAACTGGTCGCGAACCCCAAGGTGCAGGCGTTGTATGAGGGCATCATCGAGGAACTGAACAGCAACCTTGCCCGCTTTGAAAAACTCAAACGGGTACTGCTGGTGCCGGATGAGTTCTCGGCCGCCGACGGCACGCTCACCCATACCTTTAAGGTACGGCGGCGCGGGATTGAAGAACGCTATCACTCGCTGATTGACGAGATGTACGCCAAAGCGGAATCCGGGCCGATGTAAGGCATCCCCTCTTGACAATGGCACCTAGGTGCCAGTCTTTTGTACTCAGAAGTACTAATCTTTTTACATTTTCTTGACAACGTCTCAAGCCAATGTTAGCCAGAATATACACATAGCCTCTTCCCAGGCCTGGGGCGACACCGGGAGGGTTGAATGAGTTCTGAATATTTCTGGGTAGTACTTTGTAAAAACCACAAATTTCACAAGCGCGAGAATCTGTTTTTTGAGCATAAGATCCGCTTGGCCGAAACGGATGCGATTGAGCCTCCTCCTGCCCTGAATGGTGGCCTCACCGTGCGCTGCGACGACTGCGGCCAGGAATACACCTACAAGTCCAAAGACCTGTTGCGAATCGAACTGGAATTGCCCGAATCTTTCACTCCGCACCCGGCTTTTCAATAGCCACGGGTCAGATCGCAAAGACAGAGTTCGCGGGGCTCAACCTTAGGTTCTCCGGCCTGCGAGGCGCATAGAGAACATCACCGAGGCAAGGGTTAAGGCGAGCGCCAGGAGCGTCCAAGCGACCGTACGTGTCGTGACTGCCGTGATGATCGGAATCAATCTGAACATCCAAGCCACCGATATCTGTTCGTTTGTAGCTTCCCTTCCCCACCGGGTAGCCTCCGCTGCAAAAACCAACACGACCAGCAGGAGTGTGAGACCCGCTACAGCGAGTCCGGGCAAGGCTCGTTTCCACGGGAAGGGGATGGGCGGGGGGACGGCCGCCTCGCGACGAACGGCACCCATGACCGAAGCGGCGAAGCCCGACGAGGGGAGCAATTCTTCCTCGTGCGACAGAATGCGATCGATTTCGTCGTGACTCATCAGGCCTCCTTCAGACGCGGTACGCCCAGAAGCTGGGGCAGTTTGCCACGCAGCAGTTCCCGCCCCCGAAACAAGCGCGCCTTGACCGTGCCTTCCGGCAGGCCCAGGCTTTGTGCGGCGGCAGGAACATCCATGTCGTGGAAATAGAAAAGGATCAGCGCCTCGCGATACTTTGCAGGCAGCACAGAGACGGCGCGGCGCACGGCGCGGTCGCGATCGTCGTCCTCGAAGCCGCCGTCGGCGGCACGCGGATCGCACCGCTCCGCGACGTCTTCGAGTGGGACCGTTCGGGCCGGGATGCGGCGCAGCTCCGAACGACACAGGTTTGTGGCGAGCGCAAACAGCCAGGTGGAGAACACAGCGTCCTGGCGCCACTGGCCGAGTGCACGGTAGGCGCGAAGGAAGGCCTCTTGCGCCAACTCTTCGGCACGGCCGCGATCGCGGCAAAAACGGTAGGCCAGATTGATCAAGGGACCCTGCCAGCGGCGCACAATCCCCTCATAGGCAGAAACCTCTCCCGCAAGGACTCTCGCCACGTCGGCTTGATCGTCGCTGGCGCTCACGCGTGCGGAAGCCTCCCGTTGGTAGGACTGAGCCGAACTCTGGCCGGTTGCACTATTTTCGTCCAGATCCAGCCTGGCCATACACACAAATTATGCAACCGTACCAAGAGCGGGAAGGTCTTACCGAACAAAGGCAGAAGGCCTTTAAGGAGCTGACAATGGCATTCGATGCAGAAGGTACGATCATCCCGGTCGCAGCCATGCTGGTACCGATCGTAGGCAGTATCGCACTGTTCTCTTTTCTCGCGGTCGCCGCCTGGGCAGACGCTCGCCGCAAGGAACGCGAAGCGTACTACACGAGCGAGACGCTGAAGAAGATCGCGGAAACGTCCGGGGACGGCGCCAAGGCCGCCATGGAAATGCTCCACGAACAGGAACGGAACTTCATGTTCCGCCGCCGCGACGGGCAGAGACTTGGCGGTCTGATTACGTTGGCGGTGGGCATTGGGATCATGGTGTTCCTGAAGGCGGTTGTACACGACGAACCCGGGGTCTACCTGCTGGGACTGATTCCGCTGCTGGTGGGCGCGGCGTTGCTCGTCTATGCCTACGTTCTGGCGCCTAAGGGGTAGAGGTCACGCTGGCGCACCAGCATCCCGCCGTCATAGAGATCTCAGCCAGCGTTCCCACAATGCCACTCTATTGGAAGTGCTGGTCGCGACGAAACTGTCGCCAACCCCGGATTACAGTAAAGACGGCAAAAACCTGTGATTGTCGTTGGGTGGGCGCTTCCGGTTTGGGGCCGACGCCTACTCGTGCAGGACGACACTCAGAAGCGAACTGTTCACCTGCAGTCCACCGTTGTACTTAATGAAGCCCAGCTTTCTGAATTTGTTCATGAAGAAATTCACGCGCGAGCGGGTGGTGCCGACCATCTCAGCCAGCGTTTCCTGGCTAATTTGAGGAATCACAGCTTCGGGCCTGTCGTCTTTTCCGAAGTGGGACAGGATTAAGAGCGCGCGTGCCAGCCGCTTTTCGGCCGAATTAAACAACTGATCGACCAGATCCGCCTGCGTATGGTTGTGACGCTGGACCAGATACCCAACAAACAGGTCGGATAACTCATGCTGCTCGTGGAGCGCAAGGAGCATCTCTTCTTTGGTAATTTCCAGAAGCATACACTCTGTAACGGCGGTAGCGGTTGCCAGACGGATCGGTTGGGTCGAGGCCAGACACCCTTCGCCCAGGAAGTCGCCCGGGCCGAGCAATCCGATGGTCGCTTCCTTGCCTTGTTTCGAGAGCACGCTGAGCCTCACCCGCCCCTCCTGGATGTAGAAGATCGCCTCCGCGCGATCTCCTTGCGAAAAAATGGCGTGCTTTGGGCGACAGTGGTAAACGGTCCTGCCGATGCCTGCTGTCGTTAAAAAGGCTTTGGGGTCAAAAAGCCTGGGTTGGGAGCGGCGGCGTGTCGGCGACCTGCGAAGCGGCGGCATAGGAAGCTCCCACGGACTATGTCTGTCCTGACACTTTAACACTGCCAGTTGAGCGTTTCCAGCGGAAATCTCCGTCAAGTCTTCGGCGCCACGGCGGATGGTTAACATCCGGCGAAGAGCCGTACAATAAGCCCATGACGGATTCATTTGTTATCGCTGGCAAACAATTCCGCTCCCGGTTGATTGTTGGAACCGGCAAATACAAATCCTTTCAGGAGACAGCCCGCGCCCTTGAAGCCAGTGGCGCTGATATGGTGACTGTGGCCGTACGCCGGGTGAACCTGGATCGCAGCAAGGAATCGCTGCTCGATTACATCGATCCAAAGAAATATTTTCTGCTGCCGAACACCGCAGGCTGTTACACCGCCGACGATACCATCCGTACCGCGCGACTCGGGCGCGAGGTCGGGCTCTCTGACTGGGTCAAGTTGGAAGTGATCGGAGACCAGGCTACGCTATTTCCCGATGTGCAGGCGACCCTGGAAGCTACCCGCATCCTAGCCAAAGAAGGATTCACGGTGCTGGCCTACACCTCGGACGACATTGTCTTCGCCAAGCGACTGGTGGATGCAGGGGCCTCGGCCGTCATGCCGCTAGGCGCGCCCATCGGCAGCGGACTGGGGATTCAGAACGCGGCTAACCTGCGCATCCTGCGCGAAATGATTACCGGCGTTCCTCTGATCGTGGATGCGGGCGTGGGCACGGCTTCCGACGCGACCTTGGCCATGGAACTTGGATACGACGGTGTGCTGATGAACACCGGCATCGCCGGTGCGCAAGAGCCTGTGCTGATGGCGGAAGCGATGAAGCACGCGGTGATGGCGGGACGTCAGGCATACCTGGCGGGACGCATGCCGAAGAAGCTCTACGCAACGGCCAGTTCACCACTGGAGGGCGTGCTGCGGTAGGCATTGGTCGCCAGACAGGCGGGACACCGGTCTCTCCACAACAACATGGGCGGCCATCGACCGCCCTTCTTAGCATCGTTGGGGATGGTTGACGCTAGAGCATCTTGACGCTATCAACGCGGATCTTGCCGCCGCTGACCGATCCGGTCACAGCAACGTGATGTCCCTCATGACCCTTGATGGCATCGGGATTGTCGATCGTCAGGACCGTCTGGTCCTTGTCCGTAACCACGACCGCGGCCACACCCGATGCAATACACTTCTTTGTGCATTCGGCCGCGCCCGCGTTGGCTCCCTTAACGCCACATTTTGCGTCGGTGATCCATCCATTCACGGTTTGGGTATCGGCGGCAAATGACGGCGTTGCCACGACAAACAATAAGGTGAGAGCAAACATCGTACACAGGAATTTCCGCATGCCATCCTCCTTCAATGAGTTCCCACTGAAATCTTTCTGCACTCTACCACAGCAGCCCGAGGGTTGCACGCAGGGAGGGTCGCACTCTGGAGCCGTTAGTGCTGCGTCGGTTCCGCCGGCGAATTCTGCGGCTCGCTCTTGGCGCGCCCCGTGGGCGGTTTGGGCGGTGGGGCCGGGGCAGGCGCTACATACACGACTTCGCCGGGACGGGTATATCCAAATTGTTCGCGAGCTTCTTTTTCGATGGCTTTCGGGTCCGACTTGAGCGCTTTGATCCGGGTCGCGCTTTGTTCGTTTTCCTTCTGCAGGCGGTCGATCTCGGTTTTGAGCGACCGCATCTCCGCCCGCTTCTGCCGGTACGCAACCATGCCATTGGCGCCGAACATGGCGTGCAGCATCAATCCAAGAATGAGCAGGACGGCCGCCACCGTCCCCAGCCGTCTCCACTCCAGAACGAACCAGGACCACACCGGGCGGCTACGCTCCACACAACGAACCGCCATCGCCTCTGCCCGTGGTGCCTGCAGCATGACCGCGCGCAGGCTGTCCTCGGGCCGAGGCAGGATGCGCACTCTCGTGGTTGGGCCTAATCGAAGATCCATGCTTTTGCTGCTGCACTCAACTTCGCAAGGTCTTCCTTGCTGCGCGCTTCCGAGTACACGCGCACCACCGGCTCCGTGCCGGAGAGCCGGTAGCACACCCACGATCCGTCGCCAAGCACCAGTTTGAGTCCGTCGGTCCTCACCACGCTCGCAACTTTGCTGCCATGAAACTCGGCCGGATCGCTACGTAACTTCTTAGTAAACTTCTCTTTCACTTCATGCGTCAAGCGAAAGTTCTCTCGTAAAGGATAGTAGGAACCAACTTTGGCAAATATGTCGGCCAGTTGTTTCCCGAGGGAGGCCTTCCGGCGCGCGACCATCTCGCAGCACAGCAAGCCGGCCAGCACACCGTCTTTTTCCGGCACATGTTTGCGGATGGAGAGGCCCGCGCTTTCTTCGCCGCCGATTACGATCTTGTCCTGCTTGATGAGTTCCCCGATGTATTTGAAGCCGACAGGGGTCTCGTGCAGTTCGATCTTGTGCTTTTCCGCGAGGGCATTGATTAGATTCGTGGTGGCAACCGATTTGCCGACGCCATTTTTCCAACCGCGACTCTCCACCAGGTAATCAAACAGCAGGGCGATGATGTAGTTTGGCTGGAGGAATGTTCCATCCGCGTCGACAATTCCGAAG
>Ga0209698_10003087_pt1 | contig 18665 bp, 16 predicted proteins | sample LitLauG_LLR_2012_FD_187203 | JGI IMG/M metagenome (GOLD analysis project Ga0209698, IMG submission 187203) | Freshwater sediment microbial communities from Pennsylvania, USA - Little Laurel Run_MetaG_LLR_2012 (SPAdes) (version 2) | ecosystem: Environmental > Aquatic > Freshwater > Creek >...
CTCTGGCAGGACATGAACCGTTCCTACTTCTATCCCGCCGGTCGCGAGCGCACCGGAGCCATCGGCGCACTCGACCTTGCCCTCTGGGACATCCGCGGCAAGGCTCTCGGCGTTCCCGTCCATCAGCTTCTTGGCGGAACGGTTCGCAATTACTGCGAGTGTTACAACACCGCCGGCAGCATTCCCGGCATCACGCGCGATACGCCCATCAAGGACCGCGCACGGATCACTTTAGAGGCTGGCTATCGCCTCTTCCGCTTTGACGCCTTGTCCGTGCCGATCAACACCACCTACGACACTCGTGAGCGCATTAGCCATCTGCACGAGGTATGCGCGGAAGTGCGCGAGGGCGTTGGCAGGGATGGCAACTGGGCCATCGATTTCCACCAGCGCTTCGATCTCTCCGACGCCATTCGCGGTTGCAACGCGATTGAGGACCTGGCCCCGTTCTTCGTCGAGGATCCAGTCCGCACTGAGGCGTTTTTGCAGGACCTTCCTATCCTCCGCCAGAAGGTCAATGTCCCGTTGGCCGCAGGCGAGGAGTGGGGCAATCGCTGGGACTTCAATCCACTTGTCGAGAATCACTCCATCGACTTCGTCCGCGCCACCCTGCCCAACGTCGGCGGCATTACGGAGATGGTCAAGATCGCCGCCATGTGCGAGACCCATTTCGTCGGCATCGTTCCCCACTTCACGGGCCCCATCGCCACTGCCGCCCTGGTCAATACGCTGAGCACCTTCTCCGGACCCCTGGTGATGGAATACAACTACCAGGGCCGCACCCTGCCTCACCTGCCCCAATGCCTCGATTTCAAGGAAGGAAAGCTGTATCCGAACGACCGACCCGGCCTCGGCGTCGAGGTTGACTTCAAACAACTCACGCAGATCGCCGAGTTCACCGAGCCGGACTTCCAGCGAGCCCAGATCTACTTCCGCACCGACGGCTCCATCACCAACTGGTAGGCACACCACTTCCGTGCTGTCATCCGGAGCGAAGCGCAGCGAAGTCGATGGATCTGCGGTTGTTCTGAATCAGGTGGATTCGCGGATGGAAGTTGTTTAGCCGAAGATCGCCATCGCAATGTGATTCACCGCGAAAGCCGCGCCGTAAGCCAGCGCCAGCATGTACAGAAATTGCACCGCCGGCCACTTCCAGCTATTGGTTTCGCGCCGCACTACTGCCATCGTCGATGTGCACTGCATTGCGAACGCGAAGAAGATCATCAGCGCCAACGCACCGCCAAGTGTCATATCGTGGTGCAGCGCAGTCTGCAGATGCATTGCCTGCGTGCTCGGGTCGGCGCCGTAGAGGGTCCCCATGGTGCTCACCATCACCTCGCGCGCCAGCACGCTTGACAGCAGACCGATCCCAATCTTCCAGTTGAACCCCAACGGCGCAATCGCCGGCTCAATCAAGTGCCCTAGTCGTCCGATCACGCTATTGGCCAGCTCCGGTGCAGCCAGGATTCCTGCCGCCGTGTGCACCACCGGCAAGTGCGCCAGCACCCACAGCGCCAGTGTCACGCAAAGAATCACCGTGCCTGCCTGCCTCAGGAAGATGCGCGCGCGATCAATCAGTCGGAGCGCCAGCGAACGCAAAGTCGGCATCCGGTATTGCGGCAACTCGAGAATGAACGGTGTTTCGCTGGACTTGAGGATCGAACTCTTCAGCAGCCACGCGGTGGTCATGGCTCCCCAAAATCCGGCCACGTAAAGGCTGAGCATCACTATGGTCCGCAACCCCAGAAACCCGTGCAGATAAAAGATGTTCGGAATGAAGGCCGCAATCAGAAGCATGTACACCGGCAGACGCGCCGAGCAGGTCATGAACGGCGTCACAAGAATCGTCGCCAGCCGGTCTCGCTTGTTCTCGATTGTCCGCGTCGCCATGATTGCCGGAACCGCGCACGCATACGCCGAGAGCAGCGGAATAAAGGCCTTGCCATTCAATCCAATCGTCCGCATCACTCGGTCCGCAATCAACGCCGCTCTGGCCAGGTAGCCAGAGTCTTCCAGAATTCCGATAAACAGAAACAGCAGCAGAATCTGTGGCAGAAACACGAGCACTGAACAGATGCCCTTCCACGCCCCATCCAGCACAAGAGACTGCAGCCAACCCGCCGGCAGCAGCGGCCGAACCAAGTCGCCCATCCGCGCCAGGATGTCGCCAAACCCGTCTGACATCGGCTGCCCGATCGAGAACACGACCTCGAATACGCCAACCACCACGATCAGAAACAACAGCGGTCCCCAGACGCGGTGCAGCAGCACGTTGTCGATCTTGCGGGTGTTCTCAGCCGACAATGGAGCCTGGTAGCCGGTTCGACGGCTCACCTGTGCCGCCCAGGTGTGAGTGCTCGCAGCATTGCCCAGTACAGGAAGCGCCAGCGGTTTCGCGTCGCTGCGTTCGGTTTGCTGATTCAGGAAGAGCGGAACCGCATCCAGTCCCGTTCCGTGCACGGCGCTAATCAGCGCCACTGGCGTTCCGAGCTCCCTGGCCAGTCCAAGCGTGTCAATGTGACCGCCGCGCGACTCCATCAGGTCGCTCATGTTCAGCAGCACCAGCGTCGGCAACCCAACAGCCAGCACCGGCGCGGCCAGCATCAGTTGCCGTGTCAGGTGCAGCGAGTCCAGCACCAGCAGCACCGCATCCGGCTTGGGTGTACCGGGCATCTTGCCGCGCAGAACGTCCACCGCGACGCGCGCATCTTCAGAATATGGAGTAAGCGAGTAGATGCCGGGCAGATCGATCAGCGTCAGGTCTTCTCGGCCAACGCCCGCCATCAATCCAAGCCGCTGCTCCACCGTTACGCCGGGAAAGTTGGCCACCTTCTGCCGCAATCCCGTCAACCGATTGAAGAGAGTGGATTTGCCGGAGTTCGGGGGCCCGATCAGCACCACCGTCTTCAGCGCCCCGTCCGGCGGAGCAACGGCAGGAGGAACAAACGGAGGGGGGGTGCAGCAAGTGCTGCTCATCGCGCCGCCTCAAACAGCTCAGCCACCTCGCTGGCCACTGGGGTGGCAATCTCTTCAGCGATTGGGGGCTTCACCTGGATCGCCTCGGCCGTCTCGTGTCGCAGAGCAATCTCCATGCCGTCTACGCCATAAACCGTGGGATCGCCCGCTGGCGCCCGGCGCAGGGCGGTCACTAACGCATCTGGAACAAAGCCCATATGCATCAGATGGTTCTGTACGGACTCAGGCAGGTCAAGGGCCACCAGGACCCCGCTCTCACCTACGCTCAATTCGCTAAGCACACTCACCCGCCTGACTCCGAGGGGCCGCCTGAAATGAAGCAGCCTGAAACTACGACCGTTCTGGTCGCAATTAAGTATACGACCAAATTGGTCCGGGCGGCAAATCCTGCTTTTTGCGCCTTTCATTCGAGGGATTACAACCACCTGGCCTCCAGGAGGGCTTATTTTGACGGCCATGACTGAGGGCACAACTTTCTGTGCGCCACCGCCCCTTTCCCCCCTGGCGGGTCCTCTTTAATAGGTATCGGAACGATGGGTACTTTCTATCAGCCAAAATACTCCTTGCATGTGATCTAAATCACATTAGTTAAGCTCGCGAGGATTGGGCACCCAATCCTTCGTTGATCGTGCTTTTTTTTGCCGCTTGGATGCGAGGAAAGCATTGCATGACACTTCACAATTGCCGTACAAGAGTCCTATGGAAGTCCGCGACTTGCGCGCATCCCTGACGGAGGAAAGCCCGCCCTCGGGCCTCTCCGTTCCACTTGCCGCCCTCTGGTGGGACGGAAAGGGCGACTGGATCCGGGCCCACGGACTGGTTGATGAACTCGAAACCCTCGAGGGCATGGCAGTCCACGCCTACCTCCACCGCAAGGAGGGCGCCGCTTCAAACGCGGAATACTGGTACGCACGCGCCGGCCGCACCTTTTTCCGGCCGACTCTCGATGCTGAGTGGGAAGCGCTTGTGACGGATCTGCTGGCCTCACCCGATAGCCTTGCCTAAGGTTTCGGGGTTGCTTTCAAATACATTGCGTCATATAAAACTCACTTCATAATGTGGGAATCAACACCCGCCGTGTGTCCCTCATCACTGCCTCTCCCCACCTCCTCAAACGACACTCACCCTAGCGGTTTATCACCCTGGGCCGCGCTAAGAGGCATACGGAATGAGTGAACAGAAAGAAGCTGGCAAAATGGTAATTCTCGATGGGAATGAGGCGGCCGCCTCGGTTGCCTATCGTCTCTCCGAAGTCGTCGCCATCTACCCCATTACCCCCTCGTCGCCCATGGCCGAGTGGGCCGATCAGTGGCGCTCGGAGGGGAAGAGAAATATCTGGGGCGCATTGCCCATCGTGGAAGAACTTCAAAGCGAGGGCGGCGCCGCGGGCGCGCTCCATGGAGCATTGCAGGCCGGTGCATTTGGAACCACCTTCACCGCCTCACAGGGCCTCCTGCTCATGATCCCCAACATGTTCAAGATCGCCGGTGAGCTCACCCCGGCCACCATGCACGTCACTGCCCGCACTTTGGCCACCCATGCCCTCTCCATCTTCGGCGACCACTCCGACGTGATGGCATGCCGGTCTACTGGCTGGGCCATGCTTGCCTCCAACTCAGTCCAGGAAGTTCACGATCTCGCTCTGGTTGCGCAGATTGCTACGCTCGAATCGCGCATTCCGTTCATCCATTTCTTCGATGGCTTCCGCACCTCGCACGAAGTTGCCAAGATCCTCCCCATCTCCGACGAGACCGTCCGCGCCATGGTGGACGACAAGCACCTCATCAGCTTCCGCAAAAACGCCTTGACGCCCGACCGCCCGATTCTCCGCGGCACCGCGCAGAATCCCGATGTTTTCTTCCAGGCCCGCGAAGCCTGCACTCCTTTTCACAAGGCGGTTCCCGCCATCGTGCAATCCGTGATGGATCGATTCGCCGTCGAGACCGGCCGATCTTATAAGCTTTTCGATTACTACGGCGCACCCGATGCCGAGCGCGTCATCATCCTCATGGGCTCCGGCGCAGAGGTTGCGGAAGAAGCCGTCGACCTGATGGTGAAGCAGGGCGAAAAGATCGGCCTGGTGAAGATCCGCCTCTTCAGGCCCTTCGATATCAGCGCCTTCCTCGGCGCACTGCCCAGAACGGTCAAGTCCATTGCCACCCTTGATCGCTGCAAGGAGCCTGGTGGCGCAGGCGAGCCACTCTATCAAGACGTTCTCACCGTGCTGGCCGAGAACGCAGGCAGCCTCCCCTTTGCCATGCCCAAGGTGATCGGTGGCCGCTACGGTCTTTCTTCCAAGGAGTTCACTCCCGCCATGGTCAAGGGCGTCTTCGACGAACTGAAGAAGACCTCTCCCAAGAATCACTTCACCATCGGCATCAACGACGACGTAAGCCATTCCAGCCTCGACTACGATCCAACCTTCTCCACCGAAGATCCCAAGACTGTTCGCGCCCTTTTCTACGGACTCGGCTCCGACGGCACCGTGGGCGCCAACAAGAATTCCATCAAGATCATCGGCAGCGAGACTCCGAACTATGCGCAGGGCTACTTTGTTTACGACTCCAAGAAGTCCGGTTCAATGACCACTTCGCATCTGCGTTTCGGACCCAACCCGATCCGCTCCAGCTATCTCATTACGCAAGCCAGCTTCATCGCCTGTCACAACTTCAGCTTCCTTGAGAAGATGGACGTTCTCGAAGCAGCAATGCCCGGCGCGGTCTTCCTGCTCAACTCGCCATACTCGGCCGCTGAAGTTTGGGACAAGCTCCCCAAGCGCATCCAACAGACAATGCTGAGCAAGAAGATCGAATTCTATGTCATCGATGGCTACACGGTTGCCCGCGAAGCCGGCATGGGCACGCGCATCAACACCATCATGCAGACTTGCTTCTTTGCCATCAGCGGCGTCCTGCCCCGCGAAGAGGCCATTGAGCAGATCAAGAAGGCGATCAAGAAGACCTACGGCAAGCGCGGCGAATCGGTTGTCGCCAAGAACTTCGCAGCCGTCGATGCAGCCCTGGCCCATCTCCACAAAGTCGAGTTGCCCACCAGCGCCTCTTCTGAATTCGATCTAATCCCGTCCATCTCCTCCAACGCTCCCGAGTTTGTTCGCAATGTGCTCGGCGCAATCGCTGCCGGCAAGGGCGACTCGCTCCCCGTCAGCGCAATTCCGGCGGGCGGCACCTTCCCCACCGGCACCGCGCAGTACGAGAAGCGCAACATCGCGCAGTTCATCCCTGCCTGGGACAAGGACTTATGCATCCAGTGCGGTAAATGCGTGATGGTCTGCCCGCATGCCGTCATTCGCGCCAAGGTCTACAGCCCGGAGCTTGCCGACAAATCACCCACAACCCTTCAGTGGGCCAAGCCGAAGTGGAAGGGCATGGAGCAGGACCGCTACACCCTTCAGGTCGCTCCTGAAGATTGCACCGGCTGCGCAGTCTGCGTAGATGTCTGCCCGGTGAAGAACAAGAGCGACGCCAGCAAGAAGGCGATCAACATGGTTGCCCAGCCTCCGCTTCGCGAATCCGAGCGAGAGAACTGGGACTTCTTCCTTTCACTTCCTGAGGTAGATCGCTCCAAACTCTCCCATACGCAAGTCAAGGACCTTCAACTGTTGCAACCGCTCTTCGAGTTCTCCGGCGCGTGTGCCGGATGCGGTGAGACGGCTTATATCAAGCTGCTCACCCAGCTCTTCGGCGACCGGCTTTATATCACCAATGCCACCGGCTGCTCCTCCATCTATGGCGGCAACCTGCCCACCACTCCGTACACCAAGAACGCCGAGGGCCGCGGTCCAACCTGGTCCAACTCGCTGTTTGAAGACAACGCGGAGTTTGGCTTCGGCGTCAGAACCGGCCTCGATCAGCAGAAGGAATTCGCGGAGCTGCTCACTCAGCGCCTCGCCGGTGAAATCGGCGTCGAGCTGGTCGCAGAAATCCTCCACGCTCCTCAGAAGACCGAGACAGAAATCAACCAGCAGCGCGAGCGCGTCCTTGCCCTGCGTGAGAAGCTCGCCGGCAATACCTCTTCCGACGCCCGCAACCTGTTGGCCATCGCCGACGCGCTGGTCCGCAAGAGCGTCTGGATCCTCGGCGGCGACGGCTGGGCCTTCGACATCGGCTTCGGCGGGCTCGACCACGTCCTCGGCTCGGGCAAGAACGTCAATGTGCTGGTCCTCGATACGGAGGTCTACTCCAATACCGGCGGCCAAATGTCCAAGGCAACCCCGCGCGGCGCGGTCGCCAAGTTTGCCGCCGCAGGCAAGCCCAACAGCCGAAAAGACCTCGCCATGGAAGCGGTGAGTTACGGTTCAGTCTATGTGGCCCAGGTAGCCATCGGCGGCAACGACAGTCACGTCATCAAGGCTTTCCAGGAGGCCGAGGCCCACGAAGGCCCGTCGCTCATTATTGCTTACTCCAGTTGCATCGCCCACGGCTACGACCTGGTCCACGGCCTCGAGCAGCAGAAGCTCGCAGTGCAATCCGGTTACTGGCCGCTGATGCGCTACAACCCCTCGCTGCGCGAGACGGGCAAGAATCCCTTCCAGCTCGACTCCAAGGCGCCGTCCATCCGCCTCAAGGAATACACCTATCGCGAGGCTCGTTACACCATGCTCGCGCGCAGCAATCCTGAAGTCGCGGCAAATCTGCTCAAGGAAGCACAAGACGACGTCGAGCGTCAGTGGCGCGTCTACTCCGCGCGGGCCTCAATGCCCGGCCGCGGCGAGACTCCGCACATCGCGCCCCCGGAAGTCGCCGAAGTCAAGGAAGAGAAACTGGCAGCCACGACTGCCGGAGGAGAAGAATGATCGACATATCCATGCAGTACCTCGGCCTCAAGCTGAGCAGTCCCATCGTGGTTGCATCCACGCCGTTGTCCGAGTCGATCGAAAATATCCGCCGCATGGAAGATGCGGGCGCGTCGGCCATCGTGCTCACTTCGCTCTTCGAAGAGCAGTTGGCGCTCGAGTCCCGCACTCTCGACGACGATCTTTCCCGCGGCACAGAGTCCTTTGCCGAGTCGCTCGGCTATCTGCCTGACCTCGACGACTATCGCATGACGCAGAATGTCTACCTCGAGCATCTGCGCCGCGCCCGCGAGGCCGTCGCAATTCCCATCATGGCCAGCCTCAACGGCGCTACAACCGGCGGCTGGGTCCGCTTTGCGAAAGAGATGGAGCAGGCCGGCGCACACGCCATCGAACTCAATACCTATGCACTTGCCACGGACAAAAGCCAGACATCTACCGAGCTTGAACAGCAACTGCTCGACCTGGTGTCGAGCGTCTGTCAAGCTGTCAAGGTTCCAGTCGCCGTCAAACTCTCGCAGTTCTTCACCAGCGTTCCGCACCTCGTTGCCCGGCTCGAGGGAGCCGGCGCGGCGGGCGTGGTTCTCTTCAACCGCTTCTATCAACCCGATTTCGACATAGAGGCCCTTGAGGTGCGGCCCACGCTGCACTTCTCCACGCCCTCCGAGTTGTTGCCTCGTCTCCACTGGGCGGCAATCCTCTACGGCCACGTCAACATCGACATTGGCATTACAGGTGGCGTTCACTCCGCCGAAGATGTGCTGAAGAGCATCATGGCCGGTGGCAGTGTTGCCATGATGGCCTCCGCACTCCACATCCACGGCATCGATCACATTGGCCGGGTGCTGGCGGACCTCTGCTATTGGCTTGAGAAGCGGGAATACACCACGCTGAGCGAAACGCGAGGCTGTCTCAGCCGCCGTTCGGTTCCAGACACCTCTCCCTTCGACCGCGGTAACTACATCAAGACGCTGAGCTCCTACAGCCTGCGCCAAACCGTAGCCGCTTTTTAACCAACAACTTCTCAAAAGAAGCGACGGCGGCCGCACTCCTGTGCAGCCGCCGTCGATATTCACACCGGTAGACTGTTGATTGCACCGAATAGAATTGTCATCCTCAGCGAGCGCATCGAGTCGAAGGACCCGCGGTTGCTCTTGGGGCAAATACCTCATCGCTTCCTTACCCTTCCCAGCCTGATGATCTATCATCCATCCGTTGGCAGATCCGCCATCCAGCAATGATCGAAGGAGAGTCGTTATGACTCGCAGGACGTTTCACTTCCCAATCGTGGCAACGCTCTTCCTAGCCCTCTCCGCGCTGTCTTCCGCGCAACCCGCCGCCCAATACCAGCCCACCATTGCCTCCCTCGACACCCATCCTCTCCCCCAGTGGTATGCGAACGCCAAGCTCGGCATCTTTATCCACTATGGCCTCTATTCGGTCCCCGGCTGGGCTCCGCTCTCGCATCCCGAGCACGACTTCCGCAACCTCGACTACATCAAGAACAACCCCTACGCCGAGTGGTACCTCAACGTAATGCGCATCCCCGGCTCGCCCACCGAGACCTATCATCGCGAGCACTATGGCGCCAACTTCAGCTACTACGACTTCGCCCCCATCTTCAATCGCGAGTCAAAGAAGTGGAACCCCGACGAGTGGACCACCATCTTCCGTGAAGCCGGAGCAAGATACGTCGTCCTCACCAGCAAGCACCACGAAGGCTTCACTCTCTGGCCCAGCACCACGCCCAATCCCAGCCCCACACTTGGGAAAGACGTGCAGCACGCCGAGCGCGACATTGTCGGCGACCTCACCACCGCCGCCCGCAAACAAGGCCTTCACATGGGCCTCTACTACTCCGGCGGCTACGACTGGACATTCTCGACCGGCCCAATCGAGACCGCCGCCGACTACCAGGCTGTGAAGCCCGAGACCGAAGCCTACGGCAAATACGCCTTCGCGCAAATCCACGAACTCATCGATCGCTACCACCCCGAGCTCCTCTGGAACGATATCGACTGGCCCAAGACCGGCAACGCCCTCCAGGTCGAAGCCGACTACTACAACGCCGTCCCCGATGGCGTCATTGACGACCGCTTCGGAATCGCCCACGCCGACTTCACCTCGCCCGAATACACGAAGCTGGACGAGATAAGCCTGAAGAAATGGGAAGAGTGCCGCGGCCTCGGCCGGTCCTTCGGCTACAACCGTGCCGAAGGCGAAGCCGAGACCATCGCTCCCGGGGACCTCATCGCGCTTCTGGTCGACATCGTCAGCAAGAACGGCAATCTGCTTCTCGACGTTGGCCCCGAAGCCGACGGCACAATCCCTCCCGTGCAGATGGAGCGACTCAAAGCCCTCGGCGCGTGGCTCAAACAGAACGGCGAGGCTATTTACGACACAACGCCGTGGACGCACGCGGTCGGGAAGAGCGCAGAAGGCGACGACTTGCGCTTCACGCGCAAAGGCGACGATCTTTATGTGACTGTTCTCGGCAAACCGAAGGCTCAGACAATTACGATTTCCGATCTACCGGCCAAGCAAGGCATCGCTATCACGCAGCTTGGGGAAAACAACGGGCTCGATGCGAAGGTTCAGTACGAAGGAATGCGAATCGTTCTGAGAGGAACGCTAAAAGGGGACTACGCATATTCGTTCAAGCTCGCCGGGTACGCGCGGCAATAACCTAGATCAATCGCGACGCAATAGCCTCCGCACAATCTCCTCCACTTTCGCGGAAGCATTGGGCAGCGCCGCCTTCACCGGGGCGCTGAACTCCTCGCCCAGTTCCAACGATCCGGCCCCGATTGTCATCAGTACCGCCGCCTGGGGCAGGGAAGAGTAGAGATCCCGCGCCAGCCCTAGCAGTTCCGAAGCTCCTTGTTGATGCGTATTAAGCCTTTCGGAGCTCGCGGCAGCCTGCACATCCAAAACGCTCACCGACCCTGCCGTCACCGCAACCGAGCAGTCAACAAACAGAACCGCCTCCGCCGCCGCAATCTCTTCGGCCAGTTCCAGAGTCCATTGCTGCCGGCTCACCACCCGCACGCCGGCCTCGTCGCGGAATCGTTCTTCGGCCCACTCAGCGAGCCAAGGCCCAACGCCGTCATCCCCGCGCAGCGTATTGCCGCAAGCAAGGATGAGACATCGGGCCTTGTTAGCTGTCATCGTTCAATCGTACTTTAGCGTACGACCCTGTCCACAACCTCGCCATCGGCGGACACCAGCGTCATCGCAAGCGGCATCTGTCCGAAGGCATGCGTGGAGCAACTCAGGCAGGGATCAAAGGTGCGGATCACAGCCTCGACGCGGTTCAATGCGCCCTCGCTGAATTTGCCGTCCTTCACATATTTCTTCGCCGCCTGCAGTACGCCGCGGTTCATGGCATTGTTATTGTGACCTGTGGCAACCACCAGGCTGGCCCAGGTTATCTTGCCATTTTCATCGACTTTGTAGTGGTGGTTCAGCGTGCCGCGCGGCGCCTCAATCTGCCCTGCGCCTTCGAGACGGTTGACCCCTGCCGTCGCACGCACGTGCTTGTCCAGGATGCGAGGATCGCTCAGGATCTGCTCGATCTTCTCGATGCCGTACATGGCCTCGACCAGCCGCGCATGATGATAGTGGAACGAGCTTTCAACCGGTCCAGCCGAGATCTGCTTGAACTCGGCCAATTCCTTGTCAGCGCTCGGCGTACCCATGCTCTTCACGATGTTCAACCGGGCAAGCGGGCCCACGCGATAGCTTCCCTCCGGATATCCAAGCGGCTTGTAATACACAAACTTGGTGTAGCTGTAGTTCTCGACAGCCTCGCCGATCACCTCGGTGAAGCGGGTCGCGGTGATTCCGTCCTCAATAATGGCTCCCCTGGGATCGATCAGCCGCAGTGCGCCGTCGGTGAACTCGATTGACTCGTCCTCGTTGATCAGGCCCAGGTAGTTGGTCGGAAAATTGGCAAAGACCGCGATCTCCGGCCTGAATTTGTCGGCAATCTGTTTGTAGGCAGTGAGCGCCTTGCCAAGGTTGGCGTACGCCTCGGGCAGCATCGCCAGAATCTCATCCCGGTGCGCGGAAGACAGCGGCTCAGTGACGCCGCCGGGAACCACCCACCCGGTATGGATGCGCTTGGTGCCCAGCAGCTCGATGATGTGCTGTCCGAACCGTCGCAAGCCGATGCCCGCCAGTCCCAGGTCAGGCCGTGCAGAAGCTACACCCAGAATATTGCGCTTCACGGGGTCGGACTCCATGCCCAGCAACAGGTCGGGCGAGGAGAGATGAAAGAAGCTAAGAGCGTGCGACTGCACCATCTGAGCCAGGTTGAGCATTCGCCGGAGTTGGGCAGCGGTATGCGGAATCCGTACAGACATGATCGCCTCGCAGGCCTTTGCCGAGGCAAGCAGGTGCGAAACAGGGCAGATGCCGCAGATGCGCGCCGTCAGGCTTGGCATCTCGTAATACGGCCGCCCCTCGGCGAACCGCTCAAAGCCCCGCACCTGGGTTACATGAAAGTGCGCATCCTGCACTTCGCCCTGGTCGTTCAGTTGGATCGTAATTTTGCCGTGCCCTTCAAGGCGGGTTACCGGATCAATCGTAATGGTCTGGCTCATGGTGCAACCTCCGAATCTTCAGGCTCCAAAGCGGGTCAGGGCCGAAATATCCAGCGGCCCGCCGGTTATCAGCGCGGTGAGCGCCGTGTGAAATGTGTCAGCCGAAGGGGGACATCCGGGAAGAAACACATCCACCTTCACAAATTCGTGAATTGGACGCACCACTTTGAGCAGCTTAGGGACGACCACGCACGGAATCTGTTGTTGCAGGCTCGCATTATCAAAGTAGGCGCGCTCAAGGATGGCTTCCGGCCCAATCGGGTTGCGCATCGACGGCACATTTCCCGCCACCGCGCAGTCGCCCATGGCAATCAGCATCTTCGAGTGGGCGCGAACCTTCTTGATCTTCTTCTCGTCGTCTACCGAGGCAACGGCCCCTTCGACCAGAACAATGTCGACTTCGTCGGGAAACACCTTGGCGTCCACGATTGGGCTGTACACCACATCCACAAGCTCGGCAAGCTCGAGCAGCCGCTCGTCCATGTCCAGAAACGACATGTGACAGCCCGAACATCCGTCAAGCCATACCGTTGCCAGTTTAAGTTTGCTCATTGCGCCTCCCTCATCATTTGCAGATTGGGCAGAAAGTCAGGGTACTTGGGGTGATCGGAGCCGATCTTGCTCTTGTCGAACAAGGCTCCCGTCGGGCACACCTGCACGCACTTGCCGCAGCGGGTGCAGGTGGAGCTTCCCCACTCGTCGTGCAGATCGGTAATCACCATCGAGTTGATTCCGCGCCCCATCACGTCCCACACATGCGCGCCTTCGACCTCGGCGCAGGCCCGCACACAGCGCATGCACAAGATGCAGCGGTTGTGGTCCACGGTGAACCGTTCATGCGAAGCGTCCACTGTCAGTTCTGGATTGCGATAGGGCAGCCGTATGTGCGTCAGGCCCTGTTCCTGGCCCAGCGCCTGCAGTTCGCAGTGGCCGTTCGACACGCATACGGCGCAGATGTGGTTGCGCTCGGCGAACAGCATCTCCAGAATCATGCGGCGGTGCTTCTTGAGGCGCTCGGTATTGGTGCTGACTTCCATGCCCTCGAAGACAGTGGCGACGCAGGCCGGCAGCAGCTTGTTGCTCCCCTTTATCTCCACCAGGCAGAGCCGGCACGCGCCCACATCGCTGAGCCCTTCGAGGTGGCAGAGCGTGGGAATGTTGATGTCGTTCTCCCGCGCCACCTCGAGAATGGTCTGGCCTCTGAGGGCGCTCACTTCCTCGCCGTCGATGATTAGAGTTTTGACTTCCACGGCGTCGTTCATGCCAACACCTCCACAGGCGTTTCGGCTGGGGCTTCAATTTTGCAAACGCCGGCCAGGCAGCGCTTGTGCACAATGTGATCGATGTATTCGTTGCGGAAGTACTTCAAGGTGCTCAGCACCGGGTTGGGCGCGGTCTGTCCGAGCCCGCACAGGCTGGCTTCTCTCACCGTGGAGCACAAATCCTCGAGCAGCTCCAGGTCCTCCAAGGTTCCCGCGCCGTCGCAGATGCGCGTCAGCAGCGTGTGCATCTGCGCCGTTCCCGCCCGGCAGGGAATGCACTTGCCGCAGGATTCCGTCATGCAGAACTCGATGAAGAACCGGGCCACATTCACCATGCACGAGGTATCGTCCATTACGATCATGCCGCCGGAGCCCATGATCGATCCCATCGCCATCAGCGCATCGTAGCTCACGCCGGTGTCGAGCATCTCCGCCGGAATGCAGCCGCCGGAGGGCCCGCCCGTCTGCACGGCCTTGAACTTGTGCCCGTCGGGAACGCCTCCGCCGATCTCCTCGATGATCTCTCTGAGCTTGATCCCCATCGGCACTTCGACCAGGCCGGTGTTGGCGATTTTGCCGGTCAGCGCAAAGACCTTTGTGCCCTTGCTCCGTTCCGAGCCCATGTCGGCGAACCACTTGCCTCCATTGCGAACGATGGGCGCGATGTTGGCGTAGGTTTCGACGTTGTTGATTAGCGTCGGCTTGCCCCACAACCCGCTCACTGCCGGATAAGGCGGCCTCGGCTTCGGTGTCCCGCGCCGACCTTCGATGGAGGCAATCAGCGCCGTCTCTTCACCGCACACAAAGGCGCCGGCGCCGAGCCTGATTTCGACGTCGAAGCTGAAGGTGGTTCCGCCGATATTGCTTCCCAGCAGGCCACGCCGCCGGGCCTCGCGCAGGGCGGTCGTGAGTCTCGCGACGGCCACCGGGTACTCGGCTCTTACATAGATGAAGCCCTTGTTGGCACCGACGGCATAGGCGGCGATTGCCATGCCTTCGATCACGCGATGCGGGTCGCCCTCCATCACGCTGCGGTCCATGAACGCGCCGGGATCGCCCTCGTCGCCGTTGCACACCACGTATTTCTGGTCTCCGCTGGCCTTGGCTACCGTGCTCCACTTCAACCCGGTCGGATATCCGCCGCCGCCTCTACCGCGCAGCCGGCTTTCGGTGATGCGATGAATCACCCCTCCGGGCGTCATCTCGACCAAAGCAGTCAGCAGCGCCTTGTAGCCGTCGCGGGCGATGTAGTCGTCGATTTTCTCCGGATCGATGTGCCCGGCATTCTCCAACACCACGCGCACCTGCTTATCGAAGTGCTCGCTCAAATCGCATTGCAGCGCAGGCACCGGCTCTCCGCCCAGGCTCGATACAATCTGCTCCGCATGATCCGCGTTCACATGGCGATAAAGCGTTTCCTCCGGGTCCACTCTCACCAATGGTCCGGCTGAGCAGGGCCCCATGCAACCGGTGCGGCGCACCAGCACGGTTTTACCCGATGCCTCAACCGCCTTCACCAGCGCCTCGCGCAGCTTCTCCGAGCCCTGGCTCGAGCACGCGAGATCCATGCAGACGTTGACCTCAAAGTCGTACTTCGCGTTCTCGGCGCGCACGCTCTCTGCTATCTGTTCGAGCTCCTCGATTGTCATTCCACGGCCCACCTTTCCAGTTGCTCGAGCATTTGCTCAGCGGTCACCTCACCGGCCACTGCGCCGTCGGACAAAATAACCGGGGCGCGGCTGCAAGCGCCTACGCAGCGGGCTGTCATCAGGCTGATCTGTCCGTCTTTTGTTGTTTGCCCTTGCGCGATACCCAGCCGTTTTTCGGCCGCGGCGACCAGCTTGTCGGCGCCTTTGATATAGCAGGCCGTTCCGGCGCAGATGGTGACTGTGTGCTTGCCGGGCGGCTTCAAGCTGAAGTAGTGGTAAAACGTCACCACGCCATAGGCCTGGCTCAGCGGGACACGCAGCGAAGCGGCCACAAACCGGATCGCGTCATCGTCGAGGTATCCGAAAGAGGACTGCACGGTGTGCAATGTCTCAATCAGCGCGTGACGGGCAAACCCATTTTTGCGCATGGTGCCGTTCACTATCTTCCATCGTTTGTCGTCGCTCGGAAGCGACGGAGGCGTGAATGCTGGCACGATATCCTCCCGAATTCAACCCATCGCGCGCAGGTTGCGGACTGCTGCTTTCCCCCGCGCGATGCCTACAATTGTTTTAGTTGGAAGAGGGACGATCGTCCGTGACCGGGGTCACGGGAGTGTGGGTCTATGTCGTTCCAGATCACTGGCTTCTGGTCTATGTCTTTGAATTGAGTGACCCTTATCACGCCCTGAATTTCGTTTGGGTCTCGAACTATCAGAGCCTTATATTTCCAACCCCTTAAAGGAACTTGGGAGGGCGTCCTGCGAGGTCAATGCGTGGATCGCAAATCTACCTGGTAATCCTGGTAGTCGATCGTCACCACGGTTAGCCCTAATAGAAAGCTGTCTGATTCGGCCCTGGCGTGAATTGCCTCTCCGAAGCCGTCAACATTCGCATACTGGCGCATGAATTGCGTCGCTCCGGTAAACACCGAGGAGCTCTTCGATCCGGTCCCATCGACGCGAACGATTCTGCCGTCCCTGGCATCGACCCACAGAGTCCCCTCGAGAAGATACGGCTCTTTCCTTCGCGGCCTCAATGCAACGGCAACGCAATCCTGGCCATCCACCTTTTGGATTCCACCGGGCTTGACTTGCATCTCGTAATTGGCCGTGTCAATCCACGCGCCTTCCCGGACGCCGGGCATGTTGACCTGCTTCTCCCTGTCCAGGATCGCATCCAGTACCAGGTTTCGAATCAACGCGGAGCCGCTCTCGGAAAGAACGTCATAATGCTTCCCAGTGTCTCTTTTGTACGTCGTCTTCACCGTCATCTGAGCCACAGGGTGCGTCTCGTCGTGGTTTCTGAAGACCGCATAGCGTTCGGTGACCGTGTATCCCTCGATGCCCTCAAGCCGGGCCTTGACGGCAGCGTCGATCTTGCTCAGCACCGCGGCATTGTCAAACTGTTGAAGCGGCGCCGCGAGGGCTCCAGCGCCAAGAAGAAGAGCCAAACCGGCGGCCCGAAAGTCCCACCATGCCCGGCAACCATTCACAATGCTTCGAATTCGCACGCTATAGAAGCTTATCAGGATGGCCCGAGGTCTCATCCGCGAGGTCCAACTCAGAGCGCATGGCGTCTTCCGGTGATCAGGTCTACCAGCAGCACCGCCACTGCAATCCCCAGCAGGAGGTGGATCAGGCTGCCTGCAATATGCAGAATGAACCCGAGCAGCCATAGCACCACAAGGATCGCCACAACTGTTTTCAACATGGTTGTCTCCTTTGGCGGCGCGAACAGACACAACTCCGCGCCGCCGCAGCTATCCACGAGAGTTCCAGACGGGACATTTTTCCGGTTTACCTTGAGGCCGCTTCTCTCTTCGCGCCCCTCACCGCATCCAGAAATGGTTGCGCGACAGATGGCGGAGGCACCTTCCCGGCCAGGACTTCACGCGTGCTCACATCGGAACCATACACCGTCTTCATTGAGTCGTCATCGCGGCGTATCGCGGAGCCAGACAGATCGAGGCCGGCAAAAATGCCTTTCGCACGGGAGTAAGTGAGTATCTCGGCATTCATCTTCCAGTCCGTGTCTGCCGAGGCGTGCCGGCCAACAGGCCCGGCGGCGGCCGAGGCGTCCGCTCCAATTTGGAACTTGCTGGCGAGCAGGCGCTGCATTCCCTTGTCACTCTGCACAATCATCACCAGGTCAACGCCTTCGACGCCGATCTGCAATCCCCAGCTGCCTCCAGTGATGGCAAAGAACGCCGGAGCGCTCCATCCATCCGGTGTGCGGCAGGTCGCCACGCCTCGGCCCCCCTGGGCGCCGAAGATGAATCCACCTTTCACCATGTGGGGCACAACCGCAATGCATTTCGCGTGATCCATCACCTCTTCCGGAATGCCCTTGTCGGGAGCAGCCATGATTTCGTGCAGCGCCGTACCTGCCATTTCAAGCCGGTCGGTCGTTGCATCAGTGTCGGCAAAGCTCAAAGTAGAAAGGCTCAACAGCGCGCCTAACATCATGATTCGTTTCATCTCAATCTCCTTTGTCATTGGCTAACGTTGCTCAAGGCAATCGCGCTCGATGGCGCCAATCGAGATGCTTATCCGCGGCAGGATGTATTCTCCTGGTTCGTTTATGCGCGTCGAAGCTGTCGGCGCCGATTCCCACCGCTCTTGGTTTGAGTGAGAGTGTGTTGATTTGGTTGCTCTGCCTCGAAAGACGAAATCGACGCCCGGTAAATGTATGCTGCGACAAAGGTTGTCCATGCGCTATGCTGGACTCCGGCGCAAGGCGCGTTGTTGATGCAAGAGCCACCTCCAAAACGAGAACCGCACGAAGTGCTGCAGCGGCGGGCAGGGATTGGAGTCCGCGGCGTGGTGCAGGGCGTCGGCTTCCGCCCCTTTGTCTACCGCATCGCGGCCGAGGAAAAGCTTGCCGGCTTCATTGGAAACGATACTGACGGAGTAACGATCGAAATCGAAGGGTCCCCCACATCGGTCGACTCGTTCCTGGCCCGTCTCCACTCCGAAGCTCCGCCGCTCTCGCGCATTGATTCCATCACGGTTCGCGAAGCGCAACCAACGGGCGAAACTGGCTTTCGCATTGTCGCCAGTGAAGTACTGGGCAATGTCTCGACAGGGATTCCCGCCGACGCCGCAACTTGCCTCGACTGCCTGCGCGAACTGCTTTCGCCCGCCGATCGCCGCTTCCGCTATCCCTTTCTCAACTGCACCAACTGCGGTCCGCGCTACACCATCACGCGCCGCATTCCATACGATCGCCCGCAGACCTCGATGGCGCGATTCCAGATGTGCACCGCCTGCCAGGCGGGCGATCGTCTCATTCACTGGATCCACAGTGGCAATCTGCGTGCCGTCGGCTGAGACAAGGGAGAGTTGTGGACCGCAGTCCCGGC
>Ga0209698_10003088_pt1 | contig 18663 bp, 15 predicted proteins | sample LitLauG_LLR_2012_FD_187203 | JGI IMG/M metagenome (GOLD analysis project Ga0209698, IMG submission 187203) | Freshwater sediment microbial communities from Pennsylvania, USA - Little Laurel Run_MetaG_LLR_2012 (SPAdes) (version 2) | ecosystem: Environmental > Aquatic > Freshwater > Creek >...
CAACCCCCCCTTGAACAGCGGTCGGAATGTAGGTACATTCACGACATGCTCCCGACGAAGCCCCCCCGTTTTTCCATCCGCGCGAAGCTCCTGATAGCCTTTGTGGGGCTCTCCATCCTGCCGATGATCCTCGTAAGCCTGTACGGACTCAATGTAAACGTCCGGACGATGGAGACGATCGCCCTCGATGATCTGACCCACGATGTCACGACAATCCGCTCCCGGACCGGGAATTTTATGACCGGCGTGGAAGGGGACATGCGCGTCATCCTCAATTCCGCCCCCCTGCAGGAATGGGTCCGGTCCGGCCGCGGAAAATCTCCGGTGGGGGACCCAGGCACTCTCCGCGCGGTCGCCGGCGAATTCCTCGCATTTGCACGGACGAGAAAATTCTACTACCAGATCCGGCTCCTGGACGCGGAGAAGGACGAACTCCTCCGGGTCCAGTGCGACGACGTTATCGACTCGGCGTCGAAGTTTGCCGTCGTCCCGGCGGGTCAGCTCAGTCACGGCGGCGGGTCATGGTACGCGCTTTTTGCGGGAAACCTTGCGCCGGGCCAGATCGCATTCCACCCCGTGGAATTGCTCTACGGGGGATCGCGCCGCATTCCGGTCATCAGCTTCGCCGCCCCGCTCTCGGACGGCGCCGGCCGGAAAGGGATCCTTATCGCGAATGTCTTTGCCGGGAGCCTCTTCCGGGAGCTCGAGACCAGGCGCACCAACGGCATCGATCCGTCCGTGATACTCGTCGGCGGGGACGGGCACTACATGTATGATTCACGGGAGCAGAACGACTGGAACCGTCTCATCGCCCTCCGCGAAGAAGATAATCTTCAGAAAGACTACGGCCCGTCGGTTGCCGGAAAGATTCTTTCCGGACGGGAAGGAGTCATCGCCGAAGGGAGCGATGCGATAATCGCGTACGCGCCTCTGATTCCGCCCGGGCCACCCGGGATGCGCCAGCAGCCGGGGGGGGAGATCACCTCGTCGCTGTATGTCTTCGAAAGCGTTCCCCGTTCGAGCCTCACCCGGGACGCCCGCTCCACGGCGACGACCTACGCGTGGTTTCTCCTGGCGTTCCTTGTGTGCGGCGTGGGACTGGGACTCATGGCCACCGGTCAGTTCACGAGGCCGATATTCGAGGTCAGGCGCGGAGCGGAGGTGATTTCGCGGGGAAATTACCGGCACCGGCTCAGGGTGCAGACCGGGGATGAGATAGAGGAACTTGCGGGTCAGTTCAACCGGATGGCCGCGTCGCTCGAGGAACACGACAGGGAAATCCAGCAGCACCGGAACCGGCTCGAGGAGATGGTCGAGGACAGGACGCAGGAGCTTGAGGAGGGGAAGGGGAGGCTCCAGGCGATTCTTGACAATGTCCCGAGCGCGTTTGTCATGCTCGACCCGGCGGGACGGATCCGGACGGCGAGTGCGGCGTTTACGTCGATCACCGGCCTTGTTCTCGGCGACGTGAAGAACCGGGAGATCGGCGCGGTGCTCCGGTCGGCGGGACTCTGCCTTCACGCCGCCCCCGGCGAACATGTGCCGCATCCGCTTGCGGTGGAGAGCCACGTCGACGGTCCCATCGTGCAGAACGGGTCGGAGCGTTACCTGGAACACGTGACGATACCGATCACGGAAGGAGGAACGCTGGCGTCGATCCTCCAGATCATCACGGACGTGACAAAGAGGAAACGGCTCGAGGAGCACCTCATTCATTCGGAAAAGCTGATGGCGACCGGTGAAATGGCGGCGATCATCGCGCACGGATTCCGCAATTCCCTCACCTCGATCAAGATGATTCTCCAGCTTCAGCAGGAATCGAAACGCCTGGGGAGTGAAAACAGGAAGTCCGTCCGCGTGGCGCTCGACTCGATTTACAGGATGGAGACCGTCGTCCAGGAACTGCTGAATTTCGCCCGGCCGTCACCGATGGAATTCCGTCCGACGGATCTCAACACCCTCCTTGAAGAGAGCATCGTGCTTGTCGGACCCCGGTCCGTCGAGCAGCGTATCGCATTCTCCCGGAATCTGGATTCCCGCATCCCCCCGATGCTCCTGGACAGCGCCCGTGTGCGGGAAGCGGTCGTCAATATCCTGCTGAACGCGCTCCAGGCGGTCGAGGGTCGTCCGTCGGGGACGCCGAAGGGACGCATCACCGTCGTCTCGAAGCGCATGCTCCTTGCGAAGACGGTTCGCGACCTCCGGTCCTCCGCGGGCGCCGATGCGGGGGAGACGCTTGCACCGGGGGGGGGCGAGATCGTCCTGCAGAAGGGGCTCGCGTGCGCTTCCGTGTCCATTGCGGACAACGGTCCGGGGATGGACCGGGCCCTCCTCAGGCGGATCTTCGACCCGTTCTTCACGACGAAAGCCAACGGGACCGGACTCGGACTCCCGATGGTGAAACGGACCGTGAACGCCCACGGGGGGATCGTCACGGTGAAGAGCACGAAGGGGAACGGAGCGGCGTTTGAGATCCTCATCCCCCTGCGAACCGATATCCCCGGAGTGTATCCCCCGGGCGGCGACAATGCGGGAGGTCAACGATGAAATCGGAACGCACAAAGCTCGTCATCGTGGATGACGACGAAAAGATCCTCTTCGCGTTCGAACAGGTGTTCCGGAAAGAAGGCTACGAGACCGTGACGGCACGGGACGGCGAGGAGGCCCTCAGGACGATAGCGTCCGTGCGCCCCGCCGCGGTAATCATGGACATCACGATGCCGCGGCTCGACGGACTCGAGACGCTCCGGAGGATCAAATCGCAATCGCCGGCGCTTCCCGTCGTCCTCATCACCGGATTTGGCACCATGCAGACGGCGATCAAAGCGATGCAGTTCGGCGCATTCGAATACATGACGAAACCGCTGGACGTCACCGCCCTGCGGGAGGTGGTCCGGCGCGCGCTGGCAAGCATGAAGACCCACGTCGTCCCGGAGGGGGAGCCGGTGAGCTTCCAGGCGCAGATCATGAGCAGGTACGACATCGTGGGACGCACGCCCCGGATGCACGAGGTGTACAAACTGATCGGCTCGGTCTCAACGACGCCCAATCACACGTCGGTGCTGGTGCTCGGCGAGAGCGGGACGGGGAAGGAGCTCGTCGCGCGCGCCATCCACGCCAACGGTCCGAACGCGGAGGAACCGTTCGTTGCGATCAACTGCACCGCACTTCCGGAAACGCTCCTGGAATCCGAGCTGTTCGGCCACGAGAAGGGCGCGTTCACCGGGGCGGCGGAGCGCAAGCTGGGGAAATTCGAGGTCGCATCGCGCGGGACGATATTCCTCGATGAAATTGGGATTCTGAGCCTTACGCTCCAGCAGAAGCTGCTCCGCGTGCTGCAGGAGAGGGAATTCGAACGTTTGGGGGCAAACGAGACGCACCGCGTCGAAGCCCGTTTCATCGCAGCGACGAATCAGGATCTCGCCGCCGAGGTGAAACGGAAGACGTTCAGGGAGGATCTCTTTTTCCGCCTGAATGTCGTCGCGATCCAGCTCCCGCCGCTCAGGGACCGGAAGGAGGACATTCACTTGCTCGCGTCCTATTTCCTCCAGAAATACAACGAACAGTTGAAAAAGAACGTGAGGGGTTTTTCGCGCGAAGCGCTTGCCATCCTGAACGGCTATGACTATCCGGGCAATGTCCGCGAACTGGAGAACCTTGTCGAGCGTTCCGTGATGCTCTCCAAGGGAGAGATCGTCCTTCCCGATGCGTTCGGTGATCTCACGGCGCCGGCCGCAGCGAACGGGAGTACGCTCCCCGTGATCAGCCGGGTGTTCAGCAAATCGCGCGATCATGTGCTCTCGCTCTTCGAACGCCAGTTTCTCTCCGAACAGCTCGAAGCGTGCCGCGGAAACGTGACGGAAGCGGCATCCGCTTCGCGGATGACCCGGCAGAACTTCCAGCGGCTCATGAAAAAGCACAGGATCACCTCCCGCCCCTACCGCAGGTGAAGCTTCTCATCCTCCCCGACGGCCGGCGTCCGCGCCGCACCGCCTGATGCCAATTGCTGATTGGCAGAGGCGCCAACCCCTGGTTGGCACGTCACGTATTTCCCTCTCCCGGTTTCTCACGCACGGACTGATATGACGCGGAATGACCGCATTCCCGCGGTGGGCACGTCTGGCACGGGTGTTGCACTCCATGGTGCGATAAGCGAGGCGTCCATGCCGCATCAGCCCAGAGCCCTTGTCATCGACGACGATCAGAATATCCTCTCTGCGTTTCACGACTTCTTTCGGCGGGAACACTGTGCGATGCTTTCTTCCTCCGGTCCGGAGGAAGCGCTCCGGGTGTTTGCCGGCGCAGCGGTGAATCTCGTGATCGCCGACATGAAGGAGGAGCGGGAACCGGGCCTTGCGCTTTGCAGGAAGCTCAAAGAGGTCCGTCCGCATGTCCCTCTCATTGTCATCACGGGGTATCCCAATCTCGTCACCGAAGAGGATGCAAGGGGTGCGGGAGCCGAATACTATTTCCTCAAACCGCTGGAGCTGGACGCGCTGCGCCTCGCCGTGAGAAAATGCCTCCGCGGCGCTCTCCACGGAGCGGGAAGACCTGTATGAGCTGTCACGGAAGCTGCGCATCAGTACAATCACACATCGGAAGGGTTCGGCCATGAATCGTACCGCGATCGGAATTGCCGCCGCGTTCGTCCTTCTTCTCACCTGCGATCAGGCGCTCGCAATACCCTCGTTTGCCAGGAAATACAAGACGAGCTGCATGACATGCCACACCGGGTTCCCCAAGCTCAACGCCTTCGGCGAAGCGTTCCGGCGGAACGGATACCAGTTCCCGGCGGGGACGGATCCGGATTTCGTCAAAGAGGAGCCGGTCTCCCTGGGTTCGGAGGGAAACAAGAAGGCGTTCCCCGATGCCGTGTGGCCGGGGAGCATTCCGGGGAGCTCGCCGCTCTCCCTCTTCTTCAACGGTGAGATGGACTACAATCCGAAGGTCGACCCGCGGTTCACCTTCGGCGGCCTCGGCAGCAGCATCGAAGCGGTCGCAGCAGGGACGGCCGGCGAGGATGTCTCGTTCTGGGGACATTTCATACTGAACAGCGACGGCACTTCGGAGCTTAACCGGATATTTGTTATCTTCAGCAACCTCATCGGGGATGCCTACGCGCTGAACATGCGCGTCGGCGTGTTCGAGCCCGGGCTCTTCTCGTTCTCGACGCACCGCGCATGGCTTGAAGGATACTGGCTCACGACACGCCCCTTCAGCAACGACATGGGGTGGACGATCGAAGAAATACAGAAAGGGATCGAGCTCAACGGAATTGTGAACGGGCGGTTCCTGTGGAGCGCGGGGATTGTCGAGTCGTTCGGGAATCTCCACGCCGACAAGGACTACTACGGCCACGTGGCGTACAAATTCGGCGGGCTCCCGCCGAGCGGGGTGGTCGAAACGGGCGCCGCGCCGAACAATTCCCAGCCGTTCATCGACAACTCGCTGACCATCGGGGCGTTCGCCTACGCCGGAAGCGCCTCCCTCGGCCCGTCGTCCATGGCCGCCGACAACAGGTTCACGATGATCGGAGGTGATTTCAACGCGTACTACGAAAGGTTCAATCTTTTCGGAGGCATCGGCGTCCGGCATGACAACCAGCCGTTTCTTGTCAGTGATTCGACCGCCGCCGACTTCGGGCTTGTCGCCACGGGTCTTTCTGCGAACACCACGGTCTGGTTCGCCGAACTCGATTACGTCGTCTTCCCGTGGCTTCTTCCCGGGATCCGCTACGAGTCATGGAGCAGTCAGACACCCGACGTCGGCGGTACATCCCGTGCGGTGGTGTCCTACACCGAGCAGCAGATCGTGCCGGGCGTCGTGTTCCTCATCCGCCCCAATGTCAAAGCGATCCTCCGCGCCAGTTTTGCGGGCAAGGGTGCGGTCAACTATACCGGTGGAGCGGTGCCGTCGATGAGTCTCCAGCCCGGGACGGTCAGTCTTGCGCTCGCGCTCGGCATTTGAGGCGCCCCACGGCCGGGCCGCTGCACGTACGTCAATGCATATCACGAACAAACAACGGAGTACACTCATGAACAGAACCACGGGCATTCTTGCAGGCCTGCTGATCGCCGTCACAGCCGTGCAGACGGCACCGGCGGGAGAAATCACCGGCACCGTCAAGGCGAAGGGCGCGAAGAACGGCGGCGACGCGGTGATCTATGTCGAAAAGGTCCAGGGGAAAACATTCCCCGCACCGAAAGAGCACTTCCGGATGGACCAGAAGAACATGACGTTCGTCCCGCACGTGCTGCCGGTGCTGGCCGGGACGACGGTGGACTTCCTGAACAGCGACGACGTGCTTCACAATGTCTTCTCGCCGGACAAGTGTGCCGAGAAATTCAATCTCGGCTCCTGGCCCAAGGGGCAGACGAAGTCCTACACCTTCAAAGATGCGGGATGCACCGTAACGCTCCTGTGCAACGTGCACCCGGAGATGGAAGGATACGTCGTCGTTCTCGACAACCCCTATTTCGCCGTGAGCGCGAAGGACGGCAGTTATGCGATCAAGGACGTCCCCCCGGGGAAGTATACGCTGAAGATCTGGCACGAAAAGCTCAAAGGCCAGGACGTAGTCGTCGATGTCCCGGAAAAGCAAAACGCGACCGCGGATTTTGAAATCCACAGGTAGTCCCGATCAGGTGATCCATGGCCGAGCAGATCAGGTTCGTCGATACCGCGTGGCTTGACGCCAACTTCCCCTGCATGGGCGGCTGCCCCGTGCATACCGAAGCCGGCCGCTATGTCGCGCTCATCGAGGAAGGGCGGTTCCGCGAAGCATACCACGTTGCGCGGAGGCCGAATCCCTTCGCCTCGATCTGCGGGCGGGTCTGCGCCGCCCCCTGCGAAACGGCGTGCAGGAGAGGAAAGCTGGACCAACCGATCGCGATCCGCGCCCTGAAGCGGTTCGTATGCGAACGGTTCGGCGTTGAAAGCATGGTGGACCTTGAACGGTTGAGGGAGGTCTTCGGCAAATCGGTCCGGAAGAACGGCGTTCGCGTCGCGGTCGTCGGCGCGGGTCCCGCCGGACTCTCCTGCGCGCATGATCTGGCGCTCCTCGGCTATGACGTTACGGTGTTTGAGGCACAGCCGGTGGCGGGGGGGATGCTGCGCCTCGGCATCCCCGAGTACCGCCTTCCCCGGGAGCTCATACGGCTGGAGATCAACGCGATTCTCAGCCTGGGCGTTGACCTCCGGCTGAACGCCGCCGTCGGGCGTGACTTCACGCTGACGGACCTGAAGAGCCAGGGATTCAGCGCGGTCTTCGTGGCGATCGGCGCACACAGGAGCCGTGATCTGCGGGTTGACGGGGTCGAACTCGACGGGGTGCTCCGCGCAGTGGACTTCCTTCTGAACATGAACCTCGGCTACCGGGTCGAGCTTGGGAGGAAGGTGATCGTGATCGGCGGGGGGAACGTCGCGATCGACGTCGCACGGACCGCCGCCCGCCAGGAACGGGAGGACGTTGGGCCGGTGACCGGGCTGGCGGAGGCGCTTGATGTCGCGCGTTCCGCGATCCGTTTCGGCGCCACGGAAGTCCACCTTGTGTGCCTCGAAGATATCACGGAAATGCCGGCCTCCGGAGAAGAGATTCACGACGCGAGGGAAGAACACATACAGATCCACACCCGCAGGGGTCCGCACAGGATACTCGGAGAGGGTGGGAAGGTCACGGGCCTGGAGACGGTCGCATGCACGTCCGTGTTCGACTCCTCCGGCCGGTTCAACCCGCAGTTCGCGCCCGGGTCCGTTGAACGGATGGATGCGGATACCGTCATCATGGCGATCGGGCAGTCGTCTGACCTGTCATGGGTGCGCCCGGAGGACGGCGTCGCGCTGACGCCGCGCGGCACCATCCAGGTCGATCCGGCGACGCTTGCGACAACCGCCGCAGGGATCTACGCCGGGGGCGACGTCTCGTTCGGACCCCGCAATGCGATTGACGCGGTGGCGAACGGGAAGAAGGCCGCGCAATCCATCCATGCCTTTCTGGGTGGAGGGGCGGGCGCCCGGGTCGAAGTGGCGTTTCATGAACGCGAAATCGAGATCGTCGTTGCGAACACGAAAGCATACAACCGTCCCCTGGGGTATGAACAACAGCACCGGGTTCCGGTCCCTTCGCTTCCCATCGACCGGCGGGTCGGCGTTTCGCAGATCGAGCTCGGGTACGGGGAGGAAGAGGCGCGCAGGGAGGCCTCACGCTGTCTTCACTGCTGGGAGAATACGGTGTTCAACGAGGGGGGGGAGGAGACGGGGAGCGAGTGCATCCTGTGCGGCATGTGCAGCGACATCTGTCCGGAGAGCTGCATCGAGCTCGTGTCGTCGGACAGGATGGAGGCCGAAGCCCCCCTGGAGTCGGAAATGGGCGTGACGTACGGGATTGCGATCGCCGGCGCGTCGGGGACGCAATCCGGCACCGTGATGATAAAGGACGAGGACCGGTGCATCCGCTGCGGGCTGTGTGCGATGCGCTGTCCCGTGGCCTGTATTACGATGGAAGCGTATTCAGCTTCCGAACCAATGGCAATCGGTTGAACGTACGGAGGGAGAAGACGGCTATGCCCCAGTCAGACGAACGGAACCCGGCGCGGGAGAATCGACCGCCGGACTCTTTCACGCGGAGACATTTCCTGGAGCTTATCGGCGCCGGTGCCATCGGCGTCGCAGCCGTGGGGAGCGGCGTTCTCACGACGGAGTATCTTTCTCCGAACGTCGTCAAGGAGCCCCCCACGAAATTCAAGGCGGGAATGCCGGAGTCGTATCCGCCGGGGAGCGTGACGCTCGACAAGGAACAGAAGGTGTTCATCGTCCGCGCGAAGGAAGGGTATTTCTACGCGCTCTCCGCGACGTGCACGCATCTGGGGTGCATCGCAAACTGGAAAGCGGACGAGGGGATCGTGGCGTGTCCCTGCCACGGGAGCAAATTCGACCGGGAAGGGAATGTGATCGCCGGGCCGGCCCCGCGCCCGCTGCCGCGCTTTGCGATGAGCCTGGATGATCACGGCCAGATCGTCATCGACAAGTCGCTCGTCGTCGGCGACGAAGCAACGCTGAAAGTCTGACGAACAATTCCGTTGAAGGAGGAGCCGTGAAGGAAACACTCCGTGCACTCACCCGGTCGCAGGCCTGGCGCTCCGTATTCCGGCACGGCCTGCCCCTGTCCAACAGGACACGGGCCGAGGCGGTCTTTTATAATTTCTTCCTCCATGTGCATCCGGCCAAGGTGCGGAGGCGGTCATTGAAGTTCACGTACACCTGGGGCCTGGGCGGCCTTTCGGCGGGACTCTTCATCGTGCTCGTGGCGACTGGTGCGCTGCTGATGCTGTATTACCGCCCTTCCGTCCAGCAGGCGTACGGTGACATGAAGGACCTTCAATTCGTGGTCTCCTCGGGGCAGTTCCTGCGCAACATGCACCGCTGGGCCGCCCATGCGATGGTGGCGATGGTCTTTCTCCACATGCTCCGCGTCTTCTATACGGGGTCCTACCGCCCCCCGAAGGAATTCAACTGGGTCGTCGGCGTTATCCTCTTCGTGTTCACCGTGCTTCTGAGCTACACGGGATATCTGCTCCCGTGGGATCAGCTCGCGTACTGGGGGATCTCCGTGGGAACGAACATGGCCCGCTCCGTCCCGTTCGGGCTCGGGGAACGGATCTCCTATCTTCTCCTGGGGGGAAATATTGTGGGGGAGAATGCCCTTGTCCGGTTTTATGTGCTGCATTGTTTTGTCCTTCCTGTCGCGGCAATGGTGCTGATGGGGATTCATTTCTGGCGGGTGCGCAAGGACGGTGGCGTGTAGCGGCGCTCTCTGGCCGGACACTCGAAAGAACCGCATGTCGAACTGAAACGATGGTGGACCTATGAGTGCTGATTTCAGGGCGGAAAGAAATTCGAACGCCGGAGCGGTTCCGAAACGCGTCGCATTCATCAAGGGACGGACGGCGGCGCGCGTCAGGAAAGAAGATGAGGACCTCGTCATGACGGTCCCCCACCTGGTCATGCGGGAAGCGATTGCGTTCATGGCGATGGTCGTCGTGCTCGCGCTGCTTTCGCTTTTCTTCAACGCGCCGCTCGAATGGGTCGCCAACCCGGAGCACACCCCGAATCCGGCAAAAGCGCCCTGGTACTTCCTCGGCCTTCAGGAGCTCCTCCATTACTTCCCCCCGATCGTCGCGGGGGTGATCCTGCCGGCGCTGGCGGTCATTGCCCTCATCGTCATCCCGTACTTCCACGTCAATGTCAAACGGGAAGGATTGTGGGAGTCGTCGAAGCGGCGGAACCTGATCGGTGTGACGGCCGTTGCGGGGAGCCTCTCCGTCCTCCTCTTCCTGTACAACGTCTATGCGATGCTCATCCCCACACTCGTCGTAGCGGGGGTGATGGTGGTCCCTGCATTTGTCGGGCGGCAGGGGAGAGTCCTCCAATGGCTCGGCTCGCGGCCTCTCTCCTGGTGGATCATGACGTGGTTTGTCATCGTGGTGGTGGTGCTGACGGCAATCGGAACGCTGTTCCGGGGCCCCGAATGGAGCTGGACCTGGCCATGGAAGGAGATCTACTGATGAAGCCCCTTCGCGCCACATTCGCCGTCGTTGCCGTCCTCTTTCTCGTCGTTCTGGCTGTCTCTCCCCTGAAAGACTACCTGCGCGAGTGGAAGAAATACCAGAACGGGTACAACAGTCTGGTCGCCGGACTGCCGCAACGGGTGAAACCGGTGGACATCGGGATCCGCCAGGTCTGGGTTCAAAAACTCGATCGTGTCGACAGGTGTGTGACGTGCCACCTCGGCGTGAAGGAGCCCGCGTTGCGCGCGGCCCCCGAGCCGTTCAGGACGCACCCGCGGATCTACCATGATGTTGATGATCTCGGTTGCACGTTCTGCCATGAAGGTCAGGGCGCCGCAACGGAATACAGGGAATCCATCGGGAACGTGAAATACTGGGACAGGCCGATACTTCCCCGCGCGTACCTGGAGGCCTCGTGCGCCAAGTGCCACAGGGAAAATGACGTCCACGGGGCGCCGGTCCTCAACCTGGGGCGGAAACTGATACGCGAATTAAACTGCGCCGGATGTCACAGGCTTGAGGGGTATCAGAAGCAGTGGGTTCCCGCGCTGGACGGCATAGGCGAGAAGGTGAACAGGACCTGGCTTGTCGCCTGGCTGAAGCACCCGAAGGCGTACGCTCCGTCGACGAAGATGCCGGACTTCCTCCTGTCCGATGAAGAGGCGGGGACGCTCGCCGATTTCCTTCTCTCGTTCAGGTCGTTTCCCCGCGATGCGGTGCTTGAGCCCCTCCCCGCGGCACTGACCTCCGGCGGGGACGCGCAGAAGGCAAAACTGGTCGAACTCGGGGCGACGAAGTTCCGTGAAGCCCGTTGCATCAGCTGCCACCCGATAAACGGGAAGGGGGGATACGTGGCGCCCGAGCTCGGAAAGATCGCGAGCAAAGTCGGCGTGCAGTGGCTCTACAATTACGTAAAACAACCGAAGCGGCTCCAGCCGGGGGTGGTGATGCCCCGCTACAGGTTCAGCCAGGAAGAACTGGCCGGCGTCGTGGCGTACATGGAGAGCGAATTCATCGACTATGACATGGAGAAGCCCGCGCCGCACACCCCCGATCCCGGTTTCTATGAAAAGGGGCGGGCCCTCTTCAAAAAGTACAGTTGCGGGGGCTGCCATGAGCTTCCGGGCATGACCCGTGCCGAAGAGACAGGGCCCGATCTTTCGACGATCGGAGCAAAGAAACTCTATGAAATCGACTTCGGGCGATCGGGAATCGAGCAGACGCTCCCCTCGTATCTGAAGACGAAGCTCCTCACGCCGCATGCATTCGGCGAATCGATGAAAATGCCGCAGTTCGGATTCCGGGAAGAAGAAGCCGAGGCGATTGCCGTCGCGCTCCTGGGAAACACGGGGGAGGGAATCCCCCCGGATCTCGTTGTTCCTGCATCGCCGCAGAGCACATTCGCGCCGCAGGGAGAATTTGGAAAGCTCGTGGACGATCTGGCCTGCCTGGGGTGCCACGTGATGAACGGACGCGGCCGCCTTGTCGCCACCGACCTCTCCCTCGAGGGGAGCCAGGCCCGGCGCCCGTGGATCGAGGGGTACTTCAGGGTCCCGTATTCTCTCCGCCCGGTTCTCACGGAGCGGATGCCAAACCTCTTTCTCTCCGACGCGGAGATCAGGACGCTTGTCGATTACATGGAGTCCTCGTTCATCGCCGATACGCTGGAACATGCGGTCCCGTCAGACCCGACGGCGGCGGCAATAGGCAGGGGTCTGTACTACGAGCGCTACGGATGCCAGTCATGCCACCAGATCGGCGCAAAGGGAGGATATGTCGGTCCCCCTCTCGACAAGCTCGCCGCGCGGCTCACCCCGGGGTGGATATTTCACTGGCTGAAGAACCCGCAGGGGCTGAAGCCCGGCACGATCGAGCCGAACAACAATCTGTCAGACGCCGAGGCGGACGCCCTGACGTCGTATCTTCTGAGTCTGAAATAGGAACCCACATCCGTTCGGGTAAACGTATGGCACGCTTTCGCGTCATCGCGCTCCTTGTACCGTTCCTTCTCGCCGGCTGTACGGCGAAGAGAACTCCGGATTCCACCGCACCTGCGGACAGTGCGAGGGGAGGGGATTCAGCGGTGGTCGTTCCTCAGGCGGCGCCCGCCGGACGCATGCTCACATACGAGGAGCGGCAGGGGAGCGTGCTGTACGCAAAATACTGTGCCGTTTGCCACGGAAAGGAAGGAAAGGGGGACGGGTTCAACGCATTCAACCTGGATCCGCGGCCGAGGGACTTCTCCGACTCGGCGTACATGGCGGCGCTGAGCGATGATCAGATCCTCCAGACGATCACCGGGGGAGGGCGAAGCGTCAACAAATCTCCGCTCATGCCTTCCTATGGATGGACGATCGACAGGAGTCAGATTCAGTACGTGGCGGCGTACGTCCGCACGTTCGTCTACGGGAACTAAACCTGCAAGCGCATATGTTCGCTCCCCCCCCTCGCACGCTTGACCTTCAGGCCGGCTCCTGATATATTCGGGTGAGCCGGTGTCACCGCGCCGCCCCGCAGTGTGCCGCCCTGTCGTCCATCTCAGCCCATGGAACGAAATGAGTGTGAACCGAGATTCATCCGGATCGGTGTCGGATATTGTCGCCCGGTATACCTACTGTGGGTGGCGTTACCAGGATGGCTGGAAGCCTCTTCACATCGTTGAGGCGAAGGACTGTCACTTTACGGACAGCGACGGGAGGAGATATCTTGATTTTTCCTCCCAGCTCATGTGCGTTACGCTCGGGCACGGTAACCCCGCGGTCATTGCTGCGATCGCGGAACAGGCCGGCAAGCTCGCCTACGTCGCCCCCGGGTTCGCCACCACCGCCCGCGCGGAGTTAAGCCTCCGGCTCCTTGATGTGCTTCCGCGCGGGCTCGAGAAGTTCTTTTTCGCCACCTCCGGGACCGAAGCGAATGAGGCCGCGTTCAAGATCGCGCGCATGGTCACCGGAAAAACAAAAATCATCTCGCGTTACCGCTCGTATCACGGCTCGACGACGGGCTCGATCGCCGCCACGGGCGATCCCCGCCGCTGGGCGACGGAGCCCGCGGGGAAAGGCCCGGGGGTGATATTCGCCCCCGAAGTCCATTGCTACAAATGTCCCCTCCTCCATACCTACCCGGGGTGCGGGATCGCCTGCGTCGAGTACATCGCTCACATGATCGAAAACGAAAGCGATGTCGCGGCGGTCCTTGTGGAACCCGTTGTGGGAACGAACGGCGTGATCGTCCCGCCCGCGGAATACCTGCCCCGCCTCAGGCAGATTTGCGATGCGCACGGCGTGCTCCTGATTGCCGATGAGGTCATGTCGGGCTGGGGACGCACGGGGGAGTGGTTCGCCGTAGACCACTGGAACGTCACCCCGGACATCCTGACAACGGCGAAGGGAATTACATCGGCATATGTCCCGCTGGGGCTCTGCGCGACGACGGCAAAAATAGCGTCGTTCTTCGACGATCACTATCTCTCCCACGGACACACATACGAGGCCCATCCGATCACGCTCGCGCCGGCCGTGGCGGCGATCGACGAGATGAAAAGGCTGAATCTGGTCGACCGGGCTCGGGATACCGGCGCCTACATGGGATCCCGGCTCCGGGAGCTGATGGCACGCCACCCCTCGATAGGGGACGTGCGGGGGCTCGGGCTCTTCTGGGCAGTCGACCTTGTGAAGAACAGAACCACCAGGGAGCCGTTCAATACTCCTGCAGACAAGATCGCCGGCAGAAAGCTCGTTGTAGACGCCGTCGCCGCCCGGATGATGGCGCAGGGGGTGTTCGTCCAGGCGTGGATCAGTCATATTGTGATCGCACCCCCCCTGATCATCACCCGCGAAGAGGTGGATGCAGGGATAGCCGCGCTCGACGCGGCGCTTGAGATTGCCGACAGGGAGACCGACTCGCGCGATTCCTGAGGCGCCGGCTATGAGCGTTCGGAAGGGGCGTTCGTGAAACTTCTCACCCTCCCGGCGTCGTTAGAGTGAGGAAAGGGGAGAACCGCTCTGCGGCCCGGCGACCCTCGTGTTCCGACTCTATTTGAAAGGGCTCCAATGTCACTGCGACCAGTCAGGAAAGTGATCCGCTCAAAGCCCACGCTCGAGGGCGCGGGGGTTCACCTCCGCAGGGCGTTCGGGTTCGGCAATACGTCCGACTTCGACCCCTTCCTTCTCCTCGACGACTTCCGCAACGATATTCCCGAGGAGTATCTGGCAGGGTTCCCATGGCATCCCCATCGCGGCATCGAGACCATAACCTACGTCCTTGCAGGAAGTGTCGAGCACGGCGACAGCATGGGCAACAGGGGGTCCATCACGTCAGGGGATGTCCAATGGATGACGGCGGGAAGCGGTATCGTTCACCAGGAGATGCCGAAGGGTGACGGTGCTGGCAGGATGCACGGATTCCAGTTGTGGGCCAACCTTCCGTCGGCTTTGAAGATGACGTCGCCAAGGTACCAGGAAGTGAAGTCGGGTGATATCCCGGAGGTCATCGATGACGATGGCACCCGGGTCCGGATCGTTTGCGGAAGCTTCTGGGGGAAGAGGGGCCCCGTGGAAGGGATCGCTGCCGACCCGATTTACCTCGACGTGTCGGTCCCGCCGGGGAAGGAGAAAAGGATCCCCGTGGCGATGACAAGCAATGCGTTCGCATACGTGTTTGCGGGGGGGGGGAAATTCTCTAACGCATCCGGGCCTCTTGCCGTCCCCACAGAAGGGGTCGGTGCCGGCGCCGCTGCTCCCACCGGCGAGGCGGATAATCGCTCGCTCGTCCTTTTCGACAGCGGCGACGAGGTCGCGATCCGGACGGGGGATGAGGGGATCCGTTTCCTCCTTGTCTCAGGGAAGCCGATCGAGGAACCGGTCGCGTGGTACGGGCCGATTGTCATGAATACCCAGCAGGAGCTCCAGCAGGCATTCGAAGATCTCGAGCGCGGAACGTTCCTGAAGTCAAATGAAGCGCCGTGATGAAGAGGCAATTCCATTGGTACACCCCGTCCATCCGGCGTTCGGACGCATAAACCGTTGATCCAGCCCCCGGGCCAGGAGTGTCCATGAAGGCGATTGTGCCGCTCCTTTTTCCGATTGCCGTTTTTGTTGCCGTATGCACGGCGGACGCCCAGTGGGTCGGCCTCGGAGGCCCGCACGGTGCGTACGCGTTTGCAGTCAACGGCCGGAGCCTGTACGCTGGATCGTTCGGCGAGGGGGTCTCCGTGTCGACGGACGAGGGCTCGACGTGGACGGTGATCGATTCCGGACTGACGAGCACGGATGTCTTCGCTCTTCTTTCAGCCGGGGCAAATCTCTACGCAGGGACGTTCGACGGCGGGCTGTTTATTTCACCGAACGGCGGTCAGACCTGGGTGCCCGACACGGCCACGCGGACCAATCCGGGCGACACGACCCACCCCGCCGCCTATACCACAGTCTTGACGAATGTTATCTCGCTGGCGGCATACGGGGCTGACATTGTCGGGGGAACCTACGCGAATGGGGTCTTTGTCTCACTCGACAGCGGTCTGACGTGGAACCCCACTCGCCTGAACGGGCTTTCGGTGTATGCCATTGTGCCTTTCGGCGCAGGATTGTGTGCAGCGACTTTCGGTGGGGGAGTGTATCGCTCCGCTGTGGGCGACACGTCATGGGTACCTGTAGATTCGAACCTTGCAAACATGAACGTCCTTTCCCTTGCTTCCGTCGGAAACACGCTGTTTGCCGGGACGTCGCAGGGAGGGATGTTCTATTCAACAAATGCCGGCACAACGTGGGCGGCCGATGATTCCGGGCTGACTGCCAGTACCATCAACGCCCTGCTCGCTGTCGAATCGAACGTTTTTGCGGGGACGGAGGGAGGGGTCTTTCGCAGTACGGACATGGGAATCTCCTGGTCGAGGGTCGATTCGCTGCCGCGTGTTACCGAAGTGTATTCATTAATCGCCACGGGGACAAATCTATTCGCGGGGACGAGCGGACACGGAATTTGGCGGCGCCCGCTTTCGGAGATCGTCATTACCGGAATTTCGTCGTCGAAGTCCGGCATCCCCGGCGAATTCCGCCTGGAACAGAACTTTCCCAACCCCTTCAATCCATCCACCGTCATCCGGTACAGTATCCCCCGTCGTTTGAGCGTGACACTCGCCGTCTTCAACCTTCTCGGCCAGCAGGTCGCCCTCCTTGTCAACAGCCAGCAGGATCCCGGCAATCATGAGATCCGTTTCGACGCCTCCACGCTCGCCTCGGGCGTATACTTCTACAGGTTGACCGCCGGATCGTACGCGAATACGAAGAAACTTCTCGTTCTCCGCTAACGACAAGCGCATTTCCCGTTCGATCTCTCCTTCTCTGCGGTTTCCGCCCCCGGAGACCCTTTGACCAATCTCACATTTTGATCCATTGAATGGTTTGAATTCTGGACGGTTTGCGCCTCCATGTGCTTATTGTCACAAGAAGTGCCTCAGGATCGCCTGAATTATCGGATTTTGTTGGCGATCACGTAATCGCATGCCGGGATGAGTTATAATGGGAAGTGTTTTTGAACGCAGGGGAGTGAGTTGTCCTAGCAGCCACGGATCAACAGGGAAGGGGGCGGAAATGGGGATTGGGTTTGTACTCATACTCGGCAGCCTGATGGTGCTCTCGTTTTTCCTGCCGACGATGCATAGGTTACACCCGGGGAAACATCCGGGACAGAAGGGGAGCGTATCCGGCGGAGCGCTGCTTCAGCTTGCAGAGGCTTCCCCTGTTGAAACGAAGGGCTCCGCTTCCGGACCGGAAACGGAGGGGATCGGTCTCGACCCCGCATTTGGACTGGATTTCTCTACCGGAGGTGACGCATGAACACAGGACAGGTTATGATTTCGATCGCCGCGTTCGCGTTTCTCGGGACGGTGCTTGTGAATTTCAACAATCTGATTCTTGCCAACAACGAGGACATGTCGAACAGTCATGACGTCATTATCGCCACGTCGATCGCGGCGACGTACATCGACGCAGCGCAGGGTTTGAATTTTGACGAGAACACCGTCGGCCAGCCGGTCAGCACTCCCTCGCAGCTGACGGACCCGAACGCGCTCGGTCCGGACCCCGGCGAAATCGACATCTCGCAGTTCAATGATTTTGATGACTTCAACGGGTACAGCGTCACGCAGGCGGCGGAAGGAAACAACGGGACGTTCAGGTGTGACTTTGTGGTCACGTATGTGGATCCGGAAAACATCAACCGCCCGACCGTGCAGACATTCCTGAAGCGGCTTGACATCAAGACATGGAGGGTCGACATCCCGGTCACCACGGACACGGTCCGGATGTTTACAACGATGGCGTATTTCAATTTCAATTGATGGTGTGCTGACGCAGACACCCGGGGGAGGGCTGGATGTCAAGTATCATGGATGTTCTTTTTTCGATGGTCCTGGGAGGAATGCTCCTCGTCACCATCACGAACGCGAACGATGTTGCCGCCGAAAACAGCGGGCTCATCGTCGGCGATAAGATGGTCCAGGAATCGGCCGTTTCGGTCTCCCTGTATCTCGACGGCGAGATGAGGAACATGGGGTTCGGCGTCCCCGACTCTGAACAGGTCGTTCTTCAGGCCGACTCCACGACCGTCAAGTACCGGGTTTCCCTCCCCCCGTTCGATGGCATCGACACGGTAACGTTCTTCCTTGGCAGCACGGCGGACCTCGCCGCGACGCCCAACACGGAGGACCGGTACCTCTACCGGGTGGAAGATGGAGGCTTGCCGATCCCCGTCGCGGTTCTCACATTTCTCAGGTTCCGGTACCTCGATCGCACAGACTCGCTCATGGGGACCCCGGTGAGCCAGAACAAACTCGGTCAGGTATTCAAGGTTGAGGTGACGACCGAGGTGCAGAACTCGTACGCACTGTACCGCCCGCAGAGTATGGTCCAGGCCGGAACTCCGGACGCGCTCTATTCGAGCTTCCTCTGGAACCAGACAAGGCTTGCCGCGCAGAACGTGCGCGTCGCAGCGCGCCCTGCGCAGAAAATCCGGAGTGCGCGTCCTCCTTCTTCCGGCACCCCTGCGCCGCCGCAGGGTCCGACTGCGCCACAGAGACCTGTTCCACAGCAGCCTACGACGC
>Ga0209698_10003090_pt1 | contig 18658 bp, 12 predicted proteins | sample LitLauG_LLR_2012_FD_187203 | JGI IMG/M metagenome (GOLD analysis project Ga0209698, IMG submission 187203) | Freshwater sediment microbial communities from Pennsylvania, USA - Little Laurel Run_MetaG_LLR_2012 (SPAdes) (version 2) | ecosystem: Environmental > Aquatic > Freshwater > Creek >...
GTCCAGATCCATACCTTCACTCTCCCACTGATAAGCAAAAACGATGGCCACGTCTGCGTTCTTGGCCACGGTGGCGGCTGCTGCTGGATCGGCGCCCGAGTCGAATTGAACGTTTGCTGCCGGGGCCTTGCCGCGAATCGCCTTCAGCGGCGAAGTGGGGAACCAGACCGGTTCCAGCCATCGCGTCTGTCCTTTACCCGGTGGCAGAATCGCATTTCCCCCCGGAGGGTCGACCTGCGCTGAGCCACCGCCCGAAATCATTCCCACATCCGCGTGTGGACCGATGACGGCAATGCTGTGGAGCTTGACAGCATCCAGTGGAAGCAGCGCTCCTTCGTTCTTGAGAAGCACGGTGCCTTGTTCCGCGATCCTCTGCGCGACTTCAAGGCCGCCGATTACGTCCACCACGCTCTTCTCCGGCGGATTATCAATCACCCCTGTATCAAACATCGCCCGCAGAATTCGGTGCACGTGGTCATCCAGTTCCGCTTGAGACACCTTCCCCGACTGGACTGCCTTCTTTAACTCTTCCCCATAGAAGATCCAGCCCGGTTCTTCGTGGTCGAGCCCAGCCGCGGACGCCTTCGCCGCACTGTGTGCGCCGCCCCAGTCGGAGAGTACGAATCCTTTGAAGTTCCAGTCCCTTTTCAGCAAATCGGTGAGCAGGTATTTGTTCTCGCAGGCATAGTCGCTGTGGACGCGGTTGTACGAGCACATCACGGCCGCTACATCGGACTCCTCGATCCCGATCTCAAACGCCAGCAGATCGCTCTCGCGGGCCGAGCGCTTGTCGATATTGACATTCACGGCATTGCGCCCGCTCTCCTGATCGTTGAGGGCGTAATGCTTGATGTCCCCAAGCACGTGCTGCGCCTGCAGCCCCTTGATAGCGGACCCTACCATTTTTCCCGCCAGCACCGGATCCTCGCCCATGTATTCGAACGTCCGCCCGTTGCGCGGTTCGCGCGTCAGATTGACGCCTCCGCCGAGCGACATGTTGTAACCCTGGGCGCGCAACTCTCGGCCAATCAGAGCCCCGTATTGGTAAGCGGCGTCGAGATCCCAACTCGCGGCGCCGGCCACATCCGATGGCAAAGCAGTCGAATAGCGTCCGTTCACCCCGCTCATGCGGACGCCGTATGCAGCGTCCGACATCTGGATGCCGGGGATGCCCAGGCGCGGGATGCCCACAACATATCCAGCACCGCCGTTCGATTGCGCGGCCAGCGGGCTCATCGGACTGAGGCCCTCCATGCCAGTGCCGTGCAGCAGCGTGATTTTTTCGTCAAGCGTCATCTGTTTCACCACCATGGATGCACGCTCGTCGGGCGATAGCTTGGGATTCATCCAGGGATGAGCCTTAGCATCGGATTGCGCCACGGCTAGAGATAGAAGAAAGTTGAAAATCAAGAAGAGAACAGCGGAGAGAAAAACGATTTTCTTATTCATATGCAGGGGCGACGTGGCCTCGTTTATTTAGCTACCAAATCGATAATGTTACGCCTTTTTGCTGTTTTTTGCGCGTGTGAATTTTGCCTCTGCCGTAACGCGTCCAAACCGGTCATGGGCGAACATAAGACAAACATGACGGGACAGTTGCGCCTACGACGGGCCGAGGGCGGGCCCTCGGCTGTCTTCGTTTTGTCATCCCGAGCAAAGCGAGGGATCTCGGGGTTTCCCGCCACCGGCAAGAACCCAGGTTCCTCGCGTTGCTCGGAATGACAAGTCGAGTGGCCGGTCGCGCGAAGCTCGACAGTTCTGTCAGACACGGCCCGCACTGACACGTTATGGCGTGTTTAGGAAATAGTGTGCACTATGCTTGATTGTCATCCTGAGGAGCCGCCCTTTGGCGACGATGGACCTGTGCAACTTACCGCCAGTACCTCGATACCTGCAGAATGCATAGGTCCTTCGTCGCGAAGAACGCTCCTGAGGATGACAACGGCTGGGGTCACAGCAAAAACTAAACCGCCCCTAGTCGGCCTGCCCATCACTTGGCCTCCGTCGTCACCCCGCTTTACACTGGAGAGGTGAAGATTGCGCTGGGCCAGATCAATCCCAAGGTCGGAGACTTTTCCGGCAACGCAGCCAAGATCGCCGATTTCTCGCAACGCGCGCAAGGTGCTGGCGCCGGCTTAATTTTGTTTCCGGAGTTGTCGGTGTGCGGTTACCCGCCCCGCGATCTGGTGGAGCGGCCTTCTTTTGTGACGCGGAATCGCGACTCCGTCGAACGGATCGCAGTCGAAACGAAAGGCATCGCCGTCATCTGCGGTCTCGTCACTCCGGCCCACTCGGATACCGGCAAGTCGGTGATGAATTCCGCCGCCTTGCTCACGGACGGAAAGGTCGCCTTCATTCAGTCAAAAATGCTGCTGCCGACCTACGACGTCTTCGACGAGATGCGCAATTTCGCTCCCGCCCGCAACCAGCAGCTGTTTCCGTTCTGCGGTAAGCAGATGGCGCTCACCATCTGCGAGGATGCATGGAACGACAAGCAGTTCTGGACCAAGCGGCTGTATACGGTCGATCCCATCGAGTCTCTGATTCAGGCTGGCGGAAACTTCGTGCTCAATATTTCCGCCTCTCCATTCTGGATCGGCAAGCGCGAACTGCGCCGCGAGATGTTAGCCAGCATCGCCCGCCAGCACAAGGCTCCGGTTGCAATGGTCAACCAGGTTGGCGGCAACGACAGCCTGATATTCGACGGCTCCAGCCTGGTCCTCAATCGTGAGGGGAAAGTCATCGCCCAAGGCCGTTCGTTCGAAGAAGACCTGGTCTACTTCGATTCCAACGACCTCTCGGGCGAGATGCACGAACAGATCTCCGGGGACGAAGCCAGCGTATACTCCGCATTGGTGCTGGGCACGCGCGACTACATGCATAAGTGCGGATTTCAGAGAGCGATCATTGGACTCAGCGGAGGAATCGATTCCGCGCTCACCGCTGTCATCGCCGCCGATGCTGTCGGACCGGAGAATGTGATTGGCGTCGGCATGCCCGGACCGTACTCATCTCAGGGTTCCATCGACGACGCTTGTGCCCTGGCCAAGACTCTCGGCATTCGCTTTGAGTTGCTCTCCATCAATGCCGCCTGCGACGCTTATCGCCAGACCTTGCAACCCGTCTTCGCGGGACAGAAAGAAGATGTGACGGAAGAAAACATCCAATCCCGCGCTCGCGGCACGCTGCTGATGGCGCTGTCAAACAAGTTCGGCGCCATCGTGCTCTCCACCGGCAACAAGAGCGAGCTGGGCGTGGGCTACTGTACACTCTATGGAGACATGGTCGGGGGCTTGGCGGTCATCTCAGACGTTCCGAAGACGCTCGTGTATCGCCTGAGCGAGTATGTGAATTCGCGGCGTGCCGTCATTCCGCAGGCCACGCTGGAAAAGGCGCCGTCGGCCGAGTTGCGCCCCAACCAGAAGGACAGTGACTCTCTGCCGCCGTATGAAGTGCTGGACGCAGTACTGGAAGACTATGTGGAAGACGCCCATTCCGCGGATCGGATTGCCACCGACCGTGGGTTCGACGGTGAGACCGTGCGCCGTGTGATTCGCATGGTGGATCGCGCCGAGTACAAGCGCCAGCAGGCCGCCCCCGGCATCAAGATTTCCCCCAAGGCCTTCGGCTACGGGCGCCGTTTTCCCATCGCCGCGAAAAACGAGGTTTGAACAAGGTCACTCCCAAGGCAAAAGCCCCGGAAACGAAAGGAACTCATGCGCACTTTTCTGATCTCGATCTGTATTCCTGTGCTGTCCGTCGGCCTCGTGGCAGCCCAAACCGCCACCGCGACTAAGGCATCGCCCGCCAAACCCGAGCAGAGGGCTGCCGACAAGTCTGACCCGGCCGTGAACCTTCCCACCGAAGCCACGGTCGACTCGTTCTTGCAGCAGTCGGTGGGCTACCAACCGGACCTCACGTGGAAAATCTCGGGCATCCGTCCGGCCGGAGTCGGTGGGTTGTCTGAGGTTACGGTCGTGATCGCCAACCAGCAAGGCCAGCAGTTGAGCCGTTTCTATGTCACTCCCGACGGAGCGCACGCACTAACGGGCGAAATTATTCCCTTCGGCGCCAAGCCGTTTGATCCGGCGAAAAAGACTTTGGAGAAGGGAATCACCGGCCCTGAGCGCGGCCCCAAAGACGCCACAGTCATGATCGTGGAGTTCGGCGACCTGCAGTGTCCGGCCTGCAAGGCCGCGCAGCCCACCATCGAAGCCCTGGTCGCTGCTGAGCCGAATGCGCGCTTCGTGTTTCAGAATTTCCCCTTGGAGATGCACAACTGGGCCGCCAAGGGTGCGGCTTACGCCGACTGCGTGGGTCGCGCGTCCAACGACGCTTTCTGGAAGTTCATCGCCAAGACTTATGAGACTCAAGCCGACATCACCGCCGAGAACGCCGACGAGAAACTCCCCGCCATCGCCGACGGCGTAGGGCTGAAGGGCTCCGAGATCGCGGCCTGTGCTGCGAAGCCTGAAACCAAAGCGCACGTGGATGCCTCGATTGCGCTAGGTAAAGCTGTAGACGTGACTGGCACGCCTACGCTTTACATCAACGGACGCAAGATCGGCAGTTTCGATCCCAAGGCCTCAGAGGTCTATAAGAGCCTGGTGGAGTTCGCGGCGAAGCAGGGTAAGTAATCCAGTTTCCTACTTCTCGCTGAGCCAGATCTCCGGCGTGGTCCGGTTGATTTCGGCAAGAATATGCGGGGTGATGACGATCATCAGTTCGTCATCGTCCTCTTGCTTGCTGTTGCTGACCATGGCCAGGTTGAGGCCGGGCAGATACCCGAAGCCCGGAATTCCGCTCATGGAGACTGTATCTGTTCGCGAGACTTCCCCGGCTACAACGGCCGGTTCGCCATCCTTCAAGTTGATACTGCCTTTGTATTCCCGGTTCGAGATTACCGGCACGCCGTTTGCCGATTGTCCGCTGAGCGATCGCACCTGCATTTCGAGTTGTAGACTGACCGCACCGTCGCCGTGGACAGTCGGCTTCACCTTCACGTTCAACCCCAAGTCCTCATAGCTGACGGATGGGAATGGCGGGATATACGACTGGTTCCCCAGCACCTTCGAGATCTGCGGCGAGTTGTAAATCGGCGCATAAGAGGCATTCAGAATTGGAAAGCGCGAGCCCAGGTGGAAAGTTGCGTCGTTCCCCTGGCTCGCGCGCATGGTCACGTGCTCCAGGTTGCGTGCCCACGATTCGTTCACCGAAAGAGCTGCGGCGAACTTGTCGAGACTGAGGCCCATGAACGTGAGCCCACCTCCGAACGTGGCCAACGGCTGGCTGAAGATGGAATTCTGCTGGCCGCCAAGCTGTGCCAGAAGCCCGGAAAGCGCGGTGCTTCCCGCCTGATTGATGCCGCCAGAGGCGATCAGTTGGTTGATGAGTTGTTGGACGTTCTGCCCGGCCAGCCCCACCAGCGCCGCGGCGGGAATGTTGTACATGTTGAAGGTATTGGGAATGTGGACCCCGATGTTGCGCGTCAACTGGTGACTGATCTGAAAGACTTGGACATCGAGCATCACCTGCGGCCGGTCGTTGTCGAGTTGAGCCAGCAGTGTTGTGCACGCCTCGAGGACCGGTTGAGATGCCCGCACTTCAACCACGCCGGCGGTCTGTCCCGGCTGGATGAACCGCAGGTCGAAAATGGTGCGCAGGGTGTTGACCATGTCGGTCGCCTCCTGCGCCGTGGAATGTGGCGGCAAAACAAACGTTCGTAGAGACAAGCGGTCGAACTGTTTGTGGTTCTCCGGGTTATCGGCCGCGATCAGAAGCTGATGGGCATCAAGAGCGGCCCACATCACCTTGCTGACCTGGCACGCCAGCTTCAGCGCCGCGAAGAAGTCCACGTCATCCACATTGAAATGCACTCGGCGGGCCTGCACCGATTCGTCAAACTGCGCGCTGACTCCGTAGGCCGAGGCCAGTTCGGTGAACAATCCGCGAACGTCGCCCGAAAAGTGAACCGTGGCACGGTCGTTCTTCGGCTCCAGACGAATCTCCCCGGAATTCGCCAGACGCTCGGGGAGAACTCGGGGCAGTGACGGAAGCGAGTTTCGCGTTGATTCTGCCAGCCTCTCCCGAGCAAATTCATTTTCCGGATCGAGATCCAGAGCTGCGCGAAATTCGGTGGCCGCCCTTAGCCGCGAGTCTTCCGCCAGCAACACATTGCCGCGTTCGACATGGTCAAACACCAGTTGCGCCTTGACCATTTCGCGCGCGGTCAGAAACCGCAGGTCTTGCGGCACCAGCCGCGTCGCTTCATTGAACTGCGTGAACGCTTCATTGAGGCGCCGGTGGTCCTGCAGTTTTCGGCCGCGGGCGAACGCCTCGCGGGCCTCCTTTATTTCTTTCTTGGAAACAATGCAGTTAACCCCGCCCGGAATTCCGCTGCTGCACGCCACAGGCGCAGGGGACGAAGGTTCGTCACCGCCCGCGAACGCAGGCAGCGCCAGCGTCACCGCCAGCACTGCCACATCAAAAAGGAATGCTGTACGCCGCATGTTTTTCTGATTCTAACTTGGTTTCCGCATGTCCGAGTACGCCAACAGGCCCTCGTACCTTCGGGTTTCCCGGTTCGGGTATCCGGTCATTCGGAAGAACGCTCCACTCCCGCCGCCTTGCAGTCTCTGATTGGAGAGTAAGGGCAAGAAGACGTTGTCGGCAACGTCCCTACGACAGCATCAGCCGTTCAATTTCCCGCGCCTTGCCGGTTTTTTCGTCGCAGTCGATGACCACCGCGCATAACCGCACATCGCCCGTGGCCGGCTCGAACCGCACCGGCATTCCGTTCAGGAACTTGCCCACCACCAGCTCTTTCTTCACCCCGATCACGCCATCGTAGGGACCGGTCATGCCCACATCGGTCACGTAGGCGGTGCCGTTCGGCAAAACGCGCTCGTCCGCCGTCGGCACATGCGTGTGCGTCCCAAGCACCGCCGTAACCCGCCCGTCGAGGTACCAACCCAAAGAAATCTTCTCCGACGTCGCCTCCGCGTGAATGTCCACCACGATCACTTTCGCTTCCACCTTCTTCAAGAGCTGATCTGCGATGCGAAACGGATCATCGTTCGAGGCCATGAACACTCGCCCCTGCAGGTTGATCACGGCATAGGGAACTTTCCCCTTGAAGCCTTCATACAATCCCCATCCCGGCATGTCCGCCGGGTAGTTCGCCGGACGCAGCACCCGCCGCGCCGGACCGTGACCGTTTCCTTCGATCATCTGAAAATAGTCCACAATCTCGCGCTTATCCCAGACGTGGTTGCCGGTCGTAATCACGTCAATATTGAGTTCGAACAGTTCCTCGGCCAGCGCCGGAGTAATGCCAAATCCCGCCGCGGAATTTTCACCGTTGGCAATAATCAGATCGATGGCCTGATCGCGCACGATCCCCGGCAGCCGGTCTCTAACAATCGTCCGTCCCGGCCGTCCAAAGATGTCGCCGATGAAGAGAATTCGCATGTGTGGACGCTGAGTTCGATGGTAACACGCACTCGGAAGCGTCGATTTGAAAGGGTGCGGCTTCAGCCGCACCGTAGGGAACAGATGAAGGGCTTTAGCCCCTGAGGGTTGTGCGGCAAGGTCCCTCCCTGCGTAGAACGCTCCACGACGTAACTCTGGGACAGCATACTAGTGTCGCAGCTTTGGCAGGTCAGCCCGCGCGAGTACGGCCCCCCAGGCGTCGAGCACATAAACGTCGGTCCAGCGCTCGCCACTTCGATCTTGGTCAGTCGTATCAGCGAGGGTAAAAGTGATCGTGGTCTTCGGTGACGTGCAGCCGGTTAGCTGACGAAGCTCACTGCCCGATCCCGATAAGTCCGAAGCGTAATCAGGTCGAGTCTTCTTGCCGCTCGTCGCGCTGGAGCGCAAGACCACCTCGACCGCGCCCACGAGATTCTGGCAGCGCATGGGAATCCGAATCTCCCATCCGCTGGAACCGGTTCTCTTGACGGTAGGCTCTTCGGCAAATACCAGCACCGGCGGATTTCCACCCGGAGAGGCATACCACTCTCGCCAGCGCCGGGCGAATTCGATGCTGGCCGCTTCATACGCACGGCTTAACTCGTGGTCCCGCTCTTCCCAGCAGGGATGCATCGCATAAAGGGAAGCAGTCGTTCCGCCCGAACTCCGCGCGTGCAGCAGGTGATGAAGCGCCGGGACGAAGTCAGGATGATAGCCCGCGCGAGCCATCAGCATGAGACTCTCGCGGTCGGCGTCCAGTTCCATCTGGCGGCAAAAGCGGCCAAAGTCCGCGGACGCTTTCTCCGAATCCGACCACGAGGCCGAAGGTAGGCTGGGATCGCCCAGAGCGATGGTGGCGCCGCCGCCATTCTCCAGATATTTCTGGAAGAGATAGCGCCGGGCCCAGTCGCGCCGGACCACATGAGCGATCTCGTGCGACAAGATCGCCGCCCACATACCGGTGCCAGGTCCTGCCAGTTGGGCCAGCCCGCTTTCCACATAAACCGTTCCGTCGGGCGAAGAGAAGGCGTTGAGTTGATCGTCTTCGACGATGCGCAATGCCCAGCCGAATTTGGCAGTTCTCGGCGCTTGAATCTGCGTTAATAGCCTCTCGAATACAAGTCGCCCCGTGGAATAAGCTCCCAACGGTTCCACACTTTGAGCCGTAAGCTGAGGCCGCATCCGCGCCGCGGTTTCCATGTCGAGTTTGAATTGAGCTGGAACTTCCGGCCCGTCTTGAGTCTTCTGGCAAACAGCTGGGCCAGACCACAATTGAAAAGCGAACAGCACGACAATGGCGCACGCCGACAACCTATGGGGCTTAATTCTCACGGGCAACCTTACCGGAGATCGCTTCCAGAAATCTCTAATCAAGTCGCCGTCCGAACCCTTGTTGTTCCTTCTTTGCGTTCTTTGCGGTTCTTCTTAGCGAACTTTGCAGTTCAAGCTCTTTTACGGGGCCGACGCCCGACTGATTTCAGAGGTTCCCTGGGTGCATTATGCTCTTGATCGGACGGAACAAATCAAGAAAATACGGATAGCGAGCGAGTGTTCGAAACGGAACGCCTGCCAGGCAAGAGTCGGCTCGGGGACAAGGCTTCACCTCTCAGCCTTGTTCGGCGATTCGCTTGACCTCACGCAGCATCGCCTTCCGCATGAGCCCAGAGAAGGGTCCGACGACCAGCCAGTACATTCGGAACTTCACGGTGGCCGCCCGTCCGAAAGTTTGCACTCGCGTCTCTGTGCTGAGCTGGGAGCCGCCGTTTGCCGGTGAAACGTGAAAGCTCCAGACTGCTTTGGCAAAGCCCACACGGCGAAAGTCGCGAAATCTGTCCGGAGTAAGGTCGCGAACCATTCCGCCGTCAGGTCGCCAGAACCGGCCTGCAATGCCGAGCACCACTTCGTCGGGATTGGAGACGAGTTCGAGAAAAGAGCCGAAGCGACGGCCTTCCGCCGAAGGCGATAGCGCGGGCTTAGTGCTTCCCAACCGATAGCCGCGAAGCCTCATCAGTCCGCGAACGATGGCCAGATCCGCAAAGCTAGCCTTCCCCAGCGCTGCTGCCGTGCTCTCCTGCGAGCTACGGACCAGAATCGAATAACGCGCACTGACCTGATACTCCGGCAGCCAGTCATCGATCTTCATTGTGCTCAAGGCACGAGTTCCGCGGTACGAAGAAAATCATAATTCCCCGCCGCATTCAGCTTCAGGTTCCGCACTCGCCGTGTGTGAACCAAGACGTTGTCGAGATACCACAGATCGATGTAAGGCAGATCTTCGGCAAGAATGCGCTGGACTTCGGCATACAAGCGCTTACGCGCATGCGGATCGATCTCACGGCGCGCCCGATCGATGAGTGAGTCTAACTTGGGATTCGAATAGAAACCGCGATTGGCCCCATTGGGAGGAAACTTCGATGAGTGGAATGCATACTCAAAAATGTCAGGATCCTCGTTGCCCCCGATCCAGCGCAGCCCGTACATCTGAAACGCCCCGTGAATCACGTCGGAAAAGAACGTGGCCGACTCAAAGCTACGAATATCAAGGGCGATCCCCACTTCGCGTAACTGTTGCTGCATCACCGCTACCATCAGCCGCGTATTCGCGTCTGTGGACGTTTTCATTGTGATGTGAAAGCGCACACCGTTGACCGGCGAATATCCCGCAGAATCCAGCAATTGTTTCGCCTTATCAGGATCATGATCGTATGCGGGGACGTCGCCGTTGTAGGCCCAGCTTTGCGTTGGCAACACGCTTCGCGCAAGCTCAGCCTTCCCGCGCCACAGGTACTCGACCATCGGCCTCCGGTCGAGCGCATAGGCAATCGCCTGCCGCACGCGCACATCTTTCAGGATCGGATCGCGCAGATTGAAGCCGAGGTAAGCAAACCGCGTCCCGTGTGCACTGTCGACAGAAAGATTGGGCTCGCGCGCCAATGTCACCACGGTGTCGGGCGTGAGCGAATTGATGGCGATGTCGCCGCTGCCCTTCCGCAACTCGAGCGCCTGGGTGGTTTCGTCGGGCACCACGGCAAAACGCACACGCGCGAGCTTGGCCTTCTCGCCCCAGTAGTCGTCATTACGCTCGAGGACAATCTCTCGATCGGTCTCCGCGCTGACGAACTTGAACGGGCCAGAGCCCACGGGATGACGCGTCATCTCATCCCCGCTGCCCGCAGGAACGATCCCGATCGCGCCGTCCGACAGGTTCCATAACAAGGTCGCGTCCTGCTCCTTCATATGGAAGATGACCGTCGCGTTGTCAGGTGCGTCGATGCGATCCACGAACTTGTATACGGCCGCCTTGGTGCTGCGAATCTTGCCTTGCAGCAGGGAATCGAAGGTCCACTTCACATCGCGGGCCGTTAGCAGGCGGCCATCGTGAAACTTTGCACCACGATGCAGATGAAAGACATAAGTAAGCGGATCGGGAACCTCCCATCTCTCAGCCAAACCGGGTGCCACGTTTAAGTCATCCCCACGCGAAAGCAGGTCGTCGAACAACAGGCTGTCGATGCGTTCTGACCAAGCGTCGATTCCCACGCGGGGGTCAAGATTCGTCGGGCTCGTTTCGATGAGCATGACCAGCGTGTTGGGATCAGGCTTGGAGGAGCAGGAAAGAAGCGGAAAAAGCACGGCCAAGCAGATGACTGCGCCAGTGTGTAGCAGGCTGAAAACCTGACGAAAGCCCGCGTTTCCGTGGAAGAGCGGCCCTTTAGGACCGCGTAAGGCGCTTGCGATCGACTCGGGCCTTAGCCCTTGCGGTCGTCTTTGGCGTTTCAACGAACCGCAGCCTGCTCGAGTACGGCGAGGAACATTGGACCTCGGACCTCCGTAGTTGAGATCTGAATCTCCGAGGCTAACCTCCGCGACCTTCTTCTTACCCATACGAAATCTTTCCCAACACCGCCGGCCGTTTTGCGCCGGTGGCAGAAGGAACGTTCGACGGGCGGTGGTTCCATGTTTCATAAGCGAGGACGGCAAAGGCGACTGCCTCTTTAGCCTCCGAAGGCAGCCCGTAGTCATCCGAAAATCGCACCTGCACGCCAAGCGGCGCGAGGCCTTCGGCCAGCATGCCGGTCAGAGTGGCATTTCGCGATCCCCCGCCGGAAAGAATCATTTCACGAAACGAATGCCTCGATCGCGAACCGGGCCTTGTTACCACGAACCGCCGCACTGCATCGGCAATGGATCGCGCCGTCAGCGCCGTCGCGGTGGCCACCACATCCTGCTTGCGAGCCCGCCCGCACGCGCTCAGGAATGCGGTAACAAATTCGCGGCCGAATTCCTCGCGCCCCGCGGTCTTCGGAGGTTTCTGTCGAAAGAACTTACCAGCCAGCATTCGGCGGAGAACTGGCTCAATCACACAACCCGCCGCCGCGATCTTCCCCCCGCGATCAAACGGTCGCCCAAACAGTTTTTCGGTCACCGCGTCGATGATCATGTTGCCAGGACCCGTGTCGAAAGCTAAAACATCTTTTATGCGCGCCCCCGCCGGAATCGCCGTGAGATTCGCGATGCCCCCGATGTTCTGCACGATCCGTCCAACTCTGGCGTCGCGAAACATTAAGTAGTCGAGATACGGAACCAAAGGCGCGCCCTTGCCGCCCGCCGCCATATCCGCCGGACGAAAGTCCGACACCACTGGCACGCCGACACGCGCCGCGATCACCGCCGCCTCTCCGGTCTGCCAGGTGGCACTAATCCTCTCCCCCAAAAAAGCCTGAACCTCACCTTGGTGGTACAAAGTCTGCCCGTGACAGCCAACAAGATCCGCTTTCACTCGAAACCGCCGCTGGGTGGCCAGCACAGCCTCTCCGTAAAGTTCACCCAAAACAAAGTCAAGCCGCGCCAGATCAGCCACACGCGCAGATCGTGCATTCATCGCGGCAAGAACAGCCGCACGCACCTTCCGAGGGTAAGAATACTCCGCGTGTCCCACCAACTTAATCGTGTGGCGCGGACACTCCTGTCCGCGAACGCGTCCAGCGGCAACCGGCTCGAAGCGGGAGCCAAGATCGTTCTGCGCCCCGATCCGCACCAGAGCCACATTGATCCCATCGGCAGACGTCCCGCTCATCACTCCAGCCACGATCATCGGACATCCCCAATCGTAAGACTACCCAGCAAAAAGAATCTCAGAGAATGACCATCCTGATAGGTGATGAGGTAGATGCCTCGTGCCCACTCAATTGGAGATGCCGCCCACGCCTTGTTCCTCTCCTTCACAGTCTCTCGATACGAACCCGTTCACCGAACTCCCACAAGGCCCGCGACAGTTTCTCGACTGTTGCCCCTGAAGGAGCCAGTGTGGCCCGGGCACTCCTGTTCGGGTGCAGCGTTCCTGCCCACTTTCTCTTGAACGCCAGCACACGTCGCTGTGCTTCCGCAGCCCGCAGCGCAAACCTTCGGTCGCGCTCCGCTGTCCTAACCAGTTCGTCGTATGCGTTCGTGATGTGGTCCTCGCGATGGCAGACCAGGCACAAGTCGCCGCCCGCGCGAATGAACTCGACCGCAGCTTGCCCGATCGGGGCGGCCGAAAGTACTCCTTCCATTTCCAAGTCATCGGACACGACGAGATTTCGGTATCCAATGCGCTTGCGCAGGATGTCGGCGATCCAAATCTTCGACAGCGACGCCGGGGTCCGATCGCCCGTGACCTGCGGATAGGCCGCGTGCGAAACCATCACCATCGGCAGTTGGCGGCGCAGTGTCCGGTAGGGAAGTAGATCCTCGGCCCACAGCTTCTTCAGAGGCTTGTCGATGATGGGCAATTCGTGATGGCTATCAAGCCGTCCCTCGCCGAGTCCCGGAAAATGTTTGCCGCAACCCACAACGTTCGCGGCCCGCAGTCCGGCGAGAAACTCCCGCGCATAGACGGCTGCCTTGCGAGGATCGTCAGATACCGCCCGCGAAGTCATCACTTTGCGCGAAGCCTCGAACGCCAGGTCGAGCACAGGCGCGAAGTCAACGTTAAACCTGAGTGCATGACAGTTCTTGCCAATGAGCTCTCCGTGCTTGCGATAGAGCCTGCGGTCGCCCGTGGCGAACACTTCTGCCGCAGAAGGCGTGATTCCGAGCGCATCGCGGAAGCGGTCGACCGTCCCACCTTCAAGATCAACACAAGTGAACAAAGGCGTGGCCACGCACTTCTGGCATTCCTGCAGCAGTCGCCAAGTCTGCTCCGTGCTCTGGATATTCCGTGCGAACAGGATCACTCCCGCCGGCTGCAGTCGCGTGAGCAGGGAACTGATCCGCGGCGTCATCTCCGTGCCGTCAAACCCGACGATCAAAAGTTGGCCTATTGACAGATCTTCCCCCGCGCCCTCTGTGTTCTCTGTAGTTAAATTTCTTTCTTCAGTTCCGCCAGCAAATTCAGCGCCTCCAGCGGCGTGAGCCGGTTCAAATCCACTTCACGCAGCTTCTCCAGTACCGGCTGCGACAGCGGCGTGAAGATCGTCAACTGTGTCGGTGGCGGTGTGGCACCTGGCGATAAATGTGCCGTAGCCTGCTGCTCCGCGAACTCATGCTCGGCCAGCACCTCACGTGCCCGAGTGACTACTTCATTGGGCAATCCTGCCAGCTTGGCTACTTCGATCCCGTAGCTGCGGTCGGCAGCTCCCGGCTCTACTTTCCGCAGAAACACAATGCCTCCGCCCGTCTCTTTCACCGACACATGGTAGTTCTTCACTCCCGAGAGCTGCTCGGCCAACTCCGTCAACTCAAAGTAGTGCGTGGCGAACAGAGTCTTCGCCCGCACCCGCGCATGCAAATATTCAACCGCCGCCCATGCGATGGCTAACCCGTCATACGTGGCGGTGCCCCGTCCAACTTCATCGAGCAGGATCAACGACCGCGCGGTCGCTATATGCAGAATGCCCGCTGTCTCGGTCATTTCGACCATAAACGTTGAGCGCCCGCGCGCCAGGTTATCGCTCGCCCCAATGCGCGTGAAGACGCGGTCGACCACACTCAGCCGCGCCGAACGGGCGGGAACGAACGATCCCATCTGCGCCAGAATCACGATCAGCGCCGTCTGCCGCAGATAGGTCGACTTACCGCCCATGTTCGGCCCGGTCAGCAGCAGGATGTTATGCGTGGTCGCGTTGAGATACAGATCGTTAGGCACAAAACGGTCACTGCCTCCGGCCATCTCCTGCTGCTCGATCACCGGATGCCGACCTTCAATGATTTCCAGTTCGCCGCCAGCGCTCGACTCCAATAACTGCGGCCGGCAGTAGTTGCGCAGCGCGGCGATGTGTGCCAGCGACGCCAGCACATCTACTTCAGCCAGCGCCAGCGCGGTCTGCCGGATTCGCTTTGCCTCGGCCGCGATCGCGGTACGCAGCTCGGTAAACAATCGCCGCTCGATCTCGACGATCTTTTCCTGCGCATCAAGAATCCTGGTCTCGTACTCCTTCAATTCAGGGGTGGTGAAGCGTTCTGCATTGACCAGGGTTTGTTTACGGTCGTAGTCCTGCGGAACCAAGTGCAGATTGGTCTTCGAAACCTCAATGTAGTAACCGAAGATCGAATTGAATTTCACCTTCAGCGATGTGATGCCGGTGCGTCCGCGCTCCCGCTGCTCGATCTGTGCCAGCACCTGCTTACTGTTGCGCGAGAGTTCCCGCAATTCGTCGAGGTCGCGATCCACTCCAGCGGCAATGACTCCACCATCAGCAAAGCTCAACGGTGGCTCGGACACGATCGTCTTCTCGATGCGCTCGCGCAGATCGCGCAGTTCATCAAGCGACGAATCCAGCACCTGCAACCGCGCAGCCGCCAGCCTTCCAACCACTGCCTTCACCGCGGGCATCTTCCCCAGCGATGCCGCCAGCGCAAGAACGTCCCGCGCATTCGCTGTTTCCAGCGTGACCCGGCTGAGCAGCCGCTCCAGATCGAGTACGCCATCCAGCGCCCGCCGCAATTCCTCGCGAGCGACAATGTCCTTTACGCCCGCCTCCACTGCATCGAGCCGCGCATTGATCTCACTCAAATCCAGCGACGGCCGCAGCAACCACGCCCGCAGCAACCGCTTGCCCATCGGCGTGACCGCGGAATCGATTGAACGGAATAAAGTCACGCCCGCGTCCGCACCCGCGAACAGCGGTTCGATCATCTCCAGGTTGCGCACCGTGACCGCGTCGAGCACCAGGCAGTTCTGCCGTTCATACCATCCGATGCGGTCGACATGATCGAGCGACCCGCGCTGCGTCGAGCGCACGTAGTATAAAATTGCTCCCGCGGCGGAGGCTGCCGCCGGCCTTCCCGCCAGTCCGAATCCCTCGAGCGAAAGCACCCCGAAATGGTTTTCAAGCAGCGGAATCGCGTGATCCGGCGCGAAGATCCAATCGTCCAGTGGAGTCTCGACACAGGCACCTCCAACCGCCCTCGGCTGAAGAGATGATCCATGTGGGGACAGCCGCTCTCGGCTGTCCGGCCGAGCAAAGCTCGGCTGCTCTCCCTTGCTATCTCCCGACGACTTTCCCCGCTCAAACAAAGGCGCCGCCGACCCATAGAGCAATTCCTTGGGCCGCAGTTGCTCCAGTTCCTCCTGCACCCGCCGCATCGCGCCTTCGCCCGCGAATTCCGTAGCCCGGAACTCCCCCGTCGACAGATCCAGCGCCGCGAATCCCACACGATCGCCCACCTCGGCCAGCGCTGCCAGAAAGTTGTTTTCCTCCGACCCCAGCGACGAGTCCGCCGCCGTCCCCGGCGTGACCACGCGCGTCACCTCGCGCCGCACTAACTTTTTGGCCAGCCGCGGGTCCTCCATCTGTTCACAAATGGCCACCTTGAAGCCCTTGCGAATCAGCTTCCCGATGTAGCCCTCAGCCGCGTGATAGGGCACGCCGCACATGGGCACGGCAATTCCTTTCTCTTTGTTGCGCGAGGTCAGTGTGATCTGCAACTCTTTCGCGGCCACGATCGCGTCATCGAAGAAAAGCTCGTAGAAATCACCCAGGCGGAAGAACAGCAGCGCGGTGGGATGTTCCTTCTTGACGCCAGCATATTGCCGCATCAGCGGAGTGGACGGCTCGGTCATCTGGGCGGGCTTCGGCGGATTATAACAAAGCGCGCCTTCACTCTTCTGCGCCATTTTGCATGCACCCGCAAGGAATTACAGTCACAGATCGCAGTTGACTCCGATTCTCCGGCAATGTTCTCCTTCCGTATGGAACTTCGTAAGGATCCCATCACGCGTTCCTGGGTCATTACCGGCGATGATCCAGGCGAAGCGAGCCCACGCGCCGAGGCTCCCTGCCCATTTTGTTCCGACGGCAAGACACCCTTGCAGGTAATTGCTGTTACTCCAAACACGCCCGGCGCAGTGTGGTCGGCCCGCGCGGTGGTGCATCCCAGGCCGCTCTATCACATCGAAGGCGAGCCCGGACGCCGCGGCGATGGCATTTATGACTGCATGCACTCCGTGGGCGCGCATGAAGTGTTGATCGAAAATCCCCGTCATGACCGCCATTTGTGGAACGCCAGCGATGAAGAAATCGCGCACTTTCTGCGCCTGGCTGCCGAGCGCATTCTCGACCTCAAACGCGATCCGCGCGTCAAGTACGTCAGTCTCTTCAAGGACTACGGCAAGAATGCAGGCCAGGAATTCAGCCATCCCACCTCACAAATCACCGCAACCATGTTCGTGCCGCGGCGCGTTCTTTACGAGTTGCGAGCCGGGCGGGAATATTTCGTCGGCAAGGAACGTTGTGTCTTTTGCGACATCATCCAGCAGGAAGAACGCCAGGCGCAGCGCGTCATCGAGGCTCGCGGCGACTACCTCGCGGTGTGTCCGTATGCTCCGCGAGTTCCCTACGAAACCTGGATCTTGCCGCGTTACCACGACTCGTCGTTCGAACGCGCGGGACTTAACCGGCCGGGATTGCGTATAAACCTCGCCGCACTTCTGCGCCGTACCTTGCAACGAGTGCGCTCCATCACCGAGGATTTCCATCTCGTGCTGCACACCTCGCCCAGCACCTTGCATCCCTCGAAGAATCTCGGCTATTGGAAAACGATCGACGATGACTACCACTGGCACATCGAGATTCTTCCCATCGTCGGTTCCAAGGCCCGCTCGTACACCTTCAAGGAGGTGTACTACTCGCCGGTAAGCTCCGAGACCGCGGTGAAGCAGTTGCGGAGCGCAAAAATCGATGGCTGAATTTAATGTGGGGACAGCCGCTCTCGGCTGTCGGCCGGGCGAAGCCCGGCTCTCTGGCCACGAACAGGAAATTTGTGCCTGCTAAAGTGACTAGCCTCGTCCCGATGGTGCACGTCGCTGACGTGCAACGCTCGGTCGATTTCCACAAGCTAATGGGTATGGAAGCCCGTGGCAGTCTGCGTAACTCCTCTGGGGAACTGCAGTGGGTTCACCTGACCTGCGAGCAAGCCGAAGTGATGTTTACCCGCGCCGACGAACCCGTGATTGCCAGCCAGCAGGCCGTCCTGTTCTATCTATACTCGCCGGATCTGGTTGCACTGCGAGACCATCTGCTCGCGAACGGCGTGACAGTATCTGCCATTACGTATCCCGAGTACATGCTCAAGGGCGAGATTCGTGTCGACGATCCCGACGGTTACGTGCTGCTGATCGGCCAGGCGGGCTAAAGGCTGCTTGAGTACACCCTGCCCGCTTTTCCGGGGTAACGGCAGTCGCAAGACGATCGAAGGCTTCAGTATCGTTCCTGAGCGACACTTCACCCCGCGCAAACTGCCACGTTGACAGACCTTGCCACTCTAGCATCGCCTCCCGAAGGACAACGCTAGTCCTCTCCAATTACCCTCCTGCTACAATCCCTGCCGTCAGGAGACCTTCCCCGTGAAACGCTTGCTCTGTTGCGTCCTGTTCCTTTCCTCCTGCCTTGGCCAAACCACAGCGCCAGGCGCACCAGCCAGCAAACAAAAGGTCCTCTGGCACAAACTCAATTCCAGCATCGGCGAAATCGACGAGCATCTCGACGGCGTGATGGGAGTCGCCATCGAAGACCTCACGACCGGCGACCACTCTTTCCTCCGCGAAGACGAAGTCTTTGCCCAAGCCAGCTCCATCAAGGTCACGGTGCTCGCCAATCTGTATCTGCAGGCGGAGCAAGGCAAGCTCAAGCTCACGGATCTCTACACCGTGCAATCGTCCGACCTGGTTCCCGACAGCGACATCATGGGAGGGCTCACACCCGGACTC
>Ga0209698_10003093_pt1 | contig 18650 bp, 17 predicted proteins | sample LitLauG_LLR_2012_FD_187203 | JGI IMG/M metagenome (GOLD analysis project Ga0209698, IMG submission 187203) | Freshwater sediment microbial communities from Pennsylvania, USA - Little Laurel Run_MetaG_LLR_2012 (SPAdes) (version 2) | ecosystem: Environmental > Aquatic > Freshwater > Creek >...
GTAGCCGCCGTAACCGAAGATGCCAGGGACATCAACCCGGATTTGGAAGTTTTTACTTTGTCAAGCCTGAAAGGGGAAGGGATGGAACAATGGTGTCAATGGATTTCAGACAAAGTAATCCAGAAAAAGAATGCAGCAATGATTGTCAGTGATGCTATTGTTTTGGCTACGTAACAGGGAGTTTTCCGAGCATTGCGCCGCAACAAGGTGAAGGTAGCCCCCCGACTTATCATACCCTAGATGTACCAAAAAATAAAGATTGCAGACCTATCACTTACATATTAATGGTATCGTGCAGGGAGTAGGCTTCCGGCCAGCGGTTCATCAGCTGGCAACCGAAATGCAACTGCAGGGTATCGTAAAAAATGGGAATGATGGGCTTCATATCATCTTTAACGCATCAAAGCCCGAGGCAGAACTGCTATTGAGCAGGGTACTCCAACGGCCGCCAGCCAATGCAGAGATTCGTTCCTGGGAATTGCGGGAAGTCCCCGTTCAGGTCTTTGCAAATTTTTCTATTGTCGTTACCGAGGATGCCAGCAAAAAGGACGTCTTAATTTCCCCGGACGTGGCCTTGTGTGGTCAGTGCAAAGTTGAGTTACAGGACCGCCATAACCGCCGGTACCGCTACCCATTCATCACGTGCGCCCAATGCGGCCCCAGATATTCCATCATGAAAAGGCTGCCTTATGAAAGGCATCACTCTACCATGCAACCCTTTGTGATGTGCGATCCATGCAGCCTGGAATATCACGACGTCCAAGACAGGAGATTTTTTTCTCAAACCAATTCCTGCGGGGATTGCGGTATCGAGCTGCGCCTGTATAGCGATGAGCATTCACTTGTTCTTAGGCAGGCATCGCCCATTTTGGCCGAGCTAAAAGCTTGTTTTGAAAAAGGGAAAATTATTGCGGTGAAAGGCATTGGAGGTTATTTGCTGCTCTGCCGGGCAGATAGCCCCGAAACCATTCAGCGTCTCAGAAAGCGCAAAAACCGCCCCAACAAGCCGTTTGCCGTTTTATTTCCCGGCATCGGGATGGTAATTGACCATTTTTCGGTCAATGCCAACGAGCGCGTATTACTGGAAAGTCGGCCATGTCCGATCGTATTGCTCAGGCCCAAAGAGATGCAACCGGCCCAACTTGCTGTCAGCCAGGTGGCGCCCGGATTAAACCGGTTAGGCGTCATGTTGCCCTGCAGTCCATTGCTTGAGCTGATTAGCAATGATTACGGGAAACCGTTGATTGCAACCAGTGCCAATATTTCCGGGTCGCCGATCATCTACAGGGATGAAGAAGCGTTGGCCTGTCTGTTTGATTTCGCAGATGCCGTGGTCACCTATAACCGTGATATTGTTGTACCACAGGATGACAGTGTAGTACAAAGTTCACCGCAATCCCATCAATCGATTTTTATGAGGCGGTCCAGGGGATATGCCCCGTCATTCCTTTCCTATACACCTGTTAGCGACCAGTGTATGTTAGCGACAGGCGCCTTTTTGAAAAGCAGTTTCACCTTGAGCGTAAATGGGAACGCTTTTGTGAGTCAGTTCCTGGGTAGCGGGGAGAGTTACGAATCCCAGGAAATGTATAAGGCAACGGTGCAACATTTTCTAAACTTATACGACGCCCGGCCGCGGGTATTTCTCGCCGATAAGCATCCGGATTATTTTTCCCATTGCTATGCAAAAGAACTGGCCACCAGTTTCCAGGCAGACATCCAATTCATCCAGCATCACGAGGCCCATTTTGCTGCCGTACTGGCAGAGAATGATCTATTACACGGGGCCCAACCGGTATTGGGCGTCGTCTGGGACGGCACTGGTTGGGGCGATGACGGCCATATCTGGGGTGGCGAATTTTTTACCTATGAAAATAATGCAATGCTGCGCTGTTATCATTTTGATTATTTTCCGTGGATCGCGGGGGAAAAAACGGCTTTGGAACCGCGCATCGCTGCCCTCTGTGTTACCAGCGATAGCTGGCCACACGCGGCTCCGCTGAAAGCTAAGTTTTCCCCAGCGGAATGGAATAACTACCAGGCACTCATCCATTCCACGGCGCTTTTCACCTCTTCTGTTGGCCGAATATTTGATGCCGTGGCCTCACTGCTTGATGTATGTGATAAACAGACCTACGAGGGGGAAGCGGCCATGTATCTCCAGGCATTGGCGGAAGAATATGTCGAAGAAAATGGATTTGCGATGGCTGGATCCTATTTCCAACCGGAGGCTCATTATTACCGCATACCAACGGCATCTTTATTGCAGGGGATTTTGATGGACCTGCAACATTCGGTGCCCAGGAAATATATTGCCGCGAAATTTCATTATTCGCTCGTTTGCCTCGTCGGTACCGTGGCTAAAAATACGGGCACTGAAAGGATTTGTTTTACGGGAGGAGTTTTTCAGAACGCGCTGCTCGTCGATTGGATCCATTACCGGTATGACCGTGAGTATACGCTTTATTTTCATCAGCATCTCCCGCCTAATGATGAAAACATTTCATTGGGTCAGCTGGTTTATTTCGAACACAAGATCACTACCCAAGAAAAAGAGGTGCCCAGGGGTGCTTCGCATAACAATTGTCAGGCCGGTGCTGCCACAAATGTTCATTCATCATTTTAAAAATAAAAGTATGTGTCTTGCAATTCCGGGTAAAATAAAGTCCATAGAGCTTCTTTACGGAGGGGCCGTAAAAATGGCGAAAGTTTCCTTTGGTGGTATTATCAAGGAAGCCTCGCTGGAAATGCTTCCGACAGCGGCGGTCGGGGATTATGTGCTGGTGCATGTAGGTGTTGCAATCAGTAAAGTGAACGAGGAGGAAGCGCACAAAGTTTTCGGCTATCTGAAAGAAGCGGGTGAATTGGATGAATTATACGATACGACGATTTGAACTGTTCATCCGGGGGGAAAGCTGTCAGACGATCGCGTCATCAGGCGCTGCAGGCAGCAATATTATCAGGCATCTTTTAATTACCATACAATGAAATACGTATCAGAGTTCCGTTCACCAGAAATCGTGGATGCGCTCTTAAAAGAAATTCATGAGACGGTGAGGGGCCGCTGGAATATCATGGAAGTATGTGGCGGTCAAACGCATTCTCTGGTAAAAAACGGGATCCTGAACCTGCTGCCGGAAGGCATTCAAATGATCCACGGTCCGGGATGCCCGGTTTGTGTCACGCCGGTAAACCTGATCGATAAGGCGGTGCATCTCGCTATGGATCGAAACGTAATCCTGTGCTCTTTTGGGGATATGATTCGTGTACCCGGAAGCAGTATGAGTTTGCTGGAAGCCAAGTCCAAAGGCGGCGATGTCCGCATTCTATATTCGCCACTGGAGGCCGTAAAGATTGCCAGGGAAAATCCCGGAAGAGAAGTGGTTTTTTTTGCAGTTGGGTTTGAAACCACTGCTCCTGCTAACGCACTTTCTGTTGTTCACGCTGCAAGGGAAGGGGTCAGGAACTATTCAATTCTCACCTCCCATGTGTTGGTGCCCCCGGCAATGGAAGCCATTATGAGCGACGAAGACTGTCGCGTGGATGCGTTCCTGGGTGCCGGTCACGTATGTGCTATCATGGGGATGCGCGAATATTTTCCGCTGGTCGAAAAATATAAAATCCCTATTGTGATTACGGGTTTTGAGCCTGTCGACCTGCTGGAAGGAATTCTCATGTCTGTCAAACAATTGGAGAAGAAAGAATACCGCCTGGAAAATCAATATACGCGGGTTGTGGAAATGGAGGGCAACAAGAATGCGATTGCTGTGATTGATCGCATTTTTACGGTGACAGATCGTGAGTGGCGCGGAATTGGTAATATCCCATTGAGCGGCTATGCTATTAAAGAGGCATACCGATTGTATGACACTAATGACCGGTTCCATATTGAAATTGAAGAGGCGCACGAAGACCCCACTTGTTTATCGGGAGAGGTGATGAAAGGCAAGATTAAACCCAACCAATGCCCGAATTTCGGCACAAAATGTACGCCGGTCAAGCCGCTGGGTGCCCCTATGGTCAGTAGTGAAGGCGCCTGTGCCGCTTATTACCACTTTCACTTGGCCGGGGAGCCGGTTGAAACCGTCCAATAATTTCACACCAAAAATTCGCTTCCATGAATCTCAATTGCCCCCTTCCAAAGCTCGACTTCGATACCATTAATTTAGGACATGGCAGCGGCGGAACATTAACCAGTCAATTGCTGGATACGGGGGTTTTTAAATTATTGGAAAATGAGTGGCTGAATAAAAAACACGATGGTGCTATTTTGGAGTTGAACGGGAAAGTGGCCATGAGTACCGATTCTTTTGTCGTGTCACCGATTTTTTTTGAGGGCGGCAACATTGGCGACCTGGCCATCAACGGAACGGTGAACGACCTGGCCATGTGCGGGGCTGCTGCCAAATATTTATCGCTCGGGTTTGTCCTGGAAGAAGGGCTAAAAATGACGGAATTTTGGGAAATTCTGCTTAGTATCCAGGCGGCGTGCCTGGAGGCAGGTGTCACCGTGGTCACCGGCGATACCAAAGTAGTGGAAAGGGGAAAAGGGGATAAAATTTTCATAAACACCACCGGGATTGGACAGGTCCATCCCAATGCCCGCATCGATATGGGCCGGATAGCGCCTGGCGATAAGATTATCTTAAGCGGACCCCTGGCAAGGCACGGTATTACGATTATGAGTCACCGCCAGGGGTTACAATTTGAAACCACTATCCGGAGCGATACGCGTTCCCTAAAAAAGGTGGTATTGGAATTACTGGACGAGTTTGGATTGGATATTCATTTGTTGCGGGATCCAACGCGGGGCGGACTGGCTACGGTGCTCAATGAAATGGCCAAAGACGGCCAGGTGGGGATTGATATTGCTCAAAAAAATATTCCGGTGGAGGAAGAGGTCTATGGCGCCTGTGAGATGCTGGGGCTGGATCCCCTGTACGTCGCCAATGAAGGATTATTCGTTGCGGTGGTGGCCGAAACAGTGGCCGATCGGATGGTTTCTCAATTGCGCCAGTGGGAACATGGCGCAATGGCAGCCATTATCGGGTCTGTTACCAACGAACATCCCAGGCAAGTGCTGATGAAGAGTAATATAGGCGGCCGGAGAGTAGTGAACATGCTGGCGGGTGAACAATTACCCCGGATATGCTAACTGAAAGATTGGACAATGTATGACCGAAATAATAAATATACGAGACCCCCGTCCCAAAGCGGAGAACAGCAAAAAGGCATCCCTTTTTTTCTATGGGGATCCCGGTAATCCCTTTTTAGCGCCCCGCGGTTTACATACGGTGAACAACAAACTTTTTGTTGCCGATACGGCACAGAACCGCGTTTTTATCTGGAATACACTTCCGCAATCGCCCCACCAACAACCCGATATTGTGCTGGGGCAGCTTCGGGCTTTAGGTACTGAGCGTAATGCCGGCGGCCAGGCTTCCGCAGCGACTTTACTGTATCCTTCCGGAGTATGGAGTGATGGCAACATACTCATCATTGCAGATGCCTGGAACCACCGGGTATTAATTTGGACGTGTTTTCCTACCTGTAACGGGCAACCGGCGGATATAGTCGTTGGCCAGCCGACGATGGAAGCCAACTTGCCCAACGTGGAAGGAGTAGGTGCAACAGCGTCGGCCAGGAACCTTTACTGGCCTTACGGAGTGTGGAGTGATGGCACCCATTTATGGATTGCTGATACAGGTAACCGGCGGGTTTTGTATTTCAAAGAAATTCCTTCCCGTAATTACCAGCCAGCGGATGATGTTATCGGTAAAGACAGTTTTGACAACAAAGATTACGACCCGGAGCATGCTATCTGGCCGTATTCAGTGAAAGTATCCGAGAAGGGCGTCCTGGCCATAACGGATACGCAATATTACCGGGTCCTTATTTGGAACCATTGGGAAGATGCGTTCGATAAACCCGCAGAGGTGATCATCGGGCAAACCGATTTTTCCAGTTGCGGGCAAAACCAGTATAACGGCCGCCCGAAGGCCAATACGTTAAATTGGTGCTATGATGCCTTCGTGGACCACAGGGCACTTTGGGTGGCGGACACCGGCAACAGCCGCATATTATTTTTTAAAAACATCCCAGCCGCCAATAATCAGCCGGCCGATGATTTGTATGGTAATTCCGGGTTCGATGCCGTCGGCGAACACCTCGAAGTTGGCAAAGAAAACAGTGAAAGGAGCTACTGGCCATTTTCTATTTCCGTGTCCGCAGACCAACTGATAGTGGCGGATACCGGCAATCACCGCATCGTTTTTTATACACGCTAAAACTCTTCCAGATGTTTGCATTTCCTTTGTTGCTAACCATTTATGCCGGCTTTATTCATGCGTTTGAAGCCGACCATCTGCTGGCCGTCAGCAACATTGTGTCGAAACGAAACAATGTGCGGTCTTCCATGAAAGACGGTATATACTGGGGCCTGGGTCATTCCTCAACCATTATTATCATTGGCGTCCTGATGATCGTATGCAAAGCAGGCATTACCCCGCAATATTTTCGGTATTTTGAAGCATTGGTGGGCCTGATGCTCATCATGCTGGCCATTTACCGGCTGACAGCATTCTTTAAAGCCCAAAAACTGGTCATTCACCGCCATGCGCATATCCACGACGCATCGTCTCACAGCCATTTGCACGTCCACGTGGGCCATCGCCACGAGCACCACCATCCTCATTCGCTGGCTTACGGTGTTGGGTTGGTGCATGGACTCGCCGGCAGTGGTGCATTGATATTAATTGCCATGTCCCAGATGAAGCGCCCTGTTGACGGATTATTGTTCTTAGTGGTATTCGGTGCCGGGTGCATTGTAGGAATGATCGTGGCAGCGGGTTTGTTCAGCGTACCGTTTTCCAAGAAGATTATTCAGGCCCGGGCGTTGCAAGGGGCCCTGATTGTAATTACTGCGTTACTATGCTTTCTTTATGGCGGCAAAGTTATTTATGACAATCTGATCGCCTGATTCCCATGACAACCCTGGAAATGCTGCTCGAAGCATTAAAAGTCTACGAGATCGAAGTCATTGCCATCGAAGGCACTCGTGTAACGCTTCAAAACAATTATGAAGTGGAAGTAGAAAAAAATCAATTATATAAATTGATGGAAAGCGGGTATATCATCGCCCCCTTTGCAGACCTGAATGAGTTGTGCCGCTTTATCATTGACGCCTAGACGCAGGGCAACATTTTACCTGAACTGCCCAATGGCAGCTGGATAAGACTTGTTCCCTGGTAGGAACAGGCAAATAGGTTTTGATGATCAAGAGAGTGTCCTTACAACGCGATGGTTTGGCTATCACCCCACTTAATTGAACGCGCCGGATCGGAAGGATCCGTGTTCCACAAGCATTCCCGCACTGTCATATACCGGGTCTTCGTGTCGATAGTGATGACCTGAAAGGAAAGTCTCTTTTCGTCTGTTCCGGAAAATTTGCCCTTCATAGGTGAATCCACCCGGAAAGTGGGCAAAGAAACGGTGCTGTCGGGACCATGATAGGTATAGAACTGATTCCAGTTGGAATTGCCGTGGAAATAGGCTTTAATATTGGGGTGTTTTGCAATAAAATCAACCCATCCTTGTTGTTCCATCGTAGTTTTTCCACTGTCGGCCAGGATGGTAGGGCCTTCCTTATATATTTCTGCCAGTAGGTTCTCAAATTTATCCGTGGCATTGATGCCCCTTTTTTTATTGGGATTGCTGAAGTGTTTGGCTTCGCTCTCAGGTTCGTCATGGGTGAAGAGGACGACAGGTGTCCGAAGGGACACCTTAGCGAGATCTTTTTCCATCCACTTTCTCTCGCTTGAATCGGGCCAAAGGGTGATAAAGATGAAATGGATACCTCCAATGTTTTTAGAATAGTTGACTTTGTCCCTCGCATAATTATAACACGCTTTGGTCAGCGGCTTCGTGGGGTGCATCATGAGGTTATAGATTCCCACCATGGGTGCAGGATCAGTGATAGGTTTCATCGGCCTATAAAAGCCTAGTGCATTGGAGAGATCATGATTGCCTGGTATCAGGAGCAGCGTAGTTTTTTGTCCCAAATGATTTTTCAACTTTAGGGTGTGAATATAATCGGACTGAAATTGTCTCCAGGATATGGCGGCGCTGGGAATGGGAATCTCCATTCTGTTGGCGACATCACCGCCTTGTATCAGGTAGTCAATCGGTCCGGTTTCGTTTCCGGAGTTGATGCCCTGGTCCCTTGGAAGTCGAATCCCCGGGAGTTGATTCATTTCGCGGATCATTGCCCGATTCACGGTATGTCCCGAAGCAGCGGTGTCACCCCTGAAATCTTTGCGATTGATGCCGTAATGGGCATCAGATGTGAAAATAATGTTTATGATATGGCCCTGCTGCTTGCTTTGGGCCCTGCTGCCTGTTGTCAATAATAGCAATAACACCAATTGCCTGAATAATCGCATATGTTGATATTTTGTAAAAAGACCCGCGTTTTCAGCGGGTCTTTTTGATAAAGAGTAAACGGTTGGAAGGTATTAATGTTGATTCCCTGTTCCATTGCTCTGGTAAGCACCGATATCAGATCCGGGAGCCGTGATGGTAGCTCCATAAGCTCCTCCCTGAGGAACGGATGCCACAGGCTGAAAGCCGGTGAATCCTTTGGCGATTGCCGGAGAGCCGGGTTGCAAATGAAAGTCAAAGCCAGTAACATATGATATAGACGATGGGGTAGCCGATTCCGGCAACGGGAAATTCTTGAACTTTGGATTGTTTTGCCCTACCAAAGCATCAACAGCCGGATCTCCGAATGGAGCGCCAGGGTAATAGCCCGCGGGTACTAATGAAACTAAATTCGGAATATCTGTAGGCTGCGGTCTTGCCCACATCCCGGAAGTTGGTATGCCACCGACGCCCGTTGCTGAGGAGTCAGGTGTTACGGGATAGAATTGGTGAACGCCTGCCAGTGAATCGCTGTAATTAAAATTATATCCATAGGCCATATGAGCCGTATCCGCCACAACGAGCGCATTGCCCAAGTAAGATTGGGTAGCGCCCACAATACGGAAACCAAAGCGGCAATTCACAATCAAGTTATTGTATGCCATTCCTTTAGCCCCTTCTTCATAATTAATAGATCCACCGCGGCCTAGTTCGACCATCCTGTAACCTGAATTAACAATGGTATTATTGTAGAAGTTACAGTTGGTTTGTTGATTGCCTGGCTGGCCTTTGTCAGAAGCTTTTGGTCCGTTGGTCGCACATCCAATAAAAAGATTATAAGCACAATCGCCAACACCGCCACCCTTGACATTGAATTGGTCACCACCGGTTGGTCCGCCCTTTTCAAAAGTATTTCTCATTACTGAAAAGTGCCCGGATTTTAGGCGAATGGCGTCATCAGTGGCGCCATACAACCATGAATCTTCCATAATGAAGTTACCTTTTGGGTTTTGGAAGAAAATATCATACGAATCACCAGTAGAAGCTCCGGCGATAGGAGGTTGGGCAGCTGAAATTGCCGCGCCTGGGAACTGAAGGTTGGTCCATTTAAGAACCAGGTTTTGGCAAGAAGTGTCTGCCCATAGCCCGCCCCATAAACCAACATAGGCGGGATCAGCAGCAATCGCCTCTGAAGGATTATCCACTTTTTGCTGCGTCATATACGTAAAAAGAATGGGTGCAGCGGAACTACCCAAAGAAAATAAGTTTCCTTTGATCCAAAAATTAAAAGCTCCCTGAAAAATTACCTTGGCGCCTGGTTGAATAATCAGAGAATCGCCGGCGTTGACAATAATATCTCCTGTTACATCATAAATTGAATTGGCTTGCATCGTACCTTTGATTGCTCCGCTAATATTGCCCGGTGTAACTACCACGCCTTTCTGGACATAGGCCTGCTGTACAGCGGTTTTTTTGCAGGAAAACATAATACTGCTTGCTGTCATTAAGAGGAATACGCCTGCAATACTCATTTTCAAGCTACTTTTTGTTTTGTGTTTCATTTCTTTTGTTTTTTTGTTTATTAAAAGGGTCTATTTAATTCTGAATCCAAGGAAAAATGTTTGATTGAAAGTGTCTTTTCTCACAATGATCGCCTTCGTATTATTCTGATCAGGGTAATTGATATTGTTGAAGTAATAGCCATTGGCGGCAGTATGTAGTTCCAGTACCAAAGGATTGTTTGTCAAATTGGTCGCCTTGACAAATAAGGTCACTTTTTTGGACGCTTTCACATTGAGAGAAAAATCAAGCTGAGAGGTAGGGTTTTGCCAGTAATCGAGGTTCTTAAACGGAGAGACGATTTCAATACGCTGCCCGGTATATACCCAGCTTAACTCCGCCTCAATCCCGTTTTTGATACTCTTGTACAAAAGGGAGAGGTTGCCAATATGATCTGACTGCCCCTGCAGGGGTCTGGTTTGTGTTGAATTATAGATGATGTAGTTCCCGTTACCGTCTTTGGTGTACACGAGCTTAGATGTAGTGATCGAGGATTTGGTGTAGGAGTAATTCCCCCGAATCCCAAAATTTCTAAAATGTTTGGTAAAAACCAGCTCTGCTCCATAATTGGTGGCATTCCCAAAATTCTCCGGCTCCAACACAAAGGAGCTGGTAGTTTCCGTTTGAAACGCAAATTCTATCGGGTTGATGATATGTTTGTAAAAAGCCCCGGCCATAAAATAATCCTCCGGTCCAAAAAAGTGTTCGTACCGCACGTCCGCATTTCTTGATTGAACGTGTTGAATATTAGAATTACCCCGCTGATCAAAATAGTCGCCCGAAAAATTGACCGGAATATATTCAAAGTAGTTAGGCCTGCTGATGCCGCTGAAATAAGAGGCACGGAGGTCATTGGCAGGATTCAGTTTATATTTAATATTGACGCTCGGCAGGTAATCCGTATACACATAGCTGCCGGTTTTGCCGGGCAGATAAACAGAAAGCTCTGACCAATAACTATGATTGGTGTTTTCTACCCGCAATCCGCCTAATACTTCCCATTTTTGGTACACCCATTTAGCCTGGCCGTAATACGCGATAATGTTTTCAGTAGAATTATACGTCAGGCCGTCCGTGGTGTCTACCCGGGTCAACCGGGGGAATACCGCGTTTTGAATAGTTGTAAAAGGCTGATTGTCTGCAAATAAAGTATAGGATTCAAAGACATTGTCGCGGGTTTTATGCCGGTACATACCTCCTGCAGACAATACGATTGCTGGAGACAGGTTGTAATGAAAATTCAGGTACCCGGAACGATCAATTTCATTGGAATGCGTGAAGCTATAAGGAAAATCCTGGAGGTTCTTACTCTCGGAGGAAACAGCATGAGTGTTGTTGTCATAGGCAAGGATATCGGAATATTGCTGGTCTATCCAAATAGGGGTTTTGCTTTGGGCTTGTGAATACACCAGCGACCAATCCAAGGATAACTTTTCGTTGATCTCGTGTTTTCCCTGCAGGTTATTGGTCCAAATGGTCTGCCTTTGAAACAGAGAGCGGTCATACACATAGTCCTGGCCGGAAACATGCAGGTACTGCGATAACCCTTGCTGCAGGTTGCGGTGTTCTACCTGGTCCAGTTGAAAATAGGCCGTATAGAAGCTGATTTTATTCCGGTCATTAAAATCATAGTTTAACACGAGGTGGTTGGCCAGCCTGCTTTGCAGCGTATTATAGGTTCGGTATTCGAGCGGACCAAATACAGGGGTGTTAGCAGTCGGAATGGGTTGTGGTTGCCCGCTTGGCGGATAAAACAAGGAAGTGCTTCCTTTGTAGATGTGCTGAAAACTGACCGCCGCCAGGAGGCCAAATTTTTTCGTGATTCTCTCCCCAATACTTCCGTTAATAAATCCGTTGACGGGCAAATTGACGGTTTTGTATTCCAGGTATTTGATGTTGAAATCGGAAGGCTGGGGGGCATACCCTGACCCGTGAATTTCATATGGGGTCTTCCAGGGAGCAGCCGTGCGGTCGAATGTGGTAAAATTATGAGTATTGAAGAAATTACTGTAACCCACGGAACCATTCAGTGTATACGTTAAATGATCAGGGGCTTCTTTGAGGACCATATTGGTGACACCACCGATGGCGTCGCCTTCATTGGAGGGGGTCAGTGATTTGATCACTTCCAGGCGTTGCAGCAAATCGGCTGGGAAGATGTCAAGGGGAATGGAGCGCGTTTTGTCATCGGGGCTGGGGATTTTTACGCCGTTAATAGTGGTATAATTATAGCGGTCCGCCATGCCTCGGATGATTGCCTTCTCCCCATCGCCGGAACTGTTTTTTGACATAGATACCCCGGCCGCGCGTTGCAATACATTGCCGACCGTAACATCGGGGGAATTCTCGATGGCCTTTTCTGAAATAATGTTCAACAGGTTGCTGGAAATCCGCTCGGTCCTGCGCGCATTGATGTCCGAACCTTTATTCATGTTGGCATTAAGGACAACTGCATCCAGTTTATGCACGTGCAATTGTAACTGGACGTCGCTGTGTACAACGGTCCCCTTAACGGCATCTACTTTTAAAGCCGTTTGGTCATATCCTACATACTGAATAGTTTCCTCATAGCTGCCTGCCTCGATATTCCTGAATATAAAAGAACCATCCAAACCGGTATTGACGCTGTATGTTTTTGCATCACTCCTGAGAACGACAGTCGCATCAACCAGCGGTTCGTCCGATCCCTTGTCGGTCACCTTCCCCTTTACTTCCTGGGAAAAACAGGAAATCACGCTGGCAAATAAAAAAACAAGGGTGATTAATATTCTCAATAAACGGTACTGACTGTTTCGGCGCATATGATTTCCGGAATAAAATTGAAGCCGCAAAGCTAAAGTTCCGGGAAGGAGATATTTCCCGGTGATGGGGAATTAACGCAATGGTCACGATTTCATAATTAAATGGTAATATAATCTTCAGAAAAAAAACAGAATTACTGCCAGGCGATCGTGAAGGCGTGTTTATGATCCTCGAAGTTATACCGGATCAATAATCCCGAAGCAAGTGCGATTTGTTTCATAATAGAAAGCCCCAGGCCGTTTCTATTGCTGTTAATGGAAGCTTTGTAAAACCGGGTAAACAAACGCTGTTCATCAAGGGGTTGGGCATCACCGGTATTGGAAATCTTTAATTGGTTTGGAGTAAGGGATATACCGATATAGCCATGGGGAATATTGTGGTTGATGGCATTGCTGAACAGGTTATTCAGGAGAATGTCCAGCAGTTCGGGGTCGATCGTAAGCGGGTTGCTGGCTTCAAGATGACTTACCACTGCAATTTCGTGGTTATGCCACAGTTCCCGGAATTGTTCGATTTTCTCCTTCACTTTTTCATTCAGCCGGAGTGGCTGCCGGTTATCATACTGGTGGTTGTCAATCTTGGCAAGCAACAACAAAGACCGGTTCAATGTCGTCAATCGTTTGATCGACTTATAGGCTTCGCTGGCCAGCTGACTTTGGTTTTCCGAAAGTTCCTTTTCCTGGATGAGTATATCCAATTTAGACCGGATGATCGATAAGGGTGTTTGCATTTCGTGCGAAGCATTTTCGGTAAATTCTTTCAAAACCAGGTAATCCTGCCGCGCCTTACTGGTAGCCAATTGCAGGCTATCGTTCATAAAGGAAAATTCACTGATCGACGTGGCCGGAAATGCAAGGGTTGCCGATCCTCCGAGCCGAAATTCCCGCATTATTTCCAGGGATTTATAGAAGGGGCGCCATAATCGCCGCAGCAGGTATCCGTTCAAAGTCATTTCGATAAAAATAATGATGAAGATGGTCCCAATGGAAATGGTGATCAGGGCATTCGAAAGATGATGCATTCCTTCAAGGGGTTTAGCGATCGTCACTTTATACCACTGGTTTTGAACCATTAATGGGAAGTCCAGCCTCATAAAATTATGCATCTTGTTTTCTCGTTGGCTGAACATGGTCGTCACAGCGCTGCTTTCGCCTATTGGCTGGTTTCCGGATGGCGTGAAGAAGATCTTTTCTTCGTCCAAAGGATATCCGGTGGGAAAACTGTGGTTCTTTTCAACAAAAGTCAATACTCTTTCTTTAACGCCCTTCAAGTCGGCGTCCATTTCTTTAATCAGAATAATTTGTGTAAACCGGTAAAGCACCGCACTAGAGGCGATAAAAATCCCCAGCATTACTATAAGGGTTACTAATGAGTACCTGGTCAGCAGCTTCATTTTTCAGCATTGCTTTTATCGCCCGGATCTGTATTAAATCGATATCCCATCCCATAAACGGCTTTTAGATAATCCCTGCAGCCTCCCTTCATCAATTTTTTCCGGAGATTTTTGATATGGGTGTATACAAAATCATAATTATCATTCATGTCGATATGATCCCCCCAAAGATGCTCCACAATGGCTTCTTTGGTAACCACTTTGTTTTTGTTAGCGGTGAAGTAGAGCAATAAATCATATTCCTTCCGGGTAAGTTCGACCAAACCGTGGCTTCCGCGGACGATCCTGTCCTGGATGTTAATGGTAAGATCATCGGTAACAATGCGGGTCTGGCCCTCGAATAATTTTCGTCGCAGAATTGCAGCTACCCTGGCTGAAAGTTCAGGAAGGTGGAAGGGTTTTGTTACATAATCATCAGCGCCCATATTTAACCCTTCTATTTTGTCGTTCAGCGAATTTTTTGCGGAGATGATCAATACCGCATCCGATTTCCCCTGGAGTTTCAGTTCTCTCAGCACGGAAAGTCCGTTTCCCTTGGGAAGGTTAATGTCCAGGAGAATGCATTCATAATCGTCACCGGTTACTTTATATATGGCTTCATTAAAATCATAGGCCGTGTGACAAATGAAATTGTCACGTTCAAAATAAGCGCATATACTTTTGGACAGTTCCCATTCATCTTCGATCACCAACAATTTCATTTACGGAGCTTTTTTGAAATGAACAACGGCAAATTTGATGGTTATCCTTTCCACTATTAGGCCTTTACATAAATTTCATGTTAACTTAATAATTTGGTAACACAGGAGGGGAACGTAATAAGCATAAATGGGTGCTCGAGGCAGCAGGTATATTATCAAATTGTTAAGCAATCCGAGTCAGCAAGAAGTCCGGTGGCCTCTGGGTAGCTTCGCCCACTTTTTAAAACAGTCAGCGCAAAGCTACCTGCAAAATTTTAATCATGAAGACTCTATTGGCGTACTGCATGCTGGTGTTTGCATCGTTGTTTTTTGGATGTTCAAAAAGGCCGATAAAAGCAAACACCGTTAGCACGGCACCGTTGGCGGGGACAATGGACAAAACGGATACGGTCCGGGTGATGGCGTATAATGTGCTCAATTACGGTGATCTGTGCCAGGGAAGTACTGTTACGCTTGATGGATATTTCAGGACCATTATCCAGTTTACCCAACCGGACTTGATGAGTTGTGAAAAGATGACCGCGTTCTCCCCGGCACCGGGCGCGTCCGGCAACCTGGCGGACGATGTGCTGGCCAATGTGCTTAATTCAGTAGACCCTGGACAATATAAGTATGCCGTGCCCACCAACGCGAGCGTTGCGACCACGATGTCGGTGTTATTTTACAACCAGGAAAAATTGACTTGGGTGAATACCCAAACACTGTTGGGCCTGGTAACCGATTTTGACCTGTACAAATTGTACTATAACGACGTCAATTTGGCAATTACCAGGGATACGACCTTTCTGTATGCAGTGGTGTGTCATACCAAATCGGGCGCTGCCAGTGTGGAAAGAGATTACCAGGACTCGGTAGTCGTTTCCGCGGTACGGACGAAGTTTTCCTATTTCCCCAATTTGATCATCATGGGAGATTTCAATACTACCGGCTCTTACGAGCAGGGGTATCAGTCGCTCATCAGCGGCCGCGACGGCACTATCAAAATGTCAGATCCCCCGTATTTTCCTGATGAGACCCTAAAGTATCCGGGTAATTGGAGTGTTACTCCTTTTTTTGTGGCGCCTTACCTCACTACTTCAACGCGTTCTTTACCAGATGTTCCCAACTCCTGCGGTACCAGCGCCGGGGGCAAGGGCTGGTTTGACCATATTTTTATATCCAGCTGGCTGAGCAACGGAGCCAACTATATGCAATACGTGCCGCATTCCTACCAGTCCGTCGGCAATGACGGCGACCGCCTCGGCGTAAGTATCAACAGTGGTGTGCCATCAGGGAATACAGCCGCGCCCGCCGACGTGCTGGATGCCCTTTTTAATTTTTCGGATAAATATCCGGTCATGATCAAACTCGTGGTGAAAGCAAACAGAAATGCAATTAGTCCGAAGGATCCGGCGGCCAAATGACAAGAAAAAAAATGCTTGTATCACTTTTTTTGAACGCAAGCGGTCGACTAAAATTCTGCAGTAAAAAAAGTTTCAGTCGATTGGAACCAAAGATATCGGCAGTTATTGTCGATTGTCGGGTGTTTGGCGTGTAGTTCATTGGCAGGTAACTGCTATGTAGTCCATTGAGCGAATAAGAACTCGGTGGAAGCTGTGAGTTAGAAATCCTTCAACAGCTTAATTTCGTTTCTATACAATAAAATTTTCCCTTCGTTTTCCAATTGTTTCAGCAAACGGGACACGACCACCCGCGAGGTGGCCAGATCGTCCGCAATAACGTAATGGGATGCTTTAATTACACTCGATCCCGAAAGGCGTCTTTTTTCTTTCAGGTAAGCAACCAGGCGTTCGTCCAGTTTATGAAAGGCGATGCTTTCAATAGATTTTAGCAATTCCAAAAAACGTTCATTGAAACTGCGCATGATATAATTTTTCCACGTGGGATACTTGCAGAGCCATTCCTCCAGTTTCAGATGCGGAATAGCCAGTAGTTCGACATCATCTTCGGCTATCGCTTTCACTTCACTTTTTTTGGCTTCCACGCAGCAACTGTAAGCCATGGAACAACTTTCGCTACTGGATAGATAGTAAAGTAAAATTTCTTTCCCGGCTTCATCCATCCGGAGAACTTTAATGGTTCCCTTCAATATCAAGGGCATCATTCGGACGTATTTTCCGTAGTCCATGATGATATCACCTTCCTTGAAAAATTTAATTTCTCCAAACTGCTTCATTTCCTGAATCAACGCAGATTCAAAAATGGAATCGAAACTGATCGGATGAGTCATTCAACGAAAATTTTTGCTTATTATAAAATTGCGGTATTTCGCATTTTTCCGTCAATTCTTGGTACTATGAAAGCACGAAGAATGTCCAGCTCCTCTTTTCTCACGAAGAAATCTTTGTCGATTTCTAACAATAATGCAAATATAAACGTTGTGGGTCTTTCCACCGATTTGTTTGAGGAAAGTGCCTGAAACTTACCAGACTGCCTTGGTGATCCAGTGTCGCGGTTTGTTAATTCTTTTCAATCAACCTCCTGCTGAAATTTGCTGTTAACCGTTCGTTCGGTGCCGGAGGAGAAGTTTGACGGCAGCTTGTCACTCACCCTCAATTGATGCCCGCTCATTCCATTGGCCTGTGCCGAGATGTGGGTCATCCTGCAATGATGATAAGCAGGATTTTGGCGCTGTCACCTGGTAAATCAGGCCTGTCATTCAGGGGTTGAGGATTGCTTTACAGTTTTTCAAACCGGTTGAATATTTCACCTCAAATATCTGTTCACATTGTTCCAGGTACCACCATTTACAATATTTGTGAACCCATTTTTTTCAAGGATCGATTTTGCCTGGGAACTTCTGGCGCCACTGCGGCAGAAGACAATTATAGTTTTCTTATTCTTGAATTTCGAGAGTTGGGATGCAATCGTATCCAATGGGATATTGACCGAACCCTTTACATGTCCCCCGGAAAACTCGCTGGGCGTCCTTACATCAACCAGGAATGCACCCCGCTCGATAATGTCTTTTAGGTCTACTGTTGGTCCTCCGCCGAACAGCGTCTTGAAAATACTCATTGTTTTGATTTTACTGTGTAATGAATGTGATATGTATTGTTTTAGTTTTTTTGATAGTCATCCGCTGGTGCGGGGCCGTTAGAGAAAAGGCTTGCTGGCCGGATTATGGTGTGTTAGCGGCCCGATGGTGTCCTGAAAGGCTTGTCAAATGAGTGTCTCATAAAATTAGGTGTTGTTCCAAGGGAGCTTCTTGAGAAGGGTGGCTGTTTACAATGTATTGATGCTAGTCCTTTTTCAAAGGGGGATCTTTTGTTCCCTTTTCCAGCACACTGAATAACAGCAGGCCGACAGCAGCACCATATATGCTGCTGTTTACCGGGCGGGACGTAATCAGACAGGTGCCAGAACTGCACCCGATTTCATGGTAATACCAAAACCCGGCGAAGGCGCCGATGATGGCGCCTATAATCAGCAAAGTTGGGCGCTCACGTAGTTTATTTATCATAGATCTTTGTCGTTGAAAGAGGTTTTGCCCTCAAAGGTACAGAGCATCCGGTTGTGCCGCAGCATCCGATGTTGAAAAGGGGCATTGCAGAAAAGATCATCCCTAAAAGTCCCATCTGCCAATCCTTCAGAACGGCTGACTGGATAATAATGGAGATGCCTAGTATCAAGCGGAACGCCCGCATAAAATTCCAATTTTTGAACAGTATTTGTTTCATGAGAAATACTAATTTATCATTTATCATTAGCGTTGCGTTATAAGTCGAAGATACTTAATTGATTATCTTTTAGCTCTTTGAAATATTGTACTTGAG
>Ga0209698_10003094_pt1 | contig 18649 bp, 13 predicted proteins | sample LitLauG_LLR_2012_FD_187203 | JGI IMG/M metagenome (GOLD analysis project Ga0209698, IMG submission 187203) | Freshwater sediment microbial communities from Pennsylvania, USA - Little Laurel Run_MetaG_LLR_2012 (SPAdes) (version 2) | ecosystem: Environmental > Aquatic > Freshwater > Creek >...
GTTGAGCACGCCGTGATCCGTGACCGCGTCGGCGCCGATCCACAGCATGCGCGCGGGCGAGAGCAGCAGCGGCAGCGCGGCATCCACCACCAGCCACACCGGAACGCCGGCGGCGGCGAGCGCCCTCGCCATCGCGCGTCCTTCGAAGTTCGGTCGGCCCTCCGCCACCACCACTCGCGGCGCGAGCCCGGCGCGGTGCGCGGCGAGGATCGCGTCCTCGACCGCGCGGCTCGCCGACAGCGTCGCGATCCACGACTCGGACTCGCTGAGAAGAGCCTGCGCCTGCGTCACCACGGCACGCGTCGAGCTCTCGAGATCGTCGCGCTCCGCCGCGCACGAGTGCGCGAGATGCGTGCGCAGCTCGACCGGAGGATCGCCGCGTCGCACGCCGGCGTCCGCCACCTCGAGCGCGCGTGCCGCGAGCTGATGAACCAGCGCCATCGAAGGCTGCGCATCCTGCGCCGCGCGCAGTCGCGAGAGCAGCGCCTGGCGCAGCGCGGGCGCCGAGCTCGACGTGTCGGTCGCGATCCAGCGCTCGAGATCCGAGAGGAACGCGCGGCCGACGTCGGTCGAGCCCGACGTACGATCGGAGGCGAAGTCCGGCACCGGTGTCATCCTCCCATCATGCGGCCGAGCCACAGGAACGTCGTCTCGCGCGCGAGCGTGCCGAGCGCCTCGGTGAGCGGGATGCGCTCGGGGCAGATTTCGACGCAATTCTGCGCGTTGCCGCAATCCGCGATGCCGCCGCGGCCCATGATGGCCGCGAGGCGCTGGCGGGCGTGCGCGCCCCCGGCGGGCAGCGCGTTGAAGAGCAGCGCATGGACGATGGGGGCGGGCCCGACGTAATCGGAGCGCTCGTTCACCTGCGGGCAGGTTTCGAGGCAGAGCCCGCAGCGCGTGCACCGCGCGATCGCGAGCGCGGGATCGGAGGAGGCCGCGACTACGCCGCCCGCGCCATCGCCGCCCTCGGCGCCCATTCTCAGGCGCTCGATGTTCTCGATCATCGGCTCGCGGTCCACCATCAGGTCGCGGATCACGACGAATTTCACGAGCGGCTCGAGCGTGATGACGTCCGAGCCGAGCTCATCCACGCGGGCCGTGCACGCCGGGCGCGCGGCGCCATTGATGCGCATGGCGCACGCGCCGTTGCAGCGCCCGGTGCACTCGGTCCACGCCAGCGGCTCACGCGACTCGCCTTCGGCGCCGCGGGTGCGCTCGCGAAGCTCGGCGAGGCAGGCGGCGACGCTCAAGTCCGCGCGCCACGGCAGCGTGAAGCCTTCCCAGCGCGGCGCCGCCGTGGGCGAGCTCTGACGCAGCACGCGCAGCGTGATCGCGGGCTCGCTCATCGCTCGACTCCCGCATGCAGCGCGAACGTGTCGGGCGGGTGGCCGAAGAGCCGCAGCGGGTGATCGGTGAAGGAGAGCAGCGCATCCACGCCGAGCGCCGCGAGGATCACGAACACCGCGAAGCCGATGCGCGCCGCGCGGCGCTGCGCCTCCTTCGTGGCGGCGAAGCCCCAGTGAACGGCGAAGCCGAACAGCCCGTTGCCGAGATGGAAGCACGCGGCGATCGTGCCGAGCAGGTAGATCGGCAACACGCCGCGCTCGCGCAGGTGCCCCCGCATGAACGTGTAGAGATCGCTCCGATGCAGAGCCGCGGCGGGCGAGAGCCGCGTGCCCCACACGTGATAGATGATGAAGAACGCGAGAAAGACGCCGCTCACGCGCTGCAGCAGATACATCCAGTTGCGCGGGTAGCGGCCGCGAAAGACGCTGGCCTCGCCGCTCGTGGCGATCAGGGCGCCCACCAGCATGTGAAAGAGGATCGGTACGCCGATCAGGAGCACCTCGATCGCCGGCAGGAACGGCAGGCCGCCGATCGCCGCGACGCCGCGGTTGTAGGCCGCCGGGCCATCGAGCGCGATCGCGTTGGTGGCGAGGTGCTCGAGCAGGAACGCGCCCACCGGCACGACACCGGACAGCGAGTGCCATCGGCGCAGCGTGTAGTACTGGGAGTCGGAGAGCTTCACGAATTGGCCCCGTCCATGGTCGCGATCGAGCGCGTACTATAGCGCAGCGGACCATCGGGATCGGCACGGAACGCCCGCCGAAGAGCGGGGCCCGCGGCCCCGCCCTCGAGAATCGCTCGCGCGAGCTACTTCAGAATCGTTAGCCTGCGCGCGTTCACGATCCGCCGGTTCACGTACTTCACCTGCGTGAAGTAGATGCCGCGCGGCGCCAGGTGGCCCTGATCGTTCACGCCGTCCCAGGTCAGGATGTGCTCACCGGCAGCGAACAAGCGATCGGCCAGCTTGCGGATCTGGCGGCCGCCGATGTCGTACACCACCACCTCGACGCGGTCGGCCTGAGCGAGGCCGAAATGCACCGCCGCCTGACCACTTCGAAGCGGGTTGTTGGTGAAGTTCCCCAAGAAATCCACGTACTGCTGGTCGTTGCCAATGCCGGGCACACCCGTGAAGGGCCAGCAAAAATTGGTGCCAACGGTGCACAGCGATCCAAACACGTTCGTTAAGACGTTGAACATGTAGCCGGTGCGACCAATGGTGTCCATTCCCAAGCGGCTCCTGAGGTCGTAGATATCCCAACCTTCGGTCTCGGTCTTCCACGGATGAGCCGGATCGCCGGGATTGACGACGCTGGCGATGTACGGACCGTTCACGCCGACGTTCTCGTAGGTGGCGCCGACCACCGCATTGGGCGTGGTGGTGCCGTTCAACACCGCGAGATTGTCCAGCGAGAAGGTGCAGAAGTTCTGAACGCCAAAGATGAAGTTGCTGCTCGACGGATTGACCGCCGGCGCCGGAATCAGGTCAGCGACCTGATTCGGGTTGCCGGACACCTGCCGGTAACCCTCGCGAGCGAACGTGGCGTTCAGATCCACGCCTTCGTACGTGCTGATCAGGTCGTACTGCGGAGTACCCGGACCATCGTTCCACGAAGCGTCCTCGACGTACCCGTTGCCGCCCGCCAGGAGGCCGTACGGCTTGGCCACCGTGGAGCCCAGCAGGTAGCTCTCGAGGAGGGTGACGTCGTCACCCGAACGATTCGCGAACGGACCCAGGATGGCCACGTTCAGAGGACCCGAGAGCAGCATGATCATGCGGTAATAAGCCGCCAGCATGGCCGGGCTCGGACCCAGCTTCGAGTCCATGCCATCGGTCAGGTTCAGCGGCGAGTGATTCAGGTAGCTGAGACGCGAGCCGAGATTCCCCGCCGTGGCATCGATCGACTCCGAGGCCTTGACGCCGAACATGTCCCACGTGGTGCCGGCCTGCTTGTTCTTGTAGGTACGGCTGGCCGGATCGTTGACGTGACCAAATGCGTTGCCGGCGCCGCCAGGCGCCGCATAGCCGTTGTTGTTGCCGCGATCGATGGTACGGGTCGCGCTGCAAGCCGTATCCGCAACGGCGACCCAGGCGAGCTCATCTCCCAGCCGGTCGCTCCAGTCCACGAACAGCATGCAAGCCGCGTTCGTGGACGGATCGTATGCGTGTTCCTTCCAGCGATCGGGCAGCACGCTCACTTCCATCCACCGGTGACCGTCCATGCTTCCCTCTCCGCCCTGTGGCACCACGACCGTGGTATCCGGGCAGAGGTAGGCCTGGCCAGCGCTGGGGCCCGAGAGATCCTGGCGGCGGAAGAAGTACTCGATGTGTGTGCCGGGCGTGAAGATGCCGTCCGGAATGATCGAGACGCCTTCCGAGCTCATGACATCGCCGCTCCAGCCGGTGTAGCTGTGCGGCAGCGCCGTCATGTAGCCCGGCGCCGATTTGCACTGCACGTTCGAAGCACTCAGCGAAGACAGCGTGGTGTCGATCACGAAGCATTGCGGACGCTTGTGAGCGAGGATCCACGCGGTGCGCTTCGGCTGATTCGGCAGCAGCTCGGCTTCGTGGAATGTGCTCATCCAGGTGGCGGACTGGCCGGCATTGCTGGCATCCAGCCCATCGCCCAGGCTGCTGAAGTACACCAGCTTCGCGGTGTCGCAACGAGCGCTATTCCATACCAGCGAGCTGAAGCCGGACGGCGCCGCCGCGTGCTGAGCCACCGCACTCGGGATACCGGAGGCCATCGAGCCCGGCTCGGTCTTCAGCATGTCCCAGAACGAACCGTCGCCGGACGAGACTGCCGTCGTCGAGGTCGGCACCATGCGCAGACCGCTGGAGACTTTGCCCGGGGTCACGTAGTTGCCGGGTCCCGGGTTGATGCGGAACAACATGTCGACGCGAATCGAGTCGCCGGCTCCTACGGCCTTCACCACCACCGAGTCTCCGGGGATCGTGGAGCGAGTGAGATCGCCGGTGGATTGAGCGATGTTCAGACCCACGCGCATGAGAGCCGACGTGGTGTCGAATGCCAGCGTGCCCGGGACTGCGTAGTTCGGCGCGCTCGGATCGTCGTTGAATGGGAAGGTGTCGTTGTAGGGGAACCAGATGTCCACCGCAATGGGCGCGGGGGCGCCATCCACGATCGCCAGAGCGAGGTTGTCGAACAGACCCAGCTTGCCACCCAGACCGCAGTTCGCATCGAGGACCCCAAACCGGTAGCAGGCCTGATACTGATAGAAGAAGATGCGAACCGAGTCCGGCACTCCTGAAGAGTTGGAAGTGGCGAGCAGTCCCTGGGTCATGACGGCCTGGTCACGCGTGATCTGCGGCCCATTGATGGTGCAGGCGGGATCCGTGAAGTAGAGCAGGAACGAGTCGGTGCGAATCTCGCCCCAGCTCTTCGTTCCGTCCGGCTGCAGCGCTGGATAGCTCTGGAACCCCCACCCGAACAGCGCACCCTCCGAGAACACGTCGAACAGCGAGGCCATGACGTCCGCCTGGATGTAGAAGTCCTCGGTCGGCGTGGCTTCGGCGGTGTTCAGGTTCCATCCGTTCACCGTCACGCCGTCGCCCGGCGTGACCAGGTTGATGGTCGGAGAGATGCAGCCGAAGCGGCCGTTCTGGTCGGGGGTCTGCGGAGCGCCAGCCGTGCGCTCGCTGTTGTCCGCATCGCCCACGCTGATCGTGTTGTGCCACAGGTTGCAGACGTTGTACGGGCCGTTCGGGCCACCGCACAGATCGTCCCAGTTGCCGAGCAGCCAATTCACGTCCACGACGTGCATGAAGTTGGCCGGAGGCTTGCCGGTCGACTTCCACGCGCTCAGCGCCGAGACCGTGGGGTCGTCGTTGAAGGTCAATGGCCCCGTGCCATCGAAGGTGCCGAGCGTGGCGGGAGCACCCGCGCCGCGCCGGAAGGTGACGTTGTCCACCTCCACCGCGCCCATGTAATTGGAGTTGTAGCTGGCCGGGCTCGACACCACGATGTTCTCGTCGTCGAAGCCGCGGTTGGTGTGGACGCGGAACACGATGCGCATGCGGCCGGTGCCGCCCGCCAGCCGCTTGACGTCCGCTGCCGACACGGTCAGCGAGGCGTGAGCATCGGCGGGCGAGCCTTGCACTCCGCCGGTCGTTCCCGCGGCCCCCATCAGCGACAGCCGGTTGTTCTTGTTGAGCACTTCGTTGAACCAGCGGTGAAGCGGATCGTAGATGCTCGCCACACCACCGGTCGAAGGATGGAAAGTGCCTTCCTCGCCCTGGCCGACGTAGACCTGGAACGAGTCGCACGGGGCGAGTGAACCCGCCGGACTACCGGCCTCGGCGCTGATGAAGTTGCCGGGCGAGAGGCCGGTGTCGAGCAGAATCGGATCGCCTTCGAACCAGCCGGTGCGCGTCTTCGTCGCACCGTCCTTGGCGGTCGACATCTCGGTCCGGTAGTCGAAATCGAAGGTCATGGACTTGGTGGTGTCCACGAGGAAGTCGCGGTACATCATCTGATCCATCTGGTTGCCATAGCCGGGGAAGTGCTTCGAGGTGCCGTTCCCCGTGACGGTGTTGCTGCCGTTCACGCCGTTGAACATCAAGCAATCCTGATTGTACGGATTGTGCGTGATGGGATCCATGGCGGTCACGTCACCGTGAGCGCGCAGACCCATCCACGCCGCGTTGCCATCGGCGCCGCTGTGGAACGGCCCCCACGCCGGAGCGTGCGGGTTCGTGCCAGGCGTCGTCGTCATGGCGGCGGAATTACCGGGATCGCTGTGCCACACGCCGACCACACCGCTCGTGCGATCGCCCGGCTTGGTGCCGTAGGTCGAGCCCCAGACGCCATGCGCTTCGTTGAGCACATAGTCTGCCTGGTTGCCGATCTCGCACGCCCACCAGGGGCGGCTCACATCCGGAAGCGTGGCCCCCGAGATGTTGGTGTGCGGCATGCGCACCGGCCACCAACCCTGCAGCGAGTCGCCGTGCACCGGAATATCGAACGTCCAAAGGCCGTTCGTACCGATCTGCGTCGACGTGTTGGGACCCGGACGGGGCTTACCGCCCGCAGAACCGGGCTGGACGGCCGGGCCCTTGGCGGCGCCGATCGACCAGTAGTTGTTGACGCCAGGACCGGTGCTGTAGCCCACCCAAATGGTGTCGTTCGCGCTCGCCGAAAGTTGCAGCGACGCGGCTCCCGCGCGCGTCCGGCCTCCGAAACCGATGGAAGTGGCCGCGCGGCGCGCCGGGAGACCCTGATCCACCGACTCGGCGAAGGCGGCGCCCCATGAAGGGGAGAGGCTGGCGATGCTGAGCAGGGCGATGAGAATTCGTTTCATGGGACGGTCTCCTTCGATGGTCGCGCGGCGGTCTGCTGACGACTACCGAAGGCTGGACCTGAGCCACAAGAGCGACAATGGGCCGGAAGGGGAAGCGCGGCGCGCCATTGGCACCACCTCGCACCTGTGCTAACGTCCAGTCTGTTGTAGTCCCGTAACCCCCCGCAATGTGGGGAGTTCGGGCGCCGCGTTCCCGCACTCGACGATCCTCCGCTGCCCTCATTCGAGGGCCGGTTGCCAATAGCTTGAGGTTCCTCCGATGCCGACGGCGATCGCCGATCGCATCCAGCACCAGTTGTTGCCGCGGGTATCGAAGCCCAATCGATACCTGAGCAACGGCCTTCACGTGCGCAGGAAGCCGCTCGATCAGGCCCTGGTGCGCGTCCTGCTCGCCTTCCCGGACGCCTACGAGATCGGACTTTCGAACTCCGGGATCCGCATCATTCACCACGTCCTGAATCAGCGTTCGGACACCGCCGCCGAGCTGACGTTCGCGCCCTGGCCGGACGCCGAGAAGGTGATGCGCGAGCTCGAGCTCCCGCTCTTCTCGCTCGACTCGCACGCGCCGGCCGACTGCTTCGACGTGATCGGTTTCTCGCTCCAGTACGAGCTCCAGTACACCAACGTGCTCAACATGCTGGATCTCTCCGGCCTGCCGATCCGCACGGTCGATCGCGACGAGCGCCATCCGCTCGTGATCGCGGGCGGCGCGCAGGCGTTCAGCCCCGAGCCGATGGCGGAGTTCATCGACGCGTTCGTGATCGGCGATGGCGAGGAGGCGATTCACGAGGTCGTGAACCTGGTGGGCGAGGCAAAGCGCGCCGGCTGGCGCCGCTCGCGATTGCTGCGCCGGCTCGCCCACGTGACCGGTATCTACGTGCCCTCGGGCTACGACACGCACATGAGCCGCGAGGGCTGGCTCGTGCCGGTGGCGCGGGCGGGATTCCCGACGCGCGTGAATTCGGTGTGGGTGAAGGAGCTGAAGAGCGAGTACTACCCGACCGCGCCGCTCATGCCCGTCGGCGAGATCACTCACGACCGGCTGTCGGTCGAGATCATGCGCGGCTGCACGCGCGGCTGCCGGTTCTGTCAGGCGGGCATGATCAACCGCCCGGTGCGCGAAAAGCCGGCGCAGCAGGTGGTCGAGGAAGTGCTACGCGGTCTTCAGGCCACCGGCCTCGAAGAGGTCTCGCTGATCTCGCTCAGCTCCACCGATCACACGCAGATCGTCGAGCAGGTGCGGGCGCTGACGGACGAGCTGTGTCCGACACGGGTTCAGCTCTCGCTGCCATCGACGCGGCCCGACAACGTGCCGGTCGAGGTGGCGCGGCGCATGGCGGCCCAGAAGCGGGGCTCGATCACGCTCGCGCCCGAGGCGGGCAGCCAGCGCATGCGCGACGTGATCAACAAGAATCACACCGAAGAAGAGCTGTTGAACTCGGTGGGCACCGCGGCGCGCGAGGGCTACACCGGCGCCAAGCTCTATTTCATGTGCGGGTTGCCGGGCGAGAACGACGACGACCTGCGCGCCATCCTCGATCTGTCCGTGAAGGCGCATCAGCGCGCGCGCGCCGAGGGCAACCAGAACTTCCGCGTCACGGTGAGCGTCTCGCCGCACGTGCCGAAGCCGCACACGCCGTTTGCGTGGGCGGAGCAGGTGAGCACGGCCGAGCTCAATCGCCGGCTCGCGGTGCTGCGCGAGGCGGCGCGCGGCAAGCCGGTGACACTCAAGTATCGCGACGCGGAGACTTCGCTGCTCGAGGGTGTGTTCACGCGCGGCGACCGCCGGCTCGGCCAGGCGGTCGAGATGGCGTGGCGCCGCGGCTGCCGATTCGACGCCTGGAGCGAGCACCTGCGCTTCGCGACCTGGCTCGAGGTGTTCGGCGATCTCGGCATGGATGCCGAACGCCAGCTGATCGAGCGCGATCCGGCGATCGATCAGCCGTGGGAAGTGGTGCAGTCTCCGGTCACCAAGAAGTTCCTGGTGCGCGACAAGGTGCGCGCCGATCAGGCCGGCATCCTGGACGACTGCCGGCTCGAAGACGTGTGTTTCTCCTGCGGCGTTCCCGAGTGTCCGCAGCGTCCGTGGGTCAAGCAGCCGCACGTGCCGCTCGATCTCGAGCGTGCGCGCGCATCCGTTCCACCGCCCAGTTACGGCCGGCGCAGCCGCCGTGGCCATGGCGCCGCGAGCATGGCGTCGGGTGTCGATACCGCTACGCGTTTCCGAATCCTGTTCGAAAAGGGAATCGAGATGCGCTTCACGTCGCACCTCGATCTCATGCGCACCTGGGAGCGCACGTTGCGGCGCTCCGGGCTGCCGCTCAGCTTCACCCAGGGGCATCATCCACATCTCAAGATGTCGTTCGGACCGCCTTTGCCGCTGGGATACCGTTCCCGGGCCGAAGCCTTCGACCTGGAGCTCACCAAGCCGCCCGCCGTGGACCTCGCCGAGAGGCTCAATGCGGTGTTGCCCGAGGGGCTCCGGGTGATCGCTTGCCGGCCCATCCTGTTCAAGTCGCCATCGCTGATGAGTCAGCTCGAAGGCGCCTCCTACCGGGTCAGATTCCCGGACGCGTTCCTCGAGGAGGCCGGCTTCTCGCCGGTCCGATTCCACGAGGTGCTGGAGGCGCGCGTGGCCGATTTGCTGGCGCGTGATGCCGTGATCGTGCGCCGCAGCGGCGATGGCCAGACCCGCGAATTCAACGCCCGTCCCTCGATCGCGATGCTCGAGGTGGGCGCGCCGGAAGGCGGCGAAGTCCTGGACGCGCACTTGAGATTCACCCTGCGCGCGCAGGCACGCCCCGATGACGTGGTGGCGCAGCTGTTCCCAGAGGGCGATGCCCGCACGACCGACGTCGAGCGGCTCGCACTGTGGACCGAATCTGGTGGCCGCCGCCTCGATCCGCTGGCGCTGCTCAACCTCGGCACCTGATCGAACCGGCGTCTTCGCGGGCCCGAGGGCCCTGTGAAGCAGAAAATCATCATCAACGCCGATTCATACGAAACCCGCATCGCCATCCTCGAGGAAGAAGAGCTCGCCGAGCTGTTCGTCGAGCGCGCCGAGCAGCGCCGCCACGTCGGCGACATCTACAAGGGCCGCGTGAACGCGGTGCTGCCGGGCATGCAGGCCGCGTTCGTGGATCTGGGGCTCGCGAAGACCGGATTCCTGCACGCCTCCGATCTCGCCGAGTCGCTCGAGGAGCTGGACGACATCTCCGATCTCGACGAGGCCGGTGACAAGCATCGCCGCCACCGCGCCCCGGTGCCCAAGATCGAAGACGTCTTGAAGAAGGGCCAGGAAGTGCTGGTGCAGATCACCAAGGAGTCGATCGGCACCAAGGGCCCGCGCGTCACCGCCCAGATCAGCCTGCCGGGACGCTTCTGCGTCCTGATGCCGGGCGTGGATCACGTCGGCGTCTCACGCCGCATCGAAGAGCGCGCCGAGCGCCAGCGGATCAAGGCCATCATCACCGACCAGCGCCCCAAGGGAGTCGGCCTCATCGCGCGCACCGCGGGCGACGGCAAGGAGGACGCCGACTTCGCCGCCGACATCAAGCACCTGCACAAGCTGTGGCTCAAGATCGAGCGCAAGGCTTCCTCCGTGCGCGCCCCCGCGCTGGTGCACCGCGAGCTCGAGATGACCGCGAGCCTGATCCGCGACCTCTTCACCGAGGAGGTCGAAGAGGTCTACATCGACGACAAGGAATCGCACGCCGAGATCCAGGCGTACTTGAAGGCGGTGTCACCCGAGCTGCGCGACCGCGTGATCCTCTACAAGGGCCGCGAGCCGATCTTCGACGCCTTCAACATCGAGTCGCAGATCGAGAAGACGTTCGAGCGCAAGGTGTGGTTCAAGAAGGGCGGCTACATCTGCATTGATCACGCCGAGGCTCTGGTGGCAATCGACGTCAACACCGGCCGCTTCACCGGCAAGAAGAATCAGGAAGAGACCATCTTCCGCACCAACATGGAGGCCGCGAAGGAGGTGCCGCGGCAGCTGCGGCTGCGCGACATCGGCGGCATCATCGTGGTGGACTTCATCGACATGGAGATCGAGGCCAACAAGAAGGCCGTGATCGAGGAGCTGCGCAAGGAATTGCGCAAGGATCGCGCGCGCACCAAGGCGTTCGCGGTGAGCGAGCTGGGGCTGGTCGAGATGACGCGCCAGCGCGAGCGCTCGAGCCTGCTCCATTACTACACCGAGGATTGCCCGCACTGCGATGGCCTCGGCAAGGTGCCGAGCCCCGAGACCATGCTGGTCAAGCTCGAGCGCGCGATGCGGCGCGTCTCGGCGATGGGCTCGGAGAAGCGCATTACGGTGCGCGTCGCGCCCGAGGTGGCGCTGTTCTTCGTCGAGCAGGAGGGGCGGCGCTTCGCGGAGCTCGAGAAGCGCTTCAAGCTGCGCGTCGACCTCAAGGACGATCCGCAGCTCAAGCGCGGGCAGATGCGCGTCTTCTCGGACGGCAAGCACGAGCTGACGAAGCAGGTCGTGGGGGCCGTGCCGGGGACTTAGTCCATCGCGGTGACGAAGCTCATCGGGCGCTGCAGGCGCTCGAAGCCGGAGCGGGTCGGGTTCGGCATGCGCACCACCACGCGCTCGAGCGATCACAGGGTGTTGAGCCCTTCGAGCTGGATGGGATCGAGCGGCGGCCCGTCCACCACCACGACCAGGCGCACGTGTCCACGCGCGTAGTTCCACGCGTCGAGCGCGCTCCGGTCCGGGGGATAGCCAGGCACGATCACGATCGCGTCGGCCTCGGGCGGCAGCACCGAGAAGCGCGAGAGGTCCGCGTTGACCTGCGGCCAGCCCGGCAGCATCACGACCACGTGCCGCAGCGCGAACAGGCCGGCGGCCGCCTCCAGCTCCGCCGTGCCGGGCAGATGATTGAACTCCGCGGTGGTGCCGAGCGCGAGATCGGTGCGATCGAGGATCAGCGGCGCCACGATTCCCGACGAGTCGGCGCCGCCCGCGCCCTGATCGCCCTGATAACGCGGCGCTGAAGTGTCCGCGACCGGCGGCGGCGACGCGGCCATGCAGCCGGCGAGCGCGCCGATCGTGAGCAGCATGCAGATCTCGAGCCTTCTCATGAAACGCTCCTGGTTGGTGTGGGCCTCGCGCCGCATCGCGGCCCGGCAAGGCCGGTTCATCATTGCACCGCGCGCCGCGCGCGCCTAGCCTTCACGCATGATGAAGACGGCCGACGTCGTGATCGCGGGCGGGGGCGTCATGGGCTGCTCGATCGCGCTCCACCTGCGTGAGGCGGGCGCCTCGCGCGTGATCGTGATCGAGCGCGATCCATCTTATGCGCACGCCTCGTCGAATCTGGCGATGGGCGGCATCCGCCAGCAGTTCGGATCGGCCCTGAACGTGCGACTCGTGCAGCTCAGCCTGCCGTTCTGGAAGTCGTTCGACGAGCGCATGTCGCGCTCCGGCCTCGCGGTGCGCGCGAACTTCCGCCAGCGCGGTTATCTCTTTCTCGTCCATCCGGATCAGGCGCCGGCCTTCGAGCGGCGCCTCGAGCTGATGAGAAGCTGCGGCGCGGCGGTCGAGAAGCTGGAGCGCTCCGAGATCGCGAAACGCCTGCCGGATGCGCACCTCGACGACATCTCGTTCGGTGTCTTCGGCCGCGACGATGGCTACGCCAGCCCACGCGAGGTGCTGAAGGGGATGCGCGCCGGAGCGCAGGCCGCGGGGGCCGAGTTCGTGGCCGGCGAGGTCGTGGCGATCGAGCGTGCCGCGGGGCGCGCCAGCGGCGTCTCGCTCGCGAGCGGCGAGCGGATCTCGGCGCCGGCGATCGTCAACGCGGCCGGCGCGTGGGCCGGCGTGCTCGCCGCGCGGGCGGGGCTCGAGCTGCCGATCCGGCCGCAGCGCCAGCATTTGTTCCGCTGCGCGCTGCCGGATTTCTGGCCCTACCGCTTCCCGATGGTGGTGGATCCCACCGGAGTTCACTGGCGGCACGACGATCCCGATCACGTCAGTGACTTGGACCGCATCGTGGTGGCGCGCACGTTCGCGGACGAGCCCTTCGGCGAGAACTTCGAGTGCGACGAGAAGCGCTGGGTGCGCGATTTCCTGCCGCCGCTCGCGCGGCGCATGCCGAAGCTCGCGAACGTGCGCATGATCGAGGGCTGGTGCGGGCTCTACGAGGTGACGCCCGATCACAATCCGGTGCTGGGCGAGATCGCCGAGCTGCCGGGATTCCACGTCGCGGCGGGCTTCAGCGGGCACGGGCTCATGATGTCGCCCGCGATCGGCCGCGTGATGTCGGAGATCATCCGCACCGGGCAGGCCACCAGCGCCGACGTCACGCCGCTCGCCGTCGATCGCTTCGCCCGCGGCGAGGTATTCCAGGACGGGGCGATGATTTAGGGCGCCTTGACGCCCGCTCCGGCTCCATGTTAAAAACATGCGTTCCGCGCCCATGGTTTGGCCCGCACGGCGCCCCTATCCGGGTTGCGTGATCCACTCGAGCAGTGCCGCAACCCCTGACGCACCAAGGAGAAGTCCCGATGTACGCGATCGTGAACATCAACGGCATCCAGATCAAGGTGACGCCGGATGAAGAGCTGAATGTCGCGCGCTTGAAGGGCGAGCCGGGCGCCAAGCTCACGTTCGACCAGGTCCTGATGCTCTCGGACGGCGACAAGATCACCGTTGGCCAGCCGTACGTGAAGGGCGCGAGCCTCACGGCCGAGGTCGTGGACCACCACCGCGGCGAGAAGCTGCGCATCTTCAAGTTCAAGCGCCGGCGCGAATATCGCCGCCGCCGCGGCTACCGCGACGAGCTCACGCGCATCCGCGTGACCGGCATCAAGGCGTAAGGAGCACAACGTGGCGCACAAAAAGGGCCAGTCCTCATCCAAGAACAACCGCGAGTCGAACGCGCAACGCCTCGGCGTCAAGCGCTTCGGAGGGCAGCACGTCCTGGCGGGCAACATCCTGGTGCGGCAGCGCGGCACGGTGATCTTCCCGGGCATCAACGTCGGCCAGGGCAAGGACGATACGTTGTTCGCGCTCGTCAGCGGCGACGTCAAGTTCACGCGGTACAAGGGCACCCGCAGGAAGGTGCACGTGGTGCCGGCGGCGGCGGCCGACAACTAGACTTCCTTCGCTTTCCACGGCGCCACGCCCGGTGAGCTTCATGCTTCGGGGCGTGGCGCTTCGGTTTTTCGACGCGATTTGAACTCGAGACTCGTTCCAGGAGGACTTCGGTGAAGAACAAAGTCGCCGTGATCGGCGGCGGCAACGTGGGCTCGAGCGCGGCGCTCTACATCGCCGAGCGCGGGCTCGCCGACGTCACGCTGATCGACATCGTGGTGGGGATGCCGCAGGGGAAGTCGCTCGACATGCAGCAGGCCGCGCCGCTCTGGCACAAGGGCGGATCGCACCGCGGCTCGAACGATCTGGCCGACGTGAAGGGCGCGGACGTGGTGGTGATGACGGCGGGTTTCCCACGCAAGCCCGGCATGTCGCGCTCGGATCTCCTCAAGGCGAACGCCGACATCATTCGCCCGGCGGCGCAGGCGGTGAAGCAGCACGCGCCGAACGCCTACGTCGTCGTGGTGACGAATCCCCTCGACGTGATGGCGCACCTGTTCTGGAAGACCACCGGATTTCCGAAGCATCGCGTGATGGGCATGGCCGGCATTCTCGACTCCGCGCGCATGCGCGCGTTCATTTCGATGGAACTCGGAGTCTCCGGCGCCGACGTGCACGCGATGGTGCTGGGCGGCCACGGCGATTCCATGGTGCCGCTGCCGCGCTTCACGACCGTGGGCGGCATCGGCATCACCGAGCTGTTGCCCAAGGATCGCATCGATGAGATCTCGCAGCGCACCCGCGAGGGCGGCGCCGAGATCGTGAAGCTCTTGAAGACCGGCTCGGCTTATTACGCGCCGGCCATGTCGGCGGTCGAGATGGTGGAGGCGATCCTCAGCGATCAGCGCCGCATCGTGCCGTGCTCGGTGTTGCTCGAAGGGGAATATGGCTTGAAGGGCCTGTTCATCGGCGTGCCGATCCTTTTGGGCGGCAGGGGCGTCGAGAAGATCATCGAACTGAAGCTCTCGGCCGACGAGCTGGCGGCGCTGCAGAAAAGCGCCAAGGACGTGGCCGACATGATCGCGGAGCTGGCGGGGTAAGCCGTGCTGATCTCCAACGTTTCCGACACCGCGCGCTGGGTCGCGATGTATCGGGCCCTGGAGAGTGAGCGCCCGGACGCGCTGTTCAAGGACGCCTGGGCGCGCAGGCTCGCGGGGGAGCGCGGCCAGGCGATCCTCGATGGGATGCCGCGCGGGCGCGAGTGGGGTTGGCCGATGGTCGTGCGCACCGCGGTCATGGACGAGATCATCCTGAAGGAGGTGGCGGCCGGCGCCGACCTCGTCGTCAATCTCGCCGCGGGGCTCGACATGCGGCCCTATCGTCTCTCGCTCCCCTCGAGCTTGCGTTGGGCCGAAGCGGATCTGCCCGAGATCCTGGATGAGAAGACGGCGATGGTGGCGGGCGAGAAGCCGGCGTGCCGGCTGGAGCGTATTCCTGCCGATCTGGCCGATGCGAGCGCCCGACGCTCCGTGCTCGCGCGTGTCTCGGCGGGCAGGCGTCGCGCGCTGATCATCACGGAAGGGCTATTGATCTATCTCGAGAGTGCACAAGTCGAGGCGCTCGCGAAGGATCTCGCCGCGTCACCCGCGGCGCAGCGCTGGCTGATCGACATCGCGTCGCCGCGGCTGATCGAAATGATGCGCGGCAGCTGGGGCAAGGTCACCGCGGCCGGTGGCGCGCCGTTCAAGTTCGCTCCTCCCGAGCACACGAAGTTCTTCGAGCCGTTCGGCTGGCGGGAATTCGAGTTCCGCTCGACGTTCGCCGAAGCGTTGCGCCTCCATCGCGCGCCGGGCATGGCGTGGTTCTGGCGCCTGATGATGGCGTTCGCCCCGCCGAAGGGTCGCGAGATGTGGAGCCGCTTCTCGGGCGTGGCATTGCTCGAACGCATCTGATCGGCGCGCCTGCGGCGCCCTCGACGACTGTGCTAGCTTCCGTTCCGTGCCGAACACGCATGGAAGCCATTCCGCCGGCGTCCTCGGCGTCATCCCCGCGCGCTTGGCGGCGCAGCGCTTCCCCGGCAAACCGCTCGCCATGCTGTGGGGCAAGCCGATGCTGCGCCACGTATGGGAGCGGGCGCGCGCCGCGCGCGGCATCGACGAGCTGGTGATCGCGACCGACGATGAGCGCATCGCGAAGGCGGCGCGTAGCTGGGGTGCGCGCGTCGAGATGACCTCGTCGACTTGCGCCAGCGGCACCGACCGAGTGGCCGAGGTGGCGCGCAAGCGCAATCCATTTCAGATCGTGCTGAACCTGCAGGGCGATGAGCCCGAGCTCGAGACCGCCGCGGTCGCGCGACTCGTCGAGGTCATGAACGCGGATCGCTCGATCCAGATGGGCACGATCGCGCATCACGAACCCGACGCGGCGGTGCTCGCGAAGCCGGAGGTCGTGAAGGTCGTGCTCGATCGTGACGACTTTGCGCTCTACTTCAGCCGCGCCGATATTGCGAACGCCTCGGGCGGAGGGCCCGCGCTGCGCCACGCTGGCGTGTACGCGTTTCGCCGCGAGCTGCTGATGGAGTTCGCCTCGTGGCCCCCGGGCAAGCTCGAGCAGGCCGAGCGGCTCGAGCAATTGCGCGCGCTCGAGCGCGGCGTCCGCATCAAGGTCGTGCTGGGGCAGGCGGCGTTCTCGGGCGTGGACACGCCCGAGCAGATGGCGGCGCTCGAGGCGCGCGGGCCGCGAGGCTAGCGGCCCGGCGCTCCTAGACAATCGCGCGGCGCACGCGCCAGATCGTCAGGACGGTTCCGGCGGCCCCGAAGACCAATGCACGAATCATGTCGCCGTTGGAAAATGCACTCCAGGTCATGTAGATCCAGAAACACGCGAGCACGATGGCTAAGATCATGCGGAAATTGAAATTCATGACAGCCAACCTCCGGTTGCGGCGGACGCTTCACGGTTCCGAAGCGGGGGACCGACCGCGGATAAGCACGATCGATGCCGCGGAAGGGGTGGGCCGGCCCTGCGGCGTGGCGCGATCGGCGGGCGCCCGGTTCGCCTTTCCGACCACCCTGTGCTAGCCTGCAAGTCCATGCCGACCATGCATGGCTCGATGCGCGCTGCCGCGAGGGTCCGCGAAACGCTCCCGGTGGCGCGTCTTCTTTTTGCTCCTCGCGGAAGCGCCTGACGGGCCATCGCATCCATTTGAGAACCAGAAGGAACCGCCCCGTGGGCGAGGGCCCGCGGGAGCCAGGGACGGACATTTCGACCGGGAGGTAGGGCCGTGGCGAAAATCGTGGTGGTGACCGGGGGCGTCGTCTCCTCGCTCGGCAAGGGCATCGCGGCCGCATCGCTCGGCCTGCTGCTCAAGGCGCGCGGTCTGCGAGTGACCCTGCAGAAGCTCGATCCCTACCTCAACATCGATCCCGGCACGATGTCGCCGTTTCAGCACGGCGAGGTCTACGTCACCGACGACGGCGCCGAGACCGACCTCGATCTCGGCCACTACGAGCGCTTCACCGGCGTCTCGGTGACGCGCAGCCACAACGTCACCGCCGGCCAGGTGTACGATTCGATCCTTTCCAAGGAGCGTCGGGGCGACTACCTCGGGCGCACCGTGCAGGTGATCCCGCACGTCACCGACGAGATCAAGCGCCGCATCCTGGGGCTCGGCCTCGCCACCCAGGCCGACGTGCACATCGTCGAGATCGGCGGCACGGTGGGCGACATCGAGTCGCTGCCATTCCTCGAGGCCGCGCGTCAGCTCAAGCTCGAGCATCGCCGCGACGTGCTGTTCGTCCACGTCACGCTGGTGCCGTTCATCCGCGCCGCGGGCGAGATGAAGACCAAGCCCACTCAGCACTCGGTCAAGGAGCTGCGCGAGATCGGAATTCAGCCCGACATCCTGCTGTGCCGGAGCGAAGCGCCGCTCGAGAGCGACGTGCGCGAGAAGATCGCCCTCTTCTGCAACGTCCCGACCGAGGCGGTGATCGGCGCCACCGATGTGGACTCGATCTACGAGGTGCCGCAGGTGTTCCACGCCGGCGGGCTCGACTCGCTGGTGGTGAGAGAGCTCGTGCTCGAGGCCGGCGATCCCGACCTCAAGGCCTGGAACGACTACGTCTCGCGCGTCAAGAATCCCGAGAAGACCTGCATCATCGGCGTGGTCGGCAAGTACACGCACGTGCGCGACGCCTACAAGAGCATCATCGAGGCGTTCGTGCATGCCGGCGCCGCGAATCGGGCGCAGGTCGAGCTGCGCTGGATCGAGGGCGAAGATCTCGAGCAGTCGGGCAGCGCCGAGATCCTGGCCGACGTGGATGGCGTGGTCGTGCCGGGCGGATTCGGCGAGCGCGGCATCGAGGGCAAGGTGCTGGCGGCGCGCTATGCGCGCGAGCACAGCATTCCGTACCTGGGCTTGTGCCTCGGCATGCAGGTCGCGACGATCGAGTTCGCGCGCCACGTGGCGGGCTTGAACGAGGCGAACTCGAGTGAGTTCGACGCATCCGCGGCCCACAAGGTGATCGATCTCATGCCGGATCAGTCCGGCATCACCGAGAAGGGCGGCACCATGCGGCTCGGCGCCTACAAGTGCACCCTGCGGGAGGGCAGCCTCGCGGCGCGCGCCTACGGCCGTACCGAGATCGAAGAGCGCCATCGCCACCGCTACGAGTTCAACAATAAGTACGCCGCCGCCATGCAATCGCGCGGGCTCGTGCTCTCGGGCAAATGCGTGGGTCGCGAATTGGTCGAGATCATCGAGCTGCCGGATCATCCGTGGTTCCTCGCCGTCCAGTTCCACCCCGAGCTGAAGTCGCGGCCGCACGATCCGCATCCGCTGTTCCGCGACTTCGTGCGGGCGGCGCTCGAGCGCCGTCGGGCTCGCGTGGGCGACGATCGCCATCAGGGGCGGAGCGAGGCTGGGGTGGAGCGCCCGGCCGGGCG
>Ga0209698_10003095_pt1 | contig 18647 bp, 13 predicted proteins | sample LitLauG_LLR_2012_FD_187203 | JGI IMG/M metagenome (GOLD analysis project Ga0209698, IMG submission 187203) | Freshwater sediment microbial communities from Pennsylvania, USA - Little Laurel Run_MetaG_LLR_2012 (SPAdes) (version 2) | ecosystem: Environmental > Aquatic > Freshwater > Creek >...
TCGATTTCTGAGTTTTTATTCTTAATCCTGAAGCCGGATGCGGTCTGTATTGTCCCAGCGCGACATGTCGGAAAGCACGACCGTGTCGCCTTCGTGCAAACCCTCAATTACTTGAATCGAATTCACCGAAGCGCGACCCACTTTCACGGGAACACGAGTCGCGTCACGTCCATCGCCGTCAAGTTTGAAGAGGCTGATCGTGCTGTTTTCTTGACCGAACGCCGGACGCCCCACATAAAGCACATTGTCCAGACGTTCGAGATCGATTGTGCCATCTACGCTCAGGTCGGGCCGCGCGCCTTTGGGTAATTCGCCTACCAGTTTGACGTCGACCGTGACCGTTCCGTTTTGCACCGAGGGATCAACCCGCATCACTGTGCCGGAGATAACGCCATTGTGAGTGTCAACGGATGCCGGCTCGCCGATCTGCACATCCCGCGCCTGAGTCTCAGCCACTTTCAGCTCCGCCATGAGGTGATTCGGTTGCACCACCTTGGCCAGCATCGTTCCGGGGGTTACATGTTGTCCAACGTGCAACGGCAGTTCGACCAGCACTCCTTCGATCTTGGCGCGGACCTTCAGCGCATCGAGTTGTTTTTGTTTCAGCTCCGCCAGGACGCGCATCTGGTCGACCTTGGCCTGCAATTGAGCGAGTTGCGCGTCGATCGCCTTCTGCGTGCTCTCGAGCCGCTGGTCTTCCAATCCATTGCGGATGGTCAGCTCGTCCGCCTTGCTCTTCGAAGCTTTGTAGGCCAACCCGGAGATCACTCCAAGATCGTACAGAGCCTTGTCGGTTTGCGACTGCAGCTGCGTCTGGTTGTAGTCGGCTTTCACCGTGGCTGCCCCAGCCTTCTGGTTCATCAGATCGCTTTCCAGCTTCATGCGCTGGCTCTGATACTCTGCTTCGGCCGCCTTCCATTGAAGATGTGCATCCACCGCCGCCTGTTCCACCGTTGGATCACTCATTTCGACGAGAATCGTGTCGGCCTTGACCAGCGATCCCGGCAGCATGAGGATTCGAATGATTGTGGCTTCCGTCTCAGCGGGAATCTGCAACACGGATTCCTGCGAAGGCACCAGTGATCCGATGCCGCGCACTTGCCGCAACATCGACCCGCGCTTCACGGAATCGGTCCACACTGTGCCGCGCTCCACGGTGGGCGCAGCCGGACGCAAGCGGTACACAACGACGGTTAGGGCAACCACCACCACGGCGATGACCGCCGCCATGGCAATCTGGCGCCGACGCTTACGTTCCTTAAATTCTGGGCGGGCGATATCCATCACCTTGTGGTGTGGCAACTTCAGGGCCAACGCTCGCTGGAATCAACTCTTTGAAACCAAAGGCGATAGGATCACGATGTTCTGTTTCGAGCGGGTGGGGGATGTTCGCTGGGAGATTGCACTGTCCATTGCCGGACACTCAAGGCAAGTCCCGCGGCGGTCGGTCGGCGGACCGCTGACCGAATCCGACACGTCTTATTCCCCGACCAAGTTCACCAATCACTAGGGCTCGGGGAAAACGGAGAAGTCTTCTGGGAACAAAGTGAGAGTCTTATACTTATTCAACGATTATGCTGGGGAGGCTTTTCACAATCCCGCGCCGCCGCATCGCAGCCTCGACGCTCGTCGTTGTACTGGTTTGTGTGTGCACAGCGGGATGGATTCACCATACAAGATCGCGAGATCAGATCAGCTTCAGCAAAGACATTCAGCCCATCCTGAATCAGAACTGCGTGCAGTGCCACGGTGGCGTCCGTCAGAAAAATGGTGTGTCGTTCGTCTACCGGGAGGAGGCGCTTGGAACCGGCAAGTCGGGACGGCGGACGATCGTTCCGGGGCACCCCGAGCAATCCGAGTTGATGGCACGGGTAACCTCCTCGGACCCCGACGCTCGCATGCCTTACCACTCGCCGCCGCTTTCTCCTCAGCAGATTGACTTGTTCCGGCAATGGATCAAACAAGGAGCGAAGTGGGAGGATCACTGGGCCTTCGTGGCTCCTAAGTCGCAGCCCTTGCCGGCGGTGAGGCAAGCGGCGTGGGTTCGCAGCCCGCTGGACCGGTTCATTCTCGCGCGCCTGGAGAAAGAAGGGCTAGCGCCTTCACCGGAGGCGGATAAAGCTGCACTTTTACGTCGGGTATCCTTCGACCTGACTGGTCTTCCACCCACGGCAGAAGAACAGGCGGCATTTCTCGCGGATCCTTCCTCCGACGCATACGAGAAGCAGGTGGAACGGCTGCTGGCGTCCCCCCATTACGGCGAGCGATGGGCGCCACTGTGGTTGGATCTGGCGCGCTACGCGGACAGCAAGGGGTATGAAGCGGATCGGGGCCGACCCGGCGTGTGGCCATACCGTGATTGGGTTATTCGGGCGTTCAATCGAAATATTCCGTATGACGAGTTCGTGATCAGGCAACTCGCGGGCGACTTGCTGCCCAATGCGACGTTTGAAGACCGGATCGCAAGTTCCTTCCACCGCCAGACTCCCAATAATGATGAGGGCGGCACCGATGATGAGGAGTACCGTTTGATCGCGGCCATGGATCGTTCCGCCACTACATGGTTGGTGCTGAATGGACTCACCATGAACTGCGTGCAGTGCCATTCCCATCCGTACGATCCCATTCGGCATGTGGAGTACTACAAGTCGCTCGCTTTCTTTAACACTTCCCGGGACGCCGACCTGCCGGAAGACACGCCGGTCTTGCATGTTCCAAAGGACGAAACCAAATATGCGGAAGCTTCGGAAATCCAGCAGGAAATGGCAAAGCTCAGCTCTTCTATCGTGAATCGGGGACGGCAGTTGGAGGAGCAGCAGAAATGGACACCCCTGCCGATTACGGCTGCGTCGGCGAACGAGGCACTGGCTCTGCGGTGGATAGTTCGGGATCTGGAACAACAACTCGTCGCCTTCGACACCGAGAAGCCGCCAGCAAAGCCTCTTACCAAGAAACAAATTAAGGATCGACAACAACGGAGAAAGGATCTGGTAAAGGCGATTGCTGAAGCCGGGAAGGACGCGCGGGCTATGGTCGCCCAGCCGCCAATTGTGTTTCAAACTCCGGATGGAGAAATGCGGGCTGCCGCCAATACTCCAGGACGATCAGTCTACGAATTGACCGCCACCGCGAATACTCCTGTGATCACCGCGTTGCGCGTGGAAGTGTTACCCATAAGCGGGGAAACGGCTCGTCACAATCCGGAACTGGGTTTTATTGTGAATCAGACCGAAGGTTGGGTGATCCAACCTGGCGGCCATCGGGAGAAAATCCGTTTCCGGTATTTCGTTGCCGATTCGGAAACTGATCTGCAAAACGCGGTGGCACGCGCCATCAAACATCACACTGCCATTGATGTGACAGGTGGTTTCGCGGAAGATCCCAATCTGTTTCATGCGCGCTGGATGATCGGGATACCGGAATCGCCGATGCGTCTGGCCGCCGGCAGCCGCATCAAGTTGCAGCTTACGCAGACGGAAAATGTCAACGACAAACCGGGTCTTGTCCGCCGGGCGCGATTGGCGGCGGGTTCGGACTCTTGCTGGTCCGATTTGCTCTCCGACCCCGAGTATCGAACAAGCCTGACCAAGCTTTCGAACCTCACTCGGCAACTCGCGAAGGTTCCGAGCGTCGATACTCCTGTGATGGCCGAGCAAGCAGACTACGACCGGCGAGAGACCCGGGAGTTCGATCGGGGAAATTTCCTCACGAAGATCGGACCGGCTCTGACGCCCGATGTTCCGGCATTGTTTCCACGCCTTCCGGAAGGTGCTCCACGCAACCGTCTGACTTTCGTTAGATGGTTTTTCAGTCCGAATCAACCTTTAACGGCGCGCGTCGCGGTGAATCGATATTGGGAACAGCTTTTCGGCATAGGGATTGTTGAGACCCTGGAAAATTTCGGGAGCATGGGTGAACGGCCGAGCCATCCCGAACTGTTGGACTGGCTGGCGCTACATTTTGAAAACGATCTGCACTGGGACATGAAAGCATTGCTCCGCGAACTGGTAACGAGCGCGACCTATCGTCAGAGTGCGAAATCGACGGCCGCCTTAAACCAAAGGGATCCGCGCAACCGCTTGCTGGCTCATGGCCCGCAACAAAGGCTTTCGGCAGAAATGGTGCGAGATCAAGCTCTGGTCGCCAGTGGAATCCTGACCGACAAGATCGGTGGACCTCCCGTCATGCCGCCACAACCCGAGGGAGTCTGGAACTCTGTTTATAACGATAGCAGGTGGGTTGACGCGACGGGTCCGAACAGATACCGGCGGGCGATTTACACGTACATCAAGCGGACCAGCGGCTATCCGAGTTTTCTTATCTTCGACGCCTCCGATCACGACGTGAGCCTGGCGCGACGAATCCCCACGAACACTCCGTTGCAGGCGCTGGTCACGATGAACGATCCGGTATACCAGGAGGCCTCGGAGGCGCTGGCGAAGCGCATGATGCAGGCTGGCGATACTGTGGACGGGCGGATCCGATACGGTGCGCGCCTGGTTCTCTCGCGCGATCCGAGTGATTTTGAGTTAGCCACCCTTCGTGAGTTGTTTCAGAAAGCCCTGATCGAAACGGGCGGGGCAGGGAAGTTACAACGCGTTGCGAGTTCGAACGGCAAATCCGGCAAAGAACTGCCGGCTTGGACAGCGGTGGCCAGCGTCTTATTCAATCTGGACGCGGCCTTAACCAGGTGATCGTGATAGCTAAGAACTGGCAAAGGAGATGCCTTACAAATGAACGACGCCGCTGATCGCGAAGTTCGAATGGCGTTACTGCAGGCACAAACGCGCCGGCATTTCCTGCGAACGCTGGGCGGCGGCTTGGGCACCTTGTTTGTAGGAACGTCGATGGCGCAATACGCCAGCCCCTCCAAAGACGCCGCGCGCTCCGAATCTTCTCTCGATTTTACGCGCGACGAATCCAGCCCGCTGTCCCCGCTGCCGCCACAGTTTCCCGCCAAGGTGCGGCGTGTCATCTATCTGCACATGGCGGGAGCGCCAAGCCAACTGGAGTTGTTCGAGTACAAGCCTGATTTGAAGCGCCTTGACGGGCAAGATTGTCCGGCATCATTTCTGGCGGGCAAGCGCTTCGCCTTCATCAGCGGAGTCCCAAAACTTCTGGGATCGCAGTATCCATTTCACCAGGTTGGCCAAAGCGGCCACTGGATTTCCGATCGCCTGCCACACCTGGAACAGCATCTTGACGAGGTCTGCTTCATCAAGTCGATGCGTACGGATCAGTTCAATCATGCCCCGGCGCAATTGCTGGTACACACCGGAAACGCGCGGCTCGGCTATCCGTCGTTTGGGTCCTGGGTACTGTACGGGCTCGGCACCGAGAATCAGAACCTGCCAGGATTTATCGTGCTGCTTTCCGGGGGCAAGTCACCCGATGGCGGCAAACAACTTTGGAGTTCTGGCTTTCTCCCCAGCGTCTATCAGGGAGTCCAGTGCCGCTCGCATGGCGAACCCGTGCTGTATTTGGACGACCCCCCGGGCGTGACCCGTTCTCTGCGCCGTACCATGCTGGATGCGATCGATCGGATCAATCAGCACACGTATGCTGCGTTCGGAAACCCGGAGACTGTCACGCGAATTGCCCAATACGAGATGGCGTTTCGTATGCAAATGGATGCCACCGACGCCATGGATATTCATCAGGAGCCTGAGTGGGTTCGCGCCCGCTACGGAGCCAAGCCTGGAGAATCCAGCTTTGCCAACAATTGCCTTGTAGCGCGCCGACTGGCGGAGCGAGGCGTGCGATTCGTCCAACTCTATCACTGGGGCTGGGATTCTCACGGAGCAGATGCCAAAGAAGCGCTGAACCTGGGGTTCGCGGATCGCTGCCGGGAAGTGGACCAGCCAACCGCGGCATTGCTGGCCGATTTGAAAGCACGTGGAATGCTTGAGGACACGCTCGTGGTTTGGGGAGGAGAATTCGGCCGCACACCGATGCGCGAGAACCGTGATGGCCAGGTGATGAAATACGTTGGCCGCGACCACAACCCGGGCGCGTTCACGATCTGGTTAGCAGGCGGCGGCATTAAGCCCGGATTCAGTCATGGCCAAACGGATGAGATGGGATATGAAATCGTCAGAGATCCGGTTGAGATCCGCGATCTGCATGCGACCATGCTTTATCTGCTGGGATTTGATCACCACAAGCTCAATTATTCGTTCCAGGGTTTGGAACAGAAGTTAACCAGTGTGAAGCCGGCGCGCGTGGTGGCTGAAATCCTGGGATGAACCTGCGGCCAAGAATGTCTGACGAAAATGGTCCGTCGATGAATGCGCCGGGCAGCGGCCTCTTCAAACAGTTTCGCCTCGGATTTGCCATGTTAGCGCCGATTCTGGGCGTCGCCGCGCTCGTTGCCCTTCTTCCTCCCGACGGGAACGAGAGGGCAGAGTGGGCGCAGTTCATTGGACGCTTTCATCCCCTGGTGGTTCACTTTCCGATCGCCCTCCTGTTGGTAGTGCCGATCCTGGAATTGGCCGGGAGCAGTTCCCGATTCTCCTATTTGCATCTGTCGACATCATTCTTTCTTGGTTTGGCAACATTGAGCGCAACTTGCGCCGCAATTCTCGGGTGGTGCCTGGGGCGCACCGGCGGTTATTCCGGTTGGCTGATCACGCAGCACATGTGGGCGGGCGTTCTGCTCAGCGCGGTTTGCTGGCTTTGTTGGCTGCTACGCACGCGCATGCCCGCGACTGGAAAAGCCTACGGGATCGCGCTGGTGGTCGGAGTTGGCCTGGTGGCCTGGACTGGATACCGCGGCGGTCAGCTATCTCTAGGAGCAAATCATCTGACCGAGCACATGCCGGCCGGCTTGCGCCATGTACTAGGCGTTCAGCACAGCACTCCGGCATTAGGTTCGATCGCCGATCCGCACACTTTTTACGGCGCTCGGGTTCAGCCGATTCTCGCGGCGCGATGTATTAGTTGCCACAGCGCGGACAAGCACAAAGGGGACCTTCGACTCGACAATTACCGGTTGCTGATGCGTGGAGGCAAGGATGGTCCGGTCGTCCTGGCGGGAAACATCCAAGGGAGCGATTTGTTCCGTCGGATCACGTTACCCGGCAATCACGACGATTTTATGCCCAAGGGAAAATCGCCTTTGTCGGCGGACCAGGTGAAGGTGATCGAGTTGTGGATTGGTGCCGGCGCCTCCGACAGGCTCGCCGTCGACGCTATCAGGAGTGCCCCATCGACAGCTGCGGCCCCATCTGTTGCGGAAGTGAGTTTTGACGAGATCGACCGGGGCGCAGCGGCCAAGCTGCGGTCCGCAATCGGTCCAACCGTTGCGGAGCTGCAGAAGCGATACCCCAACATCATAGATTACGAATCGCGAGGGTCATCCGACTTGCGCCTGAATGCTTCGATTCTTGGAAGCAAGTTCGGTGACAAGGATTTGGAAGCGTTCGCTCCCGTCGCCGAGCACATTATTCTTGCCGATCTCTCGCGCACGGCGGTCACCGATCGTTCTGCCGTCACGATCGCAGACATGAAGAGGATTCGCGTGCTGCGACTCGCGAACACGGGCGTTACGGATGCGCTGCTGTTGCGACTGGGAACGCTGGATGAACTCGAGTCTTTGAATGTTTTCGGTACGACGGTTACGCCGGCAGTACTCGGTACCATGGCGAAGCTGCCGAAGTTGGCGCACCTTTACGTGGCTCAAACAGCGATTCCGTCGGGAGGATCAATCCCCCCAAACCTTTCCGGCAAGATCGTGTTCTGAACCCACTACGCGGTTTGATCAGGTCCTCCGAAGCAGCGTTAGCCGCCCGATGGGCAGCCATTCGGCAACCAGAATGTCGCCGTTGTGGAGGAAGGTGGCGTCATGCGGCGTGATGAATTTTCCCGGCGTGAATTGAGCCCGCGATTGGCCACGACGAGAACCCACGTCCCCGTTTTCCGCCTTGCCGTCTCCCAGTTGCGCCACGACCTTGTGTTCGTGATCGAGAATGCACACTTGGCTATCGAGATCGGGACATACCATCCACTCACCCTGCGTGTGGAAGTTGCAAGGCATTCGCATGTGCGGCTCATCCTTAATCGTCCGCAGGTGAGTGCCGTCGAGCGAGAACAGCTGAATGCGCCGGTTGCCGCGGTCGGCGACTGCCAGAACCGGCCTCTCGCCGCGGGGGTCGATCCATAGACCGTGCGGCGTCTCGAACTGCCCGTCACCATGTCCCGGCTTTCCGATTTCATCCAGAAATGTCCCGTCGAGAGAATAACGCAGAACATGGCTCGACCCGTAACCGTCGCCCACGTAGAAATCTCCATTCGGGGCGAAGGCAACATTGGTCGGTACAAAGTCGATCGGTCGCGCGCCGTAATTGGAATCCTCTCGCGGATAACCGTGTACCCAGATTTCTTCCCCTGTGAGCGTGGTCTTTACGACGCGGCAGCGATTGATGTCGCAATGGTAGAGAAACTCGGCGGTTCCTTCGCGGCGCAGTTTCAGTCCGTGTGCGCCTCCACGAAAACCCTCGCCAAAGGCACGGATGAACTGACCCCGCTCGTCGTAGACAACAATCGCCTCACCGCGCATGCTCGATTTGTGGACAGTGTGCCCGACATAGATATTCCCCTGCTCATCCTGGCAAAGTCCGTGCGTGTCACCCCACACCAACCCTTCCGGCGGAACCAGCCAGTCGTGAACACACTCGTAGGTGTGCAGTCCAGAACCCACCACCGGAAGTCGAGTTCCTGATTTATCGGAGGCTCGAAGGTACGGCCTCGGGAAAGATGCTGCCAACGCTGCCGCAGAACACGTAGTCAGGAAGGATCGGCGAGTTTGTTCGTTCACCGTAGACCTCACGCAAACAACAGACCCCGATTGGTCACCAGTCGGTCTATCCACATCTGTTGTCGTCTATACTTCACATCGCTGCTAGATAGTATAGGAGATCTCATCAATAGTCTTTGGGGACGAACTCGGTTTCTCGCCTAGCCAACTGACACCGCAAGTGTGAGTCTGCTTGGCTGAACAGGAGTGTGCACATCTGCGAGTCGAGCGGGCCTGCCAATCTAGAGACCAAGAAAATCCTCACCCCGGCAAAAGGAGAGAGATCAAAATACCGGGGTGAGGTTCTGACACGCTACGGCAAATAGTAGCGGAACGAGGTCCATACCATGTTGTCCACGGCTTTGGGCGAAATACCGAACGCAGTGGCACCTGCGTTGTTCCCTGACCAACCACTCCTCGTGAAGTAGGAGTACTGAATTCCCCAGCGAAGGCCGCCTCTAGGTCCTTGAGTCAATCTGTGCCAGAACCCAAGGGTTCCCTCCATGATGAGGCGAGTGTCACCCGCACAAGTACCGCCTCCGGAAGGAGTGAGCTGATTGGATGGCGGGGCTTCCGTGCTGCAACCCGAGTTATTGGCGAAGGGCGAACCGTATCCGCCGATCTGGTTTAGTTTGAACGAGGTCGTTGTTGTGGCAGGAATCGCCGGAGACGTTGCGGTGGCCGGAATTGCCGGCGTTTTGGTAACCGTAATACTGTCGTACCCCTGATATGCCGCGCGCCACGCGTACTCCCCACCGAAGTAGGCGTAGACATCCAGTTTGGGGTTTACGTGGAACTCGAGTTCCCCAAGTGCATGGGCCGTGCGGATCGGGGCTTGCGTACCGTTGGGGCGGAGCGTTATATCCGCGAGCTGCGCCGAACCGTAGCGGCCGATGCCATCTCCTGCCGCTCCCTGGACAGCGAAGTCCACCTTTTTCGCAACTACTGGAACGCGTATGTTCGCGCCGACACCACCGCCGCCTCGTGTGTCGTTGAACGCGCCAAGAGCACTCGGCGAGGTCGAACCATTGACTGGGCAAGAGATCGTCGTGGGGACCGCAGGAGGAGCCGTATCCTTTGCGTTCGTACCCACCACGCCGCAGGGATAAACTCTATTGCGGAACGTGCTATAGATGCCGAAGAATTCGTAATGGCCCCATCCGGGATCTGCGACCGCCTTAACGATGAAATCAGGCGTTTTGTTGAAGGAGTACCCGGTCGTGTCGACGAAGTTATACAGGCCGCCGCCGGCGCCCGGACCATCAACGAAGTTATTCCCAGTCGTAGCAACTGAAGCGCTCCCGATGGTCGTCGTTGTAACGGTAGAAAAACCGCGTCCACCGATGGTTGCCTGTGGTCCTTCCACGGCAAAGCCAAGGGCGAACTTGTTGCCGAAGTCCTTGGTCACCCGGAAGCCGTACTGCCGCTCCCAGCTAAAGCCCACTTGGTATTGTGAGTCAATCGTCTGCGGCAGTACTTCTGTGCGGTTTGCGATTCCTTTTCGAGTCTCCGTCACCAAAGACCACTGTTGACCGCCGGTAAAGGTCCACCCGCTCTGAAGTGCAGCTTGCGCGTAGAGAATCCTTTGGCGAAGCACATAGCTATTGCTCTGCCGGTTGTTGGATGTCACACCGGTGCCAAGAAAGTCACCTTCCCAGTATCCAGTCACCTTGGTGTTGCCCACCTTGCTTTCCGCGAGCAGGGCAAGACGGCTCTGGCGAGCGGTAAAGTTACTCTCAATAACCTTGGACAGCGCGTTTCCCGGATACGGAATGCTATTAAACGGCGTGTTGATGTCGGATTCAACCGCCCGTTGGCGGCTCACCGTTTCTGCCGCCACGAAGCCACCTGGCGTAATGCTGATTCCCTTGTAGTGAATGGCCAGCGGGCTCTCGAGAGCAGAGTTGATGTTCTTCTGCGTTTCTTGGAGACTCAGAACTGTACTTGTGGCGTTGGTCTTCAGATCGGAGATTTCGGTTTTTACCGCCGCCACCTCGGTTTGCTGCTGCGTCGTCACTGAACTGGCGCTATCGGCTTTCTCCTGAGCCTGACTGGCGGTGCTTTGCACCGCATTCACCTGCTGCTGCAGTTGCTGGAGTTGAGTGTCCCGACTCTGCAACTGTTGCATAAGCTGCCGAATCTGCTGTTGTTGCGCCTGAATCGAATCCTGCATGGTCTTCAGCTGCTCAGAAACGCTCGCATCGCTTGCCTTGGCAGGGCTCTTGCTGCTTGCTTTGGCAGGGCTCTTGCTGCCTGCTTTGGACTTGCCGCTGGTTGCGGCCTGCTGAGCGGGCGCTGCAAAGGCACTGAACACAAGCATGGCGGTTAGCGCTGCAGCCATAATTCGTCTCATTTCGTCTCTCCTTATGTAGTTTGAAACCAACAACCCTCATCCACCACACATGCTTATCCGGAACACCGGGCGAAAGTTACCTCGTTTGGAAAGAGCCAAGGCTACTGGCACTCTGTTAAAAACTTGTTAATTTCGGATGAATGTCCGGTGAATATCAAAGGAAAGAGTAACCGATCAACCCAACGTTGCAATGATACTTGAACCCATTCAGCCCTCTCATGAATGCCTCAGCACAATCACAGACGAGGCGAGCGGGAGCGAGCAGTTCGGCGAAATTTTTCACATTGAGCGGGCTCTTCCAACTCCGCAGGTTCCTGAGAATTGACATCGTTTGCGCCCCTTTGGGATTGGTGGGTTAGCTTGGCCCTAAATAGGAGTGGGAAGTCGGCGGGCGCGAACGGCGGGATCGTTGAGACGTTCCAGAAGTTTTCCCGCACCTAAGAGTTGCCGACCATCCACGAGTTGCGGCCCTAACGCAGAGCATCGCCTGGCCGACGGCACATGGCACAGGATTGCCACGTCTCTTTATTTCATTCCTTGCCGTCGGAGACAAACAGGCTAGATCCCTGATAATAGGCGGTGTATGCGTACGAGAGCAGGTCGTTGGTGACGAAGATCTCTCTTAGGGAAAGGAGTCCGGCACGGTCCGCCGGGGCGAACTCTTTGAAGGGCGTGCGATGGCCGGTTGTAACGTTAACGCGCTCGAGGCGGCAGGGCAGTTCGGCGCGGCGATACACCAGCACCGACTGTCCATCTGTACTCCACAGGGCGAGGATGTCGGCCGGCATGAGCCCGGGCACCGGCCGCGGGTCTCCTCCGGCTATCGGGTACATGAAGTAATTTCCGTCCAGCCCGCGCGCCAGAATGAGCGTCCCGTCGGCAGAGAGCAAACCATCGCTGGTACCTTCCGGAGTCACGGCCTTCGGCGTCCCGCCGAGTTCCTGCAGGTAGAAGCGCGTGCCCTTTCCGGGTTCATTGCCGGAGAACAACACTCTGTTGCCGTCGTGAAACCATTGAGCGGTCGCGTAGTGTTCGAGATTGCCCCGTTCGAGTTGCCGCGTCTCACCGGTGCCGATCGGGTAGACGAGGAGTTTGGGCGGTACCGATTGCATCAGGGCAAGGACCCACTTGCCATCGGCCGACAGGTCTGCGGGCCATCCTTCGCCGAGGCGCAGCACCGGTGAACCGTCGGTCTTGCGCAGGCAGACGGCGTAATTGGTTCCCAGCGCCGTTTCAGAGAACAAGAGAGTCTGACCGTCCTGCGACAGCGCCCGCGCATGCGAGGTATTGAGCCACGAAAGGTCGCGATCTCCGTCCATGCCCGGGGTATGGACCATAGCCGCGTAGCGGAAATCCAACCGCGTTGCCAGCCAACGCCCGTCGCGAGCTACATCCTGGATGATGAATCCGCCGGGCGGCTGGTAGGCAGTTCGTCTCTTACCGGCCATAGTCACGCCATAAACCGTATAACTGGCGCCACTCTGGCTCGCGGAAAAAAGAATCTCTTTTCCGTCCGGTGCCCAGGAGAGCCCGCGCAGGCTCCAATAGCCGCCGGAAAGTAGAGTGTTGTTTCCAGAGAGATCCACGGTATTGACTGAGCCGCGATCGTCGAGCTTGCGGGGATGTTCGAAGAAGGCGATGCGATCGCCGTTTGGAGAGAAGCGCACGTCGCTGAGCGAGCCGCTGACCTCACGCAGCACGTGACCGATGGGATATTCGAGGCGATCCTTGCCGCCGACCTCGCGGATGATAGTGAGTTGCGACCCGTCAGGCGACCAGTCTGCCTGCTGAACGCCCTCTTGAATCTCGCGCGGCGCACCGCCACTCAGGGTCATGCGTGCTAACGTTCCAGTGAACAGGCGATACCAGACATAGTGAGCATCCAGAAGAACGGCGAGTTCCCCCTTGGACGAGACGGCGAGCAAGGTCATGCCGCGCGGGCCGATGGGCTGCGGCTCGGGATAATCGGAGCGCACGACGAAAACTTGCGGGGTGTTGTCGGAGGTGGCCGCGCTGTAGACGATCGAGTCGCCCGTGAAGGCGGCCTGAAAAATCGCCTCGCGCCGGAAGTTCAATTGGTGGAACGCCAGCGGCTTGGGGGAGCGCCCGGAACGGAATGCAATGATGACCGTGGCCGCCGCGATGATGGCGAAAAACCCTGCCACGATCCATGCCGTTTTCGTGCGGCCGGTCCGCCGCAACGTCGGTGAACTCCTGGCTCCGGGCTGAGAGCCGGGCTGCAGCGCGGTCATCGAGCCCGACTCGGAACCGCCTTCGGAGATCCATCGCAGTTCGTTCCACAGATCGCTGGCCGACTGCCATCGTTCGTCGGGATCCTTCGCCAGACAGACCCGGATGGTCCGTTCAAGGGCGGGCGGCGTGAGCGGCTGGAGCGTGCTTATCGGTGCCGGGTCTTTGTGCAAGATGTCAGAAGCCACGCTGAAATCGCTGTTGCCCTGAAAGGCGCGGTTGCCGGTCACCATCTCGTAGAGGACGGCGCCGAGCGAGAAAATATCGCTGCGCGCATCCACCTTTTTTCCGTCCAGCTGCTCGGGAGACATGTATGGAACGGTGCCGATAATCGCGCCCAGCTTGGTCATCGGAATGGAGCGGAGTCGCATCCGTCAGCGTCTGCGCTAGAGACTGCGCTGGTTCTGCTTTCGCCAGCCCGAAGTCGAGCAACTTGGCGCCGGATTTAGTAAGAATGATGTTTCCGGGTTTCAAGTCGCGGTGGGTCACGCCGTTGCGGTGCGCCTTGTCGAGCGCGCTGGCAATCTGAATCCCATACTGCAGTACCTGAACCGCTGGCAGAGGTCCCTTTTTCAGTCGCTCGGCCAGCGACTCGCCGTCCAGGTATTCCATGACAATGAAATCAACGCCGTCCTAGTGGCCGATGTCGTGCAGCGTGCAGATGTTCGGATGATTCAGGCTGGAAACAACTTTGGCCTCGCGCTCGAAGCGCTGACGGCGTGTCGCATCGTCAGCAAAATGCGAAGGAAGAATCTTGATAGCGACGGTGCGGTCCAGGCGCGTGTCCCGCGCCCGATATACTTCCCCCATTCCACCAGCACCCAGCGGAGCGACGATCTCGTAAGGGCCCAGTCTCGTGCCGTTCGCCAACGCCATGGATGCAGCCGATTATAGGCCCTTCAAGGAGCGGTGGAAAAGTTCATCAGGGCACGCGCGGACACAGACCTGACGGAATCGGTGGGTGCTCCGACGGTCGCTTGGCTCGGCCGCGCGGATCAGTGCTTTTCCGGCGTAGCCACTGGTTTTTGTCTAACGATGTGTTCCGCATGCAGGCTGCGTTTCGGGTTGTTCCCGAGTCACGGTCAACACTTCGGGGTTTCTCAGTACGATCTGAAAGCGTCTCAAACGAATCGGGGATCACTTCCCACTCCAGGCCAAGCCGCGCGCTTGGACCGCGTCGCCGCAGGTGACGTACATGTTTCCAGAATGGGCTGGGCGCCGGGAGAAGAATCAAAACCCAAGGTCACGTTATTGGAGATCATCTTCGTGGATGAACAAACGCACGTGATCTGGCGACGACCTCCCTGAAGCCTCTATTTGGCGGGGGATTGTGTCGGGTGCGGATACCAATATTTCTGATGACAGTGTTCACAAGCGTTGTCGATGGCATCACCGCTTTCCAGCACTTTCGCGGGGTCCTTCGCGTCTACCGCATGGAGCGCCAGTGTCGCCGCGTCATGCAGACCATGAGCAAGCGTGATCCAAGTCTGGCGGTCCCGATTGATTAATGTCTCAATCTGTTCAGGCTGGAGTTCAATGCCCTGCTCGTTCCGCTGTCCGGGCATGGCAACATGACGGCCGGGAATCTGGAGAAGGTTCGAGGCTTCGAGCAGTTCAATGGCACCGTGGCGAACCGTCCCCCACTCTTGGTCGGTGTGAGGCGCCTTCTCTTCTGTACCTTTTTTCGTAATCGTAGTCGAGACGGAGTTCCAGATTGTGTCCGCTGCCGGGTCAATGATGCCGTCCATCAAGTCCCTGATTGTCGTTGTTGGACGGTATTCAGCCTCAGGCATCTGTTTCGCGCAGCTGCCGCAAAACGCGAGGCAAACCAAAGCCCGAAACAACAGCAACCCTCGCATGGATTCTGCTCCCCTCAGTCTCATTGGCCGCTTGAAGGGGGCTCAGTCTTATCCGCAGGCACATTGATGGCAAGCACAAACCGTTGCCCGTCGTGACTGACCGCGCCGAGGCCGTCGTTGACGGGTCCGGGGAGCTTGAAGAGAACTTTGGGCGCACCAACCCGGAATGTGGGGGCAGTCTCTACCTCAGCGGCCATCATCACCAAGTCGTCCGAATCCAGCTCCTGCCCGCGAAAGAAAATCTCCTTGCCGTCGTCGCGCCAGTGCAGCAGCGTGGCGACAACGCCATCCTGAGACACCTGCATGCCATCCTTCGACACCTGCCATTTCTTGTCGTTCACGGGCTTGGCGGCATCAAAGGGGCGAACATAAACCTCGAACCGTTCAGGCTTGGCCTCATCGGACCGGTACGCGATAAAGCGGCCATCGAGAGATAACCTTCCGGTCCCATTATCAAACTCGTCCCGCAAGTAGTCGATGGGTTTGCGCGCCGCCGGATCGCTGACCGTCAGCGGGACGAGCAGGACGACTCCTCCGGAGGCGCAGACGAGAAATTTACCATCCGAGGAAATATCAGTGAGACCCACAAATGCGCCGGGCGTGTAGCGGAACAACAGTTCTTCTTTGCCGGTTCCGTCCGCGGCCTTGCGATAGACAGGCCAGTCACCGTCCAGCAAGGCGGAATAGTAGATGTACTTTCCGTCCGGCGACCACAGGGGTGTGACCTTAAACCGCGTGTCGTCGGAGATGCGGGTGGCTCTGGCCGTGTCGATATCGAGAACCCAGAGGTCCTTTTGGCCGGTCTTGACGTCCTCCTTCATGACCAGCAGGCGATTGCCGTCAGGGGAAAAGGCTGGCTGGGAATACAGGGCCGGCGCGCCCACCTTTTTTACTACCTGCCCTTTGCGATCGAAGATCGTGACCTGCTGAAGCTGCTGACCCCGCGCCGGCGGAAAGACGAGGAACCGCTCCCCATCTGCACTGATGTACATCAGGTCGTCGGGAACGGGAACAGCCTGGCGGAACAGCACCCGCGGCTTGTTGAATGAAAATGATAGCGATGTGCTGACCTCGGCGGCCATCACTGAACGGTCACGGGCCATATAGTAGAGTGCTTTGCCGCCGCCGACCCAGAATCCAGGGCTGAAGGTGCCGTCAGAAATCTGCCATGGGCCCTCATTCGAAGTGGGATCGGACGAACGGACGAAAATCTCGCCCTTGTCCGTTTTGTCCAGCAGAATATAGGACAGGTAGCGGCCATCGGGAGAAAAGCGCGACTCGAAAATGCGCAAATCGCTGTGAAAGATCTCGATTGGTTTGCGATCAGGGCCGCCCTCAAGGCTTAGAACGAAGAGAGCTCCTCCCTTAATGTCGGAGATGGAGAAAGTCAGGAACCGGCCATCCAGCGACCAGTCGCTCAGATCCATGAACGCGCCGGGATTGTTGTACAGGAGTTCCTCGGGGCCCTGGCCATTCGCGGCTTGTGCATAGACCCTCTCCTTCCCTCCGCGCATGGTGACGTACGCCAGATGGGTGCTGTCCGGCGACCAGACAGGCGCAAAAACGAATTCTGTCCTGGCGCTGGTGGTGAGCCGTGTGGTTGCGCCCGTCGCCACCTCCAGCACAAAGAGATCGGCGCTCTCGTTGTCCAAGTCTTCCCTGATCGCGGCCACGTGCTTGCCGTCGGGAGACAGAAGCGCACTGTCATACATCGCCCGCTCGCCGACCTGCCCCGCGCGCTTCCCATAACGGTCCAACAAGGTAAGGATCGAGGCCTTGTTCTGGAACGTCTGTGCGTTCCGCTTGGTCCGGGCTTCGGCCACGTCTTTGGACTTCGCTTCAGCGCTCAGGCCCTGCCCCACAACCTGGCCGGAGTTCTGGGCAAGACAGAGGGAGGCGGCGGTCAAAATGACCGCAATGTGCGCAGAAATATTCATAGAAAACCCCACTTGCGCGCCCCGCGATTCGGCTTAACAGTTTTGCGGGCACGCCGAGACGATTTTCCCATTGGACAATGTGAAGGTTCGGATGAGCCCGGAGCGCGACTTGTCGCGCGCGCGGCTGAGTTCCACGGTTACAGTCTTTCCGACGCTGCCCTCGAAATCAGGCTTGCCGACATCGCGTATACGGAAAAAGCTGGGTGAGGGGCCCTCAATCTGCCAGCTCTCGATCGCGCCGCCGGCGCCCTTTACCTCGACCGTGAAGTATGTGTGGGGATTGCGCCAATCGATAGCGGTCAACGTGCCGGTCACGGTGACCCGATCATTGAAGTCGAAGACCGCAGTCATGTTGTGGTGCGCCCAAGCCTGAGCGACCACTAACACTGCGAACACAAGTAGGAAGAGCTTGGCCCTGGAAGTCATGCGATACCTCCTAGGGGGGAATCCGCGTAGCATAACGCGTCTAGGGAATAAAGGCAATCGCGCGCCCAGCCCAGCCTACCCCAAACCAAAGGGTAAGCGAGAGGCAGGCCACGATGACGCTTACCAGCCGTTGACGAGCGACGGAGTCGGACGTGGTAAATCTGCGGAGCACGCCGAAATGAAAGAGGAGCGCGCTGCAAAGAAGCGCCATCTTGAGGCGAAACGGATGGCTGTCGAGGTACTTTCCGGGCGTAGCCAGAAAGATCAGCAGCCCGGATGACATCACGAGCACGATCGCGCCGACGGTCCAGGGCTTGAGCTGCCGCGCCAGCCAGGAGAGCCCGTAATCGCTCATACCAAGGCCGGCTAGCCGCAAATCCAGTACGACCACTGTGGCCAAAAGAATCGTGAGTCCCAGCAGGTGAAAGGATTGAACCGCGGGCATGCCGTACTTGCTGTCGCGGATGAAGACGATCGGGGCCCAGTTTGAGACGGATTGAAGAAGCGGGAGAAGAGACATTTCAGAATTGATAAGCCATGGTGCGGCCGCAAACGATGACGCCGATCCAGAGGACGAGCGAAAACGCGGCGCAGAATTTCGCGGCCAAAGGCGTTCCGCGTGCAGAATCCCAATCTGCCATTTTCGGATACAACAGTTTTTGATACACCGCGGCATTGATTCCCGCCAGCAGAAGGAAGATCAACTTCGCCCGGAAGAACGGATTCCCGTAAGCCTTCCCGGCCTGGGTGATCAATAGAAGACCACCGGTCAGAAACATGACCGGAAACCCGATTTTGGACAACCGCAGAAAGCTAGGCACGACTTTCCCCGTCGCCTCGCCGCAAAAGGCAAGCCCCAACAGGCGGAGATCGGCGATCACGATCATTCCGACGGATAACGGGAGCGCCAGGATATGGCTGCCTTCAATCAAAGGGAACAGCCAGTCCGATTCGGTGATCGCGGTTGCAAAACGCGTGTGCTGCAGCCATTGGCACCACTCAAATAGAGACATTCGTGAATTCCCTGT